>Ga0307500_10000683_pt1 | contig 10907 bp, 8 predicted proteins | sample 14_S_MG_FD_201362 | JGI IMG/M metagenome (GOLD analysis project Ga0307500, IMG submission 201362) | Soil microbial communities from Populus trichocarpa stands in riparian zone in the Pacific Northwest, United States - 14_S | ecosystem: Environmental > Terrestrial > Soil > Riparian zone > Trees...
ACGGACATATTGCTGGCCGCCGGGATCGCGAATGATGATCCGGCCGGGCTCGGTGATGATGGTGCGGCCGCCCTGCTGGCTCTCGCGGCGCTGGCCGCGGAAGTCGTCGAGGCGCTGCGGTCCGGCCGGTCGGGTACCGGGGGCAATGGCTTTGATTCCGCCGGCGTCCGGCGGCGGGGCCGCTGGCAACGGTGCGGTGACTTGCGGGGCCTGACGGAAGGCCGGCGCGACCGTCGGCGGGGCGTTTTGCGCCCGGCCGGGAGGTGGTGCTGAATTCGGCGCGCCCGGCACGGCGGTCGGTGCCGTGGGGGCTGCGCCTCCAGGAGCGGTGGGAGCGGCGGCCGGTGGCGTAGCGCCTGGAGCGGCCGGGACGCCGCCAGCGCTTGGCGCGGCAGGCGGCGGCGCGCCGGGTCGCCCGGGCGGTGTGGTCGGTACAGTTGTCGGGGCGCCCGCACTCGGAGGCGTTGTCGGTGCGCCGGGCCGCGGCGGTGGCGCCGTCGTCGTGCTTCCGCCAGGTGGAGGGGCAGCCGTCGGCGGTGCTGTCGGAGCCGGCGTGGTGGCAGGCGCCGGCGGCTGTTTGACGCCGGCCGGGGGCGGCGGCGGCACGGGTGATGGCGTCGACTTCTGAGTTGAAGGCGGCGGCGGCGGGGGAGGAGGTGGCGTAGTCGGTGCGGCCGGTTGCTTCGGCGCCGCAGGCGCGGCTGCCGGTGGAGGAGGCGGCGGCGGCGTCGGGCGTGAAGGTGCAGCCGCCGGGGGCGGCGGAGGAGGAGTCGGCGGCTTCGGCGCGGCAGCCGGGGGCGGCGGAGGTGGCGTCGGACGCGGAGGAGGCGCAGCCGCCGGAGGCGGCGGGGGTGGCGCGGGACGCGGTGGTGGAGCCGCAGCAGGCGGTGGCGGCGGCGGAGCCGGACGCGGTGGCGGCGCAGCTGCCGGGGGTGGCGGCGGAGGGGCTGCGGGACGGGTGGGGGCAGCAGCCGGAGGCGGGGCACCCTTCGGCGCCTCCTTCTTGGCGCCCGGAGGACCACCCTCATCCTTGGCTTGCGCCACGACGAGCGGCGCGGTCTGCGCATGCGATGCAGAGGTCGCGAGCTGCGTCGCCGTCAAAGCGGTCGTGGCGAGCAGCAGGATGCGAAGCTTTGTCATGATGTCCTTGGTCCCCGGAATAGGCCTGACTGCAACGAATGGCCCTCACTGGCATGTCAGTTGGTCGATTGAACGGCTAATCATTAGGCCGGATTGTGGCGACCTACAAATGGTTGGATGGTTTTTATTTCATTGGCGCAATGGGTTGCATGCATCGTTATTCATTGCGCGTTCAGGCGGAGCATTCATGTGCCTGCCAGATCGGTGGCGGGATTTGGGGTCGTGGGGCTGTTTGGCCCGCGCGTCGGTAACTCATCCGGCGTCTTGCCCGGCAACTCCTGCGGTTGTGATGGCTCACCCGGTTCACGGACGGGGGGTGGAATCTCCGGATTGGGATTGCCTGGAGGATTCTCCAGCGGCGGCTCAGTCGGCTGTCCTGGCGTCGCCGGCGGTATCTCCGGCGGTTCAATAGGCATCACGTCTCCCGAAGGGTTAAACTCCAGGGGCGACAACGGCGAGGTCGCCGCGAAGTTCCCGCCCCGTGCCCCGGACGCAAGCCACCGGAGTGCTCCAAGTTGGGACCGATCGTACTTTGCATGGGGTTGTTTTCGCGATTCTGGGTCTGGGCCCCGTCCCGCTCTAAGCAGGCGCGTGGCAAACGGCTTCGATGTTGTGGCCGTCTGGATCGAGCACGAAGGCGCCGTAATAGTTCGGGTGATAATGCGCCCGAATTCCGGGGGCGCCGTTGTCGCGTCCGCCGGCCGCCATGGCTGCTTTGTAGAAGGCGTCCACCGTCGCACGGTCCTTTGCCACAATCGCGACATGCAGCGGCTTGTCCAACCCGCCTTCGCCGCCGATCCAGAAATCTGGCTTTCCGTTGGCGCCGAAACCCGCGGCGGGGTCGTGGCCGTGTTCCTCCTGCGTGACTTCCATCACGAGGGTGTAGTCGAGCGGCGCCAGGGCTTTCAGATAGAAGGACTTGGAGCGCGCATAATCCGAAACCGGAAATCCGATGTGGTCGATCATCAATCTCTCCTGCGGTTTGAGAAAGGGGTGATTCAGCCGCGCGCCAGCAGCGTGTTGCTGCGGGTCTTGCTCGCCTCGATATAACCCCGCGCGCGCATGTCGGCGATGCAGTCGTCCAGCCACTCGTCCTTTGACAGATGTTCGATCACGATCGCGCGGGGCCACAAGGCCTGCGGCGCGTCGGTGAAGAAGCCAATCAACACGCGATCCTCAAACCCCTCGACGTCGATTTTGAGCGCGTCGACATGCGAGACGCCGGCTTCTTCGAGGATGCGCTGCAGCCGCAACGACGGCACCTTGATCGCCTTGCCGGTGGCCTCGCCCGACACGATGTGGCTGGCGCCGAGATTGTCGCCGTCGGTTTCGATCAGCAATTCGCCGTCGTCAGGACCGGCGGCGGCCGCGACCAGTTTCACCTGGGTGGTGCCGGAGGCGGTGTTGTTGAAGGCGAGCCGTGCATGGGTCACCGGATGCGGTTCGATCGCAATCACCTTGCCGCCGGCGCCGACATGACGCGCCAGCGCCAGCGCATAGGTGCCGACATTGGCGCCGACATCGACGAAGACGCCGCCCGTGGGCACATGTGCGCGCAGAAAATCCAGCTCCTCGATGTTGTAGGCGGGATTGAACAGCGCGCCGCGCTCGGTGGCGCTGGCCTGATGGTAGAAGCGAAATGAGGCGCCCTGATACGGCACATCGACGGGACCCGCGCGCAGCAGGTTCACCAGCCGCGACAGCATCGGCCGAAATGCGCCGCGCTTCAGCCGCGAATGGTGCGCGATTGAAATGATCGCAGCCTGCGCGGCATTCGGCGCGAATGCCCCAAACGGCGCGGGCGAAGGATCGTTGTCGGGCGTCAAACGGTGGTCCTCGGTGAGAGCGGCGCATGCATAGCCGGTTTTGCGGCCGGGAAACAGGTTCAAATGTTGTGAGGGTTTGATTGACCGGTCGTGCCGCAATTGCGGCATGTCCGGCACGCGCGCCCTATCCACGTCATTGCGAGCGCAGCGAAGCAATCCATGGCGCGACAAGTGGAAAGGTGGATTGCTTCGCTGCGCTCGCAATGACGGATGGAGAGATCGCACGCCACTGAGGGGCCTGTAGCCCGGATGAGCACAGCGATATCCGGGGCGGTGGTAGAGTGAACCCGGGTATCGCTGCGCTCACCCGGGCTACGCTCGCCATGCTGCTTACATCTAATTTCTGCACGGTCTAACCCGTTGGAACTGATGGATCGAATTTTCGATGCAGAACTGTTGATTTCTGCACACCGGGCCGTGGGTCTATTGAAAGGCAGATCGGGTGAACTCGGTCAGCCCACCTTGTCGCCCGATGGAATCGCGGACATGTCCATCCACATCGCTCCCAAAGCATGGCCGTCGGGATCAGCGAGGTCGCGGGTGTACATGAAGTCGTGGTCCTCTATCGGATTGATGTCGGCGGTGCCGCCATTTGCGGCGGCTGCGCGGTTCATCGCATCGACCGCGTCGCGGCTATCGCACGACAGAGCAAGCATCACTTCGCTCGACGTTTTTGGTGGGATGGGACGGCTCGTAAAGGTGCGCCATTTGGCATGGGTGAGCAGCATGAAGTTGATCGCTTCACTCCACACCATGCACGCAGCCGTCTCGTCGGTGAACTGAGGATTGTTCTTGAAACCGATGGATTCGTAGAAAGTCATGGACGCCTTGAGGTCTGTGACCGGCAGGCTCACAAAAATCGTCTTGTTCATCACTCTTTCCTTTACCTGTTGGGATGCCAATCTCCAGCGAGTGGCGCAAAGGGAGCTAGTCCCCGCTTGAAGACGATCGAAAGTCCGCCGAACCGACACCGCAAATATTGTTGCGTGTTCTGGGATTCTAGCGATCAAGCTCCAAATGGCTTGAATTTTGCCCCCAAGCCAAAGCAGCGCGAGGTCCGTTCAGGATTATTCGCGGTCGGCCGAGCGAGTAGCAAAGGCCATGCCCGCCATGCCGCCGAATGCGGAAGTCAATTCCGAGCACCAGCAGCAGCGCCAAGGAATCACGCCGCTTTCTTCGTTCCCTTGCGGTTGCGCAGGAAGCGGCCGAGCAGGCGGCGCTTGCCCTTGCGCGGGATCAGATCGACGTCGCTGACAAGCATGGCGCCACCCTTGCGCCGCTCCAGCACGATCTTGCGGCTGTGGAACGCCTCCAGCTCGACGCGATGGGCAACACTGACGATGGTGGCCTTCGGCAGTTCGTTGATGACGATCTCCATCATCTTGTCCTGGCTCTTTTCGTCGAGCGCCGACGTTGCCTCGTCGAGCACCACGATGTCGGGGTTGTGCAGCAGCAATCGCGCAAACGCCAATCGCTGCTTTTCGCCGCCGGACAACGTCTGGTCCCACGGTCCGTCTTCCTCGATCTTTTCCTTGAGGTGATCGAGGCCGACCTTGTGCAGGGCCTCGCCGATGGCTTCGACCGTCCAGTCGTCAGCCGCGCCGGGGTAGGCGATGGCGCGGCGCAGCGTGCCGGATGGGATGTAAGGCTTCTGCGGCAGCATGAAGAGCCGGCGGTCGGGATGGAAATTGACGCTGCCGCCGCCCCACGGCCATAACCCCGCCAGCGCACGGACCAGCGTGCTCTTGCCGGTACCGGATTCACCGGCCACCAGCAGACGCTCGCCGGGTCCGATCGCCACTTCGGTTTCGCCGACGACCGCGGTGCCGTCATCCAGCGTGACCGAGAAGTCGTTGAGGCTCAGCATCGGGCCGCCCTCCTCGGTCTCGCCGCGTTTGATGCGGCCGATGCCGTCGCCGCGCTCGGCGCGTTCGAGGCCATCAAGCGACATCATCAGCGAGGCAATGCGGCGCGCGCAGGCGTTCCAGTCGGCGAGCCGCGGATAATTGTCGACCAGCCAGCCGAACGCGGTTTGCACGATGGTGAAGGCGGAAGCCGCCTGCATCACCTGTCCGAGCGTCATGCTGCCGTCGAGAAATTTTGGCGCGCACAGCAGCAGCGGAACGACCGGCGCGATCAGGCTCGATCCCTGCGACACCAGCGTGGTGCGCATATGCTGGCCGGCGAGCCGCGCCCATTGCCGCAGAACTTTTGTAAAGGTCTTGTCGATGCCGTCGCGCTCTTCCTCCTCGCCGCCGAGCAGGGCAATGCTTTCGCCGTTCTCGCGCACGCGCGTCAGCGCATAGCGATACTCGGCTTCGGCCTGGTTCTTGTCCTCGGACACCTGCACAAAGCTTCGTCCGATCGTCATGATCGAGCCCGAGGCGATCGCCGCGTAGACGATCGCGGCAATCACCAGGAAGCCGGGGATCGTCATGGTGGAGCCGCCCAGCGTTACCGTCAGCGCGCCGCCGATGGTCCACAGCACGACGATGAAGGTGGCGGCCGACAGGAACGCGGAGGTGACGCCAGCGACGAAGTCGACAGGCGAGTCGGTCGCGATCCTCAAATCCTCGGCGATGCGATACTCCGGGTTCTTGTGATCGCCGCCGACCAGGTTGAGCTGATAGTAGCGGCCGTTGGCCAGCCAGCGCGAGATCACCGCGTTCGTCAGCCAGGCGCGCCAGCGGCGCTGGATGCCCATGCGGGCGAACACCTGCGCCACGCCGAGCAACACGCTGCCGATGGCCAACGGAAAGAACACCGCGGCGAGGTAATAGACGGTAGCGGAATCGCGCTTCTCGATGGCGTCGAAGATCGCGCGATTCCAGACATTGATGCCGTATTGGAAGCCGACATTGGCGATAATCAGGACCAGCAGACCCATCGTGAACAGCCACGCCAGCCGGTCGCCCTTTTTTCCCCAATAGCCGCGGGCGCTGATCCAGAACCGCGTCAGCAGATAATCCTTGCGGACCTGCTCAGCCTCCTCGGGTGACAATTCCGGATCGGGTTCGACAACCTCCGGCGGCGGCGGATCGACATGGTCGCCGTCTTCGGCGGTGACTTCAACGAATTCCGATTTTTCTTGCGAATCCGGCGTGTCGGCGCCGGGGTCCGGCTGCTTGCTTGCCGGTGCCGGTTTCTTCGCAGCGGACTTCTTTGCGGATGATTTGACGGTTGCTTTGCCCATGGCGGCACAACGGCAACCAAATCAAAAGGTTCCAGCCGGTTCCGCTCGGTTTATGCCGGCAGCACAAGAAACCCCGCGCGCGGAAAATGCACGACCGTTTCGCCGGCGATCGGGTCATGCCTTCGTATCGCGATGTGCTGGGACGAAAGCGCTACGATTTCACCGCGAACGCCGATCTTGCCGTAGTCGTCCGGCATCACCGTCACCATGTCGCCGGGCTTGCGGCCGTTCGGGTCATGGGGATCGGCGAGCTCTGCGGTGTCAGGCGTCGCGTGCGTGCCGATCTCCAGTGCCGCCGATGTCGATATTTCCGTGGACGTGCCATGCCCGATGGCGCGCATCCGCGCTTCCCAATTTTTCGTGGCCGGAAATTCCGCGAGGATCTGGTCGAGGATGGGAAGATTGGTGCGAACATACCAGACGTTCATGTAGGCGTTGATGTCGCAGAGGCTGACCTGGTCCCCGCACATCCAGCGCTGGCCGTCGGCGAGCTGCGCGTCGATCCATTGCAGATTGGCGCGAAACTGGTCGCGCATTTGCGGGATCGCGGCCGTCATCGCGGCTACGTCGAATTTGGCGCCGCGGAGTTTTTCGCGGTCGGCGATGAACTCCTGCGGTACCTTGTCGGCGAGCGTACCGAAGACGAGGTTCACGGTGCTCTGAAAGAACGCCTTGTCGGTCCACATCGCCGTCGCGGACGCAAGACCCTGGTATCCGTCGGGGTACAGTGTCGGCTCCGGGAAACGGCGCTCCAACTCGCGGATGATGCACTGGGTGTCGCAATAGATGTCGGCGCCGATCTGCATCACCGGGGTACGCCGATAGCCGCCGGTCATCGGCATCAGGTCCGGCCGTGGCATGATCCGCGCAATCTCGACGGACGTCCATGCAATCCTTTTGAGGCCAAAGATCAGCCGGATCTTTTCGGAGAACGGCGATTGCGGAAAGTGGTGGAGAATAATGGGATGCTCGGTGGCCATGCGTTCTCTTCCGGGTCAATTTCCGCATTGCGGGGACTGTTGCAAAATAGCGCGACTGGAGCGGCTCTGGCTATCGCGGCGTCAGGATGACGCGGCTGTCGGCGCCTGTTTGAATTTCCGCCGGCCGACCCGGTGCAGCACGCGCGAGAGCTGCTCGACGGAATAGGGCTTTTGCAGCAGCTCTAATCCGTGGCTGCCGTGTTCGGACAGCACGTGGCTGTAGCCGCTGGTCAGTACGACCGGCAGGTCGGGGTGGCTGCGGCGGATTTCCTGGGCGAGTTCGAGGCCGGTCATATCCGGCATGACCACGTCGGTGAACACGACATCGAAACGATCGGCGTCGACAGCCAGCTCTTCGAGCGCATGCGCCGCGCTGCCGACCAGACGGGCGGTATAGCCGAGATCGGCCAGCGCGTCGTTGGCAAATTGCCCGACCTCGGCGTTGTCCTCGACCACCAGCACCGACATTCCCTGTCCGTCGAGCGCCCGCGCACCTTCTGCCGGCAGCGCTCGCGATCTTCCACTGCCGGCGGTGCGTGGCAGGTACAGCGTAAAGATACTGCCCTTTCCAACCTCGCTGGCGACGGCGACTTCGCCGCCGGATTGCCTGGCGAAGCCGAACACCTGCGACAGGCCGAGCCCGGTGCCATGGCCGGCCAGCTTGGTCGTGAAGAACGGTTCGAAGATGCGTTCGAACTGATCCGGCGGAATGCCGCTGCCGGTGTCCGCCACGGATACGGCGACATAGCCATAGGGATGTTGCGGCGAGGGCGCGGCGTTGGGCAGGCTCGCCGCCATGCCCACGGCAATCGTCAACCGTCCGTGGCCATCCATGGCGTCCCGCGCGTTCACGGCCATGTTGATGATGGCGGTTTCGAACTGCCCGGCGTCGGCGTTGACGAAGCACGGCTCTTCCGGCCCCAGGATGACGATCTCGATGCGCGAACCGATCAGGGTGCCGATCATTTCGCTCAGCGTCTGCACGCTTCGCCCGACCTCGAACACCTCCGGCTTCAAGGTCTGCCGCCGCGCGAAGGCCAGCAATTGCGCGGTCAGCTTGGCGGCGCGGGTCACCGTATCCGAGATCGCTTCGATATAGCGCAGCCGCCGCGGCTCCGGCAGATCGGGCCGCCGCAACAGGTCCACCGAGGCGCGGATCACCGTGAGCAGGTTGTTGAAGTCATGCGCGACGCCGCCGGTGAGCTGGCCCAGCGCTTCAAGCCGCTGGCCGTGCTTGAGCGCTTCCTCGGCCACCCGCCGCTTTTCGGCCTCGAAATAGAGATGACGGGTCCGGCGCAAGGCCAGCCCCAGCAGGGCAAACAGCAGTGCGGTGGCCGGCGCGCCGAAGATCAGATGCTGGCTCATGGTGGACAGCCAGCGCGCGCGTATCGCCGAGGTCTCGAGGCCAGCGGCGACATCGATCGGGTATTCGGCGAGCCGCCGGTAGCCGAGGCGGCGTTCGATGCCGTCGACCGGCGACGTCACGGTGACGAGACCGGACTTGATGCCGGCCTTCGTGCCGGCTGCGATCAATTCGCCGATCGGCCCGGTGCGGATGTCGCGATCGATGACCGGAAAATGCGCCAGCATGGCGCCGTCGGTCCGGCCGAGCGCAAAATAGCTGCCGGGCTCGCGGCCGATCCGCGCGTAGTAATTCTCGAAATATTCCGGGAATACGGATGCCTGCAACACGCCGCCGAAGCTGCCGTCATCGCTGGGGCGCCGCCTGCTGACGCCGAAGAACGCGGCGCCTTGATAGGGCGGCCGCGGCTTCAGCGCTTCGCCGATATAGGTTCCGATATCGCTGCCCACGTGGGCCTTGAAATAGTCGCGGTCGGAAAAATCGATCTCCGGCGCCGGCACGACCAGGTTGTTGACGAGGGCGCGGCCTTTGGCGTCGAAAATCCAGGCCGATTTTACCTGCGGCAGTGCGGCGACCAGCTGCTTCAGCCGCAGATGCAGCAATTGTTCGCGCGCAACGATCTCGGCATCCGGAACGTCGCGGATGATCTCGGCGATCTCCGAGAGGCTGCGGTCGATGGTCTCGAACACTTTCAGCGCATGTTCGTGCGCGACATCCAGCGCGCGCTCGATCTCGCGGTCGGCGGTCTCGCGGATCGAGACCCAGGAGACGGCGGATGCAAATGCAAACAGCGCCAACGGAAGGGCCAGCGAAGCGACCATCATCCATTGCAGCAGTCTCAGCGAATTGCGTTGCGCGGTCTGCACGTTCGCTCCGGCTCCGCGCCGAGTTTAACGCAAGATTTGGCCACGAACAAAGTCCCGTCGATGGAACCGAGGCTTGCCGTGGCCGGCCCTGGGGCGCTCTCATTTGCTTCAAATTGCAAATGCCCGGGATCGCATCGATCCGGCCCCCCGAGGCCTGGCGTAGAGGCCGGCGGTTCCGAAATTGATCCACCGCAATGCCGGGGTGGAGATTGCAGGCAATGGTGAGCAGGGCTGCCACCGGCGGTCTTGCGGCGGCACCAACCAAACAAAGCAGATCAGGAGGAAGTCATGTCAGTGGCACAACAGGCTCTTCTGTTGACCGGGGAATTATTCGTTCTCTCGTTCGTTGCTATTTTTGCGTTCTGGTTTGCGGACAAGCTGCGCCGCGACTTCACCGGAAAGGCTTAGCCCCGTAGCCCGGATGGAGCGGAGCGCAATCCGGGGTTCTCACAACCGGCTAAGCTGCCCCGGATTGCGGGGAGCCTGTCATCGGGCGCGCATTCGCGCGACCCGTTGGCTCCATCCGGGCTACGGGTGAGCGCCTAGATCTGCCGTTCGACCATCTTCAGCTTGAGTTCGGCGATGGCTTCCGAGGGGTTGAGACCCTTCGGGCACGCCTTGGCGCAATTCATGATGGTGTGGCAGCGGTAGAGCCGGAACGGGTCTTCGAGGTTATCGAGCCGCTCGCCGGTGGCCTCGTCGCGGGAATCCGTCACCCAGCGGTTCGCCTGCAGCAGCGCTGCGGGGCCGAGGAAGCGGTCGCTGTTCCACCAGTAGCTCGGGCAGGATGTCGAGCAGCAGGCGCACAGGATGCACTCGTAGAGGCCGTCGAGCTTTTCGCGGTCCTCGTGGCTCTGCTTCCATTCCTTCTGCGGCGTCGGCGTGGTGGTCTTCAGCCACGGCTCGATGGAGGCGTATTGCGCGTAGAAATTGGTCAGATCAGGCACCAGGTCCTTCACGACCGGCTGGTGCGGCAGCGGGTTGACCTTCACCGCGCCGCCCGCGGCCACGTCGTGCATCGACTTGGTGCAGGCCAGCGTGTTCTGGCCGTCGATGTTCATGGCGCAGGAGCCGCAGACGCCTTCGCGGCAGGAGCGGCGGAAGGTCAGCGTCGGGTCGATGTGGTTCTTGATCCAGATCAGGCCGTCCAGCACCATCGGCCCGCAATCGTTGATGTCGACGTGATAGGTGTCGACGCTCGGATTTTTGCCGTCGTCCGGATTCCAGCGATACACCCTGAACTCGCGCGTCTCGGTCGCGCCCGCCGGCTTCGGCCAGGCCTTGCCGCCGGTGATCTTCGAATTTTTCGGAAGCGCGAATTCAGCCATAGGTCCTGCCTCTGTGGTTCAATACACCCGCGCCTTCGGCGGAATGTACTGAACGTCGTTCGTCATCGTGTAGTCGTGCACCGGGCGATAATCGATCGAGGTCTTGCCGCCATTGTCGATCCACGCCAGCGTATGCTTCATCCAGTTCTTGTCGTCGCGCTCGGAAAAGTCCTCGCGCGCATGGGCGCCGCGGCTTTCGGTGCGGTTCGCT
>Ga0307500_10000684_pt1 | contig 10877 bp, 8 predicted proteins | sample 14_S_MG_FD_201362 | JGI IMG/M metagenome (GOLD analysis project Ga0307500, IMG submission 201362) | Soil microbial communities from Populus trichocarpa stands in riparian zone in the Pacific Northwest, United States - 14_S | ecosystem: Environmental > Terrestrial > Soil > Riparian zone > Trees...
ACCGAGACCACCGGCCGGCCGCCGACCGGCCTGATGCTCACGTACCCGGTCCACCAGGCCGCCGACATCCTGTTCTGCCACGCCAACCTGGTCCCGGTCGGTCTCGATCAACTCCCGCACGTGGAGACCACCCGGCTGATCGCCCGGCGATTCAACGACCGCTACGCCAGCCGGTCACCGCTGTTCCCGGAGCCCGCCGCGCTGCTCACCGCCACCCCGATGCTGGCCGGCCTGGACGGAAAGAAGATGAGCAAGACCCGCGGCAACGGAATCGCCCTGCAGGCGACCGAGGATCAGACCGCGGCCACGATCCGGCGCGCGCCCACCGACAGCGAACGGCACATCAGCTACGACCCGATCGCCCGACCCGCCGTCGCCAACCTGCTCGACCTCCTCGCCGCCGCCACCGGCCGGGCCCCGCAGCACCTCGCCGACGAGATCGGCGACCGCGGCTCAGGGCACCTCAAGCGGCTGCTGACCGAGGCGATCAACGAACTGCTACGGCCGGTGCGTCGTCGCCGCGCCGACCTCGCCGACGACATCTCGCACATCGACGCCGTGCTCGACACCGGCAACAGCCGCGCACGCCAACTCGCCGACCACACCCTCGCCACCGTGCACAACCTGCTCGGCATGACCTACGCGAACCGCCAACCGGCCATCGCGGGCGCCTTCCGGCAACCGGGCGCTATTCCGCCCGGTACTGGTCGTGCCGGGCGAGCAGCTCGGTCCACTCCTGCTCGCTGAGCTTCCGGCCCTCGGCGGCGATGGCGGCCAGCTCCGCGACGTCGCCGTCCGTTCCCGGAAGCGTGCCGACAACCAGCCGGGCCAGGCCGAGGTCAGCCATGCGATCCCACCGGGCCGATGCCGGACGGGTGCGCTGGGCCGGCCGCGGGGGCCGGGTGCTACTGCTCGACTGGACCCTTACCCCGTGGCAGCACCGGCAGGCCCGCTATCGCCGGGGTGACCTGTCGCCACTCCCCCACCATGGCATTGGTCGCCGCGGTCGCGGCCCGCAGGTACTCCGCGACCAGCAGGCCCTCCGCCTGGTCCGGCCCGACCGGGACCGTGCGTCCGGACGGCTGGATGTGCGCGGGCACGAAGACCACCTCGGTGCCACCGGACTCGCGGATCGTCAGCAGCGCCGCCGCGGTCAGCCGGGAGTCCGGGTGGAACGGCAGCAACGGGTAGTCCGCCCGCGGGTAGACGCCGTGCGCTCCGTAGAGCGCCAGCGCCTCCGGACCATCCACCGGAAGGCCCTCCCCGGCCAGCCAGTCACCCAGCCGGGGCAGGTCCATCGCCCAGTGCCCGAGCCCGTACAGGACCGGTCGGCCGTCGTAGAAGTGCACGCCGCGCAGCGTGTGCTGGTGGTGGCCGAGCACGACATCGGCACCGGCGTCCACGAACAGCTCGGCGCACTCCCGCTCGTGTTCGGTGACCAGGTGCGGCCGGCTGAAGTCGCCCCAGTGGCAGCTCACCACGACCACGTCGGCCTGCTCCCGGACGCCGGCGATCGCCTCCTCGGCGCGCTCAGCGTCGCTCCCGTCGAGCAGCGATATCACCCGTGGAGCCATCCCGGGCGCCCACTCGTGCAGGATCGCCGGCACGTACGCGTTGTGTGCCCGCAGCGGGGCGAGGCCGGGCATCGCTCCGCGCGCCTCGTATCCGGCCGGGAACACGGACGAGAACGCGAGGAACGCGACGGTGCGGCCGTGGCGCTCGACGATCACCGGCCGGTACGCCGCCGTCCGGTCGGCGCCGGCGCCGACCGGACGCGCCCCCGCCTCCTGCAGGCAGGTGAGCGTCGAGTGCAGGCCCGGGTAGCCGGCGTCGAGGATGTGGTTGTTGGCGACGGAGAGGACATCGAAGCCGGCGCCGCGCAGCGCCGCCGCGTTGCGGCGGGCCGCTACCGCCGGCGGCCGCGCGTTGGGCACCGGGTCGACGCCGTCCGCGTACGCGCCCTCGTTGTTGGCGAACCTGATATCGGCCACCGCGAACAGCTCCCCCGCCGCCTCGAACGCGCTCGCCGGATCGGGCCGGTCGAGGAAGACGTCGCCAAGTGCCAGCACGGTGACGTCGTTGTCGGCCATGGCGCTCCCTGGAGACTGGACGATGAGACGTCCCACCTTAGGCATGTTAGAACTGGTATCTGATGAGAAATGCCCTATCGTGCAGATTAGCCGGTTAAGGGTTTTCTTCAGTTTCGGCGCCGCGTAGCGTCCGCGATGTCAACTTTGACATGGGAGGCGGACGACTATCAGAGCGCAGTCATGCCGATAGCGGCACTGCGCCATGCATTACGGGAGCTATCGCATGGGCCAGGTAGGTGCGGGACCAGGAGGTACCACTGCCCCGCCGGCCGCGGATCGCTTCGGCTGGCTGGAGCACGGGGACTCGCCGGCGACCGCCGCCTGGCTCGACGAGCAGCGCCGGCTGTGGGCCGCGCAGAGCCCGGAGTGGACGTCTATCGCGACGTTCACCCGGTGGCTGGACGCCTTCACCTCGTCCGACGAGTACTCCGCTCCGGTGCCGCGCGGCGCGCGCACGTTCTGCACGCTGCGCGAGGGCAGCATCGTCCGACTGTTCGTCGACGACGGGCGCGGGCAGCGGGTGCTGCTGCAGACCGGCGGGTCCGATGCCCCGACCGGCGACCTGATCGAGGACTGGGTCCCGAGCCCGGCCGGCACCCGGCTGGCCGTGCAGCGCTGGTCCGGCGACGACACGCTGCGGCTGCTGGTGCTCGACGTCGACAGCGGGCGGCAGTTGCGCCGGCCGGTGCCGCTGGACCGGCTCGCCTCGGTGGCCTGGGTTTCGGACGACCTGCTCTACCTGACCGGCCGCCCGCCCGGCGCGGACGATGACAGCGGCGACACCGTGCTGGCCGTCCCGGCCACGAGTGACGAGCCGGCCGAACTGGTCCTGGACGCGGTCCTGGGCGACACGACGGAAACGGAGCTCAGCGGCAGCGCCGACGGCCGCTGGGTGGTGGCGGTCTGCACGAGCGGCCTGTCCGCCCGCGGGCAGACCTGGGTGTGCGACACCCGCCGCACCGCCTGGCGGCAACTCCCCGCGCTGGACGACGGGCTCTCGACTGTCCACTTCGGATCCGACGATCTGCTCTACGTGCTCACCGACGCGCAGGCGCCGCGCGGCGAGATCCGGACCGTCCGGCTCGGCGCCGAACAGGTCCAGACCACACTGGTTCCGCAGCACGACCGGCGGACCCTCGCCGGCTTCGCCGTGCTGGACGGGGTCGACCCCGTTCTGCTCGCGGTCTGGGAGGACGGCGGCCGCAGTGCGCTGACCCGGCACGACGCCCGAACCGGCCAGCTGGCGGCGGAGGTCCCGCTGCCCGGGCCCGGCCTGATCACGGAGCTGACCAGCGGGTCGACGCCGCCCGCGGCGTGGCTGCGCTACTGCGACCCGCTGACGCCACCGGGGGTCCACCGGTACCGACCGGACACCGGCCGGTTGGCCGAATGGCGGCCCAGCCGGCGGGTCACCGATCCGCCGCTGGCCCTGGAGTGGCTGACCTACCAGGCCCCGGACGGGACCGGGATTCCGATGACCGTGGTGCGCCCGGCCGGGTCGCCCGCCGGGGCGCCGGTCCCGACCGTGCTGCAGGCGTACGGCGCCTTCGGGCACACCGACCTCGGCCACTACTACGCGGCCGCGTTGTCCTGGGCGGCCGAGGGCGGGGTGTTCGCGTTCGCCGGCGTCCGCGGCGGCGGCGAGTACGGCGAGGCCTGGCACCAGGCCGGCATGCGCGAGCACAAGCAGCGCGGGATCGACGACCTGCTGGCGGCAGCGGACTTCCTGGTCGCCTCCGGCCGGACGACGCCCGGGCAGCTCGCCCTGATGGGCGAGAGCGCCGGCGGGCTGCTCGTCGCGGCCGCGCTCACCCAGCAGCCGGATGTCGCCGCCGCGGTCGCCTGCATCGCGCCGCTGACGGACATGGCCAGGTACGAGCACTCCGGCCTCGGCGGGCTGTGGGTCGACGAGTTCGGTACCGCCGAGGACCCGGCGGAACTCGGCTGGCTGCTCGGGTACTCGCCGTACCAGCACGTCCGGGCCGGCACCGCCTACCCGGCGACGCTGTTCGTCGTCGAGGCCGACGACGAGCGGGTCGACCCCGCCCACGCCCGCAAGATGTGCGCGGCCCTCCAGGACGCGTCCGTCTCGGGCGCGCCCATCCTGCTCCGGGTGCACGCGACCGGTGGACACGGCCAGCGTGTGCGCGAGCAGCGCCTACTCCGGTACGGCGAGGCGCTGGGATTTCTGGCGCACCGTACCGGCCTGAACCGACCCGTCAGGAACGAGCCCGAGGGCGCCCTCGGGAGGTCCTGACGCGCGAGTCAGCGGAAGGAGGTGCAACACCATGCTGAAGAAGTCGAAGAAGCGGTACAGCATCGCCGCCGGCGCCAGCGCCGCCTAGTGGATCGCGTTCGGCGGGGCGCGTGATAGGCGCCCCGCCGAACCCCCTTTTCTTCTCGAGCGAAGCCCGATCCGAAGGGACGGCAATGGTACTGCCAGTGGTCAAAAACAACGTGCCGTGGTTCGTCCACGGCGGTGCCGTGCACTTCCGGCTCAGCGGCGAGCTGACCTCCTTCGAGGACCCCGACGGCCGGGTCGCCGCGCTGCTGCGGCTGCTCGACGGCACCCGGTCCGTCGACGAGGTCGGGCAGGCGCTCGCCCGCGAGTACGCGGACGTGACAGCCGGCGAGGTCGAGGAGGCACTGGCCGAACTCGACGCCGAGCGGCTGATCCAGGACGCCACCGACACCGGCGCCGACTTCACCGCCCGCGAACTCGAGCGGTGGGACCGCAACCTCGGATTCCTGGAAACCTATGCGACGCTCGGCCGCTCGAAGTTCGAGTTCCAGCGGCGCATCAAGGACACCAGACTCGTGCTGTTCGGCATTGGCGGCATCGGGTCGCACACGCTGCTCGACGCGGTCGCGATCGGCTTTACCGACGTTCGCATCGTCGACTTCGACACGATCACGCTGTCCAATCTCAACCGGCAGATCATCTATGACGAGACCGTGCTCGGCCAGGGAAAGGTGGACGTCGCCGCCCGCCGGGCCCGCGCGCTGAACAGCGACGCGCGGATCGACCCGATCGCGGCCCGGATCACCTCCGCCGACGACGTGTACGAACTCACCCGGGACCGGGATGTCGCGCTCGTCGCCGTCGACCGGCCGCGGATGCAGGTGCTGCACTGGGTGAACGAGGGCTGTCTGCGCTCGGGCGCCTCGTTCCTCGTCGGCGGCGTGGACGGCGACCGCACCTTCCAGTACACCGTGATCCCGGGCGTCTCCGGGTGCCTGGAGTGCTGGTACTCCACGGTCCGGGAGACCGACCCGACCTCGTCGATGGTTCTGGACCACCTGGAGGGGATGGCCGAGGCGGGCCACACGTTCAGCGAGGACCGGTCGGCCTTCGACGGCGCGATCCTGCCGGTGCTGAGCACGATGATCGGCGACCTGGTCCGGATGGTGACCGGGATCGCCGCGCCGTACGGCCTCGGCCGGCTGATCCAGACGTCGTTCCACGAGCCGCAACCCGTGCTGCGCGAGACCTGGGAGCGCCGTCCGGACTGCCCCAGCTGCGCCGGCGTCACGGCCCGACTGCCGGTCCGCTGGCAGGCCCACCGACCCGAGATGGCGGTGTGAGCGGCGCGGAGCGCAGCGGCGTCTGGACTGAGGCAACGCGCCGACGAAGTCGCTGCGCGGTGCCGAGGGAAGACGTCGCGTCTGGCGCGCAGCGCCGCGAACTGGCTAGCAGAGTGAGCGGCGCGGAGCGCAGCGAACTGGAGGCACAGTGAGCAGCGAGGCCGACGGTCGGTCCGTCCGGACCGAGGGGGACGTGCCCGACGGGGTGGCTCCGTCCGGCGGGGTGGCTCCGCCGGACGGGGCGGCCCCGCCTGACGGGGACGGGGTGGCTCCGGCGGATGGGGAGGCGGTCGAGGACCGGGCGTGGCGGCTGCGGGCGGCGTTCGCGGTCTCGTCCACCGGCGACTGGATCTACCGCCTGGCCGTGCCGCTGCTGGTCCTGCAGACGACCGGGTCCGCGGTCTCGACCGCGTTCGCCTACACGCTGGAGTTCATCCCGTACATCCTGGTCGGGCTGGTGGCCGGCGTGCTCACCGACCGGGCCGACCGGCGCCGGGTGATGGTCCGCTGTGATCTGCTGTCGGCGCTGATCGCGGTCGAGATCGCGGTCGTCGCGTCCTTCGCCCGGCCGTCGCTCCTGCTGCTCTACCTCAGCGTCTTCGCGCTGGCCTGCGTGCGGCCGTTCTACTTCCCCGCGTTCCAGGGCCTGCTCGTCGACAAGTACCGCGGGCCGCGGCTGGTCCGGCTGAACTCGTGGACCCAGGCCGTCGACAGCCTGCTGACCCTGCTCGGCCCGGTGGCCGGCGCCGCGGTCGTCGTGGCCGTCGGAGCCACCGCCGCGTCGCTGGCCAACGCGGTCACGTTCATCGCGTCGGCGCTCCTGGTGGCCTCGATCAGCTACCGGCGACCGGCGACGACGACACCGGCCGCCCGCGGGCTGCGCGGGATCGGTGCCGACTTCGTGGCCGGGATCCGGATCGTGCTCAGCAGCCGCTTCGTCGTGATCGGCGCGGCGGTCATCACGATCGGGAACCTTGCGATCTTCGTCATCGAGGGCAACCTGTTCTACCTGGCGGTGAACGTCGAAGAGCTGCCCCGGATCGCCGTCGGCATCGTGTTCGCCGGCCAGGGGGCGGGCTCGGTGATCGGGGCGATGCTCGCGCCCCGGCTGATCGAGCGGGTCGGCACCCGGGCCGCGCTCTGGGTCGGGGTCGCGATCTCCGCGTTCGCTATGTGCCTTCCGGTGCTCTGGCCGCACTGGCCCATGGTGCTGGTGGCGTGGACGATCCAGGGCGTCTCCACGTCGTTCGTCGTCGTCGCGTACTTCACCGCGCGGCAGCAGCTGATCCCGGCGGACGCGATCGGGCGGGCCGCGTCGGTGACCCGCGCCGTCGCGTACACGGCCCTGCCGGTGGGGGCGCTGCTGGGTGGCTACCTGCTGGAGCGGTCCGGGTCGGTGCGGACCATATTCGGGTGGGCTGCGGCGATCGAGGCGGTGTTGCTGGTCGTGCCCGTGGTGGGCTGGGCGGCGAAGTCGCGGAGCCGGTCACCGGCCGCGGCGGAGCCGGGCTGATACCCGCCCGGCGACGGCACTCGCCGGCCGCGCCGAAATTGTCCGGGGTAACCGGCTAACATCCGCGGCGAATGCGACAGCTGAGGAGTAGCGATGTCCGACGCACCCCCGACCGACGCTCGCCATCCGGCTGCGGTGGTGACCGCGATGGTCGACCGGGTGCTCGAGCTGGCCGGGACATGGACCGCATGGGACGGCGAGCCGCGGCCGGTAGCCGGCCGCGTCTACACCCCGCACAAAGCGATCCGCCGGGTCGCCGATCACCTCATCGACCATCTCGCCGAAATCGAGGCGCGGCTGGCCGGACTGCCGACAATCCCGGACCATTGGCACGCTTCGGCGATCACCACGCCGGCCGACCTCGCCCCGTTCACCCCGGACGATCTGGACGAGACACGCAGCCGGCTGACCCGCCTCGCCCAGGTGTTCGACGTGCGACTGCGGGCGCTGACCGACCAGGAACTCGACCGGTACGACGCCGGTGCCTGGTCGCCCCGGCAGATCGCGTTCCACCTCGAAGAATCGCTCGACTACGCGAACGCGCTGGGCGATCTGCGCGGCTGACCGGCCCGCCGATCCGCATTCCCGGCGCGCACTCCGGGCCCGTTTCAGTGCGCCCGGACGACCGGGCCGACAGACTTCTTCGCCCTCTGGGGCGCGGTTAGGCTGGCCGCATGCCGTTGCAGAACAGGGTCACTCCGACCGGGGAATTGATCGCCGTCGAAGACCGCGGCGGTCTCCTCGGGAATCGCGGGGTGCTGCACGACGAGCAGCGCCGGATAGTACGGTTCGCGCAGGTGCGCAGGTGGCTCACCTGCGTGCTCGAATTCCGCGGCAGGCGCCGGCCGATCATGAGCCCGCACCGCTACACCGAGTTGTTCTTCCTGGACGAAGCGGTCGCGTTCGCGGCCGGGCACCGGCCGTGCGGCAAGTGCCGGTACGCCGACTACCAGCGGTTCCGCCGGCTGTGGCGGGAGACCAGGAAGCTTCCCGAGCTGCCCCGGGCCGAGCAGATGGACGACGTGCTGCACGAGGAGCGCCGCCCGGTCGGCGGCCGGCGCCAGACCCGGCCGGCCGACCCGGCGACGCTGCCGGACGGCGTGATGATCCTCGCTGACGGCCACCCCTGGCTGCTGCGCCGCGGCGAGCTGCTGCGCTGGACGCCGGCCGGCTATGCCGAGCGGCGCGCGCTGCCGGAAACCGCGGTGGCCGTGCTGACGCCACCGGCCACGGTCGCGACGATCGCGGCCGGCTTCACCCCGCTGCTGCACCCCTCGGCCGGCTGAGTGCCGGGCACCCCCGCGCCGCGGCCAGGTGCGGGATGCGGCTGCGGCGGGCCTTCGGGGGTGGTAAGGATGTCCCTATGCTTGATCATCTGTCGGTCCAGTGCGCTGACGTGGCAGTGAGTGCGGCGTTCTACGACGCGGTCCTCGCACCGGTCGGCGGCGGGCGGGTGCTGGACTTCGGGGAGGTCATCGGCTTCGGCGTCCCGCCGATGCCGGATTTCTGGATCGGTCCGCGGACCAGCGGCGACGGCTTCCGTGAGGTCCACATCGCGTTCGCGGCGCCGGATCGGGCGGCGGTTCGCGCCTTCTTCGCGGCGGCCGTGGGCGCGGGCGCGCAGGTGCTGTACGAGCCGCGCCTCTGGCCGGAGTACCACCGCAACTACTACGGCGCCTTCGTCCGCGACCCCGACGGCAACAACGTCGAGGCCGTGTCCCACCTGCCGGAGTAGGCCCGGCGCTCTGCTGGCCGGGCGCTACCGGTGGCTCAGGCTGGCGTCGGCGACCGCCCCGGGGGTGGGCCCGGCGGTGGCCGGGGCGGTTCCGGGCGGCTCGTCCAGCGCGGCCCGGACCTGGTCACCGGTGAGGGTCTCGTGTTCGACCAGCAGGTCGGTGATCCGGTCCAGCGCCGGGCGGTGGTGGCGCAGCAGGGTGACCGCGGCCGCCTCGGCCGCCCGCAGCAGCTCGGCGACCTCGGTGTCGATGAGTCGCTGGGTGGCCTCGGAGTACCGCCGCCCGGCAACCGGCTGACCGGGCAGGTAGTGGGCGGTCTGGTCGCCGTAGCCGACCGGGCCGATCCGGGCCGACAGGCCGAACTCGCCGACCATGCGCAGGGCCAGGTCGGTGGCGCTGGCCAGGTCGTCCGCGGCGCCGGTGGAGCCGTCGGCGAAGACGACCAGTTCGGCGGCGCGGCCACCGAGGCGGACGGCCAGCACGTCGAGCAGGTAGGACTCGCGGTAGAGGTGGCGCTCGACCTCGGGCAGCTGGTGGGTCGCACCGAGCGAGGCGCCGGCCGGCAGGATGGTCACCTTGGCGACCGGGTCGGCGTGCGGGCTGAGCATGGCGACCAGCGCGTGACCGGCCTCGTGCACGGCCACCGCGTGCTTCTCCGCCGGGAGCAGGACGTTCGAGTCCTCCCGCCGGCCGAGCATGATCCGGTCCCGGGCCGCGTCGATGTCGTCGGCGACGACCACCTGCCGGCGCGCCCGGACCGCGTGGATGGCCGCCTCGTTGACCAGGTTGGCCAGGTCCGCGCCGGAGAAGCCGGGGGTCGCGCGGGCCACCGCGGCCAGGTCGACGTTGGCCGCCAGCGGCTTGCCGGCCGTGTGCACGGCCAGGATCGCGGCCCGGTCGGCCTGGGTGGGCAGCGGGACCACCACCTGCCGGTCGAACCGGCCCGGGCGCAGCAGCGCCGGGTCGAGCGTCTCCGGCCGGTTGGTCGCGGCCAGGATGACAACCCCGGGTGCCTGGTCGAACCCGTCCATCTCGGCGAGCAGCTGGTTGAGGGTCTGCTCCCGCTCGTCGTTGCCGCCGGCCAGGCCGGCGCCGCGGCGGCCGCCGATCGCGTCGATCTCGTCGATGAAGATGATCGCCGGCGCCCGGCGGCGGGCTTCGGCGAACAGGTCCCGGACCCGGGACGCCCCGATCCCGACGAACAGCTCCACGAACCCGGATCCGGAGACCGGCAGGAACGGCACCTTGGCCTCGCCGGCCACGGCGCGGGCCAGCAGCGTCTTGCCGGTGCCGGGCGGCCCGACCAGCAGCACCCCGCGCGGGCCGGTGGCGCCCAGGGCGGCGTACCGGCCCGGGTCGCTGAGGTAGTCGACGACCTCCTGGACCTCGCGTTTCGCGCCGGCATACCCGGCGACGTCGGCGAACCGGGTGGTCGGCCGCTCGGTGTCGATAACCTTCGTACGGGCCCGGCCGAAGCCGCCGATGCCGTTGGCGATGCCCCGCGCCGCCCGCCGCGCGGTCCACAGGAAGAAGCCCACCAGCAGGATCAGCGGGCCGAAGCTGAGCAGGATCGACAGCCACGGGGTGCTCGCGGTGGTGGCCGTGATCGCCACGTGGTGATCCCGCAGCTCCTGCTCGAGGCCGGTGTTGTCCAGCGCGGTGGGCAGCTGGCTGGTGAAGGCCGCGCCGCTGGTCAGCGTCCCGGTCACCGCGCCGGTGTCGCTGATGGACACCTGCTTGACCTGGCCTGCGTCCACGGCGGTGACGAACTGGGTGTAGGTCTCGCTGGCTGTGTGTGTCCCGGTCAGGTACGGCGCGACCAGGAACAGGTACGCCAGCACCATGGCGACCGGCACCAGCCAGCGCCGCCAGGCCGGGCCGGGCCGCCTCGGCGGGCCGGCCCGCCAGGCCGGGCCGCCGGGCCGCAGGTCGGGCGGAGCGCCGGGAGGGGTG
>Ga0307500_10000685_pt1 | contig 10868 bp, 12 predicted proteins | sample 14_S_MG_FD_201362 | JGI IMG/M metagenome (GOLD analysis project Ga0307500, IMG submission 201362) | Soil microbial communities from Populus trichocarpa stands in riparian zone in the Pacific Northwest, United States - 14_S | ecosystem: Environmental > Terrestrial > Soil > Riparian zone > Trees...
ACTTTGCGATAGCTCAGCCAATAGACATCGTCTGTGTCGTCGTCGCGCACGCGCAGAAAGCCCCCTGCGATCTGACTGAGCATCATGTCGCGTGTGATCGTTAGGGGCGCTAACACGTCAACGTCGCGCGTTAGACGGACGTGCCTGAGGATGCGCATATCTCGGTAAGCGCGTCGCTGCTTCGCGCTCGCGTTAATCCACACCTGTTCGACGTGCAGTGTGGGGAGATTGAGGACTTCCTTCGTCTCGCATATCGCCCACTCGCTCAGCTTGCGAATGAACCGCGGACGTCGATCCTCACGGAATTCCTTCTTGTAGCCCATGAAACCGGCGGAGCTCATATACTGCTTGGCGAAGACTTTCCAGTCTGTGCCGAAGCAGTCGGGCACTATGAACCGCATCTGAGCCCATATGTCTTCGGGCTTTCCGTCGGCCGGTGTGCCGGTCAGGCCGAGCTTATATTCGGAGTGCTCGCGCAGTCGTCGCGCGCATCGTGAGTTCTTCGAGCCGCGACCCTTAAGCGCCTGGAGCTCATCATAGATGATAACAGTCCACACTCTGCGCAGAAGACGGGAGATCAGCTTGTGAACCTGCTGATAGTGCAGGAGTAGAACGCCAGCATACTTGCCGCGCTTGAACGTCTCCCAGTCGCTCGTGATCAACAGGTGTGGGAAGAGCTTCCGAAGGGTGTCGAGCCACGATGTTTCCTTATTATTTTTTGGCACGACGATTAGGACTGAGAAAGTCTCCGAAGGCTTTCGGTCTGACATTAAGCACTCTAGCAGACCCGCGGCGATCCACGTCTTTCCTATCCCCGGCTCGAAGAACAGCGCGCTTGTTTTCTTTTGGTACGCGAACCTTACCGCGTTTTGTTGGTAGTCGGCCAGCTGCTTCCAGACTGTCGCGGACGAATTGAATAGCGTGCTTAACGGTACGGACGACAGTTGAAGCTCCGAAGCCCTCGGTAACGATCTCATGAATTGTTTCCAGCTGGAGTGTGGAAGCTTTGCCCTTGGCCGTCTTGACTTCGAGCGCGAAGAAGAGTCCTTGCACGCAACCTATCAGATCGGGTATTCCCGATTGGAATGGCCCGCCCCATATCTTTACCCACCAACCGCCAAACTCTTCAAGCAATGCGAGACGTATCCGCCGCTGGAGTCTGGACTCTTTTTGCTTAGCCATCTTACCTCTGCATACCAAAAGGCCCGGCAGTCGCAATGATCCACCGGGCCTTCTCCTTGCTGCTCTAGCGCCGCCGAGCTAGATCAGCTTAGCTTTCTTCGCCGCCTTGACGACAGCCTTGCGCTTCTTCGAGATGACGCGGAAATCGTCCAGGTCGACTTCGAGCTCCGACTCCGTGACGTACTCTTCCAGCTCCTCCTCGCTCATAGCCATGATGGACTCTTCCGAGACTTCCGCCTCATCTTCGTCCTCGTCTTCGTCGGCCTCTTCTTCGTCCTCGGCCTCCTCTTCGTCGTCTTCGTCTTCGGAGTCGTCTTCGTCGCCGAAGTCAACGATAATGGATTGCCGGCGCCCTTCGTAAAGCTCCTGGTCCACACTGATGGTGCATTCCATGTCAATGCATTCGGTCGGGTCGAGCGTGAATTCGTCGTCCGACTCCGCACTGTCATGGCCGATGGCGCTGAGGACTTTCTTGATATTCCAGAGCTTGCCCTCGGCGAGTGTGGTGTAATACTTTTTCGGGCTCTTGCCCTTTTCCTTGCCCTTCGTGATCTGGAATGTCCAGGCAAGATAATCGCCGGCGTCGCCCTCGCCCGGCTCGACTTCAACGACCTTGGCGGTGTACATGCCGGACTTGATAGTGCGATTGGCTTGGACGTCTTTCAGCGCGCCAATTGTTACGCCTTTGGACTTCTTACCCTTGGCCTTTTTTGTCTTCTTTGCCATTCTCGAATTTTCCTTCGCGAAGTTTCATGAGACTATCATATGACGGATCGGTCACGAAGCCCGGCAACTTAATGGACTTCGGCTTCCTCACCTTCGTAATATACACGGGGTTCGGTCCAACTCTAATACAATATTCCGGTCTGCGTCTCCTTTTCATCTTTACCTTGTAGTCCACCATCCGGACGAAGGTGTGGCCGATAAACGACACGCTCGCGCACACATGACCCGAGACGCTTTTCATATTGGCGGGACCCACTTCGGGACTGAGTTCGCCTTCCGCGTCGTCGCCGCCCTCGTCAGGATCAAAAATCTTCTGCTGAGCAATGAAGACTGTTTCCATATCCAACTCCTTAAAGTCGGTTATGAATTTCGTGCATAGCCCGCTGGCTTTGCCCCAATCCTTCTGGGTCATGCTTCCCCACTCGCCAGGACGCTTGCCCTTCTTCTTCATCTTCGACGCGGCCGCGATCTCAGCAACGATCATGCCTTGCATCGCGGTCGTGGTGTCGAGGACAACCGTCTTGAAGAAATCCTCCTGGCTCTTTAACCACCAGTAGGCTTCTTCGAGTTCTTCCACACTCGTCACCTCATAGACTTCCACGTCCGGTATGTCGTCTACCGACTCCGTGCCTTCGTCCTTGAAGTCAATGAAGAGAATGGGGCCTGGGAACGTGCCGGCCAACGTCGTTTTGCCTGTGCCACTTTGTCCATAAAATAGCCAGGACTTGTTGCGCTTCAGGGCGGACGGCTTCTTCGTCGGACGCTTCGACTGAGCTTTGCCGAACTTGTTTTTCCTACTCAGCGGCTTCTTCACGAGCGGCTTCTTCATCGCGTTCTTCCTCGTCCACATAGTAATAGTTGCGTTTGACGAAGCCTACGTCTCCGCCCGTCAGTGCAGCATTGCACAACTTTTTGAATTCACACATATTGCAGTGGAAGTCAATCGTCCTCTCTTTCGACTTCCCCAGCCTGCGCTGCATCTCCTTCGCTGTCGAGATCGCGTCGTTCAAGACTATCTTCTCCACTCGAAGGTTTCGTGGAACGAATACTCGCTCGAAGTATCTTCCTGCACCCTCTTCGCCTGCGGCAATCAGGTAATCCACACCTTCGTCCTTCGACGTGAGCTTGTTCTCAGCGAGGAAGCGGTTCACCGTAATCGGCAGCGTGACGATTGCCGCTTGACTAATTTTGCCTTTCTGCGTGAGCTTCGGCACGCTCGGTGGCTTGGAGTAGATATAATCCCAGAGCACGCCGTCAAGACGCTTCCCAGTCAGTGTGGTCCAGGCGTTGATATAGAGCGACGATTGCACGTTCCGCCATCGGTCTTCCTCTGACCACTCTTTGCTATAAGTCTTATGCTCAGTCATCCAGCGGCGACGATCCTCCGAGCGCACTACCATATCTATCTTGCCGGTCAGGATGATACCTTTTGCCAGGGGCATCTCGAACTTGTGCTCAGCGATCCCGCCAGATGGACCCTTGCAGGTACGCAGACCGTCATCTTTCCATCGCTCGTTGTAATGGTGCATGATGTCGGAAGCGTTGCTGATAATGTTGCCATACTCCTCCTGATCATCATAGCCATCTAGCTCAGACTGATCCAGGCTCTTGAAGTATTTCTTCGGGGAGATCCTGTGCGCTCGGGCTTCGATCAAGTTGTGCATCAGCGTGCCGAACTTCAGAGGCCGACGCAGCGTCTTGGGCCTCAGAAATTCCACCAGCTTGTGGTGTGCCGCTCGCCGACACTTCCGCCACGTCTTCAGTGTGGATTGCCTCACCTTGAATGGGGCCATAGATCAATTCCTTGGTTTGGGTAACGCTGCCGACGAATATAGGCGGTGGGGCATTTCTGCCACATAGAACATCCAGAGCGATCAAGCCTGTCCGCTGAATTTCTTCTAATTCCATTGGGCTCAGTCTCCACACAGAAACATTGTGCGGGCCCTCGTTCCAGGCATACAAATCGGAGATGCCCAGTTGCGGATTGCCGATGAATACCGTATTGGCTTGCTCGAATATGATGGGTGTTGCCATTATGCTGCTATCCTATTTTGCAGGGGGTGAACTTTCTTCGGTGGGTTCTGCTCAATCCATTTCTTCAGCGAAACGCCACGACCCCATGGCCCGATCTTTGCTTCGCCTTCGAGCGGTATCTTGAATTTGATGTCGAACTTATCCATCAACTTAGGCCTGCGCATGATACGGAGCATCTCAGTCACGACGGGCACGACCTTCGCGCGACGGACTAAGAAGAGTGTGGAGTCATGAACTGTTCCGATAATTCGAACAGTATCACGGTTGTATTTACTGCGCAACTCCAGCGCAGCCATCAGGTTGAGTTCATTGGCGAACGACTGCACCGGCGAGTTGATCGCTTGACGCTCAGCTTCCTTGCGACGCGGGTCCTTCGAGTTCTTCAGCATAGCGTGTGGAAGACGACGACGGCGCCCGCTCAGCGAAGCGACATAGCCGCGGAAGCGTGCTGTCGTCTTCTGGCGGCGTTGCCAGTCTTCGAGCTCCGGATACAGCATGAAGAAGTTCTCCCGGCTCTCCTGAGCTTCCTGGTCTGTCACGTTGACGCCGTAGTTATCGCGCGCGTAAATCTTGAACTTCTTCCACCACATGCCGAACAGATAACCGAAGTTCACGGCCTTCGCTTTCTTGCGCAGTTCTTTCCAGCCATGTTCGATCTCGATACAGGCGTCCGGTCCCGCGGCAAGCATCGCGTCTATTTGCTTTTCGTATGACGGCGACTTCTGTCCGAGGGCGGCAGCGGTTTTCCGTATGAGTTCCTTCTTACCTCGTCCACGACGGATTTCCGTGAGCGCTGTAAGCCAGTGTACATCAATGCCAGTGACGAAGCAGTGTCGAAGGGATTTAGCGTTGGCAAGTTCCGCGGCAATGCGCAACTCGATTTGAGATAAGTCGGCTTCAACAAGTATCCAATCTCCATGAAGTGCAAGAATTGCTGTGATGATGGACCGTATGTTCTCATCCCGTGGGACTTGTTGTAAGTTAGGGTTCTCACAACTGAGGCGTCCAGTAACAGTTCCGTGAAGCTTGAAACTTGGATGTAGCCATCCATTAACGAGATAAGGTTCCCAGCCTTCGATAAAGAAGGAGAGTTGCTGCTTACACTCGCGGAAGCGAAGGAGTGCACCGACTGCAGGATGGTCAATCCTTTTAAGGACGGACTCGCTGGTGGAAGGAGCACCCCCCTTCGTGTACTCCACAACTCCGATTTGTAAGTCGGAAAAGAGTAGCTTAGCCACTTGTTGTGGTGAGCCCCAATTGATGCTTCCATACTGCTGGAGCTCAAGCTCTGCGGCATCCTTTCGTCCATGAAGCTCTCTTCCAACTTCGTCCAGTCGGTTAACATTGATTGGTGCTCCATAAAATTCCGCCTCCACATACATAGCAGCCGCTGGCATAAGTATGTATCGAAATACTTTCCATACCTCTGGTTCAAGGCGTAAGCGACGAAGGAAGACGCGCCGAAGTTCTCGGGTGTAGTAAACATCATGAGCACCATACAGAGCCAGCTTGTGACGACCTGCGGGCGTGTCGAGATACTTGCCGGTTTTGGTATCTTTGTCAACGTCCCAATCTGGAGCGCCAAGGAAGTTCTGCGCGAGATGCTTCAAGCCGTGATTGCTATTCTCGTCCAGCATGTAATGGGCGAGCATGGTATCGAAAACGAAACGCTCGTACCACTTGACGCCGAAGTGAACAAGCATCCAGAGGAAATCGAACTTGCCATTCTGCGCGATGAACTGAACGTCATGTTCATGCACCGCGCGATCTATCAGACGAACGACTTCCGACGGATCATCGAACTGGGTCAGGAATACGATGTATTGTTTGCCACCCATATCGAATTGCAGCGTGTTCACGCGCGCGCCGACAGCCCACGGGAATAGTCCCGTCGTCTCGATATCGAACGTTACCGAGCGATGTCGGAAACGCTTCAGCATATACTTCAATTTCAAGGCCGTATCGATGACGAAAAACTTAAGCTTGCGCTCGCGCGGGACTTCACCACGCTCCACGATCTTATGGAATAGTTCGATGTCCCGACGGATCGTGTCCTCAGCCTCAGGATAATGCACCGCATATGCCGGTGACAGTGTGGGGACATATATCGTGCCGTCGCGCTCGAAGGGCTTACCACGTGCCTTCGTGATGCCCTTCTCGCCGGTAATCGACTGAAGCGCAGCATTGCCCACGAGGAGAACGAACTTCGGCTTTACCTCGTCAAGCTGAGCTTTCAGCCAATAGCCACACGATCTGATCTGTGAGTCCGTCGGCGACTTACCGCTCGGTGGCTTGCATGCTACAGCATGGGTGTGGAATATGTCATGATCTGCCACACCTGTTTCCGCGAGCGCGCGAGCGAACAAACGCTCTCCGCCTCCGGGTGCTTCGCCGATGACTGCGATGTCCGCCTTGGGCGAGCCTCTACCCAGAATGCAAACATCATCCGTGGTTCTGCTCAGTCGGCAACGTGTGCACCCGGAGTCGGGTTTTATCATGGATACAAGCTCGCTGGGTCAATTAGCTGAAGTGTGGGGAACTTCGTAATATAACCAGAAGGTGTAATCTTGTAAACTCCCATACCCCTCGACTCCCACCACTCCAGCTGGGCAGTCTCGCGAAACTCCGTCTGAAAGAAGAGCCTTCGCCACACCTTAAGCCTGCTCAGTTCCTTGACGCAGTTCTGGCAAGGGCTGTGCGTAACGAAGAGGTCCAGTGAGAAATTCGGGTACTCGGTTAAGTTGTGGTTCTCCCAAGCATTCATCTCCGCGTGTGTGGACCGAGTGCAGCTTGTCGATGCGCCCTCGCATGCCGCTCCAGCGCAGTGTGGCTCACCACGAGGTGGACCATTATGCGTTAGAGCGATGATGTCTTTGCCATGGGCGATGAGACAACCCACGTTAAGACGAAAGCAGGTGGAACGTTTAGCATGCTCCACCGCCAGGTTCATAAAGTGAACCGCTCGTGGTGTGCGGTACATCAGTCTCGGTTGCGCCAGAGTTGTGGCATCTGCACGTCGGCCGGCCCACCATAAACAACGCTGCTAATGAACCAGCGTGAGATATACGGCTTCCACACTTCGAAGATTTGAGCTCCGCCAGCTATCCAGAGCGTGAGTGTGGGCTTGGAGTCAAGAGCGCCTATGATGTGCTCGACGCCCGGCGTCCAATAGCCGACCAGCTTGCCCTCGTCATAGATGCTCGTCTTGTCGCGACCCATCCTCAGGACGAGACGATTTTTCCACACTGGTTGCGTAACGAAGAGCGTATCGAAAGTGATGCCGCCGAGAAGGACGACGTTGCCCTCTGTTTGCGAGCGAAAGAATTCCAAGTCCTCAGGGTCTTTCGGCCAAGGCATTTTGCCGTTGTTGCCGATCTGACCATAAGTTCCGACTGCCGCAATTCCGTGAATTTTCATGTCTTATTCCGGACCATAGAAGCTAGAGATGAAAGGGATTTCCGCGAGGCCCGTTCCTTGGCTGAGAAGACAGGCCAGGAGAAGTCCGCCGGCGGCGACCAGAGCCCAGCCCACACAGATGGGTCGGGTTTGATGTGGCGATTGTTGATGCCTATCACCACGTTGTGCGACTTGTACCCGAGCGCTCGCGCTGTCATGTAGGTGCTCAGGCTCTTCACATAGAGGCAGTAATAGACTTTGGCGATCTCCTCGTTTGAATGGAAATTTATGGGCTGAGTAGTTTTGCGATCTATACCTAGTAGGTCTGCCTTCGCTCTGCATATGTCAACACTCCTCCCGCAGAGTTTCGATGCATCCTGGATGGTACCGTCCTCATACACCAGAACGTGGATTAGTATCGAAAGCTGAGCATCCGTCCACCGATTGCGTGGCGCAGACATCGTCTCCATCTTCCGCTTCAGATTGGCGATCTCGTGCTTAGCATAATTTAGCTCGCACGGCATACAGTTGGATTTGTCCTTTCTGAACATCCAGGAATTTTGACTAATGCCACACGCGCGACACTGCTTAGTCCGTATCGTCATAGCTTCGATAAGTCCTCCATCAGTATCCGAAGTGCCGTGTCCGCGTCAATGGGCTGGGCTGTGGTATCTCCCATCTCCGCGCGCTTATTCATGATTCGGATTTGCGACGCGCGCAGCTTCACCTGGCCCAGCGCTTTCTGCTTCATAACCTCGACAGCGCGGTTGGGTATGCCGCGCGCTCGTTGTAGCACGTCGGAATGACGTTCCATCCAGTCAGACTGTCTCACCACTTGCCGTTTCTCCACGGTGGTGTGGGCCTCGCGCGGGTTGATCAGAGGCGCGCTAAGCAGCGCAGCCTCCAGCTTCTCGATATACGCCGCCATGTCATCAATGGCGCTGCGTGCCTCTTCCAGATCAGAAGCTAGAGCCGTCTGGACGCTGTCGTCTTGTCGGCCATTCGCGCGCGATCTGCTGTCCACCATGACTTGTGCCAGGCTGTGAAGGTCCACGCGTCGTAAAGGATTTGGGCTGATCTCCGCCGAGTAGCTTTGACGCGGCGCTAGTGATGCGTCCCGTCTGTCGGTTGAAGTCGCTGAGATGTTCGCGGGCGACGACTGCGGTTTTTGCAGCAAGGTCTCCAGGTGTTGGCGTGTCGCTGAAGAGGTGACGCCAGTCATTTCGGAAGATGTGGAGCGACGATATGAAGACGGAGAAGGTGCCGGGCTTGAGTGCCGAGAATATACCCGGGGCGGCTGCCTGGAGTTGGTCGATGAGCCAGATACTGAGGCGCGCTGTGAGGTAGAGGTCATCATTGAAGTGTCTCCGCAAATCGCATGAGCGCATGAAGTAGACGATATGGAGTTGATCTCGACGGATCATGAAGTGATAGCCGAGAGTACAGGGTACACGGCCGCCATGATGTGAGCCTGTATCCTCAGGAAAGAAGATAGGCACGAAGGCTTGCCGGGTCAGTGGGTCCTTGATGAACAGCTGGATCACGTCTTGCCAGTCGCCGTGCTGATGTCGGATGCCGAAGTTAGGGTGTGGCAGACCGTGTGCATCTGGGTCATTCTTGCGCGCGCTCTCCAGCGTGCCATCAGGCTTGCAGCATGCGCCCGCGTACTTAGGCCAGTATCTCTCCATGTAGTTGTGGTTAAATTGTCCATCGTGATCGCGGAAGTTATCCGCTCGCAGCGCGTAGGGCCAGGCGCGCCACGTCTTTCCGGGGTTCAGCGGTTCGCCTGATACCCTCTCCCAGAAGTGATCCTCCGCCCAGGGCAGCGTCGGCTTGCAGTCGATTTGCAGTGTGGCAACGTTGGCGTTGTGCATCCGGCACTCAGCGTGAAAGTTCTGCACCTCGTGCGTTGCCATATCGGGTTTTGCCGACACATCGACCGATTGCCAGGTGCCCGGATGCACCAGCTCGCTCTCCGTCCGCATGACATTGTGGGCGAAGTCGATTACTTGCCTGAAATTGTCGAACCTTCTCATTTCTTACTCCGCGGTGTGGGTCGATATTCATTCCTGAAGCCCGGGTGGTTCTTGCGAACGTAATCAGTAAGCTTCCGATTAGTCTTCGTGTCAAGCGCGTCAACTAAGCCCGTCTGAACACGCACGGCTTGCGAGAAACGCGCTATGCCGCGGATGTGCTCAGGACAGAGAAGATAGCCGAGCCACTTCATTGTCCAGTTGTACATCTTCAAGTCCATCAGCTTCATGACTTCGAGCGCGGCGATAGGATGCTTTTGGTGCGGCACGACTACCGCCCAATACATCGGATGGACGCTCATGTTCGCGAAGTGGCATTGAACGTCCAGGTCTTCAAGCTCGAAGGGTGCCAGGAGATGATCGCGCAACCAGATCAGATCAGCCGGGAACTTCTTAAACAACTCCGTGGTGCGGTAGAACACATCCACCTTAGTTGGCTCTCGCGGTACGAGCGTGAGCGTTACCGCCTGGATACACGGGCCCATCGTGCTCGCGAGCTTGGATTTTTTGTCCGGGTTGCTTTTTATGAAGTGGTTGTAACAGGTAATGCCGACCGATCCGAATTTATTTTGTTTACGCCTTCGATCCCAGAGCATGAGCGCAGTCTCCACGCTTTCTGGGTGGTAATAGTTTCGGTTGAGTTGGGACATTTTGGCTTTGGTATATCCCAGATCAGCCAGAGAGAGGTCATTCGTCCAATGCCGATTGTGGAAGGTAAGCGACTTGTTGCGCGTGATCTTTCGGTTGCCAGACCAGAAGTCCGCGGCCCCATTGGCAGCGGTGACGCAAGCAGTAGCCCAAAGCTCTTTCATCAGTTATTTTTCCTAAATACCAACCACACATTATCCAGACGGCGAGGAGGATGATAAATCCTACAACCCTGGCAGCTTTAGTTGCTCGGGCTCTTCGAAGAGATCGCCGGCAATCGTCGTGCGCTTCCTTATGTTGTGCTTGGGCGGCTTCCAGCCAGGCGGCTTGATCACATCGCATGCGTGTCCCCTTTTCCCGATGCCAACTTCCTTGTCCATATTGGCCCTGTGTATCTCTGTGAGTGCCGCTCGGATGTCGAACCCATGAATGATCGCGGTGCCTGCCGCTGCGTAAATCAGATCGCCGAGCGCGTCAAGCATATCCTCGAAGTGGCGATCCAGCTCCGAGGGTGTGGTCGCTGTCAGTGCCAGGTCCAGCGCAAGCTCATACTCGATAAGCTCCTCGTACATAAGGCCGAGACGGAACTGCGCTAGACCCACGTCATGTGTGGTGGGTTCTGCCGGTGTCGGCATACCGAACTTGCGACAGAAATCCTCCACATTCATCCCAGCTTCACCAGTTCGTCTTGGAGGCTGCGGACGAATTTGATGGCACGGATAAACTGATAATCGCGCACGATGATCTCCGCGTGATCGATTGCCCACCGGTCATAGGCGAAGCAGATATCCGCATATTTCTCTTTAACCGCGGCGACATGGGTCGGGTCTTCGTGCGGACCGAACGTCA
>Ga0307500_10000686_pt1 | contig 10845 bp, 10 predicted proteins | sample 14_S_MG_FD_201362 | JGI IMG/M metagenome (GOLD analysis project Ga0307500, IMG submission 201362) | Soil microbial communities from Populus trichocarpa stands in riparian zone in the Pacific Northwest, United States - 14_S | ecosystem: Environmental > Terrestrial > Soil > Riparian zone > Trees...
GGGTGACCACGTTCGGCTCGAAGGCGATCGGGGATCCGGTCAACCTGGAAGTCGACGTGATCGCCAAGTACGTCGAGAAGCTGCTACCGCCCGCGTCCGCCGACCACCCGACTGGGTGATCAACACCTCTACCGGGTGGCCGTCGCCGCCAGGTGGGTTGGCGTGTCAAACTCGATGCGGAAGCTCGACGCGCTCCGGGGTCGGTGAAATTCCGAACCGGCGGTAATAGTCCGCGACCCGCTCGCTGCCAGCGAGCGGTTGACCTGGTGGAACTCCAGGACCGACGGTCAAAGTCCGGATGGGAGGAAGCGCGCGGGTGCGGCCTGGCCGCGGGCCCCTGCCTGCGGCTGTTGCTCCTGCGCCGCCGGCTGCCCGGCCGGCGCCCATCGCCTCACCGGAGACGGCGAGGCGATGGAGAGGAGACACGATGCATCAGCGCATCGCGGACCAACCGGCGGTCCGTGGCAGTACCAGCGGCAGCAGTGACATCGGCGATATCGACGCCACCGGAGGGCCTCAGTTCGGCACGATCCGGCAGGCGGTCGCGGACATCGCGGCCGGCCGGCCGGTGGTCGTGGTGGACGACGAGGACCGGGAGAACGAGGGCGACCTCATCTTCGCGGCCGAGCACGCCACCCCCGAGTTGATTGCGTTCACTATTCGCTACACCAGCGGCGTGATCTGCGTCCCGATGGAGGGCGACACGCTGGACCGGCTGCAGATCCCGCTGATGACCGAGCACAGCACCGAGCCGAAGCGGACCGCGTTCACGATCAGCGTGGACGCCCGGGACGGCGTGAGCACCGGGATCAGCGCCGCCGACCGGTCCCGCACGATCCACGCGCTGGCCGACCCGGCCACCACCGCGGCCGACCTGACCCGGCCGGGCCACCTGTTCCCGCTGCGGTACGCCGACGGCGGCGTGCTGCGCCGGCCGGGCCACACCGAGGCCGCGGTCGACCTGGCCCGGCTCGCCGGCTTGCGCCCGGTCGGGGTGATCTGCGAGATCGTCAACGACGACGGCAGCATGAAGCGGCTGCCCGAGCTGACCGAGTTCGCCGCCGAGCACGACCTGCGCCTGGTCACGATCGCCGACCTGATCCGGTACCGCCGCCGGTTCGAGCCGCAGGTCCGGCGGGCCGTGGAGGCCCGCATCCCGACCCGGCACGGCGAGTTCACCGCGTTCGGCTACGAGTCGCTGGTGGACGGCCGGGAGCACGTCGCGCTGGTCGCCGGCGACGTGAGCGACGGCGCCGACGTGCTGGTCCGGGTGCACTCCGAGTGCCTGACCGGGGACGTGTTCGGCTCGCTGCGCTGCGACTGCGGGCCGCAGTTGGACGCGGCCCTGGCGGCGGTCGCGGCCGAGGGCCGCGGCGTGGTGCTCTATCTGCGCGGGCACGAGGGCCGGGGGATCGGCCTGCTGCACAAGCTGCAGGCGTACCAGCTGCAGGACGGCGGCGCCGACACGGTCGAGGCGAACCTCAACCTCGGCCTGCCGGCGGACGCCCGCGACTACGGCATCGGCGCCCAGATCCTCGCCGACCTGGGCATCCGGACCATGCGGCTGCTGACCAACAACCCGGCGAAGCGGGCCGGGCTGGCCGGCTACGGGCTGCGGATCATGGGCCGGGTGCCGCTGCCGGTGCAGGCCAACCCGGAGAACCTGCGCTACCTGCGGACCAAGCGCGACCGGATGGGCCACCACCTGCCCGAGCTCCCTGAGGCACAGTAGGTACCCACTGAAACAGCGGGGCCCCACCGATGTCGCGGGGCACAGTGGTAGCAGGATGTCGGCCGGGCCGGCGGGAGCAGCTCCCGCCGGCCGGTCGCCCCGGCGGCCACCGAACCGGCCGCCCCGGGTGGCCGCGCACCGGCCGCCGCGGCGGCCACCCGCTCCGGCGGGGAAGGGAGCGAGGATGAGCGGCGAGGGACGGCCGGACTCCGACGTGGTGGACGCCACCGGGCTGCGGCTGGGCATGGTCTCCACCCGGTGGCACCGGGAGATCACCGATCTGCTGCAGGACCGGGCACTGGCCGCGGCGAAGGCGTGCGGGGTGACCGACCCGGTGGTGGTCCGGGTGGCCGGCGCGGTCGAGCTGCCGGTGATCTGCCAGGAGCTGGCCCGCCGGCTGGACGCGGTGGTCGCGCTCGGTGTGGTCATCCGCGGCGGGACCCCCCATTTCGAGTACGTCTGCGACGCGGTGACCGCCGGGCTGACCCGGGTCGGGCTGGACGAGGGCACCCCGATCGGCAACGGCGTGCTGACCTGTGACACGGTGGAACAGGCGACGGACCGGGCCGGCGGGCCGGGCAGCCGGGAGGACAAGGGCTGGGAGGCCACCGTGGCGGCGCTGGACGCCGCCCTGGTGCTGCGGGCCCTGCGTCAGCCGGGCGGCCACACCGGGTTCTGACCGCCGCCGCTGGAGAACCGGCCGTCGGAGGCCGGCCCGTCGAAAGGCCCGCCCGTGCTGTCGCTGGTGCTGCCCAAGGGGTCGCTGGAGAAGGCCACCCTCGACCTGTTCGACGCGGCCGACCTTGCCGTCCGGCGCGGGTCGGACCGCGACTACCACGCCGCGATCGACGATCCGCGGATCGACCGGGTCCGGTTCCTGCGCCCGCAGGAGATCCCGCAGTACGTCGAGCAGGGCCTGTTCGATGTCGGCATCACCGGCCGCGACTGGATCACCGAGACCGACGCGGACGTGGTCCCGCTGTCCGAGCTGCAGTACAGCCGGGCCACCGCGCAGCCGGTCCGGGTGGTGCTCGCGGTGCCGAAGGAGGCGCCCTGGCAGGCCGCGGCCGACCTGCCCGAGGGCGTCCGGATCTCCACCGAGTTCCCGTCGCTGACCCGCCGGTACCTCGAGCGGCACGGGGTCAAGGCGGTGGTCGTCCCCTCGTACGGGGCGACCGAGGCCAAGGTGCCCGACATCGTGGACGCGATCGTCGACCTCACCGAGACCGGCTCCTCGCTGCGCAAGAACGGGCTGCGCATCCTGGATACGCTGTTGACCAGCTACACCGAGCTGGTGGCGAACCGGGCCGCGTACGGCGAACCGGCCAAGCGGGCCGCGATGGAGGACGTCGCGCTGCTGCTGCGCGGCGCGATCCTGGCCCGCCAGCACGTGCTGGTGAAGCTGAACGTGGCCGCCGCCGACCTGTCCGGGGTGCTCGCCGTGATGCCGGCGGCCACCTCACCGACGCTGATGCCGCTGGCGTCCGGGCAGCACTCGGCGGTGGAGGCGGTGGTGCCCAAGACCGGGGTCAACACGCTGATCCCGGCGTTGAAGGCGGCCGGCGCCTTCGACATCCTCGAACTGCCCATCTCCAAGATCGTCGGGTAGCGCCGGCGATGACCGATCCGGGACGGGCCGAGCCGCCGGCCGGGGCGGGTCTGCCGGCACCGGTGCCGGCCGCGGCCGGCGGGCCGACCGGCGGCGCGAGCGAGGTGCGGGCCCGGCCGGAACGGCTGCGCCGCTGGTCGGCGCTGGTGGCCGGCGCGCTGGTGCTGATCTCGGCGGTGGTCACGCTGGTGTCCAGCCAGGCCTCGAACGGGGAGCGATTCGGCGCCCCGGACCGGATCGCGCTGTTCGGCATCGGCCTGCTGCTCGCCGCCGGCGTGCTGCAGCTGCGCCGGCCGGCCCTGGTGGCCGACCAGCGCGGGCTGCGGGTGCGCAATCTGGGCGGCGAGCGGGCGGTGCCGTGGGAGCTGGTCCGCGCGATCTCGGTGCCCGGCCGGGCGCTGTGGGCCCAGCTGGAACTGGTGGACGACGAGACCGTGCCGCTGCTGGCCGTTCAGGTGGCCGACGGCGACCGGACGGTCGCCACGGTCCGGGCGCTGCGCGACCTGCTGACCAGGTACGGCCCGGCCGCCGGTCAGCCCCCGGCCGTCGGGTGAGCCGGGGCGGCACCCTCGCGCAGGGTAAACACGCCATTTGTTCCGGGTGACTGCTATCCTCGACGCGCGACCGGCTCCCGCCACCCAGCGGGAGCGTGCAAGAGGAGCCTCGCTCCCACCCGATCCGCCCTCGGGCGGCCGGGTCCGGTCCGCCCCGGTGGTCTTCCACCGGGGTGTGTGGTGTTGTGGCCGCTTGGCCCCGGCATCCTGACCGGTCGAGTGTGGCCCCGCGAGCAGTGGCTTGCGGGGCTCTCGTCGTTTCGGCGAGTGCCCCGCGGTACGGCCGCCATCCAGCTCACAAGGAGGCCCCATTAGCAATAGCAACGAGCCCCGGATCAACGACCGGATCCGCGTCCCGGACGTGCGACTCGTCGGTCCCGAGGGTGAGCAGGTCGGCATCGTGCGCATCGAGGATGCGCTACGGCTGGCCCAGGAGGCTGGTCTCGACCTGGTCGAGGTGGCCCCGATGGCCCGTCCGCCGGTCTGCAAGCTCATGGACTACGGCAAGTTCAAGTACGAGAGCGCGCAGAAGGCGCGTGAGGCACGTCGCAACCAGACGCTCACCGTCATCAAAGAGATGAAACTCCGGCCGAAGATCGACCCGCACGACTACGCGACCAAGAAGGGTCACGTCGAGCGGTTCCTCAAGCAGGGCGACAAGGTCAAGGTCACGATCATGTTCCGGGGCCGTGAGCAGTCGCGGCCGGAACTCGGGTTCCGGCTGCTCCAGCGGCTGGCGGACGACGTCATCGAACTTGGTTTCGTCGAATCGCCGGCCCGGCAGGACGGCCGGAATATGATCATGGTGATGGCCCCGCATAAAAGCGCCAAACCCGTGAGGGCAAGGACCGCCGCCGTATCCGACCCAGCCGTTGACGGCGCCGAAAGCGCCGACAGCGTCGGCTGAGCCCCCGGACGATGCTGGGCCGACCCCGGTCCAGCCCGTCCCCTGAAGGAAGACGAACCATGCCCAAGAACAAGACGCACAGTGGTGCTTCGAAGCGTTTCCGGCTGACCGGCTCCGGCAAGGTCGTCCGGCAGCGCGCGAACCGCCAGCACCGCTTCGAGCACAAGCCCAGCACGCAGACCCGCCGCCTGGACGGCACGGTGGTCGTGTCCCGCGCGGACGCCCGCAAGGTTCGGCGCCTGCTCGGCAAGTAGCGATCTGGACGCAGGCCGACTGACCCCTCCCCACTCGGCCTGCTCGACCATGTCTGCCGCCGGTGCGACCCGGCGGCCGGGGAACGCGGATGGACGCAGCCCGGGGCCTGATCCGGTGCGGCGCTTGAAAACGAAGGACAGGTACACCCGTGGCACGCGTGAAGCGAGCGGTCAACGCCCAGAAGAAGCGCCGGAGCACGCTCGCGGCGGCGAGCGGCTACCGCGGTCAGCGGTCCCGCCTCTACCGCAAGGCCAAGGAGCAGTTGCTGCACTCGGCGACGTACTCCTACCGCGACCGCAAGGCGCGCAAGGGCGACTTCCGGCAGCTGTGGATCACCCGGATCAATGCGGCGGCCCGGGCCAACGGCATGACGTACAACCGGTTCGTGCAGGGGCTGAAGGCGGCCGGTGTGGAGGTCGACCGCAAGGTGCTGGCCGACATCGCGGTGACCGACCCGGCCGCGTTCAGCACGCTCGTGCAGACCGCGCGGACCGCGCTGCCGGCGGCCGGCGAGAGCGCGGCCTGACCGCACCGCATGCCATGATCACGGGGTCATGATCACGGTGCTGGTCCGGCGCGCGGCCGGGCGGGGGCGGCGATGAGCCGTGCCGCCGCGGCCCGCGCCGACCAGCACGCCGGGCCGTTCACCGAGCGGACCCCGCGGGTGGCCGCCGCCCGCCGGCTGACCCGCCGGGTCGGCCGGGACCGGGCCCAGGCGTTCCTGGCCGAGGGCCCGCAGGCGGTCCGCTCGGCGGTGGTCGAGCGGCCGGACACGGTCACCGAGGTCTTCGGCACCCCGGCCGCGCTCGACCGGCACCCGGACATCGCGATCGCCGCGCGCACCGCTGGCCTTCCGGTCACCGCCGTCACCGAGGCCGCGGCCGCCGGCCTGTCCGAGACGGCCACCCCGCAGGGCATCGTCGCCGTCTGCCGCTTCCTGGACGTCCCGCTCGCGGCGGCCCTGCTGCCGGCCGGGGCGAAGCTGGCGGCCGGGTCGCGCGGTGACCGCTGGTTGGTGGCGGTGCTGGCGGCGGTAGGCGACCCGGGCAACGCCGGAACCGTGCTGCGGACCGCGGATGCGGCCGGCGCGGCCGCGGTGGTGTTCTCCGCCCGCAGCGTCGACCCGTACAACGGGAAGGCGGTCCGATCCAGCGCGGGCAGCCTGTTCCACCTGCCGGTGGTGCGCGGCGCCGAGGTGGCCGAGGCGGTCACCGCGGCCCGGGCCGCCGGCATCACCGTGCTGGCCGCGACCGGCGCCGGCGAGGCCGATCTGGACGAGTTGGCCGATGCCGGCCGGCTGGCCCAGCCGACCGCATGGCTGTTCGGCAGCGAGGCGCACGGCCTGCCCGACGATCTCGCGGCGCTGGCCGACGTCCGGGTCCGGATCCCGATCCACGGGCGGGCGGAGAGCCTCAACCTGGCCGCCGCCGCCGCTGTCTGCCTCTACGCCAGCGCGCGGGCGCAGCGGGAATTACCGGGGCCTGCCGGGTAGCGCAATACCGGTCGTCATGTTATGTCCTGATCTGCGCAACCGGTGCGGTTGGCCGGACGCGATGGAGGGGGAGGACATTGCGGGCCGAGGAGTACGCCGAAGGCGCCGCCCGTTCTGCACCGTCCGGTCGACCGACCGGGCTGCCGGCATGCGGTCCGGACGAGGGGAGTCCGTACGACGAGTTGCCGGACGGGCTGCTGGTGGCCGGCCCGGACGGGCGGGTCGAGGTGCTGAACCCGGCCGGCTGCCGGCTGCTCGGCGTCCGCGCCGCCGACTGCCTCGGCCAGGACTACCGGGACGTGCTGCCGCTGATCGACCTGGCCGGCCGGGACTGGTGGGCCTGCACCGACCCGTACCGGGGGCTGGCCACCCGGACCGGGCAGCCGGAACGCGCGCTGGAACTGCACCGCGGCCCCGGCCGCGGCCACCAACTGCTGGTCACCGCCCGCTACGTGCGCACCGGCGGGCGGCTGACCCGGCTGGTCGTCGCGTTCCGGGACACCCGGGCCAGGGAGCGGGCCGACCGGGACCGGGCCGACGTGGTCTCCGCGGTCGCGCACGAGATCCGCTCGCCGCTGACCACGGTCAAGGGCTTCACCGCGACCGTCCTGGCCAAGTGGGACCGGCTCACCGACGACCAGAAGCGCACCATGCTGCGGGCGGTCGAGGCGGACGCCGACCGGGTCACCCGGCTGCTGTCCGACCTGCTGGACGTGTCCCGGATCGACGCCGGCCGGCTCACCCTGCACCCGCAGGTGGTGGATCTGCCCGCGGCGGTGGAGCGGGTGCTGGCCGGCCGGGTGGCCAGCGGCGAGCCGGTCGACCGGTTCGACCTGCGGGTCACCCTGCCGCTGCCGGAGACCTGGCTGGACCCGGACCGGGTGGCGCAGGTGCTGGGGAACCTGGTGGAGAACGCGCTGCGGCACGGCGCCGGCCGGGTCACCGTCACGGTCACCGCCGCGCAGACGCTGGCCGGGGCGCCGGCGGCCCTGGTCACCGTCGCCGACGAGGGCACCGGGATCAGCCCCGAGGTGCGGCACCGGATCTTCCGCGCGTTCTGGCGCGGCGGCCGGGGCAGCGGCAGCGGGCTCGGCCTGCACATCGTGAAAGGCCTGGTGGACGCTCACGGCGGCACCGTCGAGGTGGACGAGGCCCCGGGCGGCGGGGCCCGGTTCCGGGTCGTCTTCCCGGCCGGCGAGCCGCCCTACCAGACCCCACCGGTCGCCGGCTGACGGGCCGCGGCGGAAACCGGGTCGGGCCGGCGTCGCCGCCGTCCCTACACTGCACGGCGGCGACACACCGAGCAGGCACGCGGCGAAACAGGCACACGGCGAACAGGCACACGGCGAAACAGGGCCACAGCGAGCAGGGAGCGACCCAGGCGATGTCCGGACCCAGTGGCGGGTACGACCCGAAGGAGGTAGCGGCGCTGTCCAGCGATGCGCTGGACGCGGCTGTCCGGGCGGCCGAGAAGGCCTTCGCCGAGGCCGGTGACCTGGCCGAACTGGCCCGGGTCCGGCCCGCGCACCTGGGTGACCGGTCGCCGCTGCGGCTGGCCCGCCGCGAGGTCGGCGGCCTGCCGCCGCAGGCCCGGTCCGACGCCGGCCGCCGGCTGAACGAGGCGATGGCCGCCGCGCAGGCCGGGTACGAGGCCCGGCTGGCCGCGCTCACCGCCGAGCGGGATGATCGGGTGCTGCGCGAGGAGGCGGTGGACGTCACGCTGCCCTGGGACCGCCGTACGGTCGGCGCCCGGCACCCGCTGACCAGCCTGTCCGACCGGATCTCGGACGTGTTCGTCGCGATGGGCTACGAGGTCGCCGAGGGGCCCGAGGTCGAGGCCGAGTGGTTCAACTTCGACGCGCTCAACTTCGGCCGGGACCACCCGGCGCGCACCGAGATGGACACGTTCCACGTCGCACCGCCCGGCTCCGGCGTGGTGCTGCGTACGCACACCTCGCCGGTGCAGGCCCGGGTGATGCTGGCCCGCAAGCCGCCGATCTACATCATCTGCCCCGGCACCGTCTTCCGCACCGACGAGCTGGACGCCACCCACACCCCGGTGTTCACCCAGGTCGAGGGCCTGGCCGTGGACGAGGGCATCACGATGGCGCACCTGCGCGGCACGCTGGACCAGTTCGCCGCGGCGATGTTCGGCCCCGGCCTGCGCACCCGGTTCCGGCCCTCGTTCTTCCCGTTCACCGAGCCGTCTGCCGAGTTCGACCTGCAGTGCTGGGTCTGCCGGGGCGCGTCGGTGGGCAATCCGGACCGGCCCTGCCGCACCTGCCGGTCCGAGGGCTGGGTGGAGTGGGGTGGCTGCGGCATGGTCAACCCGCGGGTGCTGGTCGCCTGCGGGGTCGACCCGGTCCGGTACTCCGGCTTCGCGTTCGGGATGGGCGTGGAACGGACGCTGATGGCCCGGCACGACGCCGCGGACATGCGCGACATGGTCGAAGGCGACGTGCGGTTCAGCCGCGCGTTCGGCATGGAGGTGTGAGCGGTGCTGGTCCCGCTGTCCTGGTTGGCCGAGTACGTCGACCTGCCCGGCCGACCCGGTCGTGAGGTGGCCGCCGGGCTGATCCGGGTCGGGCTCGAGGTGGAGGCGGTCGAGCCGGTGGGTGCCGACCTGTCCGGCCCGCTGGTGGTCGGCCAGGTGCTGTCCTTCGAGGAGTTCACCGCGAGCAACGGCAAGACCGTCCGCTGGTGCCAGGTCCGGGTGGACGAGGCCGGGGAGCCGCGCGGCATCGTCTGCGGGGCGCTCAACTTCGCCGCCGGCGACCGGGTGGTGGTGGCGCTGCCGGGCACCGTGCTGCCCGGCGGGTTCGCGATCGCCGCCCGCAAGACCTACGGGCACGTCTCGGACGGGATGATCTGCTCGGCCCGCGAGCTGGGGCTGGGCGAGGACCACACCGGCATCCTGGTGCTGCCCGCGGACGCGCCGCTCGGCGCCGACGCGGTCGGCTACCTGGAACTGCGCGACGAGGTGCTGGACATCGCGGTCACCCCGGACCGGGCGTACGCGCTGTCGATCCGGGGCATGGCCCGGGAGGCCTCGCACGCGTTCGACGCGCCCTACCGGGACCCGGCCGAGCAGGTCCGGGTGCCCGAGCCGGACGACGCCGGCTGGCCGGTGCGGCTGACCGGTGCCGGCTGTGACCGGTTCTCCACCCGCACGGTGACCGGGCTGGACCCGGCCGCGCCGTCCCCGCTCTGGCTGCGCCGCCGGTTGCTGCTGGCCGGCATGCGCCCGATCTCGCTGATCGTGGACGTCACCAACTACGTGATGATCGAGACCGGGCAGCCGCTGCACGCGTTCGACCGCGCGCTGCTGACCGGCCCGATCGCGGTCCGCCGGGCCGCGGCCGGCGAGACGATCACCACGCTGGACGGCGTGCAGCGCCGGCTCGACCCGGACGACCTGCTGGTCACCGACGACTCCGGCCCGATCGCGCTGGCCGGGGTGATGGGCGGGGGTTCCACCGAGATCGGCCCGACCACCACCGACGTGGTGCTGGAAGCGGCGCACTGGGACCCGCCGAGCGTGTTCCGCACCGCCCGCCGGCACAAGCTGCCGTCCGAGGCGGCCCGCCGGTTCGAGCGCGGCGTCGACCCCGAGGTCGCCGGGCCGGCCCTGCAGCGGGCCGCCGACCTGCTGGTGAAGTACGGCGGCGGGGCCGCCGGCGCCGGCTACACGGTGGCCGGCCCCGGCCCGGACCGGGTCACGATCACGGTGGCGGTCGACCTGCCGGCGCGGGTAGCCGGCTTCCCGATCAGCGGCGAGACGGCGGTGCGCCGGCTGGAGCAGGTCGGCTGCGCGGTGGGCGGCGCGTCCGGTGACATTCTCGGCGTGATCCCGCCGAGCTGGCGGGCCGACCTGGGCACCCCGGCCGACCTGGTCGAGGAGGTCATCCGGCTGGAGGGCTACGACCGGATCCCGTCGGTGCTGCCGACCCCGCCGCCCGGTCGCGGCCTGACCGACGGGCAGCGGGCCCGCCGGTCGGTCGGCCGGGCGCTGGCCGAGTCCGGGTATGTCGAGGTGCGCTCCTCGCCGTTCCTCGCGCCGTCCGTGCCGGACGCGCTCGGGCTGTCCGAGGACGACGAGCGCCGCCGGGCGCTCCGGCTGGTGAACCCGCTGGCCGACACCGAGCCGGAGCTGCGCACCACGCTGCTGCCCGGGCTGCTGGGCACGCTGCGCCGCAACGTCGGGCGCGGCCAGCGCGACGTCGCGCTGTTCGAGCTGGGTCTGGTCTACCTGCCCAGGCCGGCCACCCCGGCGGCGCCGCTGGGCGGCGTCGACGG
>Ga0307500_10000688_pt1 | contig 10829 bp, 10 predicted proteins | sample 14_S_MG_FD_201362 | JGI IMG/M metagenome (GOLD analysis project Ga0307500, IMG submission 201362) | Soil microbial communities from Populus trichocarpa stands in riparian zone in the Pacific Northwest, United States - 14_S | ecosystem: Environmental > Terrestrial > Soil > Riparian zone > Trees...
GGCGCTGGCGGCGGTAATCGCCGGCGTGATCGCGTCGCTCTTTGTGCTGATCAGCGACGGTTTCACGTCGGCCGGGCCGCCGGGCCGTCGGGGCAGCGCTGGCGGTTGGTCCGGAGGCTCCGGTGGCTCATGGTCCAGCGGCGGCAGTTCGAGCAGCAGCGGCGGCTTCAGTGGCGGCGGCGGCAGCTTTGGCGGCGGCGGTGCATCGGGGAGCTGGTAGCATGAGCATCAGGCGCATTGGTAGGCATCTCCTCGAGCACCGCTGGCGGCTGCGGCGCATCCTTCCGCCGCAGGCGCTGGCGAGGATCGAGCAGGCGATCAAGGCAGGCGAGGCCACCCATTCCGGACAGGTGCGTTTCGTGGTGGAAGGCGCGCTCGATGGCGCGCCGCTGTTTCGCAATCAGCCCGCGCGGGAGCGCGCGCTGGATATTTTTTCGCAATTGCGGATCTGGGATACCGTCCACAACAACGGCGTCCTGATCTACCTGCTGCTGGCCGACCACGATTTCGAGATTGTGGCCGACCGTGGCATCGACGCCAGGGTCGGCCACGCCGGCTGGGAAAAAATCTGCGTCGAGATGGAAGCGCAGTTCAGGGCCGGAAATTTTGAAGGCGGCGTGATCAGGGGCGTCGAGGCCGTGTCGCGCGAGCTTGCCACGCATTTTCCGAGGAGTGGCGGCGGGCCGAATGAACTACCTGATGCACCGGTGGTGATGTAGATCGCCATCACCGGCCCAAACCAATGGATAGTCCGCTCCATCCGCTTCGATAGGATGAGCCCTACCTCGGTACGGTTTGCCTATACCCGCATTAGAGAGCGATCTCTTCGAGCGCCGTCCGATCTTTGCGCAGATGCCGGCGCGCCCGCGATTGTGAACCAGCTCATATCGCAACCTCCGGACGAAGGACTAGGCTGATCATCGAGGGAGTATGCAGTATGCACTGTGTTCTACCTGCTCAGCTCACATGTCGTTCTGCGGCTCCGGTCTGGCACTGTGCCAGCCGGAGAATACTCCCGGCTACCTCGCGATAACCCACCAACAGGCGTCAGAGGAGGCCCGTTATGCGTCAACGTGATTTGATTTGGACTTCCGCCAAATTCATAGGGACGATTTCCGTCCTCGCTGCGACAGTCATCCCGTCTTCAGCGCAGCAGCGGCCGACGAGTCCGGTTGCGGCAGCTCCCGCGGAGAACCGCTATCCCGACGGCAGTAAACTTCAGAGCCAATATTCTTCGGTTCAGCGAGCGGTCGTCTTGCCGTCGGCTGCTCCCAGCGTGCGCGCAAATTCGGCTGGCTTTGCATCGGCCGCAGCGGTTCAAACCGATCTGCCGGAAGGGTTCTCGCTGTTGGCAGCGCCGACCAGTCATGTTGGAGGCACTGACCAACCGGCTGGCGCGAACATGGCTCCGGCAACTGCCGCAGATCGCGTCGCGAGCGCGACCGAAAAATTCATCACGGTGTTCCCGCTGGCATACCGCGGTGTGCCTCTGTCCAAGGGCAGCGACTATCTCACCATCGTGGATGGCAACGGCCAGATCCAGGCGACGCGCAAGCGCGCGATGCCGAGCAAGGTCGACGCCACCCAGCCGACCGTTGCCGCCGGGGAAGCCGTTCAGGTTGCCCGCAGGGATGCCGGTGCCGCCTCCGCCGGGCCGGATCCCAAGCCTGAATTGCAGATATGGGTCGACGACCGGCAGAACGGTAATCTGTCGTGGACCTTTACGCTGGGGCCCAGCGCAGTGGGAGATTCCAACGTTCGCAAATACTGGGTAGCGGCAGTCGGCGAGCCTCGCGTCCTGAACTGGGAAAGCCAAGTCTATCATAACCATAACGGCGTGGTGAGCGGCAACATCTGGGCCGCGAGCCCGTTCCAGGCGGCCGAGAGCCGAGCGTTTCCGTCGCTTGAGGTTACTCGTCTTCTCCCAAATGAGAAGGCAATCACCAACGCCGAAGGCCGCTACACTTATACGACACCTGCAGCTAGCACCGAAGTCAGGGCGAAACTTCGCGGACCGTGGTTCATCATCAATAATCAATCCGGTCCGGGATTGGAGAGCGCTCAGACCGGACCAGCGATTCCGCCGATCAACCTTCATCTGGGCGCCAGCGGCGAGGATCAACTGGCGCAGGACTCCGCCTTTTACTGGGCCAATGTCGCTCGTGACCTCGCCCGTAACATCCTCGGACCGGCCGAGCTTCCCGGTTTGCCTGTGCGGACCAATATCAACGATACCTGCAACGCGTTCTGGGACGGGTCGTCGATCAATTTCTTCAAGGCTGGCAACGGTTGTCCCAACACCGCCTATTCCGACGTGGTGATGCATGAGTACGGCCACGGCGTCGATGCCGTGAAAGGCGGTATCGTCCACGGCGGCTACAGCGAAGGGTTCGGCGACGCGATGGCGGTTCTGGCCACACATCAGCCCTGCGTCGGCCGCGACTTCTTTGGAGCGGGCACCTGCCTGCGGTCGGCGAGCGACGTGATCCTGTGGCCGTCGCCCGGTGGCGTGCATACGCAAGGCCGGCCTTATGGCGGCTTCACCTGGGAGCTGGTTCAGCAGCTCAAGCAGACCTTCTCGGAGGAGGAATCCTACGCCATCGCAACACGGCTGGTGCTCGGCGCTGCGGCGGCCAATCCGTCCGACATCGTCGACGCCGTCCGTCTGAGCTTCATCGTCGACGACAATGACGGCAATCTGACCAATGGCACGCCGCATTTCCGCGCGCTGGCGAACGCCGCAGATTCTCGCAAGATTCCGCGGCCCGAAGATCCCAAGGTCGGAGGACCCTCGGTCAGCGCCGACGCCTCGTTCCCCTGGACGCCGGTGAAGGTCGTGCCAGCCAACTCCAACATCCTGCAGGCAAGCATTCACCTCGATAAGCCCGGCAAGGTGCATATTTCGGCAAACACCAGCGCCCGCAGTGCCACACCGGTTCAGTTCCAGACCGGGGTCTACAACGCAGCACCGGTCAACATCGTGTGGACTGATTCATTCCGCAGCCTCAGTCTGCCGACGGCGAACCAATGGGCTCAGGTCGGCACCATGTTTGCGATCGATCTCCCGGCAGGTGACCATACGATCTACTGGAAGATATGGATCGCCGGCGGGTCGCTATCCCTGAGCGCGGGGACACTGATGGTCGAGGCTTTCGAACCCGCCGGTGGTCCGTCGGCCCTCACGGCGGCGGTAACAGAGGCCGGTGGACAGAGCGCAGCGATGAACGAACCCACTACTGTGGGCGCCAATCTCGCGCCTGCTGCGCCAACCATCGGGATGTCGCGTGACGAAGCCGGGCGGGGCATCACCACGGTGCGACAGTAACCCAATGACGGGGCGGACGGTCCGTCCGCCCCGTCACAACGACTAGGACGCAAGCCTTACAATCGCCCCATCCGACGCTCAGGAATTCAAGGATGCAACTTCGAACCGCACGAATAGCGTCATGGTTGCTCGCATCGGCGCTTGCTTGCATGGCGCTGCCGCTTCAGGCGCAGGCGGCGGAATGTCCGGTGAAACCAATGCTGACTGTCAAAGACACGCAGGACGGATTTGCAGGTACGACCGGCACGATCTGGACCATCAAGCCGGATTGCAGCTACGACGTTGCACGCTTGCGCGGCGGCGAAGTCAGCCCGCCCCATCTGAAGGGTCAACTCACACCCGAGCAGCAGTCACAGCTCGCCGCCGCGCTGTCCGCGGCGGCGGTCGAGACACTGCCTGCGCGTATCGGCGAGCCCGCTCCGGTCAATTCCCGCCAGATATCCATTGAGTATGGCGGAAAAACCGCGGTGCTCAATCTCGGCATGGGCGACCCGGCTCTTCCAGGAGCATCGGACGATACGGCCCGCCGCGTGGTCGAAATTGGCAGAGTGGTGAAGGCCGTCACCGGCGAATAGTGATTTCCTGCTCTGTAACGAGGTTATGCCTTCGCCGACGGCCGTTCGGCCACGCGCGCCATCCATGCCACGATGTTGGTGTTGGCCGTATCCAGCGGCTGGCCGACCGTGCCGGCGAAATCGAGCCAGCCGTAGAGCAGGATGTCGGCCTGCGTGAAGCGCTTGCCGCAGAGATAGTCGCGGCCGTCGGCCATCTGGTCGTTGAGCCATTGCAGGCGGTTGGCGGCGATCATCTTCAGGCCCGGCGAGGCCTCCGGCGCGCAGGGGATCCGCTTCTCGAAGAATTTCAGACCGTCGCCGAAGCGAAAACCGTTGCCCATATGCTCGCAGATGTTGAGATCGATGCGGCGCGTCCACATCCGGCATTCGGCGCGCTCTTCCGGCGTCGACCCGATCAGCGGCGGATTGGGATGCTTCTCTTCGAGGTATTCGCAGATCGCGGTGATCTCCGAGACGTAGTTGCCGTTGTCGAGTTCGAGCGTCGGCATCTGTCCATGCGGATTGCGCTTCAGATGCTCGGCCTCGCGGTTTTCGCCCTTGCGCAGATCGACGGCCTGCTTCGGCACCTCGATGCCCTTCTCCGCCATGAACATGCGGACGATGCGCGGATTCGGCCCAACCGAGTCGTACAACTTCATGGTGTTTTCTCTCCCCGTTTCTTGTTTGACGAAATTTGTTGGGAGCTGTTGAACAGGCCACCGCTGGATTTGTCAAATCGGCGTGGCCGCGCCGGCTGCTCCATTCTTCCAGCGCCGGGACAATGGATTGCTTCGCGGAGCCTGTCATCGGGCGCGCATTCGCGCGACCCGTTGGCTCGCAATGACGGGGTCAGTCGTCGAGCTTGTTGAGGTCGCGCACCGACTGCATGATCGGCTCGAAATTCGATCGCGCATCCAGTGCGTCGAACAATTGGGCGGTGTCCGACAGCAATCCGTGCGAGCGCTGGATTGCGATCCGCACGTCGTCCTGCGGCGTATCGGATAGCCGCCCGTGGCCCGAGAGCAGAATCTTGGAGTTGAGGCTTTTCAGCCGCTCCAGCGACTGGATGTAGTCGGCGATGCTGCCGGAGCCGAATACGCCGCCCATCACGCCGCCCGGCATCAGAGTATCGGAGGCGAACAGCAATCCCTTGTCCGGCTCGAACAGCGTGATGCAGGCCGAGGTGTGACCAGGCGTGTACATCACGGTGAGGCGGAAATTGCCGAGGTCGATCAAATTGCCTTCTTCCAGCCAGAGATCGACATTGATCGGCACGTTCGGCTCGTTGAACATCTTGCGCAGCATCGAGAAGTCGTCACGCAGCATGATCTTGTTGGCGGCGAGCCGATGCGCGGCGATGAAGGCACAGCCATGGAAGTGATAGGCCGCGCCGATATGGTCGAGATGCTCGTGGCTCAGCACCACCATGTCGATGTCGCCGGGCTTCACGCCGATATGGCCGAGACATGTCAGCAGATGCGGGTAGTTCGAAGATAGCCCGACATCGATCATGATGGTGCGCGAGCTGCCGCGCACCAGATAGGCGTTCGCCGCGCGGTTCTTGAAGCGCACCTGATAGACGTGTTCGGTCGCCTCGATCAGCGTGCAGACGTCGCTGTCGAACAGGGTCTTGAAAGGGCTTGGTTTACGCTCGCTCATGAAGGGGCTGCAGCTCTGAAGGCGACCGCATTGGAGGCGCGCAAGCGCTTGCTGAGTGCATCCATGATCATCAGCGCAAAGGCCGGCTGCTGGCTGACCAGGTACACGAAGCGGGCGTGGTTGATCCGCATCACGCGGGTGTTTGGGGCGGCCGCAATGGCCGTGGCCGAACGGGACGAGCCGTCGATGACGGCCATCTCGCCGAAGAACTCACCCTTGCCGAGCGTGACGATCACGGTCTTGTTGGCGCCGTTCATCTTGGCGATCTCGACCTGGCCGTCGAGCACGACGAACAGTTCCCGCCCGGTCGAACCTTCCTCAAAAATGACGTCATCTACATCAAACTCGTTGATGCATTTTTCGATGGTCATGGCGACCCTGCCTTTCTGGCTGGTCGGTCCATGTTAATCGGGAAACAGACCGGCGCAAACGGAACCGGCAAGGATGCCGCAGGGCAGCATAGGTGGCTTGGGACCGGGCCGGCCGACGTTTGGTGGCCCAAAACCGGGCCGGACGAGTTCCTAAAATTTCGGTAAGGCCGCCGCCGGTAAGGATTTGGCAAGCAATAAAAGTTACCAAATGGTCAACCAATTCTGGAGAATCCAACGTGAGCGATCAGCAAACCCAGCCCACCAGCGGTGAAGCCGGAACTCTCGGCGCCGCGCCTGCCGTTCCTGACGTACCTGCGTCGAATGAGCCGGTAACGGCCGTGGCTGAGGTCGAGGCGCCCGATCAGGAAGCGACTTCGCCGAAGGCCGATGCGCCCAAGGTGGACGCCGTCAGCATGGAAGCGCCAAAGGTCGAGGCATCACAGGCCGAAGCTCCCAAGATCGATACTCCCAAGGTCGAGGCTCCCAAGATCGACGCCGTGAAGCCGGAAGCGCCGCGCTTCCCCGGCAATGTGATGATCATGTCGCCCGGCGACCGCGCCGATGCCAAGGCTGCGTCGGCAGAGGCATCGTCCGGCAAGCGCCGGTTCGGGGCGATGGCTGCCGTGGTGGCGCTGGCGACGGTGGCGGGTGCGCTGGGTGGCGCGCTGGCAACCGTCGGAATTGGAAAGCTGACGGCCGGAGAGTCGGTCCAGGAATCGACCCAAGCGTCGGCCAAGGACAGCGCACTCGAAGCCTCGGTCGTGCGTCTCGACGCCGAAATCGTCGCGCTGAAAGCCGGCCTGGAGCATAACTCCAAGACGACGACGGGCCAGTTCAACAAGGCCAGCGACCGCCTCGACAAGGTCGAGAAGGCGCAGGCTGAGCCGGCCGCGAAACTCGCCAAGCTCAGCGAGGCCGTCGACAAGCTTCGTTCCGCCCAGGCTACGACGACGGCTGTTGCCACGCCGGCCGCCGCAAAGGACATTACAGGCTCGATACCGCAGCAGGTTGCGGCCGTAACGCCGCCTGCCTCCGCACCTGCGGCGCCGCCCAAGCCCGAAATGGCCCGGCTGCCGACCGTGGAGGGTTGGATCTTGCGGGATGTCGCCAACGGCAGCGCCCTGATCGAGAGCCGCCGCGGCATGTACGAGGTCTATGCCGGCGATCCCATACCCGGTCTCGGCCGCGTCGACGCCATTCGCAAGCAGGACGGCCGCTGGGTGGTTGTGACCAGCAAGGGCCTGATCGTCGCGCGCTGACGAGACGATATGCAAACAGGAAGGCGCTTCACGGCGATGTGAGGCGCGTTTTTCCTTGAATAGACCTGTTTGCGCGGTGTTATTTGAAACATGAGCCGCGCGCCAGGATTTCTCGCCATTTTATTTGCTCTGCTGTGCGGCGTTTTGCCGGCGTTTTCGGCAGGGGATGCCGCACTGGAACGCGGCACAGCCATCACCGATCCCGCGACGCTGCGCGAACTCGATAGCGGAAAATTCCGTCTCGATCGCATGCTGCTGCCGGAGCGGTCGGCAGACATCCCGCTCGCCAACAGCGCGTTGTTCGCCTTGCCCTCGATGGCGCCGGTCCGGCAAGCGATCGATGCCGAGTTCGATCGCTATATCGCACGGCACGGTGCAAACCTGCCGAACGAGACGATCGGCGTCGGCGCGGGCTTTGATTTCCAGTTGTTCGACCGCGCGGTGCTTTATTCCCAAGAGACCCGGTTCGTGCTGGCCGGCATCGTCAACCGCATGGATCGCACTTATGTTGCGGAGGCAAGCTGCGGCGAGATCCGCCTGATCTACCGCCTGACGCGGATGAACAAGGCGGCTGGCGATGATGCTGCTCCGCCGCGGCTGCCGATGACCCTGAACCTCGTGCTGAAAGCAAAAGCTGAGGGATCCACGATCACCTGCGCCGAGATCGCCAATCGCTGGCTCACGGCTTCGCCCGGCGGAACGTTATCGGCAAAGCATGGCCCGCTCGACCTGATCGGCTACCAGAACATCGACCGCATCGAGACCAATCTCCAGATCGCGCACGCGCCGAAATCTGCGGTTCGCGATTTCCGCACAGATTATCTGCTGAAGGTGTTTCGTTACGACGGGCAAGCACGCGTCTTTGCGGAAGCTCCGATGGAAAACCAGATCGACCGCGCGCGCCTTCTGGCGGACGATGGCCTCAAGCGCGAGTTCAGGACTTGGCTGCTCGATCCCGTCAATCTTGCAACGTTCGATCGCGGCACCGCGTTGATCCCGGAAAAATTCCTCGCCAGCGGTGCGATTGCGCCAACGCCGGTCGGGTTCGATCCATCGGAGCTGGAGCCTGAATTCGGACTGATGCAGGGCGAGGGCGCCGTGTTCAGCGAAGCCGACGTCGTGGCTGCGCTGAGAAAGGCCGCGGAAGCTGGCGTGAAGCTGCAGAACATCCGCTCGCCTGCCGGCTTCGAACGCAGGCTGAACGACGTGACCTGTGCCGGCTGCCACCAGACGCGAGGCATCGGCGGCTTTCACTTCCCCGGTGTCGACTGGATGGCGGACAAGCCTTCGAACACGACCGTCGTCCCGGCGTCGCCGCATTTCTTCGGCGACCAGATTCGCCGCCGCGATATTCTCGCAAGCCTGCGCGACGGCAAGCCGCCGGATTATTCGCGTGGCTTTGCCAGCCGTCCGCAGTTGCGCGGCAGCACCGAACTCGCCGGCACCAATTATTACGACGGCTGGGGCGCGCATTGCTATGTGCAGGGCAAGCCGGCCACCGGCAACGACGGAAGTTTCCGCGACTGGACTTGCGCCGAGGGCCTGAGCTGTCAGGCTGCCGGCAAAATCTCGCGCATCGGCATGTGCTTCGTCAAAAGCCGCTAAGAGGTCCTTGCGAACCGTGCTAAGTCAGGGCAGCAGCGAGCCGAGCGGAGATTGGCGATGAGCTCTCCCGACCAGGACAGGCAACGCAATCGCGAGATCGCAGAAAACGAAGCCAATCGGCAAGTGGTCGGTGATGTCAGGGTCAGCGTCTGGGCGATCGCGGTTGCGATCATTGCCGGCCTGATTGTGTTCGGCATCGTCTGGGCATGGCTTAACCGCTGAAAATCTCCAGTGATGGTAGATTCCGCCGGCTTGCAACTTCGTAGCCCGGATGAGCGTAGCGATATCCGGGAACTCGACATGCACCGTCCCGGATGTCGCTGCGCCGGGCTACGCGCTTAATCGCTGATAATCGCCCAAGAGATCACTTGGCGTAATGCGTCAGGCGTTTTCCCGGCAGCAGATCATAGGCCGATTTCCAGCCCGGCAATTGCGCCATGCGCCCAAGCCAGGTGTGGATCGCGGGATGGCTCGCCGCCCAATCGTATCCGGTCTCGTCGGCCGGATAATGCAGATAGGCCATCATCGAAATATCGGCCACCGTCGGCCGTTCGCCGATCGCGAATGCATTCTTCTGCATGTGCTGTTCGAGGATCGACAGGAAATCGTCGAGACGCCTGCGATAATGTTTCAGCACGTGCTGGTCCGGTGACGGGGTGAAGGTCCGGAAAAAACGATAGGTTGCCATGTAGCCGGTGAGCTTGTGGTTGTCCCAGAACAGCCAGCGCAGCAGTTCGAACTGCTCCTGTTCGGTCTCGCCGCCGAACCTGCCGAATTGCTTTGCCAGCTTGAGCAGGATCGGCGCGGTCTGGGTCAGGCGCTCGCCGTCGACCTCGAGCACCGGGATTTCGCCCATCTCGTTGACGTCGCGCCGCCATTCCGGCGTGCGGGTCACGCCGCCGCCGAAATCGGTCCAGACCGGCTCGAACTTCTGCCCGCACAGCGTGAGCATCAGCGCAAGCTTGTAGCTGTTTCCCGACTCCGGGAAGTAATGCAGGCGATAACCGGGCATGGTTTGCTGCCTCACGCCACCGCGCCGGACGCGCGCAACTTGCCGATCGCGGCTTCGTCATAGCCGGCATTGCGCAAGATCTCGTCGCTGTGCTCGCCAAGGCCGGGCGGCTTGCGCGGCTGAACTTTTTTGCTGCCTTCGACCCAGATCGGGCTGCTGATGGTGAGCATGGTGTCGTTCTCGAACGGCACCAGCACCTCGTTCTCGATCATCTGCTTGTCGTTCGGAATATCGTCGAGGATGCCGACCACGCCGAACACCAGGCCGTTGCCGTCAAGGATCTTGCGCCACTCGGCAAGGTCCCTGGTCGCAAACGTCTCGTCGAAAATCTTGATCAGTTCGAGCGACCGCGCATGACGCTCCTTCTTGGCCTCGAACCTCGGATCGGTGACGAGATCCTCGCGGCCGAGGCAGCGCGCCAGCGTCGGCCATTGCCGGTCCTCATTGAGCAGGGACAGGATCAGCCAGCGTCCGTCCTTGCATTGGTAGTGGTTGGTGACCGCGTTCAGCGCGCGTTCGCGCGGGCGGCGTTCGCCGAATTTTGCGCCGACCAGTTTGGCCTGCGCCAGCACCGAAGCGGCCCAGACGCCATTGGCCATCAGGTTCGAGCTGACATGCGAGCCCTTGCCGGTGCGCTCGCGCTTGTAGAGCGCGGTGACGATCGCGCTGTAAAATGCCATCGCGCAGGGGTGGTCGCCCATGCCGGCGATCGATCGCGCCGGCGTGGTGTGTTCGTCCGCCCGCACCAGGTCCATCAGGCCGGAGCGCGCCCAATAGGCGTTGCTGTCGAAGCCGGGCTTGTTGGCTTCCTCGCCCTTTTCGCCATAGCCGGTGAAGGAAGCGTAGATCAGGCGTTCGTTCTGCGGCGCCAAATGCGCGTGGGTGATGCCGAGCCGCTCGCGCACCTGCGGCGGATAGTTGGTGATGAAGACGTCGGCCTGCGCGGCCAGCCGATGCAGCACCGCCTGGCCCTCGGGCTTCGAGAGATCGAGTGCGAGGCTCTTCTTGTTGCGGGCTTCCAGCATCCACGCGAAATTATGCTCG
>Ga0307500_10000689_pt1 | contig 10826 bp, 10 predicted proteins | sample 14_S_MG_FD_201362 | JGI IMG/M metagenome (GOLD analysis project Ga0307500, IMG submission 201362) | Soil microbial communities from Populus trichocarpa stands in riparian zone in the Pacific Northwest, United States - 14_S | ecosystem: Environmental > Terrestrial > Soil > Riparian zone > Trees...
CGCGCTTCGGCCTCGTTCCGCGACCGGTACCTGACCGCGGTCCCGGCCTCGAACGCCCCGACGATCCAGGACGCCGAAGGCACGAACGACACGCTGTTCGTGGACTTCTCCACCTCGTACGCGTTCACGGACAAGTTCACTCTGTCGCTCGAGGCGCTGAATCTCACGGATGAGTTCAACGATCAGTTCATCGACACGGACTCCGATCGCGAGGTCACGTACACGCATACGGGACGCCAGATATTCCTGGGTGCCCGGTACAAGTTCTAAAAGTCATAGAAAGGGCTTCGAGCCCGACCCACTCGGGGAGCGGAGTCGCAAGACTCCGCTCCCTTTTTGTTTGCGCGGTTCCTGCGCATACTCACGCCCATGAACTCCACGTTCGACCGGCGAAAACTTTTGTTGGCGGGCGCGCTGACGGCGGTGACCAGTGCGAGCGCGGCGACGGCCGCGCGATCGCAAGGCTCGGATGGCAGCAACGTCGAGTTGTGGCCGGGCGGCACGCCCGGCGCCGAACGCGTCACCGTGCACGAGGAAGTCATCGAGCGCCTGCCCGACGGGCCGATGCGCGATCGCTTCGTGCAGCACGTCACCCGACCGCTGATCACGCTGTTCGAGCCTGAGGCCACGCCGAACGGCATCACGCTGCTCATCGTGCCGGGCGGCGGCTATATCCGCGTGGTCATGGACAAGGAAGGTTATGAAGCCGCCGACTGGTTCACCCAGCGCGGCTTCGCCGCAGCCGTTCTGCGTTACCGGCTGCCCGCGGATGGCTGGACCAACGGTGCTGACGCCCCCGTGCACGACGCCATGCGCGCCGTTCGTCTTCTGCGCGAGCGCCGCGGCTCCAAAGCCGGGCGTATTGGCGTCATCGGATTTTCGGCGGGCGGGCATCTTTGCGCGAGGTTGCTCACCGAGCCTCAACTTGCGTATGACCATCGCGACGGCGCCGACGGCCTCAGCGCGCGCCCGGACTTCGGGGTACTCATGTATCCGGTCATCGCCACCACGGGTGGGCACGCACACGCGGGCTCGGCGCAACAACTCCAGGCCGCGGGCGTTGGTACCTCCGATCTCGAGCGTTACTCGCCGCATCTCAATGTCAGCACGACGACTCCCCCCACGATGCTCGTGCACGCCGCCGACGACACCAACGTGCCCGTGGAAAATTCATTGATGATGTACGACGCGCTTCGCAAGGCGCGCGTGCGCAGCGAACTTCACGTTTTCGACAGCGGCGGCCATGGGTTCGGACTGCGCGCCGTCGCCGGCAAGGATGTGGCCGCCTGGCCAACGCTGGTCCAGAACTGGGCTCTGCACAATGCCGAGACCTGAGGCCGTCGATCGGCGACGCCGGCAATTGTTGGGCGCGGCGTCGCTCGGCGCGCTCGCGGGAGTACCGATGGCGCGCGCAGCCTCGGTGACGCCGGTAGTTCGTACGACGGCGGGACGCGTGCGCGGAACTCTCGACGGCGACGTGCAGGTGTTCCACGGCATCCGCTACGGCGCAGACACCGGGCCGCGCCGATTCATGCCGCCCGTTGCGCCTGAATCTTGGAGAGGCGTCGTCGACGCCACCGCTTTCGGCGCTGCAAGTCCGCAGCCCGGTTCAGAGGCCAACCAGTCCGAAGATTGCCTGTTCCTCAACGTCACGGCGCCGGTCGCGAAGCCTTCGCGCGCGCGGCCGGTGATTTTCTATATTCATGGCGGTGCTTATTCCAGCGGTTCCGGTTCGAGCGCGCTGTATGACGGGGCCACGTTATGCAGGCGCGGCGACGCCGTCGTGGTCACGGTCAATCACCGGCTGAGCCTGTTCGGCTACCTGTACCTCCCCGGCTTTCCGGACTCGGGAAACGCCGGAATGCTCGATCTCGTGCTCGCGTTGCGCTGGGTGCGCGACAACATCGCGGCGTTCGGCGGCGATCCGGGCTGCGTCACCTTGTTAGGGCAGTCCGGCGGAGGCGCCAAGATCGCGACGCTCATGGCCATGCCGGCGGCGGCCGGACTGTTTCACCGCGCCGCGACGATGAGCGGCCAGCAGGTGACGGCCTCGGGCCCGTTGCACGCGGCCGGCCGCGCGCGTGTTCTGCTCGACAAACTCGGCGTAACGCCCGAGAACGCGGCGACGCTTGCCGGTATTCCTGTCGCAGATCTGTTGCGCGCGCATGCAGGATCGGTGGATCCGTACATCGGTCGCGGCAGTCTTTACATGGGACCCGTGCTCGACGAGCGCTCGCTGACACGCCACCCCTTTTATCCCGATGCACCCGCCCAGTCGGCGGGGATCCCGATGATGATCGGCAATACGCACGATGAGACACGGGGCCTCATCGGCCGCGGCGATCCGGGCTCCTGGACGCTGACCTGGGAGGCCCTGCCGCGGAGGCTCGAGGCGGAGTTGCGTGTGGATATCTCCGGGGACCTGGTGGTCGCGGAATATCGCCGCTGGTACCCGCAGTACTCGCCGTCGGACGTGTTCTTTTCCGCCACCACCGCGGGGCGCTCGTGGCGCGCCGCGATCATCGAGGCAGAATTGCGCGCGGCGCAGGGTTCGCCCGCGTTCGCGTACCAGCTCGACTGGGGCTCGCCGCAGGACGGCGGCAAATGGGGCGCGTTCCACACGCTCGACATTCCACTGATGTTCGGCACGCTGACCGCACGCGAGTCGATGACCGGCGATGGGCCGGAGGCGCGGCTGGTCTCGCAGACGATGCAGCGCGCGTTGCTGGCGTTCGCGCTCAAGGGGGACCCTAACTACCCGGATCTGCCGCGCTGGGAGCCCTACACGCTGCCGCGGCGGGCGACCATGGTGTTCAACGTGGCCAGCCGGCTGGCGGACGATCCGCGCGGACAGGAACGGGCACTGTTCGCGAAGGTGCCGTTCATCCAGCAGGGCACCTGAGGGTGCCGGGTCGCGATTCTCGCGATTGAGCGGGCATCGGCAGGCTCGCGACCCGGCACCACCCTACTTCTTCTCGGTCATGTCGGCGAGATTCCACGCCGCCGGATCGAAAGCCTTGAATGTGGCGCCATCCTTCGGGTAGCCGCCCCACTGCGACTGGCTGTCGATGATGAACCCGCGTCCCTCTATCGTGTCCGCCACCACACGCCCATCCTCATGGTCGCGATCCCAGTTGCGCGCGCCGGCGTTCTTGATCACGTAGTCCTGCACGTCGCGCGCCGGCATCGGCGTGACGCCGAAGATGACGGGCGGCGTGAGCTTGAGGATCTTGATGGGTGCGGTGGTGTACGAGCCGCGCATCGGCAGCGGCCCGCCCTGCCGATCGACTGCAATGTTGTCGCGCTCGTACAGCGCGAGGTCGCCCGAGCCTCCCACCGTCACCAGCGCAAGATTGGGGATCGTCGACTGGCCGGCGCGAAGCACGTTGCCGATCACGGTCATCTCGCCGGTCTGATACGGATGATCGCGCCACTCTTCGGCGATCAGGTTGTAGTGGATGGCGCGCTGGCCCGGATCGTAGATCAGGTTGTTGATGATGGCGCCGCGCACGCCGCCCTTGAACAACGGGCTGCGCTCCTTGTCGTGGGCGTACAGATTGCCGATGATCAGGATGTCGGTCACGTTGTCGTGAATCAGCGAACCCTTGGAGTGTTCACCCTTGATGTGCACGGAATCCGCGAGACCTTCGGCAATGATGTTGTTGCTGAAGGTGATGCGATGTGAAGTCCCCTTGCGCCAGTCGTCCGGCGTGCTGCCGGTGAAGCGCGGGCCGGACGCCGAGAGGTTTTCGTCGGTCGCCCAGGTGAGCGAGCAGTGATCGACGATGACGTCGTAAGCGCCGCCCAGCGTGGAAATGGCGTCGTAGTCGTTGCCCGAGAGTCTCGGGCGGCCGCCATCGCCGGGACGCACCCGGATGTGCCGGATCACCACGTCGTGCGTGGCGATGTCGATGCCGCCGCGGATCAGCGTGACGCCGGGCGCGGGCGCCGTCTGGCCGGCAATAGTTAGGAACGGCTCGGTGATTTTCACGGTGCTTTCCGCGAGGTCGATGACGCCGCCCACCTCGAACACCACGATGCGCGGACCGGGCTTTTTCACGGCCTCGATGAACGACCCCGGGCCGTTCGGCGCGAGCGTCGTGACCCGCACGATTTCCCCGCCACGCCCCCCCGGGGTGGTGGCCGCGGCCCCCACGGCTCCCGGAAATGCGAGTGGCGTCTCAGCGGCAGCCGCCATTTGCGCGAACACTAAAGTACCTAGCAGAAAGCAACGATATGACATGAATTGTCCCCTCGAACCATTGAAAATGACACCGGTTTCCCTATATAACACCGGCTGCAGCCGAACGCTAAATAAAGAAGGTTCATAAATTGGTCTCTGTTGTCTCCGACCTCGCGTTCGACGCCAAAGGGGTGGCCGCCGAATTCGTAAAGGCGCGCCGTTCCGCAGGCTCGTTGACGCAATATCCCGGGCCCCAGCCCAAAGACCTCGACTCCGCATACCAGTGCCAGGACGAGGCCATAACGCTTTGGGACGACTCCATCGCCGGCTGGAAGGTCGGCTGGATACCGGAGCCGCTCAGTCAGAAATTCGGCGCGCAGCGCCTCGTGGGTCCGATCTTCAGCCGCTCGGTACAGCGCGCCAACGGCAGCGCTTCCTTCGACGCACCGGTGTTTGCGCGCGGGTTTGCGGCGATTGAGGCTGAATTCGTGGTCCAGCTCGCCAAGGATGCCCCGGCCAATGTCGCCGAGTGGACCACCGAAACGGCGCGACGTTTTGTCAAAGCCATGTACATCGGCATCGAAATCGCGAGCAGCCCGCTGGTCAACATCAACGATTTCGGCCCCGCGGTCGTCGCCAGCGACTTCGGCAACAACGCCGGATTGCTGCTCGGCGCGGAGATCGTCGACTGGCAGACCCGCAGTCTGGAGTCATTGAATTGCGAGACGCGTATCGACGGCGTGGTGGTCGGACGCGGCAGTGCCGCCAACGTGAGCGGCGGCCCGCTCGCCGCCCTCGCCTTCGCCCTGCGCTGCAATGCCCGGCGTGGCCGGCCGCTACGCGCGGGTGAATTCGTTTCGACCGGCGCCGCGACCGGTGTCCACTCGATCGGAGCAGGACAATCGGCCGAGGCAATTTTTACCGGCGTCGGCAACCTGAAATGCGTCACCGTGCCCATGACACCGGTGACAACGGCCTGATTGTTAGAGGACAAACCTGCCCCAGCCGCGCGCTCTTCCGTACAATCCCACCACCATGACACGCACCCGGAAAAAAGCCGCGGGAAATCGCGGAGTGCCCAAGGTGCCAGTCCCCGCGAAGGTGACCGGCATCAAGCCGGGTCGTAACGCAACGATCAACGACATCGCGCGCCTCGCCAGCGTCTCGAAGAAAACCGTTTCACGAGTCATCAACCAGTCGCCGCTGGTGCAGGAAGCCACTCGCGCCCGCATCCAGGCCGTGATCGACAAATTCGGTTACGTCCCCGATCCGCAGGCTCGCGGCCTCGCGTTTCGCAAGGCGTTCCTCATCGGCCTCGTCTACGACAACCCGAACGCGCAATACATCGTGAATTGCATGGATGGCGCGCTCGATGCCGTGCGCAATTCCGAATACGAGGTGGTGGTCCACCCCTGCGATCGCAAGAAGCCGGACTTCATCACCGGCGTGCGGCGATTCGTCGAACGCCAGAAGCTGCGCGGCGTGATCCTGCTGCCGCCGGTGTCGGAGAACGACGAGCTCACGCGCGCACTCACCGCCGCCGACTGCTCGTACGTGCGCATTACCTACGCGCAGATGGACGACCCGTCGCGCATCGTGATTTCCAACGACCGGCTGGCGGTCGCCGAAGTCGCCAACTACCTCGTTTCATTGGGTCACAAGCGCATCGGCTACATCGCCGGTCCGCCAGGCTTCCGTTCCGCCATTGAACGCCTCGCGGGCTTCCGTGAAGCGTTGGCCTCGCGCGGCGTCGCATTCGGTCCCGAGCTCATCGTCGAAGGTGGATACACCTACGAGTCGGGTGTCGCCGGCGGTGAAAAGCTGCTCGCGCTCAGCCCGCGCCCCACCGCGATCTTCGCGAGCAACGACGAGATGGCCGCGGGCGTGTACCGCGTTGCGAATCGGCTCGGCCTTTCGATTCCGGGCGATATCTCGATCGTGGGTTTCGACGACGGCCCCCTCGCCTCGCGAATGCTGCCTTCGCTGACCACCATTCGATTGCCGATCCGAGAGCTCGGCCGGCTCGCAGCGAACAAGATCCTGCACCCGGAAGCCACCGGCGGCACGCATGCCATGGTGACGCCGCTCGAGCCGCACCTGGTCATCCGGGATTCCTGCCAGCCGCCCCCGCGGTAAGTCATCAGCTCTTAACATTCCGATGGCCCCCGTCGCTTCGACGGGTTTTGAAAGTGGCGCGGGAGCGCCTGGGAATGACACCGGTTTCCGTGAGGCTGAGAGACACGGTAGAATCGCCGTCCCGCAAAGACCCCCGGACACGAGAAACATGAAGTTCGATACGAGACACGCAGCCCATCAGAGCATCGTTCAGACCGCCGACACCTCGAAGCTGCGCGAGCTCTTCCATGTCTCCGGGTTCTTCGCGCCGGACGACGTGAACCTCACCTTCAGCCACATCGAACGCATGATCGTCGGCGGTGTGATGCCGGTGTCGAAGAGCATCGAGCTCAACGAAGTTCCCGCGCTCAACAAGGGCCCGTTCCTAGCGCGGCGCGAGCTCGGCATCATCAACGTCGGTGGACCCGGCAAAGTCACCGTCGACGGCAAGGCCACCGCCCTCTCGACGCGCGAAGGCCTGTATGTGCCGATGGGCACGACCGCGCTGTCGTTCTCCTCGGACGCCGCCGCGACGCCCGCGAAGTTCTATCTCGCCAGCACGCCCGCGCACGCGCGCTACGAGACGGTGAAGATCGACATCGCCAAGGCCAATCCGATGCCGGTCGGCTCGTCCGCGACCGCCAACGAACGCACGATCTACCAGTACATCAACCCGGACATCTGCAAGTCGGCGCAGCTTCTCATGGGGCTCACGTCCCTCAAGGAAGGCAGCGTGTGGAACACCATGCCGTGTCACCTGCACGAGCGCCGCTCCGAGACGTATTTCTATTTCGATCTCAAGCCGGATGCACGCGTCGTTCACATCATGGGCGAGCCGCACGAAACGCGGCACATCTTCGTCGCCAACGAGGAAGCCGTGATCGCGCCGCCGTGGTCCATTCACACGGGCGTCGGCACCTCGAACTACAGCTTCATCTGGGCAATGGGCGGTGAAAACCAGGAATACAAGGACGTCGCCTGGGTGCCCATGAACGTGCTGCGCTGACATGGCAGCCACCTTCGATCTGACCGGCCGAGTCGCGGCGGTCACGGGCGCGAACACGGGTCTCGGCCGCGCGATCGCCGAGGCGCTCGCGGCGGCGGGTGCCGACATCGCGGCCATCGGCCGCAGCGATCCTGCCGAGACGCTGGTCGCGGTGCGGGCGTGCGGCCGACGCGGTCACTGGGTCAATGCGGACCTCGGCGCCAGGCCTGACTACTCGCGCATCGTCGCGGACGTCGTGGGCGCGCTCGGCGGGTTGCACATCCTCGTGAACAACGCCGGAATCATCCGCCGCAACAACGCCATAGACTTCACCGAGGCCGACTGGGACGCCGTGCTCGACGTCAATCTCAAGGCCGTGTTCTTCCTGTCGCAGGCGGCCGCACGCCACATGATTCCCGCCGGCGGTGGCAAGATCATCAACATCGCGTCGATGCTCTCGTTCCAGGGCGGAATCCGCGTGCCTTCGTACACGGCCAGCAAGAGCGGCATTGCCGGCCTGACTAAGCTCCTCGCCAACGAATGGGCGGTGAGTGGCATCAACGTCAATGCGATCGCGCCGGGCTACTTCGCCACGAACAACACCGCCGCGCTGCAGGCCGACGTGAAGCGCAACGCGGAAATCCTCGGGCGCATTCCCTCCGGCCGCTGGGGTGAACCGAAAGACCTCGGCGGCGCCGCGGTATTCCTCGCTTCGAGCGCATCGAATTACGTTCAGGGGATTACCTTACCGGTCGACGGCGGCTGGCTCGCCCGCTAGCCGATACTCTGCCGGGACGCCGCTCCGCGAGCAGCCTGCCGTTATGATGTCGGCTCCCTGACCGGAGCCGGCATGCCGCGAATTCTCTGCAAGCTCTCCTCTTGCCTGCTGGCGCTCGCCGCGGGTGCCTCGGCGCACGCGGCTCCCGATCACGTCGACATCACCTGGATGTCGATCACCAACATGCACTTCAGCGTCGGGCGGCAGCGGATCCTGGCGGACGGGTACATCACCAGGCTCCCCCAGGACCTCTTCTTCGGCGGGGGCACCGGCGTCGCTTCCACGCGCCGCGCGATGCGACCGGACGCCGCGGCGGTGAAGGAAGTATTCGTCGCCATCGGCGGAAAGTCCGCCGTCAAACTACTGCTCACGGGGCACAGCCATTTCGATCACGCGTTCGATACGGCGACCTGGGGGAAGCTGTCGGGCGCACGCATCATCGGTTCACCCACCACCTGCCTGCAGGTGCGCGCCGAAGAGATTCCGGAGCAGCGCTGCACACCGGTGTTTGGCGGCGAGAAATTCACGCTCGAGCCCGGTGTCAAAATGTACGTGATCCGCTGGAATCACAGCGGAGATCCGGCGCAAAACCCCGAACAGCACAACCCGGTCGAGCTCGGCGCGGTTCCCGTGCCCGACGCCTCGGGAGGCTTGCGCGCCGGCGTCGCCGAAGATTTTCCGAACGGCGGCGGCAATCGCGCCTACCTGTTCACGGTCGACGGCCCCGCCGGCCGCTTCAGCTGGCTGTTCACGGACTCCGCGAGCTTCGTCGATCTGCGCCAGCCCATCCTCGTCGACGGCAGCAACTACGGCGCGCCACTCGACAACCTGGCCGCCGCGATGAAGCGCGCCGGTATCGACTCCGTCGACTTGTGGATCGCCACGGGTGGACTGCCGGTCGCGGAGCTGGTACTCCCCGTGCTCAAGCCCAAGGCCTATCTACCTGTGCATTGGGACGGCTTGTTCGGCGCGTTCAAGGCGGGGCCGGCGCAGCCCTATGCCGATGCCGATCTCGAAGCGTTGCTGGCCCGGTTGGGCGTGCGCCGCATCGTCCCATCGCAGTACATGGACCGATGGCGACTCGATCACGCGGGCATTCAACCCGTGGAAAACGCGGCCGTGAAAAAGAAGCTGGGTTTCCGCTGATGCGCGTCGCGTTCCTCGGGCTCGGCAACATGGGCACCGGCATGGCCGGAAGGCTGATCACGGCCGGGCATTCTCTCGCGGTCTTCAATCGCACCACGGCGCGCGCCGCACGCTTCGCGAAACTCGGTGCGCGCATCGCCGAATCGCCGCGCGCCGCGGCACAAAACGCCGACGTCATCATCGGCATGACCGCTGACGACGACTCCTCGCGCGCGATGTGGCTGGGAGAGCACGGCGCGCTGTCGGCCGACAACTCGCCCGACGCTCTCGCCATCGAGTGCTCGACGCTCTCGCACGACTGGGTGCTCGAACTCGCACATTCGGTGCGCACGCGGGGATTTCGCTACGTGGATGCGCCGGTCACCGGACTGCCCGACGCAGCGGCCACCGGCACGCTGACCCTGCTGGTGGGCGCCGATGCCGCCGATCTCGACGCTGCTCGCCCGATCCTCACGGCGCTCGCCACGCGGGTTCTTCACTTCGGCGCGGTCGGTGAAGGCACCATCTACAAACTCATGATCAACCTGATGGGAGCGGTGCAGATCGCGTCGGCCGCGGAAGGTCTGGTGCTGGCCGAACGCGCGGGCCTCGACCTGCGGCTGGTGGCCGACGCCATCGCGAGCGGCCAGGCGGCGAGCCCGCAGGTGGTTCGCAACGTGCGGCGCTTCATCGCGGCGGATCACGCCACCAACGTGAATTTCACGCCCGCCCTGCGGCTGAAGGACATCGACTACGCCTTGCGGCTGGCCAAGAAGCTCGGCGTAGAGTGCGCGCTCGGAAAAGTGGCGGCCGACGCGTACCGCAAGCTGTGCGAACGGGGCTACGGACACGACAACGAAAGCCGCATCATCGAGACGCTGCGTAACGGCTGAAGCTCGTTGGCGATCGCTGCCGTCAGCTCAGCGGGAGATCACATCGTGCAGACAGGCGCGTCGTCCGTGCCGACCGTCTTGATCATGCCGGATGACTCCGCTTTCTCCGGCATCGCGCGCAGCAACAGGCCCCACGGGGTGCTGCGATACGTGCCCGGCGAAATGTCCGGAGCGACCACGCGAACTTCCGCCACCTGCGACTCGGGCCGCAAGGCCCGCACTCGCGCGCTGATGACTTCCGAGTTCACGCCGACGCGCTGCAACTGCACACAGATTTCGTCCTGCGCGCCAATCGTGATGTGCCGCGGCTGATCGCCGACGCGCAACATCAGCCGCTGACCCGGTGGGCCCGCGTACCGTGCAAGATCGATATCGAGTAGATACGTGCTGCTGCTCGCTTCAACCTGCGCGAGCGCAACTCCCACGAGAGCGGCACAAACGGCCGCCGATAAAATCACTTTGCGCATGGTGATATCGGAGCACGTTTTTGCCGGGAAGTTCCCTCAGCATCCATGCACTCGTTTTGTCGGCGCATGCCGACATTGTGAGGTGGGATTTCACGGAGTCTTTCGTCATGAACTGTTCAAACGGGTGCGAGGCGCGACACTTCCGCACAGAAGATGACGGTTCACTACAAAAACTCACACGCCTGCGCGCCTCGCGGCGGCGCGCCGCAGCACGAGGCCACGTACGACTGTGGTCCTATTTCATCTTTCCGGGATTTCTGGCGGCGGCTCGCGTGCCAGG
>Ga0307500_10000690_pt1 | contig 10796 bp, 8 predicted proteins | sample 14_S_MG_FD_201362 | JGI IMG/M metagenome (GOLD analysis project Ga0307500, IMG submission 201362) | Soil microbial communities from Populus trichocarpa stands in riparian zone in the Pacific Northwest, United States - 14_S | ecosystem: Environmental > Terrestrial > Soil > Riparian zone > Trees...
GCGGGCCTTCGTGTCGGCGTACACCTTGGCGAAGTCGGGCGACTCGACCCGGCACGGGCCGCACCAGGACGCCCAGAAGTTGAGCACCACGACCTTGCCGCGCAGGCTGCCCACGTCGAGCCGGCCGCCGCCGAGCAGGCCGCCGCTGACATCCGGGGCGGGCTTGCGGTCCGGCGCCGCGATCGTCTCGCCCCGGCCGGTGCCGGCGACGAACCGGAACTCCCCGCCGGCCGACTGGTCTACCGCGTCCGCCCCGCCCATGCAACCGCCCAGCACGACGCTGACCAGCACAAGCAGCAGGGACCAGGCACGACGCGGCACCGGACCAGTGTCCGCGCCGGGCCTGACCGGCGCGCAGCCGGGGTGGGCCGCGGCGGCCCTACGCGCCGGGGACGGTGTCGGGTGGATCGCCGCCGGCCGGTTCGGTGTACGCGATCTCGATCACCCGCTCGCCGTCGAAGGTGAAGCTGGTCAGCGAGGCGAGCGCGCAGTGGCGCTTGCGCGGGTCGTGCCAGAGCCGACCACCCTCGACGTACCGGCGCAGCGTCCAGATCGGGAGCTGGTGGCTGACGCAGACCGCCTCGTGCCCGCTGGCGGCGTCCCGGGCCGCGGTGGTGGCGGCCCACATCCGGGCGGCGAGCACCAGGTACGGCTCGCCCCAGGACGGCCGGGCCGGGTTGCGCAGCCGCGGCCAGCAGCGCGGGTCCAGCAGGAACCGCGGGCCGTTGCCGACCCGCACGCCCTGGAACGAGTTGTCCGCCTCGATCAGCCGGTCGTCGATGCGCACCGGCAGGTCGAGGGCGCTGGCCAGCGGCTCGGCGGTCTCCCGGGCCCGCTCCAGCGGGCTGGACACGAGGTAGGTGATGTCCCGGTCGAGCAGCGACTTGGCGGCCCGCTCGGCCATCCGCCGGCCGTTCGCGGACAGGTGGAAGCCGGGCAGCCGGCCGTACATGATCTTGTTCGGATTGTCCACCTCGCCGTGCCGGAGCAGGTGCACGACGGTGCGGGTCACGGGGCCGGCTCCGGCGCGGCCGCGGCGGCCCGGGCCGCATCAGGCAGCGCGGCGGCGACCCGGTCCAGCGCGGCGTCGTCGTGCGCGGCCGAGACGAACCAGGCCTCGAACGCGGACGGCGGCGGGTAGACCCCGCGGGCCAGCAGCGCGTGGAAGAACGGCGGGTACCGGTAGGCCTGCTGCCGGCGGGCCGCGTCGTAGTCGGCCACCGGCGACCCGGTGAAGAAGACCGAGAACAGGCTGCCCGCGGTCTGCACCACGTGTGGCACGCCCTCCTTGGCCAGCGCGTCGCCGACCAGCCCGGCCAGCACCCCGGCCGCGTGGTTCACCGTCGCGTACACGTCGGCCGTACAGGCCCGCAGCGTGGCGAGCCCGGCGGCCACCGCGATCGGGTTCCCGGACAGGGTGCCGGCCTGGTACACCGGCCCGACCGGGGCGAGCCGGGCCATCACCTCGGCCCGGCCGCCGAACGCCGCCGCCGGCAGCCCGCCGCTCATCACCTTGCCGAAGGTGAACAGGTCGGCGGCGACCGGGTCGAGGCCGTACCAGCCGGAGCCGGAGACCCGGAAACCGGTCATCACCTCGTCCAGGATCAGCAGCGCGCCGTGCTCGGCGGTGATCCGGCGCAGCGCCGCGTTGAAGCCGGGCAGCGGCGGCACCACGCCCATGTTCGCCGCCGCCGCCTCGGTGATCACGCAGGCGATCTCGTCCGGGTAGCGCTCGAAGGCCGCCGCCACCGCCGCCTCGTCGTTGTACGACAGCACGATCGTGTCTCCGGCCTGTGCGCCGGTCACTCCGGGGGTGTCCGGCAGCGCCAGGGTCGCCACGCCGGAGCCGGCCGCCGCCAGCAGCGCGTCCACGTGGCCGTGGTAGCAGCCGGCGAACTTGATCACCTTGGCCCGGCCGGTGTAGCCGCGGGCCAGCCGGATCGCCGACATCGTCGCCTCGGTGCCGGAGTTCACCAGCCGGACCGCCTCGACCACCGGCGCCATCCGGGTGACGATCTCCTCGGCGAGGTCGACCTCGCCGGCGGTCGGCGTGCCGAAGCTGGTGCCGGCGCCGACCGCCCGGCGCACCGCGTCCACCACCGCCGGGTGCGCGTGGCCGAGGATCATCGGACCCCAGGAGCAGATCAGGTCCACATACTCCCGGGCGTCCGCGTCGGTGAGGTATGGACCGCGCCCGGCCACCATGAACCGCGGTGTGCCACCCACGGCCTGGAACGCCCGGACGGGTGAATTCACGCCGCCCGGGGTCACCGCCCGTGCGCTGGCGAAGAGGGCCTCGGACGCTGGCGCCGAATACGGATAGGTCACGGGAAACAGTGTCCCAGCCAGCCCTTGGGTCGTTTGGCTAAGGTCGCCGGCCGGTGCGCCGACCAGCCATCTGCCCGGCGAGCACTGCGGGAAAGGCAGCTGAACCTGCCCGAACTGCTCGCGCACGAGACGGGACGTCGGGTTAGGGTCGGGCCTGCGTACCTGCCGTGGACACGGAAGGGGAGCTATGAGCCCGGCCGGACAGCGCCGTCGTAGGGATCGCGTCAAGAAGAAGGCGCGTCAGCTGACGAGGCGCCGTCGGTTACCGCTGGCCCTGGTCGCGTTGGCTTCGGTCACCGCCGCCTCGGCATCCGCGGCGGCCGGCGCATCCGGCGTCAGCCCGGTGGTCGGCACGCTGCAGGCCGGCGGGCTCAGCTACCCGGCGGCGGACGGCGGCTTTCCCGGGTTCGACGGTGTGCTGCCGGGCAGCACGGTGCCGACGATCACGGTCACCCCGTCCGTTCCCGGCGTGCCCGGCACCCCGGGGGCGACCTCGCCCACCGCCGGTATCGCCGCGCAGCTGGCCGGCAACGGCATCCCGCTGGTCGCGCTGACCGCGTACCGCAACGCCGAGCGCCGGCTCGCGGTGGACCTGCCGGGCTGCGGGCTGAGCTGGTCGCTGCTGGCCGCGATCGGCCGGGTGGAGTCCAACCACGGCCGGTTCGCCGGCTCCCAGCTGCTGCTGGACGGCCGGTCCAGCCCGCCGATCCTGGGTGTCCGGCTGGACGGCCGACCGAGCTTCGGCAAGATCTCCGACACCGACGGGGGCCGGCTGGACGGCGACACCGTGTACGACCGCGCGGTCGGTCCGATGCAGTTCATCCCGGGCACCTGGGCCTCGTTCGCGGTGGACGGCGACGGCGACCGCCGGGCCGACCCGTTCGACATCGACGACGCGGCGCTGGCCGCCGGCAACTACCTCTGCGCCGCCGGCCGGAACCTGCGCACCCCGGCCGGGCTGCACGACGCGGTGTTCAGCTACAACCACTCCGAGGACTACGTCCGACTGGTGCTCGACCTCAGCGCCGAGTACGCCAGCGGGGTCCGGGTCGACCAACTGCCGGCCGGCGTCGCGCACGGCGGCACGCTGCCGAAGCCGCCACCCGGGACGCTGCCGCCGGTGACCGTGGGTCCGCCGCCGGCCGGCACGCCGGACCCGACGCCGACCCCCACGCCCACCCCGACGCCGACCCCGACGCCGACCCCGACCGGGACGCCGACCCCGACCCCCACCCCGACCCCGACCCCCACGCCGACCCCGACCGACACCCCGACGCCGACGCCGACCCCGACGCCGACGGACACGCCGACGCCCACCCCGACGCCGACCTGCACGCCGACGCCCACGCCGACGCCGACCGAGAGCCCCGGCTCGGACCAGACCCCCACCGACTCCCCGACCCAGACCCCGGCCGACGCCGACAGCCCGGCCGCGACGGACCCGCCGACCGGGACGCCGACGGACAGCCCGACCCCGGCCGAGACGGCCGCGGCCTGCTGACCGCCGCGCTGGATGTCGACGGGCTGCGGGCTGACACTCCGGCGACCGGCCGGCTGGTGTACCTGGACAACGCCGGCAGCGCGCTGCAGCCGCGACCGGTCGTGGACGCGGTGCTGGCGCACATCCGCCGGGAGGCCGAGATCGGCGGCTACCGGGCCGAGGCCGAGGCGGCGGACGCGCTGGCCGGCACCTACCGGTCCATCGCCGGCCTGCTGAACTGCGGGCCGGACGAGGTGGCGCTGCTGGAGAGCGCCACCGCCGGCTGGAACATGGCGTTCCACTCGATCGGCTTCCAGCCCGGCGACCGGATCCTGACCGCCCGGGCCGAGTACGCCAGCAACTACATCAACTACCTGCAGGCGGCCCGCCGGTACGGGGTCGTGGTCGAGGCGGTGCCGGACGACGAGCACGGCCAACTGGACGTGGCGGCGCTGGCCGGCATGCTCGACGAGCGGGTGCGGCTGATCTCGATCGTGCACATGCCGACCAACGGCGGGCTGGTCAACCCGGCGGCCGAGGTCGGCCGGGTGGCCCGCGCGGCCGGCGTGCTCTACCTGCTGGACGCCTGCCAGACCGTCGGGCAGCTGCCGGTGGACGTCGCCGAGATCGGCTGCGACCTGCTCAGCTTCACCGGCCGCAAGTACCTGCGCGCCCCGCGCGGCAGCGGCGCGCTCTACGTCCGCCGGGACCGGCTGGCCGAGCTGGAACCGCCGTTCCTGGACCTCACCTCGGCCACCTGGACCGGCCCGGACAGCTACCGGCCGCGCCCGGACGCCCGCCGGTTCGAGTCCTTCGAGAGCAGCGTGGCCGCCCGGGTCGGGCTCGGCACCGCGGTCGACTACGCGCGGGCGGTCGGCGTCCCGGCCGCCTGGGCCCGGATCCAGGCGCTCGCCGCCGGCCTGCGCGCCCGGCTGGCCGCGGTACCCGGGGTGACGGTCCGGGACAAGGGCCTGCACCGGGGCGGCATCGTCTCGTTCGACCTGGCCGGGGTGGCGGCCGCGCGGGTGCGCGACCGGCTGGCCGGGCAGGGGATCACGGTCGCGGTCAGCGCGGCCGGGTCGACCCTGCTGGACATGCGCGACCGCGACCTCGCCGCGGTGGTCCGCGCCTCGGTGCACTACTACAACACCGACGCCGAGCTCGACCGCGCCGCCGCCGCGATCGCCGAACTGGCGACCGGACCGGCCGGCTGACCGCGGCTCAGCCGATGGCCGGACCGGGTGCCACCCCGGGTGCCGCGGCATCGCGGGCGCGCGGGCCGCGGTCCAGCGCGGCCCGCACCTTGCTGGTGAGCGCGGCCGGGGTGAACGGCTTCTCCAGGTAGCCGACCGCCGGGTCGAGCAGGCCGTCCTGGGTGATCAGGCCCCGGGTGTACGCGGAGGTGAACAGCACCGGCAGCTGCCGGTCGTGCGCGGCCAGCCGCTCGACCAGCTGCGGGCCGGTGAGCCCGGGCATGATCACGTCGGTGACCAGCATGTCGATGTCGGACCGGACGGCGAGCAGGCTGTCGGCCTCGAGGCCGTCCCGGGCCTGCACGACCGTGTAGCCGGCCGCCCCCAGCATCCCGGCCACCAGCTCGCGGACCTCCTCGTCGTCCTCGGCCAGCAGGATCGTCTCGGTGCCGGTGGCCGCGGCCGGCCCGGCCGGCATGCCGGCCGGGGTCGCCGAACGCATCTCGGTGGCCTGCGGCAGCAGCACCTTCACCGTGGTGCCGACGCCGGGCTCGGAGTGGATGGCCAGATGCCCACCGGCCTGCCGGACGATCCCGTAGACCGTGGCCAGGCCCAGGCCGGTGCCCCGGCCGGGCTCCTTGGTGGTGAAGAACGGCTCCGCGGCCCGGGCCCGGACCTCGGGGGTCATGCCGACCCCGGTGTCGGAGACGGTCAGCATGACGTTCCAGCCGGCCGGCAGGCCGGCCCGCTCGGCGTCGGCCGCGCCGAGCTCGACCAGGCTGGTGCCGATGCTGAGCAGGCCGCCGTCGGGCATCGCGTCCCGGGCGTTCACCGCGAGGTTGATCACCACCTGTTCGATCCGGCCGCGGTCGGCCCGCACCAGCGCCGGCTCGGGGGTCGGCTGCATCACCACCGCGACGCTCGCCGGGATCAGCCGGGCCAGCATCCCGCGGACGTCCGAGACCACCTCGTTCAGGCTGAGCATCTGCGGTTCGACGTGCTGGTCGCGAGCGAACGCGGCCAACTGCCGGGTCAGCGCGGAGGCGCGCAGCGCGGCCGCGTGGATGTGCTGCACGTGCCGGCGCTCGGGGCGGGAGTGGTCGAGCTGCTGCAGCAGGATCGTGGCGTACCCGTCGATGACCGTGAGCAGGTTGTTGAAGTCGTGCGCGACGCCGCTGGCGAGCTGGCCGACGGCGTCCAGCTTCTGCACCTGCCGTACCTGGTGCTCCAGGCTGCGCTGCTCGGTGACGTCGGCCAGCATCGCGAGCCGGCCGACGACGGCGCCGCTGTCGTCCGGCAGCGGGCTCGCGGAGACCCGCACCCACAGGTCCCGGCCGTCGGCCCGGCGCAGCCGCAGCTCGTACTGCTCCCGGTTGCCGTGCCGGTCCGCCGCGAGCAACTGCTCGGCCACGGTGTCGCGGTCCTCCGGCGGCACCAGGTCGGCCACCCGCCGGCCCTGCAGGTCATCGACGGACCGGCCGAGCATCTCGCTGAGCCGGCTGTTGGCGAAGGTCACCCGCCCGCCGGCGTCGGCCACCAGGACGCCCTCGTCGGTCGTCTCCACGATCCGGCGGTAACGCTCCTCGCTGGTCCGCAGGGTCCGCTCGGTCGCCTCCCGCAGCCGCAGGTCCTCGAAGACGGCCGGGCCCCGGACCAGCGCCGGGAACCGGCTGCGCAGCGTCCAGTACCAGATGCCGACGGCGGCGGTGAGCAGATCCCAGGTCGCCAGCCACGGGTCGTCGAACGCGTCCCGCATGGCCATGCCGACATGCATCCCCGGGTCGGCATACGGCAGCAGCAGGTGCACGAAGTGGTTGCCGTGATGGACCGCGCAGGTGAAGAAGATGCCGGCGGTGGCCAGCCCGAGCCGGTTCCCGAGCACCTGTCCGGACGTGCGCAGGCCACGCCAGATCGCCCAGGCGATCGCCAGGTACGCGATCGTGACCAGCCCGTTCGCGGCCGCGACGATCAGCCAGACCACGCCGGCACCGCCATTCCGGACCGCCACCGGGCCGCCGACAGCCGACGGGTTCCCATCCGCACGCCTCTGGTCCTCCGCTTCCCCCCTCGATCGACACGAGGAGTAGCGAGAGACTACTGTCAGGGTCCAAATATGTCAGGACAACAGCTCAGATCGCACCCGGCGGCGATCAGCGCAGACCGCGCGCCACCTCGGCCGCCCAATAGGTGAGGATGATGTCGGCACCGGCGCGGCGGATGGCGGTGAGGGACTCCCGGATGATCCGGTCCCGGTCCAGCCAGCCGTTCGCGGCAGCGGCTTCGACCATCGCGTACTCCCCGCTCACCTGGTACGCGGCGACCGGGACGTCGACCGCGGCGCGGATGGCGGCGATCACGTCCAGGTAGGCCAGCGCCGGCTTGACCATCACCGCGTCGGCGCCCTCGGCCAGGTCCAGCGCGGTCTCCCGCAGCGCGTCGGTCACCGTGCGGGCCGGGTCCTGCTGGTAGGCGGCGCGGTCGCCGAACTGCGGGGCGCACTCGGCGGCGTCCCGGAACGGGCCGTAGAAGCCCGACGCGTACTTCACCGAGTAGGCCAGGATCGGCAGCTCGGTGAAGCCGGCGCCGTCCAGCGCGGACCGGATGGCGCCGACCTGGCCGTCCATCATGCCGCTCGGCGCGACCACCTGCGCCCCGGCGGTGGCCTGGGCGACCGCGATCGACTGGTACCGCTCCAGGGTGGCGTCGTTGTCCACCGAGCCGTCCGGCCGGAGCAGGCCGCAGTGCCCGTGGTCGGTGTATTCGTCCAGGCAGAGGTCGGCCATCAGCACGGTGGCGTCGCCGACCTCGTCGGCCAGCCGGCGCAGCGCGACCTGGACGATGCCGTCCGGGTCGTCCGCGGCGGAACCGCCCGGGTCCTTCTCGGCCGGGATGCCGAACAGGATCAGCCCGCCGACGCCCGCCTCCGCCGCCTCGTGCGCGGCCTTGCTGAGCGAGTCGAGCGTGTGCTGCACGACGCCGGGCATCGAGCGCACCGGCGCCGGATCGGCGATGCCCTCCTTCACGAACAGCGGCAGGACCAGATCCCGCGGGTGCAGCCGGACGTCGGTGACCAGCCGGCGCAGCGCCGGCGTCCGGCGCAGCCGCCGCGGCCGGGCGGTGGGAAAGCCCGGTGTCATCGCTGCCGGCCGGTGGTGGCCCGGCGGTTCTTCTTCGGCGGCGGCGTCGCACCCCGCTCCCGCTGCGCCACCGCGTACGCGGCCAGCGCGTCGACCAGGGCCGGCACCTGCGCCATCTCCGGCTCCACCGCCGGCCGCAGGCCGAACTCGGACGCGGTCGCCGCGGTCTGCGGGCCGATGCAGGCGACCACCGTGCGGGCGTGCGGCTTGCCGGCGATACCGACCAGGTTCCGCACCGTGGACGAGGAGGTGAAGCACACCGCGTCGAACCCGCCGGACTTGATCGCGTCCCGGATCTCGGCCGCCGGCGGCGCCGCCCGGACGGTCCGGTAGGCGGTCACGTCGTCGATCTCCCAGCCGCGCTCGCGCAGCCCGGCGGCCAGCGTCTCGGTGGCGATGTCGGCCCGCGGCAGCAGCACCCGGTCGATCGGGTCCAGCACGCTGTCGTACGGCGGGAAGTCGGCGAGCAGGCCCTCCGAGGACTGCTCCTCCGACGGGGTCAGCTCCGGCTCGATGCCGTACGCGCGGACCGCCGCCGCCGTCGTCTCCCCGACGCAGGCGATCTTCACCCCGGCGAACGCCCGGGCGTCCAGCCCGAACTCGGCGAACTTCTCCCGGACCGCGCGCACCGCGTTGGTGGAGGTGAACACGATCCACTCGTACCGGCCGGTGACCAGGCCCTTGATCGCCCGCTCCATCTGCGCCGGGGTGCGCGGCGGCTCGACCGCGATGGTCGGCACCTCGACCGGGATCGCGCCGTACGCCCGCAGCCGCTCGCTCATCGCGCCGGCCTGCTCCTTGGTCCGCGGCACCAGCACCTTCCAGCCGTACAGCGGCCGGCTCTCCCACCAGGACAGCCGCTCCCGCTGGCCGACCGCCGCACCGACCGCGAGGACCAGCGGGCCGGCCAGCGCGCCGGCGTCCCGCTCCAGGTCGGCGAGCGTGCTGGTGACGGTCTGCTGGTTCGACCCGGTGCCGTCGGCGGTGACGCTGACCGGCTCGTCACCGGCCCGGCCGGCCTCGGTCAACGCGGACGTGATCAGCCCCAGGTGCGCGGCGGTGGCGGTCAGCACCAGCGTGCCGGGCGCTCCGGCCAGCGCGACCCAGTCCGCCGCCGAGGTCAGCGCGCGCACGTCGGCCACCGCGTGCGCGGAGCCGAGCGGCACCCCGGCGTACGCGGGCACACCGACCTCGGCCGGCACCCCCGGCACGACGTCGAACGGCACCGCGGTCTTCGCCACCGCGGCGGTCTCCCGGACCACCGCGTCGGCCGAGAACGGGTCACCGGCCACCACCCGGGCCACTACGTGCCCGGCTCGGGCCTCGGCGACCAGCGCCTTGGCCACCTCGGTCGGATCGCCAACGGCCGGCCGGATCTCCGCACCCCCGGCCAGTTCGGTGACCAGCGCCGATACGTCGAGATCCACCACCACCAGGTCGGCTGACCGAAGTGCCTCAGCGGCCCGGACGGTCAGCAGGCCCGGGTCGCCGGGACCAGCCCCGACAAACGTGATACGGCCAACGGCCTTGCGCGCGCGCGTCATCGCGTGCTCCCCATAATTTCACTCGCGCCGTCGGCCATCAGCTCGGCAGCTAGCCGCCGGCCGATCGTCTCGGCTGTATGGACCGGCCCGGTGGCGGACAGCCGGACGGCATCAGAGCCGTCGACCGCCGTCACCGAACCACGAAGGAAGAGCTCGGGACCGTCGTCCCCGACCGCGACCTCAGCGAGCGCACCGACGGGCGCGGTGCAGCCCGCTTCCAATGCGGCGAGCAGCGCCCGTTCCGCGGTAACCGCGGCCCGGGCGTCCTGGTCGTCAAGGGTACCGAGCAACTGGCAGAGTTCAGAGTCGTTGGCGCGGCACTCGATGGCCAGCGCGCCCTGGGCGGCCGCCGGCAGCATCTGCAGCGGGTCCAGCACCTCGGTGATGGCGTCCAGCCGGTCGAGCCTGGCCAGCCCGGCGCGGGCCAGCAGCACCGCGTCCAGCTCGCCGGTGGTGACCTTGCTCAGCCGGGTGTCCACGTTGCCGCGGACCGGCACCGGGATCAGGCCGTAGCCGAGCGCGCGCAGCTGCGCGACCCGGCGCGGCGAGCCGGTACCCACCGACGAGCCGTTCGGTAGCTGGGCCAGGGTCAGCCCGTCGCGGGCCACCAGCGCGTCCCGCGGGTCTTCCCGGCGCGGGACGGCGGCCACGGTCAGCCCCGGCGCCGGTGCCGTGGGCAGATCCTTGAACGAGTGCACGGCCAGGTCGACCAGGCCCTCGGTCAGCGCGTCACGCAGCACCGAGACGAACACGCCGGTGCCGCCGAGATCCGGGATCGGCTCGGCGGAGCGGTCGCCGTGGGTGGTGATCTCGATCAGCTCGACCTTGCGGCCCAGCTGCCCGGTGATCGCCGCGGCCACCGCGCTGGCCTGCGTGCGGGCCAGGGCACTGCCCCGGGTCCCGAGCCGCAACGGGCGCCAGTCAACCGCTGTCACCGTTCTTCTCCCATCGACATCGATCCCGCGATTTCCAGCTCCGGGCCGGGTTTGACGGTGGTCACCGCCGCCGGTGCGGCCGGGTCGAGCCCGAACAGTTCCCGCAGCACCGCCGCGTACGCGTCGCCGCCGGGCTGCTCGGCCATCTCCTTGACCCGCACGGTCGGCGCGTGCAGCAG
>Ga0307500_10000691_pt1 | contig 10792 bp, 9 predicted proteins | sample 14_S_MG_FD_201362 | JGI IMG/M metagenome (GOLD analysis project Ga0307500, IMG submission 201362) | Soil microbial communities from Populus trichocarpa stands in riparian zone in the Pacific Northwest, United States - 14_S | ecosystem: Environmental > Terrestrial > Soil > Riparian zone > Trees...
GTCGACCCCGCGACGCTGCCGTTCTTCCCCGGCGCGTCGATCGCCCTGTCGCTGATGCAGGTCGGCCCGGACCGGGTGCCGGTGTTCGAGGAGACGGCGTTGCTCGGCCGCCGGGTCGGCGCCGACCAGGCTGTCGGCTACGTGCAGAGCGCCCTCGGTGCCGCGCACCGGCTGGCGCTGCGGCCGGCCGCGGCGCTGGCGTCGGTGCAGGCCGCGGTGCGGACCTTCGACTCCCTCGACGACCCGGCCGGGCTCGCTCTCGCGCTGAACCACCTCGGCTGCGTCGAGCGCGACCTCGGTGACCCCGCCGCGGTCGGACATCTGGCCGAGGCCCTGCGGCTGCGGGAGCAGATCGGGGATCGGCGCGCCGTCACCCTGACGCTGGCCAACCGGGGCCTGGCCGAGGCCGCGGCCGGTGAGCCCGAGCGCGGGCGGGCGTCCGTGCGGGCGGCGCTGGCCCAGGTCGAAGCCATCGAGGACCGGCCCGGCGAGGCAGGCACGATGCTGAACCTCGCCATCGTCGAGCTGATCGCCGGCGAGATCCACGTGGCGCGCACCCTGGCCGGCGACGCGGTCAGCCTCTACAGCCGGCAGGGCTACCGCAGGATGGACGCGCTGGTGCTCGCTCTCGCCGGCCAGCTGGCCGCACACGACGGCGACCTCCCGGCAGCGCGGCGGCAGGCCGAGGCGGCCCGGCGGCTGTTCGCCGAGATGGGCTGCCGCCCGGGCGAGCAGCGCGCGGCCGCGCTGGCGCAGACCGCTAAGGCTCGCTAAGGCCGTGCTCAGCCGGCCTGCCTAGCGTCGGCGGCGACGCACACCGCGACACTGCGGAACGGCCAAAGGAGAACGCAATGACCATAACCGGAACCGAGCGGACGGTCGGAACCGCCACCTTGGCGGAGCTGGCCGAGGTGTTACGCGGGGAGCTGGTGACCTCGGCCAGCGACGACTACGACCAGGCCCGGTCGATCTGGAACGGCTCGCACGACGCCCGGCCGATCGCGATCATCCGCGCCGCCGGCGTGTCCGACGTGATCCGCGGCGTGGAGTTCGCCCGCAGCGAGGGCCTCCCGCTGGCGGTGCGCGGCGGCGGCCACAGCATCCCGGGCTTCTCCACCACCGACGGCGGGGTGGTCCTGGACCTCTCCCCGATGAAGGGGATCCGGGTCGACCCGGCGGCCCGCCGGGTGGTTGCCGAGGCCGGCTGCCTGTGGAGCGACCTCGACCATGAAACCCAGGCCTTCGGGCTCGCCCTCACCGGCGGCCTGGTGTCGACCACCGGCATCGCCGGCTTCACCCTCGGCGGCGGCCTCGGCTGGCTCGTCCGGAACTGCGGCCTGACCTGCGACAGCCTGGTCGGCGCCGACCTGGTCACCGCGGACGGGCAGCTGGTGCACGCCAGCGCGGACGAGCACCCGGAGCTGTTCTGGGCGCTGCGCGGCGGCGGCGGCAACTTCGGCGTCGTCACCTCGTTCGAGTACGCCCTGCACGAGGTCGGCCCGACCGTCTTCGCCGGCGCTGTCTTCTACCCGGGCGCGGCGGCCGAGCAGGTGCTGGCCGGCTACCGCGAGGCATGCGCGGGCGCGGCCGACCAGCTGACCACCGTGCTCAACCTCACCACCGCTCCGCCGGCACCGTTCCTCCCCGAGGCGGTGCACGGCCAGCCGGTCGTCGCGATCCTCGGCATGTGGTCCGGCGCGACGGACGACGGCGACGCGGCCACCCGCCCGTTCCGGCAGCTGGCCGAGCCGATCGTCGACCTCTTCGGCCCGATGCCGTACCGGGCGATGCAGTCGCTGATCGACCCGCTCTACCCGCGCGGCCTGCACAACTACTTCACCTCGACGTTCGTCCCGGCCCTCGACGAGGACGTCACCCAGGCCCTGACCACCGCCTACCGGCAGGTACCCAACCCGATGTCCGAGCTGCACGTGCACCACCTCGGCGGCGCGCTGGGCCGGGTTCCCGCCGACGCGACCGCGTTCGCCGTCCGCGACCAGGAGTTCATCGTGAACGCGGTGGCCCGCACGCCGGCGGCGGACGGCTTCGACGCCGTACGGACCTGGGCCCGCACCGCGGTCGCCGCGCTGGGCGCGGGCGCCGCCTACGTCAACTTCACCGGCGAAGCGGCCCCGGACCGGGTGCAGGCCGCCTACCCGGCGGCGACCTACCAGCGACTGGTCGCCGTCAAGGACCGCTACGACCCCGACAACCTCTTCTGCCTCAACCAGAACATCCCGCCGTCCGCGGCGTAACACCGCTGGCTGTCGGATCCGCCCGGCCGGCACGGCCCGCACCGGCCGTGCCGGCCGAGCCGGGTCCGCGGGCGGTCCGCCGTTCCCGCGGCTCCGGCCGGCCGGGGTTCCCGGCCGGCCGGGCCGGGCTACTTGGCCAGGAAGGTGAGGAGGGCCTGGTTCACCTCGTCCGGGTGGGTCCAGGCGATGTTGTGCGGGCCGCCCTCGACCGGGACCAGTTCCAGGTCCTTGATCAGGGCGGGCAGCCGGGCGGCGGTGGCCTCGAACGGGAGGATGCGGTCGGCCGTGCCGTGCACGACCAGCGTCGGGATATCGATCTTGGGCAGATCCGCGCGGAAGTCGGTGAGCCAGGTGGCGACGCAGGCGTAGGTGGCGTACGGGGAGGAGCCGGCGGCGACGTTGAAGCTGGCCGCCACAGCCTGGTCGCTGATCCTGGTGCCGCCGAGGACGTCGGTGTTGTAGAAGTTCGCGAAGAAGTTCGCGAAGTAGGCGTACCGGTCGGCGACGATCGCCTCCTGGATGCCCTCGAACACCGAGATGTCCACGCCCTCGGGGTTGTCGTCGGTCTTGCGCAGGAACGGCGGGATGGCGCCCAGCAGCGCGGCCTTGCGCACCCGGCCCGAGCCGTAGCTGCCCAGGTAGCGGGTCACCTCGCCGCTGCCCATCGAGAAGCCGACCAGCACCACGTCGGCCAGGTTGAGGTGGTCCAGCAGGGCGTTCAGGTCGGCGGCGAACGTGTCGTAGTCGTAGCCCGTGGTCGGCTGGCTGGACTGGCCGAACCCGCGCCGGTCGTACGTGATCACCCGGTAGCCGGCGGCGAGCAGCGCGCGTTCCTGCCGCTCCCAGGAGCGACCGTTGAGCGGGTAGCCGTGGATAAGGACGACCGGCTGACCGCTGCCGTGGTCCTCGTAGTAGATCTCGATGTCCGCGTTGTTCTCGCTGCCCACGGTGAGGCGCGACATGAGCTCTCCCTTCGGTGGCCGGCTCCGGCGCCGGCGTGACGGTGTCGCGATCCGCCGCCGGGGTCGTCCCGGCGGTTCGGTGCGGCTCGCGACCTGTGCTCGCTGCAAGTACGACCGCGGTCCTGTGCATCCCTCCTGCCGGCTGCCCGGCGGTCGCGCGTCCCGTCGCGGCGCCCAGCGGTCGGCTACCGCCGCCGGACCGCGCCGAGCGGTCGCCCCGGTCCCGGCCGGCCCCGCGTCCGGCCGGTCGTCCCCGGTCCCGGCCGGCCCGGGTCCGGCCGGCCGGCCCCGGGTCCGGCCGGTCAGCCGGGGACGCTGGCCGGCGACTCGGCGTCGGCGATGAGCAGGGTGGGGGCGCCGGTGGCCAGCGGCGGGACCGGGCTCTCCCAGACATCGGTGCGCCCCGAGCCGACGCTGCCGCGCGGGACCGCGTACAGCACGTGGCTGTTGTCCAGCCAGGCGACCTGGTCGTCCACGCTGCGGGTCTCCGGTAGCGGGGTCTCCGCGCCGGTGGCCAGGTCGAGGGCGGTGAACCGCCAGTGCCGGCCGGACGCGCTGCCGGTCGCCTTCTTGTAGACGATGAACTTGCCGTCCGGGGAGAGCGAGGGGCACTCGACGTTCTCGTGCACCGTCGTCAGCCGCCGGCCCGCGATGTCGCCGCGGACCAGGTACGTCGTCCCCTTGGTGCCGACCGTCGCGTAGAACGTGTTGTCGTCCGGGCCGAACGTGACGCCCCAGAAGTTGACGTCCACGCTCTTGTACCGCTGGCCGTCCTTGACGACCTGCCAGGTCTCCAGGTTGCCCAGGCCGCGCCCGCTGCCCGCCTCGGCGATCTCGGTGACGGTGGAGAAACCGACGTCGGTGTACGAGTGGCCGGCGACGAACACGGTGCTGGCGACGTACCTGCCGTCCGGCGACATCCGGGCCCGGCTCGGGCTGCCGACGACCTTCACGGCCGCGGTCGGCCGGAGCGCCGGGTCCAGCACGTGCCCGTTGTAGGTGGTGATCGCGCCCCGGTCGGCGGACAGGCAGATACCGCCGGACGCGTTCGAGTACACCCGGTCGCAGAACGTGTCGGTGATCGCCCGCGGGCCGCCCGGGTTGCTCCGCGGCACCAGCGCCAGCCGGCCGTAGTTCGGGCCGAGCGCCGTGTTGCGGACCACCAGGTGCGGCACGGCCAGTACCTGTGCGGGGTCCAGGCGCGGGGTGGCCGCATCGGCGCGGGCCGCTGCCTGCTCGGCCTGCCGGCGGTCGCTGGCCTGGTGCAGTACGTACCCGGTCGCCCCGGCCAGCGCGATCAGCACCACCACCGCGAAGATCACGATCCGGACCGGGATCGGCCGGCGGCCGCGCGGCGGCGGGGGAGCGGGCGGCTCGGACCGTTTCCCGGCCGGCTTCCCGGCCACCTTCGGCACCGTCGTACCCGCTTTGACCGGCGGTTTCGTGGCGGCCTTCGGCGCGGCCGGACGGGCGGCGGAGTCAGGCATCGGTGGGCATCCCGTCCGTAGGCTCCTCGTCGCTGGGCACCCGATCTGGGGGCTCCTGATCTGGGGGCACCCGATCTGTGCGCACCCGGTCGTCGGGCATCGTGTCGCCGGGCACCTTGGCGGCGGGCGCCTTGGCACCGGGCACCTCGGCACCGGGCTCCTTGGCGGCGGGCGCCCGGTCGGTGGGCAGCTTGTCGGTGGCCGCCTTGGCCGCGCCCACTCCGGCGGCGGGGCGGCGGCTGATGCCCAGCAGCGAGCCGCCGATCGGGATCGCCACGGCGAGGGCGACCGCGAAGATGCCGAGCGCGCTGGTCTGGCTGCCCAGCATCGTCCAGGCGAAGCCGAACACCAGCGAGGAGAGCAGCCGGCCGGCGGCGACGGCGCTCTGCACCACGGCCAGCCCGCTGGTGCGCAGGTGCGCCGGCAGCAGTTCGGCGGCGGTGGCCGACAGCACGCCGTCGGTGGCCGCGTAGTAGGTCCCGAGCAGGGCCAGCGCGCCCACGCACGCCACCAGCGCCGGGACCGGGGCTAGCAGCACCAGGTAGCAGCCGAGCAGGCTGATGTGCCCGCCGATGAACACCGTGCGCCGGCCGATCCGGTCGGCGAGCCGGCCGAACGGCACCGCCAGCACCAGGTACGCGAGCGCGGAGCCGAACGCGAACAGCGGGAACACCTCGGCCGCCGCGGCCAGCTTCTTCTGCAGCGTCAGGTAGACGAAGCTGTCGCTGACCGTGACCAGGGCCAGAACGCCGGCCACCACGGTCACCAGCAGCAGCCGCCGATCCGCCAGCAGCCCGCCGATCCCGCGCAGCGAGGCCCGCTGCTCGCCCGCTCCCTTGCCGGCCTTGCTCGTGCCGGCCTTGCTCGTGCCGGCCTTGCTCGTGCCGGCCTTGCTCGTGCCGGCCCTGCCCGTGCCGGGCCTGCTCGTGCCCGGCTTGCTCCGGCCGGGCTTGCTCCGGTCGGGCCTGCTCTTGCTGGATCTGCCCGCGCCGGGCCTGCTCGTGCTGGACCTGCTCGTGCTGGACCTGCTCGTGCCGGGCTTGCTCCGGGCGGGCGCACCGTCGGCCGGCCCGGGCGTGCTGGACCAGCGCACGTCCGGGGCGAACAGCAGCAGTACCGCGAGGCCGATCACGGCGATCGCGAAGCTGGTCACGAACACCGAGTTGTACGACCTGGGTACCGCGGTCAGCAGACCCACCGCGATCAGCGGGCCGAGCATCGCGCCGGCGGTGTCCATCGCCCGGTGTACGCCGAAGGCGCGGCCCAGCCCGGCCGGCTCGGTACTGCTGGCGATGATCGCGTCCCGCGGCGCGGTGCGCAGGCCCTTGCCGGTGCGATCGACCGCGAGCAGCCCGCTGATGGATGCCGCCGAGCCGACCCCGAGCAGGCCCAGCTTGGTGACCGCGGACAGGCCATAGCCGATGCCGCAGACCAGCTTCGGCCGCCGCCAGCGGTCCGCCGCGTACCCACCGAGGATCCGGACCAGCACCGTGACGCCCTGGTAGATCCCGTCCACCACGCCGTAGGCCAGCGGTGTCAGCCCGACCTGCAGCAGCAGGTACAGCGGCAGCACCGCGGTGACCATCTCCGCCGACGTGTCGGTGAAGAAGCTGACGAACCCCATCGCGACAACGGCGCCGCTGACCCGATGTGCCGCCTGCTGCCCCGGATTCGGCCCAGCCGGAACGTCCCCGGCCTCGCCAGCCGGCAGTTCCGGCGCATTCCGCACCGACGTGTACAAACGCTGACCCCCATTAGCGCGCCCGCGCCGGCCTGGCCAGCAGCGAGCCTTCCCCCGCGGGTCAGCGTACGGTGTCGGCCCGGCCGGCGGGCGGTATCCGGACCGGTCCAAGGTGGACACCCGGGACGTGCCGGGCAGCGATCCGGCGCGGCTCAGCTGTGAATCCGGCCGCCGCGGGCCTAGCGGATCGGTTTGCCCTTGTCGTCCACGAACAGTTCACCGATCTCGATGCCGAACGCCTCGGAGACCGGCCACAGCGCGATGATGTTCATGCCGCGCTGACCGCGTTCGACCTGGCCGATGAAGGTCCGGTGCATACCGGTGGCCTCGGCGAGTTCTTCCTGTGACCAGCCTCGGGCGGTGCGCAGCAGCTTGATCCGCAGGCCGAACGCCTTGAGGCGTGCCCGGTTCATCGGCCCTTCGGCGTTCTCGTGATCCATCGCGGGACACGCTAGGGACATGGTTTCCATCACTCTACAGCCATCTGGATTCACTATGATGACATCTGTCATCGACAACCGGGCAGATCACGAGTGGAGGAGCCTGGATGACCGCCGAGCGGCCAGCTTGCGCCGAACCGGGCCGTCCGGACGGGGTGGATCGTACGGCCGGGGAGGGGCCGCTCGGGCTGGATCTGTTCGTCGGGCTGGTGCGCCGCCGGGCCGATGTGACTGATCTGGTCAGCCACCTGCTCGGTCGTCCGGTGCGGCCGCGGGTGCTCGGCCAGCAGGTGATCCAGCGGGTCCGGCCGCCCGGCCTGCTCCGGCTCGGGACGACCGGCCCGGTGCTGCACCGGCACCTGCGGCTGGACGACTCGCTGCCGCCGTACCTGCCGGTCGCCGTGCTCTGGACGCTGATCGTGCCCTGGCGGCTACCGGAGCCGGTGCGGATCGGGTTGCTCGGCCCGCAGCCGCTGGACCGGTTGCTCGGCCAGCACGGCGTGCCCTGGGCGGCCGAGCTGGAGGAGACCCAGGTGCACCCGGCCGCCGAGGCGTCGGCGGACTTCCGCTGGGCCGCGCCGGGCACACCGCTGGTCGCACAGAGCCGGCTGCTGATCGCGGCGGACGGTCCGGTCGCCACCACGATCGAGGAGATCCCGCTGCTGCGCGGCCGATCCGACCCGGCCGCGCCGTTGCTCGGCTGGTGTGCGCGGTAGCTCCCGAACCGACCGGATCCGGTCAGCTGGCACCAATGAACTGGAGTTGCATCTCCAAGCACTCATGTGGCTTCATTGGTGGCGGTGCCGGGGCGGGGGAGTTGGGCCCGTCCCGCCCCGGCGCCGTCCACCCCGTCCCCCAGTTGAACGGAGCGTGCCGTTGCACACGTCATTGGACGCGGGCAGGCGCCCAGGCCGGGTCGGTGCCAACTGGCGCCGGCTCGGCCGGCCCGTCGTCGTCGCGGTCGTACTGGCGCTGGCCGCCGGCTGTGGTGCCGGCGTGCCGGCCAGCCCATCGGTGCCGCTGGCACCGCTCGCCTCGCCGGCCGACCCGCGCTCGCTGCACGGGCTCTGCCCGGATCCGCTGGTGGTCCAGTCCAACTGGTTCCCCACCGCGGACGTCGCCGCGCTCTACCAGTTGCTCGGCGACGGCTACCGGGTGAACAAGAACCACAAGACGGTGTCCGGGCGGCTGGTATCCGGCGGGCTGGACGCCGGCGTCGGCCTGATCATCAGATCCGGCGGTCCGGCCATCGGCTTCCAGCAGGTGCCCGCGCAGATGTACCTGGACAAGTCGATCACGCTCGGCATGGTCATCACCGACGAGGCCATCCAGTACTCCGCCGCCCAGCCGACCACCTCGGTGCTGGCACCGCTGGACGGTGATCCGCAGATCCTGCTCTGGGATCCGGCCGGCCACCCGGGCTGGAACTCGATCATCGACATCGGGCAGACCGACGCCCCGGTCGTCTACTACCAGGGCGCGACGTACATGGAGTACCTCGTCGGGACGGGCATCCTGCGCCGCCGCCAGATCGACGGCTCCTACGACGGCACCCCGACCCGGTTCACCAGCGAGCGCGGCTCGGTCGTAGTGCAAGGCTATGCGACGAACGAGCCCTTCGTGTACCAGCACGAGGTGGCCGCCTGGGGCCGGCCGGTGCGGTACCAGCTGATCAGCGAGACGAACTACCCGCAGTACGCGAACACGCTGGCCATCCGCACCGGTGATCGGGCCCGGCTGGACGGTTGCCTGCGCCGGCTGGTGCCGCTCGTCCAGCAGGCGCAGGTGGACTTCCTCACCCGCCCGGACAGCACGCTGCACCGGATCGTGGACATCGTCCGGGCGTTCGACTCCAGCTTCGCCTACAGCCAGGGCAATGCCGAGTTCGCCGTCCGGCAGTTGCGTGACCTCGGGCTGTCCGGCAACGGCAACAACCGCACGCTGGGCGACTTCGACACCGGCCGGCTGCAACGCATGATCGACATCGTGGTACCGATCGTCGCCGCCCAGCGCCGGCCGGTCCGCCAGCCGCTCGCCCCGGCGGACATCGCCACCAACGAGTACGTCGACCCGGGCATCGGCGTCCGCTGACCGCGCCGCACCCGCCCGTCCACTCCGGACTGTCCATTGTGGGCGTCCGAATGCGACCGTCCTGAGGAGACTTGTGACCACCCAGTTGCCCGAGCAGAAGGCCTACTTCGACGAGTTGGCCGAGCTGTTCCACACGTTCGCCGGCGACACCGACGGCATCTACCGCGGCTGGCTGACCGGGACGGTGCCGGACCGGTCCGACCGCACCGGCAGCCGGGCCTGTGACCTCGGTTGCGGCTCCGGTCGGTTCACCGGCCTGCTGGCCGAGCGCTACCAGCACGTGCTCGCGGTGGACCTCGCCGAGCGGGAGATCGAGCTGGCCCGGGCCGGCCACGGCAACCTGCCCGGAGTGCGGTTCGACCACCGCAACCTGCTCGACGTCACCCCCGAGGTGGACGGCCGGTTCGATCTGGTCTTCAGCGTCAACACCGTGCACCACCTGCGGGCGCACGACATCGTGCTGCCGCACCTGGCCGGGCTGGTCGCGCCCGGCGGCGATGTCGTGGTGGTGGACATCATCGACCCCGGCGACTGGCGCTCGCTCGACTGGCACATCTCCGAGGCGTTCCGGGACGCCGAGGAAAGCTACCGGACGCGCAGCCAGCGGTCCGATATCGCCGCCGAGGTGGTCCGGCTCCGGCTGCACCCGAGCTGGTTGGAGCACGTCACCACGAACATCCCGCTGCGCCGGGCCGAGTTCCACCGCCGCTACGGCGCGGCCTTCCCGGGCGCCCGGTTCGCCGACCTGCACCACGAGGTGGCCGCCATGCACTGGTCGGCACCGCGCTCCTGATCCCGGTTGCGCCACGCCGGTCTAGACCAGACCCTTCTGTCGAGCTTGTACACATCGCATGGGTGATGGGGCACGCCGTCGCTGAACCGGCGTGCCTCGTTCACCGAAACGGGCGTTGACCTCTCCCGGCCCGTAACGCATGATCATCCGCGCACTCCGTAGGAGGCCGACCGCCCGAGTCGGTGTGGCGGCGGGTGAGAGGGAGAGGCATGTTGCGGCGCGGGATCGCCCTGTGGGGCATCCTCGCTATCTTTGTCGTGCTCGTCGCGGCTGCCCTCTGGGAGGCGCCGCGGATCGAGCACGGCCTCACCGTGCGCGCCGAGCAGGAGTTGGCCGACCGCGGCATCTCCGGCGTCCAGGTCCGCTTCGACGGCCGGGACGCGGTGTTGTCCGGCCCGGGCGTCACCGACTTCGCGGTCGCGCTGGTCGCCGATCAGGCCGGGGTACGCCGGGTGCGGGTCGACCGGTCCGGACAGCGGCCGGTCGGCAGCGTCGGCCCGGTGCCGTCGACCGGGCTGCCGCCCGGATCGGACGCGGGCACCGGGAAGCTGCCGGCGTCCCAGGTGGCCCAGCAGATCGTCGAACTGCTCGGCCCGTCCGGGCTGCGGTTCGACCCGGGCAGCACGGACCTGTCGGCCGATCGCCGCTCGGTGCTGGATCAGATCGCCGCGCTGCTGGTCGCCAACCCGACCGTACGGCTCGAGGTGTCCGGCTACACGGACCTGCCGCCGCCCGGAGACTCCGCGCAGGCGCTCAGCCAGCGCCGGGCCGCCGCGGTCGCCGACTACCTCACCGCCCGCGGCGTCGCGGCCGCCGTGCTCAAGGTGGACGGCTACGGCGATACCCGCCCGGTTGCCGACAACAGCAGCGAAGCCGGCCGGGCCGCGAACCGGCGGGTCGAGATCACCGTCCTCGGAGGTTGACTGGATGCTCTACCTGCTCAGCCAGATGATCGTGCTTCTGCTGGTCGCCGCCCTCCTCGGGTTCGGTGCCGGCTGGCTGGTGTGGGGTAGAGCCGGCGCC
>Ga0307500_10000692_pt1 | contig 10792 bp, 12 predicted proteins | sample 14_S_MG_FD_201362 | JGI IMG/M metagenome (GOLD analysis project Ga0307500, IMG submission 201362) | Soil microbial communities from Populus trichocarpa stands in riparian zone in the Pacific Northwest, United States - 14_S | ecosystem: Environmental > Terrestrial > Soil > Riparian zone > Trees...
CGCTGCTCTGGGGGACCGAGGATCACCTGCGCGAGGTCTTCGGTGACGGCATCGCCGACCTCAGCGTCGTGCGAAAGAAGTCGCGGCAGACCTTCCGCTCCGCCGACCATTGGCTGGAGTTCTTCCGCACCTACTTCGGACCGACCAAGGTCGCCTTCGAACGGGTCGGCCCGGAGGGCGAGGCTGCGCTGGAGGCCGACCTGCGGAAATTCCTTGCGGAGGCGAACACCGCGGGTGACCGGGCGCTGGTCCTGGAGCCCGAATACCTTCAGGTCATCGCGACCCGGGCTTGAGGACCCGGATGCTGGCGCCGATCAGCAGGACGCCGAAGAAAATCAGGCCCGAGACGCCGCCTCCCTGGCCGAGCCAGGCGTAGACGATGGCGGTGGCGCCGAGCGCCGCAAAGAGGCTTACGACCATTCCCATTGCGGCGGGAATCCTAGTAGACGAGGCGGCCTACGCGGCGAGCGCGGCGAGCGTGTCGCGTAAAAAGCCCGCGACGGCCTCGGCAGCCGCGGCCGACCCCGCCTCCGCAGCGGCGCGGACCAGCCGGCTGCCGATGATCACGCCGTCGGCGACCTCCCCCACCCTGCCGGCCTGCTCGGGCGTGCCGATGCCGAAGCCGACCGCGACGGGCAGCTCGGCGTCGGCCTTCGTGGCGGCGACCAGGTCGACCAAGCCGGGCGGCAGCTCCCGCCTCTCCCCCGTCGTGCCGACGGTCGAGACGAGGTAGACGAAGCCCTGCGCCGCGGCGCAGATGCGGGCGCGGCGCTCGGGGGGCGTGGTCGGCGCGAGCAGGGGGACCAGCGCCAGGCCCGCGGCCGAGAGCGCCTCCCGGACCTCCGCGGCCTCCTCCAACGGCAGATCGGGCACGATCGCCCCGGCCGCCCCGGCCGTGGCCGCGCGGCGGGCGAACTCAGCCGCGCCGCCGTGCGCGAGGACCATGTTCGAGTAGACCATGAAGATCACCGGGACCCGCGCCGAGACCGAGTCGCACACCTCCAGCGCCGTCTCGAAGGTCGCGCCCGCGGCGAGCGCCGCGGTCGCCGCGGTGTGGACCGTGGGGCCGTCGGCCAACGGGTCAGAGAACGGCACCCCCAGCTCGATCAGATCCGCCCCGGAGTCCGCATACGCCGCGGCGATCGCCAACGACGCCTCGCGGTCGGGAAACCCGGCCATCATGTAAGGCATCAGCGCGGCCCGCCCTTCGTCCTTTGCAGCTCTAAAAGCAGCCGCGATCCGCTCCTCTCCGCCACGGGCTTTCAGCTTCTCGCTGAGGGTCGGTCCTGGGCTGGGGACCGGGGGGGGACCCGATGGAGCCTCCCCGCTGTTGCTCCAGCGGGTCACCCCCCGGTCCCCCCCTCCGTCAACGCCACAACCTCGGCAAGATCCTTGTCGCCCCGTCCCGACAGACAGAGGACGTCGTATCCGGCGCCGCCGCCGTTCTCCAGCAGCCAGGCGATCGCGTGCGCGGACTCCAGCGCCGGGATGATCCCCTCCATCCGCGCCAGCTCGGAGAAGGCAGCCAGGGCCGCCTCGTCGGTGACCGCCGTGTAGGTGGCGCGCCCGCTGTCGCGCAGGTAGGCGTGCTCGGGGCCCACGCCGGGGTAGTCGAGACCGGCCGAGACCGAGTGCGCCTCGAGGATCTGCCCCTCTTCGTCGGCGATCACGGACGAGAGCGAGCCGTGCAGGACGCCGGTCTGCCCGGCCCCGAGCGAGGCGCCGTGGCGACCGGTCTCCAGCCCCTCGCCCGCCGCCTCGACGCCGATCAGAGCGACGCCGGCGTCGGCGACGAAGGGGGTGAAGATGCCGATCGAGTTCGAGCCGCCGCCGACGCAGGCGATCACGCGGGCCGGCAGCTCCCCCTCCGCGGCGAGCGCCTGCTCGCGCGCCTCGTCGCCGATCACCCGCTGCAGGTCGCGGACCAGGGCGGGAAAAGGCGCCGGGCCGACGGCCGAGCCGATCACATAGTGGGTCGTCTCGACGTTGGCGACCCAGTCGCGGATCGCGGCGCTGACCGCCTCCTTGAGCGTGCGGGCCCCAGCGTCGACCGGCGCGACCTCGGCGCCGAGCAGCTTCATCCGCTCGACGTTGGGCGCCTGGCGGCGGATGTCTTCGACGCCCATGTAGACGACGCACTCGAGCCCGGCGAGGGCGCAGGCGGTCGCCGTCGCCACCCCGTGCTGGCCGGCGCCGGTCTCAGCGATGATCCGCGGCTTGCCCATCCGCTGCGCGAGCAGCACCTGGCCGACCGCGTTGTTGATCTTGTGGGCGCCGGTGTGGCAGAGGTCCTCGCGCTTGAGATAGACGCGGCGCCCGGCCCGCTCGGAGAGCCGCTCGGCGAGATAGAGCGGCGTCGGGCGGCCGATGAAGTCGCGGCGCAGCGAGGCGAGGCGAACGCGGAAGTCCTCATCACCGCTTGCGAGCGCCCAGGCCTCGCTCAGCTCGTCGAGCGCCGGAATCAGCGTCTCGGGGACGTAGCGGCCGCCGTAGGGGCCGAATCGCTCTTCGACGGTCGTCATCCCGCGGTAACGCTAGCGCCCCGCGCCGCCGCGAAGAAGGCGCTCATCGCGGCGTGGTCCTTGCGGCCCGGCTCGGCCTCTACGCCGCTGGCGACGTCGACCGCGTAGGGCCGCGAGACGGCGATCGCCTCGGCGACGTTGTCGGGCCGCAGTCCGCCGGCGACGATCGCCGGCACCTCGGAGCGCCGATCGGCGAGCAGCTCCCAGTCGAAGCTCTCCCCGCTGCCCCCCCAGAGCCCCCCGCTCCGCTTGTCGAAGAGGTGAAAGTCGGTTCGGAACGCCTCCGCGGCGTGGATGTCGGCGGCGCTCGCGACGTGCACGGCCTTGATCACCTTGACCCCGGCCTTGCGCGCGATCTCGGCGCAGAACGAGGGGCCCTCGTTGCCGTTGAGCTGCACCATCGTCAGCCCCGCATCCTCGACCGCCCGCGCAACCTCATCCAACTCGGGATTCACGAACACCCCCACCACCTCGCACTTGCGCTTGAAAGCAGCCGCGATCCGCACCGCCTCCGCCGCCTCCACCACCCGCGGACTCTCCGCATAGTGGATCAGGCCAATAGCCCAAGCACCTAGTCGCACGGCCTCAGCGGCGTCGTCCAGATTCGTGATCCCACAGATCTTCACACGCATGAGGCAAGCGTACGCGAGCCGGAGTTCGGGCACTCCCGGCGGCGGCCTATCGGGCGGGAGTAGCTGGCACTCGCAGGAGCAGCGGGGGACACCCGCTGCTCCTACCGCGACTGAACTTCTTCGGCTGAAGCCGGTCGAACCCCGAGGGTGACCGTGATCGTCTCGTCATGCCCTTCGCGATCGACGTTCAGCTCCATCTTGTCGCCGGGATGAGCTGCGTTGACCGCGTTGATCACTTCTTCCATCCCGTCGATCTTCTTGCCGTTCACTTCTGTGATCACATCGCCGCCGAGGCGGAAGCTGGCGCCTTCGATCGTCGCCGAGGTGTCGCCGCCCTCGAGACCGGCTTCGTCCGCCGGTCCGCCCTTGACCACTTCGTTGACCAGCACCCCCTGGGCCTCGGGCAGCTTCAGCGCCCGGGCGAGGTCGGGGGTGATGCTGCCGCCGCTGATCCCGAGGTAGGCGTGCTTGACTTCGCCGTGCTCTTCGATCTGCTGGACGACTTCCTTCGCGGTGTTGATCGGCACCGCGAAGCCGATCCCGACGTTGCCGTCGCCGCCGCCGGTCTGGATCTGGGAGTTGATCCCGATCACCTCGCCTTCGCTGTTGATCAGCGGGCCGCCGGAGTTGCCGGGATTGATCGCCGCGTCGGTCTGGATCACGTGCGATATCGAGAAGCCGTTGGGCGCCTGGATCTGCCGCTGGATCGCCGAGACGATACCGCTGGTCACGGTGCGGTCGAGGCCGAACGGGTTGCCGATCGCGACCACCGGTTCGCCTACCTCGACCTTGGAGGAGTCGCCCAGCGCCAGCGGATGGAGAGTGTCCGCCGGCGCGCTCACCTTCAGCAGGGCGACATCGGTCGCCGGGTCGGTGCCGACCACTTCGGCCGTGTAGGTGGTATCCGAGGAGCCGAGTTTGACTTCGACCCGGTCGGCGTTTTCGACCACGTGGTTGTTGGTGACGATGTGCCCTTCGGTGTCGATCAGGATGCCCGAGCCGGTCGCGACGCCGCCGCCTTCCGGTTCGCCTCCAAAGGGGTTGAGCCCGGACGATTCTTCGGGCTTCAGGGCGGAGGAGATGAAGGCGACCCCCTGCCCGTCACGGCGGTAGATCTGGTTGACCAGGTTCGCCTTCCCTTCGTCCTTGGCGACGACCGGGGCGGAGAGCGGTTCGGCGACGGTCACGGTCTTGTCGCCGCCGTCGGAGTGGATCCAACCGGCGGCGATCGCGACCCAGCCGAAGGCGGCGACGACGATGCCGCCGAGCAGGGCCGAGCCGAACGAGGACTTGGCGATTCGCTTCATCGGCAGGCGATGATGCAGGGGCTCCTCAAAGTTCTTCTAAAAATGCGCAGAGCAGCCGAATCAGGGCAGATGGTGCTCGCGGGTGCCGTCGTCGGCGCCGGTCAGCTCCCGAGTCAGCGCTTCCGGATCGGCGGCGCCCATCAGCGCCGAGCCAATCAGCACCGCGTCCACCCCCACCCGCTCCAGCTCCTCCAGCTCGCCGCGGGCGGATATGCCGCTCTCGGCGACGACGGTCTTGCCCGCCGGCACGTCCGGCATCAGCTCGTAGGTGGTGGCGACGTCGACCGTTCCCTCGTCGAGGTCGCGGTTGTTGATCCCGATCACGTCGGCGTCGAGCCGCAGCGCCCGCTCCAGCTCCTCGCCGTCGTGGACCTCGACCAGGCAGTCGAGGTCGAGCCCGCGCGCCGTCTCGTACATCTCCGCCAGCTCGGCGTCGTCGAGAGCGGCGGCGATCAGCAGCACGGCGTCGGCGCCGTTTACCGCCGCCTCGAACAGCTGGTAGGGGTCGACGATGAAGTCCTTGCGCAGGATCGGCAGGTCACAGGCCGCGCGGGCCGCCCTCAGGTCCTCGAGCGAGCCGCCGAAGTGGCGCTCGTCGGTGAGCACCGAGAGCGCCGCGGCGCCGCCCCGCTCGTAGGCGCCGACCTGCCCCGCGACGGTGGCCGAGGAGGAGATCTCCCCGGCGCTCGGCGAGCGCCGCTTGAACTCGGCGATCACGGAGAGGCCGGGTCGGACCAGCGCCTCGCTGAACGGGCGGTCGTCGCCGCGCCCGTGCAGGCCGGCTTCGAGGTCCGCCTGGGGCGTCACGGCTCGCCGCCGCTCCACCCCTTCGCGCGCCGCGACGATCAGCTGCTCGATCATTCCCACCAGAGAGACGAAGCCTAGCCTGCGAACCGTACGGTCGCTGCAATCAAGCGGTCGAGCAGCTCGCGGGCGGCGCCGCTGTCGGTCGCCGCGGCTGCCTTCTCGACTCCCTCGCCGAGGTCCTCGGCGAGCCCGCCGACGTAGATCGCGGCGCCGGCGTTGAGCAGGACGAGGTCGCGGTGGGGCCCGTGCTCACCGGCGAGCACGGACCGGGCCACCACCGCGTTGTGCTCAGGCGAGCCGCCGCCGACCTCCGCCAGGTCGGCCTCCTCGAAGCCGAAGTCGCTTGGCTCGACGAAGTGCTCCTCGGTGCGGCCATTCGCCACCTCGATCACGCGCGTTCGCGAGGCGATCGACAGCTCGTCGAGGCCGTCCTCGGCGGCGACGACCATCGCCCGGACGCAGCCCAGCTCGACCAGGGCCTCGGCGATCGTCTCCTGGTAGTGGCGGTCCGAGACGCCAAGCAGCTGGTTGGGCGCCCCGGCGGGGTTGGTCAGGGGACCGAGGAAGTTGAAGACGGTGCGCACGCCGAGCGCCTCGCGCGCCGGGACGACATTGGCAGTCGCGGCGTGGTGGCGGGGGGCGAACATGAAGCCGAAGCCGATCTCGTCGATGCAGTGGCCAACCTGCGCCGGGCTGAGCTCGATGTTGACTCCGAGCGCCTCGAGCAGGTCGGCGGAGCCGGAGCTGGTCGTCTTGGAGCGGTTGCCATGCTTGGCGACGGCGCAACCGGCCGCGGCAGCGACCAGGGCCGCGGTGGTCGAGACGTTGAAGGTGGTGGGGCCGCCCCCGGTTCCGGCGGTGTCTACGAGGTCCTCGCGCGAGGTCTCGACCCCCGCGGCGAGCGAGCGCATCGCCCGTGCCAGGCCGACCAGCTCGGGAACGGTCTCGCCCTTGGTCCGCAGGGCGATCAGGAAGGCGGCGGTCTGCACGTCGCTGCTGCGCCCTCCCATGATCTCGTCGAGCACCGCGGTCGTGTGATCGGCCGTGAGGTGATCGCCGTTGCAGACGGCGTCGATCGCGCGGGTGACCACCTCGTTGCGTTCCGGCATCAGCCCTCTCCGAGGAAGTTGGCAAGCAAGTGCTTGCCCTGCGGGGTCAGCACCGACTCGGGGTGGAATTGGACGCCCTCCGCCGGCAGCTCGCGGTGCCGCGCGCCCATCACCACGTCGCCCAGGCTGGCGCTCAGCTCGAGCTCGTCCGGGAGGTCGGGGTCGGCGACGAGCGAGTGGTAGCGACCGGCGACCAGCGGCGTCGGCAGGCCGGCGAAGATCGTCCGGCCGTCGTGCTCGACCTCGGCGTCCTTGCCGTGGATCGGCTCGCCCTGCACGGTGCGCCCGCCGAAGGCCTCGACCAGCGACTGGTGACCGAGGCAGACGCCGAGCACGGGCGTGCCTGCCTCGGCGAAGGCGCGGATCGCCTCGACCGAGATGCCGGCCTCGGCCGGCGTGCACGGCCCGGGCGAGACGACGAGGCGGTCGGCGCCGCGCTCGAGCAGCTCTCCGACCGCCGCGCGGTCGTTGCGGACGACCTCCATCTCCGCCCCGAGCTCGCCCAGGTACTGGACGAGGTTGTAGGTGAAGCTGTCGTAGTTGTCGATGACGAGGACGCGCACGGTCAGGGCCAGTCGGGTTGCTCGCAGGCCAGCTCGACCGCGCGGAAGACCGCCTTGGCCTTGTTGACCGACTCGTTGTACTCGTAGGCGGGCTTCGCGTCGGCGACCGTGCCGCCTCCCGCCTGCACGTGCACCTGGCCGTCCTTGACGACGACCGTGCGGATGTGGATCGCCGTGTCGAGGTCGCCGTTCCAGGAGAGGTAGCCGATCGCGCCGCCGTAGGAGCAGCGCTTGACCGGCTCGAGCTCGTCGATGATCTGCATCGCCCGGACCTTCGGCGCGCCCGAGAGCGTGCCCGCGGGCAGCGCCGAGCGCAGCACGTCCATCGCCCCGACCCCCTCGCGCAGCGTGCCCGAGACCTGGCTGACGATGTGGAGCACGTGCGAGTAGGTCTCGACCACCATCAGCTCGTCGACGCTCACGGAGCCGTACTCGCAGACGCGGCCGAGGTCGTTGCGGCCGAGGTCGACCAGCATCACGTGCTCTGCCCGCTCCTTCGGGTCCTTGACGAGCTTCTCGGCGAGCCGGCGGTCCTCCTCCTCGTCGTCGCCGCGCGGGTAGGTGCCGGCGATCGGCCGCGTCTCGACGCGGCGACCTTGCACCTTGACCAGCGGCTCGGGCGAGGCGCCGGCGATTTGGAAGTCGCCGAACTCGAGGAAGTACATGTAGGGAGACGGGTTGACGGTGCGCAGGCCGCGATAGACCGAGAAGGCCTCGACCGACGCCGGCGCGGAGAAGCGTTGCGAGGGGACGACCTGGAAGGCGTCGCCTGCGTGCACGTACTCGACGATCCTCGAGACCGCCGCTTCGAACTCCTTGCGCTCCATGTTCGAGGCGAAGCGCGGCGGCTCGGCGACCGCGGGGCGCTCGGGCGCCGGCACCGCGCCGCGCAGGCGCTCGCGCACCTCGCCGATCGTCGTCACGGCGCGCTCGTAGGCGGCCTCGATGCCGCCCTCGTCGTCGACGAAGGCGCACGACATGATCGTCAGCTCGTGGCGCAGGTGGTCGAAGACGAGCAGCACGTCGGTGATCATCAGCGCCATGTCGGGCAGACCGAGCGGGTCGGGGTTCGGCTCCCCGAGCGGCTCGACGGTGCGCACGAGGTCGTAGCCGAAGAAGCCGACCGCGCCGCCGGCGAAGGGCGGGAGGCCCTCGACCGGGGCGAGCTCGAAGCGGTCGAGGCTCTCGGCGACCGCGGCGTAAGGGTCGGGCGCGTCGCGATCCTCCCCGCCTGTCTCGCTCAGCCGGCCATCGCTCCAGCGCAGCACCGAGCGGGGCCGGATGCCGACGAACGAGTAGCGGCCGACCTGGCCCTGCTCGGCTGACTCGAGCAGGAAGCAGGGCGCCCCCTCGGGCTCGCCGGCGCGCAGCTTGAGGAAGGCCGAGACGGGCGTCTCGCAGTCGTCGACGAAGCGTGTGCGAACCGGGACCACGTTGGCCTCGGCCGCCAGCGCCCTGGCCTCGTCGAGGCTCGGCTCGACCCGCAGCTCCGCGGTGTCAGCGACGACGGCCATTGAGGATCTCCATCACCGCCGCCTGGGGCACCTTGCGAGAGGCCAGCAGCACGCTCAGGTGGTAGAGCACGTCAGCGGCCTCTTCGGCGACGCGCTCGTCGCTCTCCTCGCGCGCCGCGCGCACGACCTCCTCGGCCTCCTCCTCGACCTTCTCGCCGATCAGCTTCGGGTCGTCGAGCAGCTCCACCGTGTAGCTGCCGGCGGGGCGCTCGGCGGCGCGGCTGCGCAGCGTGCGCTGCAGCGTCGGCAACGCCTCGTGCGCGACCGGCTCATGCTCGCCATCGCCGAGCTCGCGGTAGAAGCACGAGCGCTCACCGGTGTGGCAGGCCGGCCCACTCGGCTCGACCAGGGCGAGGACGGCATCGCCGTCGCAGTCGTAGCGAAGCTGCACCAGCCGCATGAGGTGACCCGACTCTTCGCCTTTTCGCCAGATCCTCTCGCGCGAGCGGCTGAAGAAGTGCATCTCACCGGTCTCGACCGTCAGCCGCAACGCCTCCTCGTTCGCATAGGCAAGCGTCAGAACCTCGCCGCTATCGGCGTCCTGGGCGATGCACGGGACCAAACCCCGCTCGTCGAATTTCACCTCGTCGAACATCAGAGAATCGTAGTTACTCGATTCCAAGCCGATCGAGCAATCCCTCGTCGCGGCGCCAGTGGCCGCGCACGCGGACCTGGAGGTCGAGGTGCACCTTGGCGCCGAGCTCGGCTTCGAGCGAGCGGCGGGCGCCGCTTCCGATCTCCTCCACCTTGGCGCCGCCCCTGCCGATCAGGATGCCCTTCTGCGACTCGGTCTCCGCCCAGACCTCGGCGCGAACGGTCACCAGGCCGTCCTCGCGGGCGCTCGTCTCCTTCACCTGGACCTCGACCGAGTGCGGGATCTCCTCACGCGTGCGATTGAGGACCTGCTCGCGGATCAGCTCGGCGAGCATCGTCTCCCCCGGCTGGTCGCTGTGGTCCTCCGGCGGGTAGAGATAGGGGCCCTCCGGCGCCAGCTCCCCCAGCCGCTCGACCAGCTCGCCGAGGCCGCGGCCGGTGCAGGCACTGATCGGGAAGATCTCATCCACGCCCTCGAGCTCGGCCGCCTCGGCGAGCACCGGCACCAGCTCGTTCGGCCCGACCCGGTCGACCTTGTTGACCGCGCAGATCGTCGGCAGCTCGCGCTTCGCGCCGAGCAGGGCGCGGGCGATGAAGCGGTCGCCGGGACCGATCCCCTGCTCGCCGTTGACGACCAGCAGGGCGACGTCGGAATCGGCGAGCTCACGCTCGACCCGCGCCTGCATGCGCTCGGTCAGCACGTCGCGTGGCCGCTGCACGCCGGGCAGGTCGACGAGGACGAGCTGGCGGCCCGCCGCCTCGTCGGTGGCGATGCCGCGGATCGCCCGCCGCGTCGTCTGCGGACGCACCGAGACGATCGCGACGCGGCTGCCGACGATCGCGTTGACCAGGGTCGACTTGCCGACGTTGGGCCGGCCGGCGAGGCCGACGAACGCGGCGCGGGTCATCGCAGCCCCGCCATCACTCGCTCCTGCAGGGCCAGCATCTCGCCCTCGTCGGCCTCGTGATCCATGCCGCAGAGATGGAGCGTGCCATGCACCGCCGCCTCGACCACGTCGCTGCAGTGCTCTGGACAGATCGCGACGTCGCCGAGCTCGCGCGGCCCGGCGACCGGGCCGGCGCCGTCGAGCGGGAAGGCGAGCACGTCGGTCGGCGCGTCCTTTCCCCGGTGTGCGCGGTTCAGCTCGCGGATCCGGGCCGCGTCGACCAGCTCGACCGCGAGGTGGCCGTCCTCGACCCCGGCCGCCGCCAGCGCCGCCGCGACCGCGCCGCGCAGCTCGTCCGGCACGTCGGCGAGGTCAGCCGTCATCCGCGGGCCGCTCGCTCTTCTGGCGCTCGGCGTGCTCGTCGTAGGCGGCGACGATCCGCTGCACCAGCTTGTGGCGAACGACGTCCTCGCCGCCAAAGCGGACGAAGGAGATGTCCTGCACCGCGCCGAGGATGTCGCGGATTACGACCAGGCCGGAGCGCTGGTCGGCGGGCAGGTCGATCTGGGTGATGTCGCCGGTGACGACCATGCGCGAGTTGAAGCCCAGCCGGGTGAGGAACATCTTCATCTGCTCGGGGCTGGTGTTCTGCGCCTCGTCGAGGATGACGAAGGAGTCGTTAAGCGTTCTTCCACGCATAAAAGCCAGCGGCGCGACCTCGATCACGCCGCGCTCGAAGTAGCCGTTCACACGGTCGGGGTCGAGCATGTCGTAGAGCGCGTCGAAGAGCGGCCGCAGGTAGGGGTCGACCTTCGCCTGGATGTCGCCGGGAAGGAAGCCGAGCCGCTCGCCGGCCT
>Ga0307500_10000694_pt1 | contig 10766 bp, 10 predicted proteins | sample 14_S_MG_FD_201362 | JGI IMG/M metagenome (GOLD analysis project Ga0307500, IMG submission 201362) | Soil microbial communities from Populus trichocarpa stands in riparian zone in the Pacific Northwest, United States - 14_S | ecosystem: Environmental > Terrestrial > Soil > Riparian zone > Trees...
GCGCGGCGGCGGGGTGCTCAGCCGGCGTCGCCGGGCACCGGCCGGCGGGGCCGGCGCCGCGGCGGTGGCCGGCGGCGCGGCCAGCGCGGTCATGCGGCGGCCCCCGGAGTGGGACCGCCGCGAAGCGCGGTCAGGCGGCGGTCCCCGGAGCGGGCATCGCAGCTGCCGTCCGGGGCGCCGCGGAGCGAGGGGGGTCGCCGGGGCGGCGCGGTCATGTTCGCCCGCTGCCGAACTTGGACAGTCGCAGGTAGACGATCGAGAAGAACAGCAGCACCCCGAACCCCGCGGTGGTCAGCGCCGAGCCGTAGCCGAAGTCGTGCGAGTCGACCGCGGTACGGGCGATGTAGACCGGCAGGGTGGTGGTCTGGTGCGCCGGGCCGCCGCCGGTCAGCGTGTAGATCAGGTCGACGTTGTTGAACTCCCAGACCGCGCGCAGCAGCGTGGACAGCACGATCGTGTCCCGCAGGTGCGGCAGCGTGACATGGGCGAACCGGCGCCAGCGCCCGGCGCCGTCCACGTGCGCGGCCTCGTACAGGTCGCCCGGGATGGTCTGTAACCCGGCCAGCAGCAGGATCGCGAAGAACGGCACGCCGCGCCACAGTTCGGCGACCACCACCGCCGGGAAGACCGTCTTCGGGTCGCCCAGCACCGACGTGCCGGCGTCGCCGATGCCGAGCTCGGACAGCGTCCGGAACACCCCGGTGGCCGGGTTGTAGAGCAGGATCCAGATGCCGGTGGTGAGCACGCCGGAGACGGCCCACGGCGAGAACACCAGCGAGCGGGCCAGGCTGCGGCCGAGGAACGTCTCGTTCACGATCAGCGCCAGCCCGAGCCCGAGCAGCAGCTGCAGGCTGACCTCGGCCAGCACCCAGCTCAGCGAGAACCGCAGGCTCTGCCAGAACACCTCGTCGTGGAACAGCATCGTCCGGAAGTTGTCCAGCCCGGCGAATCCGTTGTTCCACGGTTGGGTGACGTTGTAGTGCCGGAGCGCGTAGTAGCCGACGCTGATCATCGGGTACGCGAGCAGCCCGCCCAGCAGCAGCACGGTAGGCGCGATCAGCAGGTAAGGGGTCTTCGCGCGGCGCCGGCGCCGGATCGGCGGGCCGGTGCGGGCCGCCGGCTGGGGTCGGGCCTCGGTCAGAGCCAAGACGCGCCCCTTTGCTCCAGCCGCTCACACATATAGACAAGATTCACAACCGTGAAACACCCTAGGGAGATCGCAAAGGGCTGTCAATCCCTCTATCCCGGCCACCGGGTGCGACCCGGTCGCGATCGGTTGGAGTCGGCAGTTCTTGACCCTCCCGGAACGGCTGGGCTAACGTACCGGTGTTCACACATATGTACGATGTCCATGTTGATGATTAGGCGGACGGCGTGATGCATCGGTTCTGATCTGCCGCGCCGATGCGGTGTCGCCTGGGGCTGGCGGATCGCGACCGCCTCCGGCTGCCTGCCCCGACCGGCAGGGCGCACCTCGCACCGACCGGAAAGGGTCCAGTCCTCTATGCCTGACCGCACCGATCGCCACTCGCCGCTGGTCGGCCGGCTCCGCGGGTTGCTCTGTTTTCCCGTCACCCCGGCCGATCCCGCCGGCGGGTTGGCTGCCGACACCTACCGCCAGCACCTCCGGTCCAGTGTGGACGGTGGCTGCGCGGCCGTGTTCGCCTGTTGCGGCACCGGTGAGTTCGCCACCCTGGATCTGGCCGAGTACGCCACCGCGATCCGGATCGCGGCCGACGAGGTGGCCGGCCAGGTACCGGTGATCGCCGCGATCGGCTACGGCACCGGGCTCGCCCGGCACTACGCCCGGCTGGCCGAGGACGCCGGCGCCGACGGCCTGCTGGTGATGCCGCCGTACCTCATCACCGCCGACCAGGACGGGCTGCGCCGGCACTACCTGGCGCTCGCCGACGCCAGCGGGCTGGACCTGATCCTCTACCAGCGGGACAACGCGATCTTCGCCCCGGACACGGTCGCCACGCTGGCCCAGCACCCGCGCATCATCGGGCTCAAGGACGGCTACGGCGACCTCGACCTGCTGCAGCGGACGATCAGCGCGGTACGCACCACCCCGGACACCGCCGGCTTCCTCTACTTCAACGGGATGCCGACCGCGGAGATGTCCGCGCCGGCGTTCCGCGGCGTCGGCGTCACGCTCTACTCCAGCGCGGTCTACTGCTTCGCCCCCGATATCGCACTCGCCTTTCACGGCGCGCTCGGCGGCGGCGACGAGGTGCTGGTGCAGCGGCTGCTGGACAGCTTCTACCGGCCGTTCGTGGAGCTCCGGCAGCGCGGCGCGAACTACGCGATCTCGCTGGTGAAGGCCGGCGTCCGGCTGACCGGGCTGGACGTCGGCCCGGTGCGCCCGCCGCTGACCGAGCCGGACCCGGAGCACGTCAAGGAGCTGGCCCGCCTCGTCGAGCAGGGCCGGGCCGTGCTGGCCGGCTGACCGATGGCCGGCCCGAGCGCCCCGCGGACCGGGGCCAACCTCTATCCCTGGGACGTGGTCGGTGACCCGTCCGCGGGGGAGTGGGTCGCCGCTCTCGGGGTGGACGAGGTCACCCTGGCCGCCGTCTACCACGCCACCCGGGCGCTGACCCCGCGGCACCCCGGCCGGCGGATCGTCACCGCCGAGCGGACCGCCGCCTACTTCCCTGCCGACCGGCCCGGCTGGGCGCGGCCGGAGCTGTGGCCGCCGGTGCAGACCGCCTGCCCCGGCACCGACCCGTTCGGCGCCGCGGTCGCCGACCTGGTGGCCGCCGGGCTGACCGTCAACGCCTGGGCCGTGCTGTTGCATGTGGACGGTCGGGTCGGTCTCGGCACCGGGCCGGTGGTGATCAACGCGTACGGCGACAGCTACCCGTGGGCGCTGTGCGCGGCCCGGCCGGAAGCCCGGGCGTACGCCGCCGAGCTGGCCGCGGTCACCGCCGCCCGCCCCGGCATCGGCGGGCTGGAGCTGGAGGCCTGCGGCTGGTACGGCTTCGGGCACCTGCACAGCCACGACAAGACCGGCGGGCTGCCGGCCGGCGGCGCCGCCGACTTCCTGCTCTCGCTCTGCTTCTGCCCGGCCTGCGAGCGCGGGTTCGGCGGGGTGGGGCTGGACCCCGGCCGGCTGCGGTCCCAGGTGCGGGCCGCGCTGGACGGGCCGGCGCCGGCCACCGACCGTCCGGAGTGGACGGTGGTGGCCCAGTTGCTCGGCGCGGACACCGCGGCGGCCGTGCTGGCGGCCCGGCGGCGGGCCGGCGACGAGCTGCGGGTCGAGGTGCTCGGCGCGGTCCGGGCCGCCGCCGGGCCGGACCTGCCGGTGCTGCTGCACGCCGACCCGCTGCCGCACCGCACCGGCGCGTACACCGGGCTGGACCCGGGCACCGCGCTGGCCACTGTGGACGGCCTGGTGGTCAACGGCGCCGGCGATCCGACGGCCACGGTCCGGGCCGCCGCGGCCGGCGCCCGGCCCGGTAGCAGGATCGTGGCCAGCCTGGTGGCCGTGCGCGGCCTCGGCGGCCGGCCGGAGCAGCTGCCCGCCCAGGCCGCCGCGGCGCTCGCCGCCGGTGCCACCGAGCTGCGCTTCTACCACGCCGGCCTGGCCAGCGCGGCCGACCTGGCCGCGATCGCCGGGACCGTGACCGGGGTCCAGCCGGCCGTCCAGCACTGACCCCGGCTCCACACCGGCGACGCTGAACCACCGACCCGGCGGCGCACCCGGATGCCGACCGGTTCGGCCCGCCGGTGCACCGGCGGGCCGACTGTCCAGATGCGACGGGTGACGACGTGCCTCGGCGGCGGCGAGACACGTCGTCACCCGCACGGTCCGGCCCGCCGGCGATGGCGGACCGGCCCGCCTACCGGAGGTGGCCCGCCCCGGCGCCGACGGCGACGGTCAGCGGGACCAACCAGGCGGGGTCGAGGTGGGTGTGCAGGGTGGGCGTCCAGGTCGTGTTCGAGCCGATCGGCGTGCTCGGGTTCGCCGCGTTGTAGGCGGCGAGCAGGTCGGTCGGCCGGCCGTTCACCAGGTTGTCGGCGGCGTGGATGTCGGTGCCACCCCAGTTGAAGATGATCTTGTCAGCGGTGACGCCCGAGCCGAGCAGGAAGAAGTTGCGCTCGGCGAAGAGCTGCGACTGGACCCCGACGCCCAGGCTGTAGATGTAGCCGCGGTTGCCGGGGATCAGGTACAGGTTGTTGTAGACGTGCACCTGGCCGAACCGGACCCGCGGGCCGCGCTGCAGCACGTTGGCGTAGAGGTTGTGGTGCACGGTGATCCGCAGCTTGCCGACGTCCGCGGCGGCCGTGTTGCTCGACCCGAACAGGTTGGTCTTGTCGTGGTTGGTGAACTGGTTCCACTCGGCGGTGACCAGGTCGGACGCGCTGGTGATGTCGAGTTCGCCGTCGTGCTGCTGGAACTCGGCGCCGAAGTAGGTCGGCGACAGGCTGTCCGGGTGGCTGCCGTCGGTGAACGTGTTGTGATCCACCCAGACGTGCGTGGCCCCGGTCAGCGACATGTTGTCGTACAGCGAGTTCCAGGCACCGGTCGCGCCGTCGGTCGGATCCCACTGCGGGAAGCAGTCGAAGGCGTGCTCGAAGGTGATGTTGCGGACGATGACGTTGTCGGCCTTGTTGATCAGCAGGCTGCCGCCGAGCAGCCGGGCACCGGGCAGGCCGATGATCGTGGTGTTCGAGCCGACCCGGATCCGGACCCGGAGGGTCTGCAGCGCGGCCGAGGCCGCCCGGGCGTCCTCCAGCGGGCCGGACGGCTCGGTGCTGCGGCCCCAGACCGCCGGGTCGTACGCGGCCAGGTAGCCGGCCAGCGTGTAGCCGCCGGTCTGGTAATCGGCGCAGGTCAGCGGGTGGTTGGCGTCGTCGACATTCGCGTCGACCGTGCCACGGATGTAGATGATCTTCGGAGTACTGTTCTTGTCGTTGCTGGCGTTGTTGCCGCCCAGCGCGGTCACCAGTTCGGACCGGTTCGACACGGTGAAGACGTGGTCGGCGGCGGCCGCCGAGCCGCCGGTGGTGCCCGGCGCCGAGGCCGCCCACCCGTCGTTCGCCGGCAGCGTCTGCTTGCCCAGCGCGGTAAGGGATGCGGCTCCGGCCGGGGCCGCCGCCACCGGGCTGGCAGCACCGGCCAGCAGGGCCGTGGCCGCCACGCACGTCAGTGTGAGGGCACGCCAAGTACGCACGGCAGTTCCTCCTTGCCCGACCGCCAGATGTCCTACAGGGTCAGGGTATTCACATACATAGACAGTCATCCCATATATGTACGGCAGACCCTAGGAACGGTTGTCCCGGTTGTCAACGTCCGGATCACCGACAAAGCGAGCGGCCCGCCACCGCAGTGACGGGCCGCTCGGCTCGGGTGCCGCCCGGCGGTCAGGCCCGGGCCAGCCGGCGGGTGGCGGCCTCCAGCCGGTCCCGGGCGGTGAGCAGCGCGTTCGTGATGAGCCGCTCCCGGGCCGGCGAGAGCCGGGCCACCGGGACCGAGCAGCTGATCGCGTCCCGGGCCGAGGCGCGGCCGAGCGCGATACCGAAGCAGCGCAGCCCCAGCGTGTTCTCCTCGCCGTCGACCGCGTAGCCGCGTTCCCGGGCCAGTTGCAGATCGGCCAGCAGGGCCGGCGCGGCGGTGATCGTGTGGTCGGTCAGCCGCTCCAGCTTGCCCGGCAGCATCGCCTTGACCTCGTCGTCGGAGCGGGTGGCCAGCAGCGCCTTGCCCAGCGAGGTGGCGTGTGCCGGCAACCGGCGGCCGACCCGGGTGAACGGGCGCAGGTAGTGCTGCGACTCCCGGGTGGCCAGGTAGACCACGTCGAAGCCGTCCAGCCGGGCCAGGTGCACGGTCTCGGTGGTCTCGGTGGCCAGCCAGTCCAGCGTGTCCCGGGCGGCCAGCACGACCTCGTCGCCGTCGATGTAGCTGGTGCCGACCAGCAGCGCGCGAACCCCGATGCTGTAACGGGTTCCGGTCGGGTCGACCTCCACCCAGCCCAGCTCCACCAGGGTGCGCAGCAGCACGTACAGGCTGCTGCGCGGGTAGCGCATCTTCTCGTGCAGCTCACCCAGGCTGTGCGCGCCCGGATGGCCGGCGAAGAACTCCAGCAGCTCCACGGTCCGGACCGCCGACTTCACCTGCTGGCCGTTGGCCCCGGTCTCCGCCACCCGCGTTGCACCCATTGCTCCATGGTCTCGCACTTCACCCGGTACCGGCGCCCGGACACCGATGCCGGCTGCGTGAATTGCCCGACCGTGATGGACTGACCCACCGGGGCGGTGGCGGCGAGAGGGGTGGCGGGTGCGGCTGGCGCGGTTGCACGGCGTCCGGGACATCCGGCTGGACCAGGAGCCGGTGCCGGTGCCCGGCCCGGGGCAGAGCCTGGTCCGGGTCACCGCGGTCGGGCTGTGCGGCTCGGACCTGCACTGGTACGCCGAGGCCGGGATCGGCGACGCGGTGCTGGGCCGGCCGCTGGTGCTCGGGCACGAGTTCGCCGGCGTGATCGACGGCGGCCCGCGGGACGGCGAGCGGGTCGCGGTCGACCCGGCGATGCCGTGCGAGCGGTGCGCCACCTGCCGGACCGGTTGGCGGAACCTCTGCCCGACGGTCCGGTTCGCCGGCCACGGTGACGTCGACGGCGGGCTGCGCGAGTACCTGCCCTGGCCGACCGCGCTGCTGGTCCCGCTGCCGCCCGAGCTGTCCGATGTGGACGGTGCGGTGCTGGAGCCGCTCGGGGTGGCGCTGCACGCGGCGGGCCTGGCCAGGCTGCGGCCGGGGATGACGGTCGCGGTGCTCGGCTGCGGCCCGATCGGGCTGCTGCTGATCCAGCTGGCCCGGGCGGCCGGCGCCGCCGCCGTCCTCGGCACCGACCCGCTCGCGCACCGGCGCGCCGCAGCCGAGCGGGCCGGCGCCGACGTGGTCTGGGATCCGGCCGGCTCGCCGCCGGCCGCCGTCGGCGAGCCCGCGGTCGGGCTGGCCCGGGCCGCCCTCGGTCCGGCGGCGACGCCCGGGGTGGACGTCGCGTTCGAGGTGGCCGGCACCGACGACGCGGTACACGCCGCGATGGTGGCCGCCCGGCCCGGCGGCAAGGTCATGCTGGTCGGCATCCCGGACGCCGACAGCACCACCTTCCCTGCCTCGGTGGCCCGCCGGAAGGGGCTGACCATCTTGCTGTCCCGGCGGATGAACGACACCTACCCGCGCGCGATCCGGCTCGCCCAGCGCGGCGCGGTGGACCTGGCCGCGGTGGTCAGCGACACCTACCCGCTGACCGGGATCGACGCGGCGTTCACCGCCGCCGCGTCCCGGACCGGGTTGAAAGTGGTGGTCCAGCCCTAGCGGGGCGGCCGGCCCGTCGGTTCGGCCGGTCCGGCCGGTTCAGCCGGTTCGGCCGGTTCAGCCGGTTCGGCCGGGGGGAGCGCGTCCGGGCTGCCGGTGCCGGACTGTCCGGTTTGGACGGCCGCGGCCAGCCCGGCCAGCGCGGCGGTGGCGACCTCGGTGTGCGCCATCAGGTGGCTGAGCCGGGCCAGCAGCACGCTCGCGGTGAACGGCCGGATCAGGTAGTAGCTCCCGCCGGCCGGCCCGGCCGCCAGGTCCCGGAAGGTGGCGTGCCAACCGACCAGCAGGATCGGCAGCCAGGCGGTGCGGGCGTCGGTGCGCAGCGACCGGTGCACCTGCTGGCCGTACAGCCGGCCGATCGAGGACACGTCCAGGATCACCGCGTCGGCGTCCCGCGCGTGTGCCGCCATCTGCTCCCGGGCGGCGGCGCCGGCCACCGTGAACCCGGCGGATTCCAGGATCCCGGTCAGCTGCCGTCGGTGTTCCGGATCGGAGTCGATGACGAGCACGCGGGTCACAGCAGGACGCTCCGTCCGGCGGCCGGATTGGTCGGGCGTCCGGCACCGACGACGCCGGACGCATTGTCTGTCGACCGCCGGATGTCGGATCTGAGCCCAACCGTCCGCGGGTACCCGGCGGACCGCCGGGGTACGGCGGAGCCGTCAGGTGAGGGCGGGCAGCCAGGCGGCGGTGTGACGGAGGCCGGCGGCCAGGTCCCGGGGGGCGAAGCCGAGGGCCCGGGCCTGGCTGTCGTCCATCCGGATCGGTGGCAGCCGGCCGTACACCTCGGAGCGGTAGGCGTACGGCTGCGGGTCCGGCCCGAGCGTGCTGCCCGGCGGCAGCCCGACCACCCGGTGTGGGCTGCCGACCAGTTCCGCGTACATGTTGAGCACCTGCGGGTACGGCGCGACCTCGCCGCACAGCGCGTACTTGGTGCCGCTGACGCCGTGCTCGTAGGCGAGCAGCTGGCCGGCGGCGACGTCCTCGGCCAGCACCCAGCCGACCGGGGTGTCGACCACCTCGCGCACGGTGCCGTTGGCCGCCGCGGTCAGCAGCGAGTTGTAGCTGAACGGGCCGGCCGGGCTCGGGCCGTAGACGCAGACCGGGTTGACGATGACGGCCGGCATCCCGTCGTCGGCGGCGGCCAGCACCAGCCGCTCGGCGGTCGCCTTCGAGGTGGCGTACGGGTCGGGCAGCGCGGTGTCGGTGGCCCGCTCGTTCACCAGGCCGGTCGCGTCGATGATGGCGGCGGTGCTGCTGGTGTAGACGAACCGGCCCACCCCGGCGTCGGCGGCCGCCCGCAGCAGCCGGGCGGTACCGTCCACATTGCCCCGCGCTGTGTCCACAGCGGACGGTCGGACCACGCCGGCGACGTGGAAGACCCCGGTGCAGCCGGCCACCGCCGCCCGCAGCGACGCCTCGTCGTCCAGGTCGGCGCGCACCACCTGCACCGACCCGGGCAGCATCGAGACCCGGTTCAGGTCGCGCACCGCCGCCCGTACCGGCAGGCCCTGGCGGACCAGTTCGGCCACCACCGCGGCCCCGACAAACCCGGCCGCACCGGTCACCAGCAGCATCGGGCAATCCTCGCACGCCGGCCGGACCGGCCGGCGCCGCGCCCTGCCACCGGCACCCGTCCGCAGGGCCGGGTCCGGAGTGGACGACCGGCCGGCTCAGTCGGTGGGGGCGGCGAGGAGCCGGTTGTGCAGTTCGGTGGTGAGCCGGTGGATGGCCCGGGTGATGTCGGTGTTGGTCTTCAGCTCCAGTTCCTGCTCGGAGAAGTCGTGATCGGCCTTGGCCTGCTGGAACGCGGCCTGCCGGTTCTGGCCGATCATCACGAAGGTGGACAGGAAGATCGCTTCCAGCGAGACGATCAGGGTCAGGGTCGGCCACGGGTCCGACTCGATGAACAGCATCCACACCGCGAAGCCGACCGCGTGCACGTAGACGAACGGCATCGAGCCGGCGAACGCGGTGATCTTGTCGGCGATCCGCAGTTGCATGCTCGCGGCGCGCCGGGCGCGCTCGGCGGCGACGACCGGGTGCGGCTGGCGGTGGGCGGACGGGTCATCCATGACGGCTCCGGGGGGTCGGGCGACGCTGACCCGGTCATTGAACCGGTCGCACCCCCCAGCCGGGCGCCCACCCGGCGGATCCTGCGGCCCGCGCCGCCAGGTCCGGCGGCACCCGGTCGAACATCTGGCAGACCGCGGTCTCGACGGTCAGCCGCAGCAGCGCGATCAGGTTCTCGTCCGGCTCGGTGGACATCATCAGCACCACCCCGCGCCGGCCGTCCCGGCTGCTGTAGGCCAGCGTGACGTAGCCCGGCACGCCGCCGGAGTGGCCCCAGACCGGCCCACAGGCGCCGCGCAGCGCCTCGATGCCCAGGCCGTAGCCGAACACCGGGTTGACCGGGATCGTCGTGAGCAACTGCGCCAGTTGGGCCGCCGGCAGCAGTTCGCCGCCGAGCAGCGCGCCGTAGAACCGGCGCAGGTCCTCGGCGGTGGAGATGATCCCGCCGGCGGTCCAGAGCAGCGAGGGGGCCAGCAGGGTCACGTCCTGCCAGCCGGTGCCGGCGCCGTCCGGCGGCCGGTAGCCGTGCGCGTGGTAGCCGGCGATGTCCCGGTCGTGCGCGGGGAACGAGGTGCCGGACAACCCCAGCCGGTTCAGGATCCGCTCCTGTACCAGCGCGTGCACCGAGCGCCGGGTGGCCGCCTCGAGAATCAGCCCGACCACGATGTAGCCGGTGTTCGAGTAGTACCAGCCCTGCCCCGGGTCGAACAGCGGCGGGTAGCTGGTGGCGATGTCGATCAGGCGCCGGGGCGCGATGCCGATCGTCGGCTGGGTGTAGATCCACTGCGCGAGCACCTGGTCCTCGGCGTAGTCGTACAGCCCGCTGGAATGGTTCAGTAGCACCCGCAGGGTGACCGCGCTGCCGTTGGGCAGCAGCCCGGGCAGCCACCTGCCGACCGTGTCGGACAGCCGCAGCCGGCCCTCGGCGACCAGTTGCAGCGCGACGGTGGCGACGAAGCTCTTGGTCAGGCTGCCGGCCCGGAACCGGGCCGCGGTGGTCAGCGCGTCCGGCGAGCTGCGCCGGGCCAGGCCGCTGGCCTGGTACCAGGTCTGGCTGCCATTGGTGACGACCGCCAGCGCCCCGGTGCCGCCGCGGTCGACCAGTTCGTCCAGCAGGGTCTGCAGGCGGGGATTCTCGGCGGCCCGGGCCGGGCCGACCGGCTGCGGCCCGGCCGGGTTCGGGCCGGCGGGGCTCGGGCCGCCGGGGTTCGCGGTGGCCGGGTTCGGGGCGGCGGGGTTCGGGCCGCCGGGGTTCGGGGCGGCGTTGGCCGGCCGGGGGACGAGCAGCAGCGCGGCCACGGCGAGGCCGATCGCCTGGGCCCGGCGTCGGGAGCGGTTTGGCATGCCGGTGATCTATCACTTTCAGCAGTGCTCTCGC
>Ga0307500_10000695_pt1 | contig 10752 bp, 7 predicted proteins | sample 14_S_MG_FD_201362 | JGI IMG/M metagenome (GOLD analysis project Ga0307500, IMG submission 201362) | Soil microbial communities from Populus trichocarpa stands in riparian zone in the Pacific Northwest, United States - 14_S | ecosystem: Environmental > Terrestrial > Soil > Riparian zone > Trees...
AGCCCGCGGTCGCTGACCAGGGCGGCGCCTTTCGCGCAGGCCTCGAACTGGGTATCGGCCCGGCCCAGCAGCGTCCCGCAACTGTCGCAGTAGCCGTCGACGTCGGCCCGCCCGTCCCCGCACCGGCACGCCTCGCCCGGGCTGGCCCCTCCCGGGCTGGCCCCTCCCGGGCTGGCTCCGCCCGGGCTGGCCTCGCCCGGGCTGGCCTCGCCCGTTGTCGGCTCGGGCGTTGCCGGTTCGGCGGCGGGGCCGGTCGCTTGCCCGGGCGCCGGCGGTTCGGGCGTTGCCGGCCCGGGCGTTGCCGCGCCGACCCTTGCCGGTTCGGTGGCGCGGCCGGTCGTGGACCCCCGGGGTGTTGCCACCGGCCCGACCGCGGCGCCGGAGACCGGTACGGCGGTGGCGGTCGCCGCCGGCCGGGCCGGCCGTCCGTTCCCGGCCGCGGGCACCGCCAGCTCGATCGCCGGGGCGGCCGCGGTGGCGGCGGGCGCGGTCAGGCGGTGGCCGCAGGTCTCACAGAAGTGGTCGGTGGGCGCGACGGGTTCGGCACACTGGGCGCAGCGCGGCTCGGTCATGTCAGCGTCCGGGGGCGGACGCTGTTGGCCAGGTCGACCAGGCGGACCCGGTCCGGGCCGGCGGACACCCGGGCCAGCGTCCGGTACTCCCGCTCCAGGGCGAGGCGGACCCGGCGCTCGTCGGCGCTGCCGTTGCCGGCCGGATCGGGCGGGGCCGGCGGGGCGACGCCGAGCACGGCGGCGGGTAGCTGCTGCCCGGCCCGGGCGGCGTGCAGCGCCTGGTTGAGCACCTCGACCCGCAGCGCCGCCGCCTCGGCCGCGGCCAACCGCAGACTGTCGATCAGCCCGGCGGCGCGGACCAGGTCGGCCGCCCCGGCGGTGCCGTCCGGCGGCGCGGCGATCAGCGCCCGGATCGCGGCGACCTGCCCGGCGGCCCAGGCGGACGAGGTCGGCGGGATCCGGCCGAACGCGCCGACCGCGCCGGCCCGGTCGCCGGCCGCGACCCGGACCCGGCCCAGCCCGGCGGCGGCGCTGGTGATGGCCGGATCGGTGCTGGAGACCAGGTCGTACCAGCGGGTCGCCGTCTCGGTGTCGGCCAGCAGTTCGGCGCACATGCCCAGGGCCAGCTTCGGCGCCGGCTCACCCGGCAGCACCGCGCGGACCAGCTCGAACGCCTCCCGGGCCGGCGCGGGCTGGCGCCGGGCCAGGGCGAGCAGCCCGGACAGCCAGACCGCCTGCCAGTCCTGCCCCCAGGCCGCGGTCAACTCGGCCAGCCGGTCGGCCGCCGCCGCCGCGTCGCCGGCCGCGCCGCCGGCCGGGTCGCCGGTGGGGTCGCCGGCTGGGCCGCCGGCCGGGTCGCCGGTGGGGTCGTCCGAACCGTCCAGCAGGGCGAGCACGATCCGGCGGCCGAGCTCGGGACTGTCGGCCGGGGCGGTGCCCAGCAACGCGACCAGCTGGCCCGGATCGGCGACCGTGACGCTGGCCAGGAACGCCGCGTTCGGGTCGTCGGTGTCGACCAGCGGCACCGGCAGCGCGCGCCGGTCCGGCCCGGCGAGCGCGCTGGACCGCTCCGGCGTGAACACCGCCGACGGGCCGGGCTGCGGCGACCCGTCGATGGCGAGCGCCTCGCGCAGCACGCCGAGCAGCTGGTCGGCCATCTCCTCGGCGGAGTGGAACCGCTCGTCCGGCTCCTGGTGGCAGGCCCGGCGCAGGAACCCGTACAGCGACGGGTAGCGGCCGAACAGCGGCTGGTCGACCGGCGCCGGCAGCGACGCCTCGTATTTGCTCTGGTAGCCGCGGAAGTCGGTGACCAGCACCGCCAGCGTCCGCCCGATCGTGTACAGGTCCGATTCGACGCTCGGCCCGTCGGTGCCGACCTCGGCGGCCTGGTAGCCGCGGGTGCCGAAGATCGCCGACTCGGTGTCGCCGATCCGCAGCACGGCGCCGAGGTCGATCAGCTTGACCGAGTCGGCCGTCTGGATGATGTTGTCCGGCTTGAAGTCGCAATAGAGCAGGCCGCGCTCGTGCAGGTAGCCGAACGCCGGCAGGATATCCAGCAGGTACGCGACGGCCTGTGGCACCGGCAGCGGGTCGGGCCGGCCGGCGGTCGTCCGCCGGTCCTTCAGCAGGTCCTTCAGCGACCGGCCGCCGACGTACTCCATCACGATGTAGCCGGCGCTGTCGTGCTCGACGAAGTTGTAGATCTTGACCGTGTTCGGGTGCTCGACCTCGGCCAGGAACCGGCGTTCGGCCAGCGCTGCCTCGGCGGCGGCCACGTCGCCGGTGTCGAGCAGGCCCTTGAGCACCACCCAGCGGTCCGCGACCCGGGTGTCGGTGGCCAGGTACACCCAGCCCATGCCGCCGTGCGCCAGGCACCCGGCGATCCGGTACTGCCCGCCGACCAGGTCACCCGCGGTCAGCTTGGGGACGAAGGAGTACCGGGCGCCGCAGGCGGCGCAGAACCCCTCCAGCCGGCCCGGCCGGCCGTTCCGGCCGCGCCCGACCGGCTCGCCGCAGGCACCGCAGTACCGCTTGTCCTCCGCGACCCGCGGGTCGGCCAGCACGACGTCCGCCGGGTCGGCCACCGCCACCGCGGCCACCGGCACCAGCCCCCGCCCGAACCGCCGCGCGCTGCGACCCGACCCCGTTCCGGTCCGCCCGGACCCCACCGTCCGCCCGGTCACGCCGGTCCGGCCGCTCGCGGTGGTCCGGCCGCTCGCGGTGGTCCGGCCGGCCCCGACCGGCCCGGTGCCGGCCGTCCCGGTCCGCCCGGACCCGCCGGACGGGGCGGACCCGCCGGTCGGCGCGGACCCGCTGGTCGGCGCGGACCCGCCGGTGGGGGCTGACCCGCCGGTCGGGGCTGAGGTACCGGTCGGAGCTGGAGCGCCGTTCGCGGTGGCGGCCAACCGTCCGGATGCGCCGGCCGGGGCCGGGGTGCCGGTGGGGGTGGGGGTGGACGGGTCGGTTCCGCTGGCCCGGCCGGCGGTGGCCGATCCCGCCGTCCCGGCGGCCGCCGGGGCGGCCAGGGCCATCCCGCACTCGGTGCAGTAGCCGTCCGGGTCGATGGTGCCGGGACAGTCCGGTGTGGCGGTGCACGGGGTGGCGGGGGCAGCGGTCATCGGCGTCCTGTCAGCGTGATCCGGTGGTGCGGCCGGCGGTGGCCACGGCCGCCTGCACCGCGGCGAGGTACTCGCCGACCTGCCCGGCGGCGGCGGGCAGGTCGCACGGGGCGGTGTAGAGCGTGGCCTGCGCCCGGCCGGCCAGCCGGGACAGTTCGGCGTGTTCGGCGAGCCCGTACGCCTGCGCCTTGGCCCGGTACGCGCGCAGCCGGCCACGCAGCTCGTCCCGCTGGGCGAGCGGCGCCCGCCAGCCGTCCCGGGCGGCGGTCGCCTGCTCGGTGGCCGCGCGCAGCCGCGCCGACCAGGCCGGCCGGCGGCCGGCCAGCACCTGCCACTGGCCGGCGGCGGCGAGCGCGTCCAACCCGGCCAGCTCGCTGGTCAGCGCGCGCAGTTCGGCCGCGGTCGGCGGGGCGGCGGCCGCGGCGTCGGCGATCTTGACGGTGGCCTGGTCGCGCGCCGCCAGGGCCGCGTCCAGCAGCGCCGGCAGCGCGTCGAGTTCGGACCGGCCGTCGGCCAGCCGGTCCAGCAGGTGCGCGCGGAGGGCGGCGGCACTGCTCGCGGCCGCGTGCACGGCCGCGATCGCGGCGTCCACTCCATCGAAATCGGCCCCGGACAGGCTCAGCGGGTCGGTGCCCAGGGTGTCGGTGAGTGCCTCGAGCCGGGCTGCCACCGACCGGCCGCCGGCGCTGTCGGCCACCCCGTCCACCGCGCGGCGCAGCTCATCCAGCGCCTGGACCGAGGCCGCGCCCCGGGCCAGCAGCTCCGCCCCGGCCTGCCGGATCTCGGCGAGCGCCGCGGTCACCCCGGCCACCAATCGGCCGAGCGCCGCCGCCAACTGCCCGGCGTCCAACTGCCCCGCCGCCGACTGCCCCGTCGCCGACTGCCCGGCGCTCAGCTGGCCGGCCGCCGACTCGCCCGGCTGGGACCGCTGTCCCTGCTGCGGCCCTGACCCAGCCGAGCCAGCCGAGCCAGCCGAGCCAGCCGAGCCAGCCGAGCCAGCCGAGCCAGCCGAGCCGGCCGAGCCGGCCCTGCCGGTCGGGCCGGTCGGGCCGGTCGGGCCGACTGACCCAGCCGGGCCGGTCGGCCCAGCGGGACCGGCTGGCCCAGCCGTACCGGCGGGCCTAGCGGGATCGGCGGGCCCAGCCGGACCGGTGGGCCCAGCGGGACCGGCGGGCCCAGCGGGGTCGGTCAGCCGGGTCGGGTCGGGGACGCCGGCGGCGGCCAGGTCGATCCCGGCGTGCAGCGCGGCGTCCAGCCGGGCTGCGGCGTCCCGGCCGAGCTTGCGGTCGGCGCCGCGCAGCGCGACCAGCGTGTCCACCCGGGCGGACAGCGCCGGGTACGCCGCCCAGGCCAGCGCGAGGTCCGCACGCAGTCCGGCCCAGCGGGCGGCGGTCTGGCCGCGGGCGGTGGGCGGCCCGGCCGTGGCCGCGTCGGCGTCCAGCGCCATCAGGGCCATCGCGACCTGGCTGGTCGCGGTGCGCACGGCGGCCAGTTCGGCGTCCGGGCCGGCGGGTTGCGGCGCGGTCATGCCGTCAGCCCTGGTACCGGGCGGCCGGTGGGGCGGGCGCCGGACCGAACTGGCCGAGCCAGCGCCGGTACAGGGTGGCCCAGGTGCCATCCTGCCGGGCCCGTTCGAGCACCGCGTTGACGAACCGGGTGAAGTCCGGATGCTCCCGGGAGATCGCCAGGCCGTACGGCTCGTCGGTGAACGCCGAGCCGACCACCTTGGCGTACGGGTCCTGCGCGGCCAGCCCGAGCAGGATCGTGTCGTCGGTGGAGATCGCGTCGACCGTGCCCTGCTGGAAGCGCACCAGGCACTCGGCCTGGCTGGCCGCGGCCACCGCCACCGGCCGCGAGCGCGCGGCCCGGATCGCGGTCAGCGAGGTCGAACCGGCCGCCGCGCAGACCCGCTTGCCGCCGAGGTCATCGATGCCGGTCGCGGTGGATGCCCGCGACACCAGCACCTTCTGCCCGGCCTGGTAGTAGACCGTGGAGAAGGCCACCATCCGCAGCCGGTCACAGGTGATCGTCATCGTCTCGGCGACCAGGTCGACCCGGCCACTCATCACCGCGGCGATCCGGGACGCGTTCGGCACCACCACGATCTGCAGCCGGTCCGGGTCGCCGAAGATGGCCCGGGCGACCTGCCGGGCGATGTCGACGTCGAAGCCCTCGATCACGCCGGTGAACGGGTTGCGGGCGCTGAACAGCAACGTGTCCGCGCTGGTCCCGACGATCAGCCGGCCGCGCTTGCGGATCGCGGCCTGATACGACCCGGCCGGCAGCTGCTCGGGCCGCGGCAGCGCTCCCGGGCGCAGGCTCGCCCGCGGGTCGCAGGCGTTCGCGGTCCCGGCCGCGGCCGACGGTGCCGGTGCCGGTGCCACCGTGCTCGCCGCGGGGGCCGGTGCCGGCCCGGGCGTGGCCGGCCCCGTGCACCCGGCCAGTGCCACGGCCAGGCCGCCGACCACCAGCAGCCGGACTCCTGCCGCGGCGCCGCGCAGTGATGTCACCGGTACTCCTGCAGGCGGGCGCGGAGGCCGAACAGGGCCAGCCCGCCGATCGCGGCGGCGAGCAGCGGGGCGAACCAGGCCAGCAGGCCCAGGCCGCCGCCGGCCTGGGCGGCGAGTTGGTCGAACCGGCTCTGGTCGGCGGCGATGGCGGCGGTCAGCGCGCGGTCGAGGCGGGCGAACGCGGCCGGCGCGGCGGCCTTGTCGTCGGACGTGGCCAGCCGTACCGCGTCGTTGTACCGGCCCTGCTCGTCCTGCGCCCGGATCTGCTTGTGCACCGCCACGTACGCCACGTTGGCCGCCTGCGCCTCGGTCACCAGGCGGCGCTGCTCGGGGCCGGCGGCCTGGGCGACGGCGGCCGGCAGCAGTTGCTCGTCCAGCACCCGCTGTACGGCCTGGAAATCGGTCTCGTACGCGGCGCCGCTGCCCCGGCCGACCAGCGTCAGCGCCTCGTCCGCGCGTTCCTGCAGGGCGAGGATGTGCGCCCCGGCCAGGACCCCGACCGGGTCGGACCCCTCCGCCCGGGCCCGGTCGAGCCGGCCGTGCTGGCTGGCGAAGACACCGGCCAGCACCGCGGCCAGCACGACGGTCAGCGCGGTGGCGGCGACCAGCGGCGGGTTGAGCACCCGGTTGGTCCGCCGGTAGAGCCGCCACTGCACCAGCACCAGCGCGGCGAGCAGAACGACGAGCATCGCGACCGCCCACCGGCCGCTGCCGTCGGCCCGGGCGCTGGCATAGCCGTCGAGCACGTTGCCCTGCTGCAAGGTGAGCAGCCGCTGCGCCGCCGGCAGCAGTTGGCTGCGGTTCAGTTGGGAGGCCTGGGCCAGGTAGGCGGCGCCGACCGGGAAGCCCTGCCGGTTGTTCGCCCGGGCGGCCTCGATCAGGCCGGTGTAGACCGGCAGCTGGGTGGCCAGCGTGCGGACCGCGTCCGCGGCCGGGCCGCTGTCGCCGACCCGGGCCGTCGCCGCCGCCAGCTGACTGCCGGCCCGGTCGATGTCGGCGCGGTAGCGGGCGGTCTGCGCGGCCGGCGGCAGACCGCCGGCGAGGAACGCCTGGGCGGCGGTGGCGTCCGCGTCGGCCAGCGCGGTGTTGATCGTCTCGGCGTTGACCAGCAGCGGCTCCGTGACCCGGGCCAGCTGCCGGGTGCCGGACCGGGCCGACCCGGCGGCCACCGCCCCGAGCAACCCGACCAGCAGCGTCAGGCCGAGCAGCCCGGTCAACATCAACTGCAACCGGCCCGGGGTGGTGGCGGCCGACCCCAGCACCCGCCGCGCGGCAACACCCGGCCGGCCGGGAAACGCGCCGGTTGAAACGGACGCGGTCATATCAACATAGTCGTCAACCTGGCGACGGCCCGCCAGCAAATCTCCCAAGTAAACCGAGGTCTGGCATAGCCGGCGACCGCGCCGGGTCCGGTGGGTCCGGGCAGTCCGGGTCAACCGGTGTCAGCCCGATCGAGGCGCCCCTTTTCAACCTCAGCCCGGTGGGGAAGAACACCTGTACGCGCAACGAGGGAGCGGCATGACCCGATGAGCACACACCCCGGTGACTCAACCGGCGCCAGCTGGCTCACCCCACGCGACACCTACCTGAGGCTCGCGCTGACCGGCCCGTCACCGGCGGAGGTGCATCGCGACCTGCCCGACATCCTGCGGGCGAACGCGATGTACGCCTATCCCTGGCAGCCCGTCCAGTGGCGGCCCGGCCAGGACGCCGTCGACCTCGCTGTCGATCTGAACGCCGACCTGACCGCCGCTAACCCGGATGTCGGGCCCGCACCGGTCAACCCGCCGCCCAGACCCGCGCCGAAGTCCCGTGGCTCCTGGTTCCAGCGCGGCCCGCTGCGCCCGCGCGCCCAGTTCTGAACCATTCCGCTGCCAGCTCGGGCGAGCTGGCCGGCGACGGCCCGCCGGGCCCAGCGGCGCCGTGCCCGGGTCCGGCGAATAGCGCCGGGCCCGGGCATGTCACCCGGGCCCGGCGGGACATCCGAGCGGTCAGACGATCGTGCCGGAGAAGCTGGCGCCCTGCAGGATGAATGTGTCGCCGAAGAGGGTGAAGTGCCCGCCGACCGTGGCCGTGTAGGCGCTGTGGTTGTTCGCCTTTCCGGTGACCGCGGGAGTAGTGGCCAACCCCTGCGCATTCGTGGTGACCAGCACCCGGGTGGTCGTGCCGGTGCCGAATGTGGCCGGCGACGGGAGGTAATCCTCGCCACCCCACGGGCCGTGCAGTTCGATTTCCGCGACGAATCCGGCCTGCGGCACCCCGTTCTCGTCGGTGACCTTGACCACGAGTGGCGCGCCGGCCCGACCGGCCGGAATCTGCTGGCCGTCGCCGGACGCCGCGGACAGCTTCACCCGGAAGTCGTCACTGAAGTCGGCGGTACGGCCGCCGACGCCGCAGACCTCCTGGTAGAGCCGGGCGCCGGCGGCGACCGCCTCCGGCCGGACGCAGCGGCCGGTGCTGACGTTGGCCAACTGGTCGGCCGACCGCTCCCACTGCTGGAACGGGTCGTTCAGGTTGCACGGCGCCATGGTCAGCGCGACGCCGTCGATCGGGCTGCGCGCGGCCAGGCAGGTGCCGGTCGCGACGTTCGTGTAGACCGCGTCCTCGAAACCCTGCTGGCCCACCTCGGTGACATTCCACCGGCCGGCGTTGTCAGCGCCGAGCGGGGCCAGCACGACGAAGCCGCTGCTGTTCGGGGCGAATCCGAGTGCCGGGTTCCGGAGCGAGAAGATACGGATTCCCTGATCGTGACCATCGGTGGACGCATTCGCTGCGACGCCCGCTGAGGCAGCCGTCAACGCGGCGCCGAGAAACAGCAATGCCCACACCCTCAACCGCTTGCCAACCACGCCCTCACCCCATCTTTGTGCTGGCCTCATTCGTTCGAGAGCGAAACATGGAAAACCGGTCGACAGCAATGGGATCGAGTTCGTACCGAAAGAGTCGCATAACTCGCCCGGGGTCCGTTTCGGCGCCGACCCGGACCCGCCGACGCGGTGGTCATGGTCGCCGGCGCCGACCGGCCAACACCCGACTCCGCACGGTGGGTCGCGGCGGGCGAGGCGACCGGCCGGCCCCGGGACCCAGGCCATGATCACCCCGCTGCGCCGGAGCTACGCGACCGTAAACCTGTAGAGCGGCTGGAAATGTATTTCTCATACTAAATAGTGACAAGTATCATCAAATCTCTTATTCAGGCACTAAAACCGCGATACCGTCCTGCCCAGGGCTGGCCGGCGCCGCGGGGGATTGCCGCTAGATATGCACCGGCTCCGGCTCGTCCAAACGACCTCGTCCGAGCGGACGGAGTGGTGCCTTGACCGCGCCTCTGGCGATTCGCGGCACGGAGTGGTGCTTTCCCGAATCGGCCCTGCGGGTCGCCGAGCTGGCCGAACTGGCCGAGTTGCCCGCCGCCGCCCGGGACGTCTGCCTCGGCCTCGGCATCGACGAGGTGCGCGCGGACAGCGGGGTGACCGCCTTCGATCTCGCGGTCCGCGCCGCCACGCGGGTACTCGCCGCGGCCGGGCTGGACGGCCGGCAGGTAGGGGCGCTGATCGTGGTGGAGGCGCGGGTACCAGAGGAGTTCCTCGCCTCGGTCGCGACCAGGCTGCAGGCCGCGCTGCGGGCGGACCGGGCGTTGGTCCTCAGCGTCGGTGGGCTCGGCTGCGTCTCGATCACCCCGGCGCTGCTGGCCGCCCGCGGCCTGCTGGCGGCCGACCGCGAGCTGGACAACGTGCTGGTGGTGCACGGGAGCAAGCCGGCCACGCCGCGCCGGTACCGGCATCCGGTCACCGTCAGCGGCGACGGCGGGCAGGCGGTGCTGCTGGCCCGCGACGGGCCGGTCCGGGTGCTCGACATCATGCAGGAGACCGACGGTGCCTACTGGGACCTGTTCGGGCTGGCGTACCGGGACACGCCGGCGGCGCAGTGGCGGGAGGAGTGTCGCGACCTGCCGGCGTACTCGTTCCGGCTCGCCGTCGAGACCGGCCGCCGGCTGCTCGCGATGTACCGGCGGATCCTGGACCGCAACGGGCTCGGCCCGGGCGACATCGCCTGCTACGTCGGCCCGAACCTGTCGGTCGGCGGGTCCCGGTTCGTCGCCGAGACCCTCGGGGTGCCGATCGCCGCCGCCTGCGGCGAGAACCTCCGCCGGTACGGGCATCTCGGGCCGGTGGACGTCCTGCTCAACCTCTACGCCGAGATCGACCACGGCCGGGTGGCCGACGGGCAGCGCGCGCTGCTGCTCAACATGAGCCCGGTCGCCGCCTGGAGCCTGCTGCTGGTCCAGGTCGGCGGCGGGCCCGGCGACGTGTTCTACCTGTAGCGGCCCGGTACCGAAGGGGTGCGGCGATGACCGGAGTCCGACCGACCGCCTGGGCCGGAGGCCCCACTCGGGCTGAGGGCTCGGCCCGGGGCGGAGTTCCCGCTCGGGCTGAGGGCTCGGCCCGGGGCGGAGTTCCCGCTCGGGTCGGGGGTCCCGCTCTGGTGGGGGACCCCGGCCGGGCCGGGGGTGGCGCGACGGCGCCGGCGACGCCGGGCCAGCGGCAGATGTGGTTCCTCGCCGAGCTCCGCCCGGGCGATTCGGCCTACCACAGTTCGACGGCGTGGCGGCTGTCCGGGCCGGTGCGGGTACCGGTACTGATCGCCGCGGTGCGCCGGGTGTTCGCCCGGCACGAGGCGCTGCGCACCACATTCGAGGAGTGCGGTGGTGAGCTGCTGCAGGTGGTGCACCCGCCGGCGGAGCTCCCGGTGCCGGTGGTCGGCCTGACCGGCCCGCCCGAGGGTCGCCCCGGCGAGCTGGACCGGGTGCTGGCCGAGGCGCACGGCCGGCCGTTCGACCTGCGTCGCGGCCCGGTGGCGCGGGCGGTGCTGGTCCGGGTCGCCGACACCGAGTACGTCCTGATGCTCACCGCCCAGCACATCGCCATCGACGGCCTGTCGATGGCGGTGCTGCTGGACGAGTTGGCCGCGGCGTACAGCGCCGGACTGCGCGGTGCGGAGCCGGCGTTGCCGCCGGCGGCCCGGTACCGGGATTTCGCGAGCTGGCAGCGCGGCCGGCTGACCGATCCGCAGGTCGCCGACCAGTTGCGGTACTGGCAGCGGCGGCTGTCA
>Ga0307500_10000696_pt1 | contig 10746 bp, 8 predicted proteins | sample 14_S_MG_FD_201362 | JGI IMG/M metagenome (GOLD analysis project Ga0307500, IMG submission 201362) | Soil microbial communities from Populus trichocarpa stands in riparian zone in the Pacific Northwest, United States - 14_S | ecosystem: Environmental > Terrestrial > Soil > Riparian zone > Trees...
CTGCCCGCCGAGCCCACCATCCGGGCCGTTGCCCGCCGGATCTACCAGGCCACCCGGGAGCTGCCGCTGGTCTGCATGCACGGCCACGTCCCGGCCGAACTGCTGGCCGCCGACGAGCGGTTCGACGACCCGGCCCAACTGCTGGTGGTGCCGGACCACTACGTGACCAGGATGCTGTTCTCGCAGGGGGTGACCCCGGCGGAGCTGGGCATCGCCGGGCCCGGCGGGCAGCCGGTCGAGGCCGACCCGCGGGCGATCTGGCGCCGGTTCTGCGCGCACTGGCACCTGTTCCGCGGCACGCCCAGCCGGTACTGGCTGGAGCACGAGCTGGTCGAGGTCTTCGGCGTCCGGCTGGCCCCCTCGGCGGAGACCGCGGACGAGCTGTACGACCAGATCAGTGCCCGGCTGGACGATCCGGCACTGCGCCCGCGCGCGCTGCTGGACCGGTTCCGGATCGAGCTGCTGTCCACCACCGACCCGGCAACGTCCACTTTGGAGCACCATCACCGGCTGCACGCGGACGGCCTGGCCGGCCGGGTGATCCCGACCTTCCGCCCGGACGCGCTGGCCCGGCTCGACCATCCCGAGTGGACGGACGAAGTGGACCTGCTGGGCCGGCTGGCCGATGTGGACACCGGCAGCTACGCCGGCTTCCTGCACGCGTTGCGGTTGCGCCGGCAGGCGTTCGCGGCGGCCGGCGCGCTGGCCAGCGACCACGGCCAGCAGAGCGCGCAGACCAGCCCGCTGCCCGAGGCGGAAGCGGCCCGGCTGTTCGCGGCCGCCCGGCAGCAGCCACTGGCCGCCCCGGCCGCCGTCGCTTTCGCCGCGCACCTGCTGTTCGTCCAGGCTGAGATGGCCTGCGTGGACGGGCTGGTGATGCAGCTGCACCCGGGCGTGCTGCGCGACCACGACCGCGGCATCCAGGCCGCGTACGGCTCGGACCGCGGTTTCGACATCCCACTCGCGACCGAGTTCACCCTCAGCCTGCGCCCGCTGCTGGAGGCGTTCGGTCGCCGGCCGGAGTTCCGGCTGGTGCTGTTCACCGTGGACGAGACCACGTTCAGCCGGGAGCTGGCCCCGCTGGCCGGCGTCTACCCGGCCGTCCGGCTCGGCGCGCCGTGGTGGTTCCTGGACAGCCCGGACGGGCTGCGCCGGTTCCGCGAGCTGAGCACCGAGACCGCCGGCTTCTACAACACCACCGGCTTCGTGGACGACACCCGGGCCTACGCGTCGATCCCGGCCCGGCACGACCTGGCCCGCCGGGTGGATGCCGGTGCGCTGGCCCGGTTGGTCACCGAGCACCGGCTGGACGAAGACGAGGCGACCGACACCGCGGTGGACCTCGCCTACCACCTGCCCAAGGCCGCGTACGCCCGACGTGACGCGCCAGCGGCGGTCGCCACGGCCGCCAGCTGACCCGGAGTCTGCGGCCGGCGAGTCTGCGGGCGGGGCGAGTCTGCGGGCGGCGAGTCTGCGGGCGGGGAGGCCGGGTCGGTCGAGCCGGGTCAGCGGGCCTGGATCAGGGGACCCGGGTCAGCGTCGCCTCCGACTCGACCACGTCGTTCGCCAGCTTCCATTGCACGAAGATCCGCTTCGCGTCCAGCAGCTTGACCTGCACCTGCAGCGGCCGCTGCACGCACGGCCCCTGCGCCAGGGTGGCCGCCAGGGTGAGCACGGTAGGCGTGCTCTTCTGCAGCTGCCAGGCCTCCTGGCAGCCGAGGTTCGGGAAGTCGGCGGTGGCCACCACGCTGGTGGCCGTCTGCGCCCGGAAGGTGACCACGGTGTCGAAGTTGCCGGTGCCGACGAAGTTCACCCCGTGCCCGTGCCAGCGGCCCTTGAACGCGTCCGGCACCCCGACCGGCGGCGGCGGGGTGGGGCTGGCGACCGGCGGCGGCGAGATGCTCCGGTTGGTGCGGGCGGCGATCTCGGCACCGGCGGCCAGGCCGGGCCGGCCGCCCGCACCGGGAGCCTCGCTGCCGGCACCACGGCCCTCGAACGGGGACCGCCACGGCAGCGGGTTGGGCACCAGCCAGCCGAGCAGCACGACGAGCAGGCCGACCGCCACCCAAAGGCGGGTTTTCGATCCGGGCTGCGCCCTACCGTGCATAAACAGACACGCTACGGCGTCGGCCGGCGCTGCGGAACGGCCCCGCCGATCTGGTCCGCCCGGCCACCCGATCGCCGGCGGCGGACTGAGTTTCCGAGTTTCCTGGTCCGGTTGCCGCAATCGGCTCGTCCGATCCACGAGGCGGACGAAATGAATAGGTCTGACAATCCTTGACTCCCGGGAACGATCGCTCATAGCCTGCCAGAAATCGGTTTCTCGACTTTCCGAACCTGGGCTCTGACGAGGCAGGCCCCAGCGGCATGCGGTGCGCGGCGGGCACTGGACGGACAGCGATCCTCCGGGCTGCGCTCCCACCCAAGCGAGGTACACCGTGCATCACAGGACACTCCGGGTCGCGCTCGCGACCGCCCTCCTGATCACCGCTCTCGCGGGCCTCACCACCCCCGCCGAAGCCGCCGGCCAGACGCTGGTCGTGGCGGCCGGCACGGCGTTCCGCCCGGTCAGCCACGTGGCCGCCGGCGGCCTGTACGCCCTCGCCGAGGGCAACCGGCCGGCCGACAGCACCCTGCTGCCGCTGCGGCTGAACACGCTCACCCAGCCGGCACCGGGGGTCGGGCAGCGCCCCAACGGCCAGCCACCCGGGGGCGACGCGCTGCTGGTCGCGCCGCAGGCCACCCGGGTCGGCGCGGCCGAATACATCCGGATGCCGGACATCTACCCGGACTTCCCGTACCGGTGGGTCAGCTGGGCCGACTGGATGTCCAAAGTGGACACCCAGGTGAGCCGGCGGCTGGCCGCCGGCTCGGTCAGCAACATCAGCGGCTGGGAGCTGTGGAACGAGCCGGACTTCACCTGGAACACCGGCGCGGCCGGTGACTTCAACACCGGGTGGACCCGGACTTTCCGCCAGGTGCGGGCCCGCGACCCGCTCACCCCGATCGTCGGGCCGAGCACGACCCACTACAACGCCACGTTCATCCGCTCCTTCCTGACCGCCGCCAAGGCCGCCAACACGCTGCCGGACATCATCAGCTGGCACGAGCTGACCGCCGCGTCCAGCATCGCCGGCGACATCGCCGCCTACCGGGCGCTCGAGGCCTCGCTCGGGATCAGCCCGCGCCGGATCTCCATCAACGAGTACGCGACGCCGACCGAGGTCGACCAGCCCGGCCCGGTGGCCGGCTACATCGCCAAGTTCGAGCGTGGCGGCGTGGACAACGCCGCGCGTGCGTTCTGGTTCGAGTACGGCACGGTGAACGGGCTGACCGTGAACAACCAGCCGACCGGCAGCTGGTGGCTCTACAAGTGGTACGGCGACATGGCCGGCAACATGGTGGTGACCACGCCGCCCGCGCAGACCGGGCTGGACGGGTTCGCCGCCACCGACCCGACCCGACGAATCGTCCAGATCGCGCTCGGCGGCGGTTCCGGCACCAACAGCGTGCGGGTCACTGGACTGTCCACAGTGGGCAGCAGCGTGCAGGTGCGGCTGGAGTCGACGCCCGCGTCCGGCCGGTTCACCGCGGTCGCCGCACCGACCGTCATCTCCACCACGACCGCGACCGTCACGAATGGCGAGTTGACCGTCTCGGTGCCGAACATGGTGGCGACCAGCGCCTACCACCTGGTGATCCAGCCGACCAGCGGGGTGCCCAGCTTCCAGCAGCGGTACGAGGCGGAGAACGCCGCGATCTTCCGGGCCAACCGGTTCGGCAGCGGCAGCGCCTCGGCCGGCGGGTACGTCGGGCAGATCGACAACACCGGCGACGTGCGCACCGCCAGCTACGTCGACTTCATCGTCAATGTGCCGACCGCGCGGACGTACACGATGCGGATCGGCTACGCGAACGGCACCGGCGCCACCTCGACCCAGGGGCTGGCCTTCAACGGCGGCCCGTGGACGACGATCAGCTACCCGCCGACCGCCGGCTGGGGCCAGTTCGGGCCGACCGTCAGTACCACGCTCAGCCTGCGCGCCGGGTACAACGTCATCCGGCTGGCCAAGGGCGCCCCGTCGTTCGCCGGCGGCACCGGGTTCGCCGAGCTGGACTACATCGAACTCAGCTGAGCCCACCGGCAGTCCAGCCCGCGGGTCGCCGGCCGGCAGTGCGGCCGGCCGGCGACCTCGCGCGGTCAGCCCGGGGCGCCGGCCGGCTGGTCGAACCGGTGCGGGTCGAACAGGCCGATCGGCAGCTGGCAGCCGCCGGTCAGCGCCAGCTGCGCGGCGATCTCGCCGACCACCGGGGCGAACTTGAAGCCGTGCCCGGAGAAGCCGGCCAGCAGGGTCAGGCCGGGCAGGTCGGTGCGTGGCCCGAGCACGAAGTGCTGGTCCGGGGTGAGGGTGTACATGCAGGACACCAGCCGCACCGGGTCCGGCCGCAGCCCGACCAGGGTGTTCGCGACTATCCCGGCCAGCGCCCGGCCGTCGGCGGCGTCCGGCCGGCGTGGCCCGGCGACCGGGTTGGCCGGCTCGTCCAACCCCTGCCGGACATGCAGCCCGATCTTGACGGTGCTGCCGTCCACCTGCGGGCAGCCGTACCAGACGGCCGCCTCGACGCCGTCGCCGCCGGACCGGATATAGACCGGGAACCGGTCCGGCGCGAAGTCGGCCGGGCGGTCGGCGACGAACCAGCCCAGCACCCGCCGCACCGGCCGCAGCCGGTTGGCCAGCCCGCCGGCCGGCGCGGGCAGCAACCGGCCGGTCCACGCGCCGGCCGCGACGACCACGTGCCGGGCCACCAGCGTCCGGCCGGCGACCCGGACCCAGGGCCGGCTCGGGTCCGGCCCGATCTCGGTCACCGGCAGGCCGATCATCGTCTGGGCGCCGGCCGCGGTCGCCGCCCGGACCGCCGCCCGCACCGCGAGCTCCGGGTACAGCACCCCGGCGTCCGCCTCGACGAAGCCGGTGCCGGCGGCGAACCGGTGCTGCGGGTAGCGGCGGCGCACCTCGGCCGCGCCGAGCACCTCGTACCGCAGCCCGTGCCGGCGCGCCGACTCGATCGGCCCGGCCACCGTGGTCGAGTCGGCCGGCCCGAGCATCAGCCCGCCGGTGCGCCGGATCAGGTCGGCGCCGGTGCGCGCGGCCAGTTCCGCCCAGAGCCGCCAGGATTCCTGCACCAGCGGAACGTACTCCGGCCCCTCGGCGTACGCGGTGCGGATGATCCGGGTCTCGCCATGGCTGGAGCCGCGGTCGTGCCCGGGCGGGAACTGGTCGACCCCCAGCACCCGCGCGCCCCTTCCGGCCAGCCGCCAGAGCGCCTGGCTGCCCATCGCACCGAGACCGACCACCACGACGTCCGCGTCCAGCGCGCTGGGTCCCATACCGCCATGGTGGGGCAGCCGGGCCGCCCCCGCCCAGCGGCGGGGCCAGCGGCGGGCAGTGGGGCAGCCGGGCCGCCCCCGCCCGGCGGCGGGGCCAGCGGCGGGCACCGGTGGCGGGGCCCGCGGCGGGCGGCCTACTCCCGCAGGTGGGTGAGAGCGGCGAGGACGCGCCGGTGGTCGTCCGGGCTGTCCGGCAGTTGGAGCTTGGTGAAGATGTTGGTGATGTGCTTTTCCACCGCGCGGTCGGTGATGAACAGGTGCTTGGCGATGCTGGTGTTGGTGCGGCCCTCGGCGAGCAGCGCCAGCACCTCCCGCTCGCGCGGGGTGAGCGTGTCCAGCGGGCTCTTCCGGCGGCGCCGGCCGAGCAGTTGACCGACCACTTCGGAGTCGAGCACGGTGCCGCCCTGGTCGACCCGGTGCAGCGCGGCGAGGAATTCGTCCACCTCGACCACCCGGTCCTTGAGCAGGTAGCCGATGCCGGCCGGGTTGGCCTCGATCAGCTCCAGCGCGTACCGCTCCTCGACGTACTGGGAGAGGATCATGATGCCGATCTCCGGCATCATCCGGCGCACCTCCAGCGCGGCCCGCAGCCCCTCGTCGGTGTGCGTCGGCGGCATCCGGATGTCCACAATGGCCAGGTCCGGGTGCAGCGCGGCGGCCGCCTTGACCAGGCTCGGTCCATCGTGGACGGTGCCGACCACGTCGAAGCCCTCGTCGGCGAGCAGCCGCTCCAGGCCGGCCCGGAGCAGGACGGAATCTTCCGCGATCAGGACTCGCATGGCAGCTCCGCGTGGATGATGGTCGGCCCGCCGACCGGGCTGGTGATCTGCAGCGAGCCGTCCAGCGAGGCCACCCGGTCGGCCAGCCCGGTCAGCCCGCTGTGCCCGGACGCGGCGGCCCCGCCGCGGCCATTGTCCCGGATCTCGATCACCAGCCGGTCGCCGGTGCGGGTGACCCAGATCGCCGCCCGTTCGGCCTGCGCGTGTTTGTCCACATTGGTCAGCGCCTCCGCCACCACGAAGTAGGCGGCCGACTCCACCGGTGGCGGCGGGCGCTGCGGCAGCCGGACGTCCACCTCGATCGGCACCGAGGCGCGGCCGGCCAGCGCCGAGATCGCCGCGTCCAGGCCGCGGTCGGTGAGGATCGGCGGCCGGATGCCGCGGGCCAGGTTGCGCAGCTCCACGATGGCCCGCTTCGCCTCCTGCTGCGCCTCGTCCACCAACGCGTACGCCTGCTCCGGGTCGGTCGTGAACTTCCGCTTGGCCCGGCTGAGGTCCAGCGCGAGCGCGACCAGTCGCTGCTGCGCGCCGTCGTGCAGGTCCCGCTCGATCCGCTGCTGCTCGCTGTCGGCCACCCGGACCGCCGCGGCCCGGGCGGTCCGCTGCTCGGTCACCTGTGCGGCCAGCCGCCGGTTCACCTCGGCGTACGGGTCGACGTCCAGCAGCCGGGCGGCCAGCCGGGCCCGGGCCCGGGCGATCACCCGCAGCGGGCCGATCAGGATCGGCACGGCGACCAGGCCGATCCCGCCGACCAGCAGCACCTTCGGCAGCGTGTCCGCGTGGATCCCGATCGTCTCGCCGAGGTCGGCCGCCGCGCCGGGCGCGAACCAGTACCAGATCAGGGTGGACGCGAGCAGCACCGGGGCGATGAACATCAGGTACACGCTGGCCGCCCAGATCAGCCCGAGCGGCACCGCCAGCACGGCGAAACCGAGATCGCGCCAGGTCGCCGCCCGCGCCGTGCGGCCGCGGTACCAGGCCGCGACGGTGTCGCCTGTGGACGGTGCGGAGAGCAGGTACGGGGAGGGGATGTCGGTGTCGGCCAGCCGGCCGGCCAGGAACCGCTCGACCGCGGCGACGCCCCAGGCCACCGGTAGCACCAGCACCAGCCAGCCGGCCGGGTCGATGACCCGGCGGCGCAGCCGGTCCACCCGGGCCGGCGGCAGTGGCCGGTTCGGGTCGAACAGCGGGTGCCGGACGATCAGCCGGAAGATCCGGTCGAGTACCGCCGAGATGGCCCGGATGATCGAGGTCAGCACCAGCGGCAGCACCGTGCTGGCCACCGCGATCACGATGCTGAGCGGCAGCGCGAACAGCAGCAGGTACCCGGTGACGAACGCCATCGGCAGCCCGGTCAGCAGGTAGCCGAGCCGCACCAGCGTCCGCCAGTCGGTCAGCGGCCGGACGGCGGTGCGGACCCGGGGTCGGAGCGTGGTTGTCTCGGGCACAGCTCCAGGCTGCCGCACCGGCGGCCGGATTCCACTACGGAAGCCACCTGAACCGGGGTGGGGGCAGCCGCACCGTTGCCGGTGCTGAGAACTGGTGCGTCCGGCCGGGCTGCCGGTGCGGCTGGGCCGGTCCGGCCGGCAAGCCGCACCGTTGTCATACCTTTCAGGCGGGTTTCCACCGTCAGGGTAGGGGTGAAACCGGCCTTGATCGTCGGCAGCGCGCTGAACCAGGAGTGCGAGCCGCCGTCCGAGCCGTGGCAGCCCACGTCGCTGCGGCTGTGCAGGCCGTAGCCGTACCGGTTGCCCGACGACGGCAGCCAGTACCAGCCGCCGCCGCTGTCGCCCGGGCAGCCGTCCAGCCCGGTCACCCGGACCATGCCGCTGACCGCCGGGTCGCTCGCGGTGTCGACCACGCCGCAGTAGTTCGGGCCGTTCGGCGCCGGGAAGTTGGCCGCGAGGCAGACCGCGTCGCCGGCCCAGATGAAGCCGAGGGTGGGGGCCACCGCGGTCAGCGCCACCGACCGCTTGCCGGCGTACTCGTTGTAGATCTCACCGCCGGCGTCGTAGCCGAACCAGGCGTTGGTGACCTTGATGATGCTGGCGTCCAGCGCGCCGGTCTGCACCGAGTTCGACATCGGACCGATCGCGGTGGCGCCGGTTCCCCAGGTGATCCCGTTGCCGCCGGAGCAGTGCCCGGCGGTGTAGACGTACCGCTGGTTGCTGGCGTCCCGGGCGGTGAAGCCGACCGAGCAGACGTTGCTGCCGGGCGCGCCGGTCCATAGGGCGGCACCGGCCCGGACGGTCCAGTCGCAGGCGGTCCGGGCGGTGCAGCCGGCGTCCAACTGGGTGCGCCGGCCCGGGTCGGCGATCAGCTCGACACCGGCCGGCCGGGCGGCCCGGGCGGCGGGCCGCAGCGCCGCGAGCCGGTCGGCCGGCACGGCCACCAGCACCCGGTTGCCGGCCACGTCGATGCCGACCTGCCCGCGGGCCGCGTGGCCCAGTTCGGCGTCGGCGGCCCGGCCCGAGGTGGCCCCGCCGGCGCGCAGGGTGTCCGCCTGCCGCTGCAGCGCGGCGAAGCTGTAGCGGGCGGGGTGCGTCCGCACCCGCAGCCCGAGCCGGGCGCCGACCGCGGCGGCTCGGTCACCCGCGGCCGGGGTGGTGGCCAGGATGTGCAGCTGCCCGCTCGGTGGGTCGAACCAGGCGCCGCCGAAGGTGGCCGCGTCGAGCGCGCGGTAGAGCGACTTGCGGGCTTCCTGCCCGGCCGCGGCCGCCCGGGCGGCGGCCGCTGACAGCTGCGGGTAGACGGTCAGGTAGGCGCGGGCGGCGGTATCGAGGGCAGGCCCGCGGTCGGTGCCCCGCTGCCGGTCCGGGCCGGCGGCAGCAGCCGGTATGGCGATCGCCAGCGCGGCCAGCCCGGCTGCTCCGAGCCCGGCCACCCTGAGTTTCGAACCGATCATCCGGGTCCCCCGTTTCGGATTCCGCCGGCGGCCGGCCGGTGGCTCGTGCGGTCGCCGAAGAGACCGGGCCGCCCGGTCAGGGGTACACGGTTGCTCGGGCAAGACGCCGGGCGCGGCAGGCGCGCCGAGCTCGCGGGCTAATTCGCGACCGGCCATCTGGCGCTGGCCGCCCCGGCCGTCCGGGCCAATACGGTCACGAGACGCAGCGGGTGTTTGGCGGAATGTAACAGCCTGTTCACATACATCGCGCGCCATGGGATACTACCGGATGTGAAAGCGCTTACACCCAGCGAAAGCCCCGCCACCGGTGCCTAGCCGCCGGGCGGTCGAAGCGGGCGCCGAACGGGCCGGGTCGGCTCGTCCGAACGGCCCTTCCAGCGCGCCGCAAGGTGTCACTATCTACCAGGTCGCGGCGCACGCGGGCGTGTCGATCACCACCGTGTCCCGGGTCATGCGGGACAGCGGCCCGGTCGCCGGCGAGACCCGTGACCGGGTGCTGGAGGCCATCGACACGCTGCGGTTCGTGCCCAGCCGGCTCGGCCGCGGGCTGGCCGAGCGCCGGCACGCGGCCAACGGCATCGTCTTCCCCGACCTCTCCGGCCCCTACTACGCCGAGGTTGTCGTCGGCTACGAGGAGGTCGCGGCCGAACTGGGCCGCTCGGTGCTGATCCTCTCCACGCACGGCCGGGAGGCGGTCCGCGGCCGGGTGCTCGACCTGGCGTCCCGTGTGGACGGTCTGGTCATCTTCGGCCGGACGGTGCGCGACGAGGTGGTGGACGAGGTCGTCGCGATGGGCGTTCCGGTGGTACTGCTGGCCCGCGGTTGCCGGGGTGGACACGATCAGCGCGGAGAACCTGGCCAGCGCCCGGCAGCTGGCCGGGCACCTGCTCGACCACGGTTACCGCCGGCTGGCCTTCCTCGGCGATCCGGAGTCCTCCCCGGACACCGCCACCCGCTGGGCCGGCCTGGCCGGAGTGCTGACCGAGCGCGGCGTCCGGCCGCGGCAGCCGGTGCCGTGCGGGTTCAGTGAGGAGTCCGGGCAGGCGGTGGCGCGCCGGCTGCTGTCCGCGGCGCGCAGCCGCCCGCAGGCACTGGTCTGCGCGGACGACGAGATCGCGCTCGGCGCGCTGCTGGCGGCCGAGGAGCTGGGCCTCTCGGTCCCCGGCGATGTCGCGATCACCGGCTGGGACGACATCATGGCCGCCCGGTACGCCCGCCCCGGGCTGACCACCGTGCGGCAGCCGATGCGGGAGCTGGGTGGCCGGGCCGCCCGCGCGCTGGACGAGCGCATTGTCGGCGACCGGGTCGCGGCCCGGCACGACGTACTGCACACCGAGGTGGTCATCCGGGCGAGCTGCGGAGACCACTGACCACAAAGGACCGCCACGAGGAGGCGCGATGAGCGAGCTGCGGCGGAGCCGCGCAGTTGCCCTACTGTGCGTGGCCGGCATGATGCTGACCGGCTGTGGCCGGAACAGCGGGGACTCCGGCGATGAACAAGCCCGGAGCGTCACCGGCGGCGCGGCAACCGGCACCATCACGGTCTGGGCGATGGGCACCGAGGGCGAGAAGCTCTCCGTGCTGGCCAAGGACTTCGAGGCGGCCAACCCCGGGGTCAGCGTGAAGATCACACCGGTGCCCTGGGACGCGGCGCACGACAAGATCGCGACCTC
>Ga0307500_10000698_pt1 | contig 10717 bp, 9 predicted proteins | sample 14_S_MG_FD_201362 | JGI IMG/M metagenome (GOLD analysis project Ga0307500, IMG submission 201362) | Soil microbial communities from Populus trichocarpa stands in riparian zone in the Pacific Northwest, United States - 14_S | ecosystem: Environmental > Terrestrial > Soil > Riparian zone > Trees...
CCCGGAGCGCGTTTCCGTGCTGACCAACCTTTCCGCGGCCCTGCTGCGGCAGGACAAGACCGCGGAAGCGGCGCAGTACGCCGAGCGCTCGGTGGCGCTCGACCCCGCCAATGCCGACGGATGGCTTAACCTTGCCTCCTGCCGCAAGCGCACGGGAGCGCTCGTCGAGGCCCTCGCCTGCTGCGAGCGCTGTATCGCCGCGCGGCCGGACCATCCAGACGGCTGGTCAAGCCGCGGCGCGGCGCTGCTCGAGCTGCAGCGCGCCGGGGAAGCGCTCGAGAGCTGCGACCGCGCGATCGCGCTTCAGGCTGGGCACGCGCAGGCCTGGTCCAACCGCGGCCTCGCGCTCAACGTTCTGCGGCGTTTCGACGAAGCCGTGGCGAGCTACCAGCATGCGACCGCGCTCGATCCACGCTCGGCGCTGGCGTGGACCAACCTCGCCGTGACGCTCGGCGACCTCGGCCGCCACGAAGAATCGCTGGCGTGCTACGAGAAGGCGCTCTCCCTCAGGCCGCCGCCCTTCACGCTCGGCGACTGGCTGCGCGCCAAGATCCAGGTCTGCGACTGGGCCGGCTTCGACGCCGCGTGCGATCGCACCCTTGCCGCGGTCGACGCCGGCGAGCGCGCTGCGAGCCCGTTTGCGCTGCTCGCCATCGCCTCGTCGCCGGCGCAGCAGCGCCGCTGCGCCGAGGCCTACGTAACGGAGCTCTTCCCTGCCGCCGCCTCGCCGGCGGCGCGTCCCAGGCGCGTCCCCGGCCGCATCCGCCTAGGCTATTTCTCGCGCGACTTCCGCAACAACGCGCTCTCCTACGTGCTAGCGGGCCTCTTCGAGCAGCACGACCGCAGCCGGTTCGAGCTTTTTGCGTTCTCATTCGGCCCGCAGATCTTCGACGCGATGCGCTCGCGCGTCGAGGCCACCTTCGAGCACTTCCTCGACGTCAGCGCGAAAACCGACGACGAGATCGCGCAGCTTGCGCGCGAGCTCAGCCTCGACATCGCCGTCGATCTGAAGGGCCTGAGCGGGTATGCGCGCACCGGGATCTTCGCGCGCAGGGCGGCGCCGGTGCAGGTGAACTACATGGGCTACCCCGGAACCATGGGCGCGCCGTACATCGACTACCTGATTGCCGACCGCGTGGTTGTACCCGAGCGCGCGCTGCCTCACTACTCGGAATGCGTGGTCTGGCTACCGCACACCTATTGGGCCAACGATTCGAAGAGACCGATCGCACAGCGCACGCCGAGCCGCGCCGAGGCCGGCCTGCCGGAGCGCGCCTTCGTCTTCTGCTGCTTCAACAACCCGGCCAAGATCACTCCCGACGTGTTCGACGTCTGGATGCGCCTGCTCGCGGCCGTCGACGGCAGTGTGCTCTGGCTCCTCGACCACAATGCCGCGGCGACGCGCAATCTCCGCGCCGAAGCGCAGGCGCGCGGCATCGCGCCCGCCCGCCTGGTATTCGCGCCCCAGCTCGAGCCCTCGGCGCACCTCGCGCGCCACCGTGTCGCCGACCTCGTGCTCGACACCTTCCACTACAACGCGCACACCACTGCGGTCGACGCGCTGTGGGCGGGCCTGCCGGTCCTCACCTGTCCCGGAGAGGCCTTCGCGAGCCGGGTCGGCGCGAGCCTGCTGCAGTCGGTTGGATTGCCCGAGCTCATCGCCACCTCGGGCAGCGAATACGAGCGTCTCGCGCTTTCGCTCGCCACCGGGCCCGAGCGTCTGGCGGCAATACGGAAGAAGCTCGCCGAGAACATCGCCACGCATCCGCTCTTCGACACCGCACGCTTCGCGCGCCACATCGAAGCCGCCTACGCAACGATGCACGAACGCTGCCTGCAGGGTCTGCCGCCGCAGCGCTTCGACGTACCGGAATGACTAGCCGAGCTTCGGACGCTTCTTGAGCTCCGATTACAGCTTCAGCAGTCTTTCGAGATTGCGCCACAGGATCTTCTCCTTCTCCTGCGGCGTGATGCTGGCGAGCCCCTCCAGCCAAGTCACGGGCGACGGATGCCATGGCACGAACGGCCAGTCGCTGCCGAGCACCACGCGGTCGGCGCCGACCTCGTCGAGCAGGAAGCGCAGCGCCTTCTCGCTTCCGACCACCGTGTCGTAGTAGAGGCGGCGCTGGTATTTGCTCGGCGACTGCGGGATCGTGCGGCGCGCGGCGGGCGTCTCCTCCCAGGCGCGATCCAGGCGCCCCATGGCGTAGCACGCCGGGCCGCCGCCGTGGGCGATGCACAGCTTCAGATCCGGGCAGGCGTCGAGCACCCCGCCGTGGATCAAGAGCGCGACGGCGATCGCATCCTCCACGATGACGCCGAGGCTGTTGAAGAGGCGATACTTGTCGGTGCGCTGGAGCATGAAGTTGTGCTGCGGCTGCGGGTGGAAGAAGAGCACCGCGCCCGCCGCCTCGGCCGCCTTGAAGAGCGGGAGGTACTTCGGGTCGTCCCACGCCACGACCGTGTCGAGCTCCGCGCCCTTTAGCCCGAGCACCCCGACCGCGCGCTCCAGCTCCTCGATCGCCTCCTTCACGTGGTGCACGGGCAGCGTCGCGAGGCCGGCGAAGCGCTTCGGCCACTGCCGTGGCATCTCCGCGATCTCGTCGTTGACCTCGCGCGCGAGCGCGCGCCCCCGCGCGGCGTCGAGCTGATAGCCGAAGAACGGCGTGTGGATCGACACCACCTGCACGTCGACGCGCTGCGCGTCCATGTCCTTGATCCGCTCCTCGGGCGTGAAGCGCACCTTCGGCGAGTTGAACGCCGTGCGCCGGCCATCGCACACCATCGTCCCCAGCCCCTCGCCCGGCTCGTGGCGATAGCCGTACCAGTCGCGCTTCGTCTCGACGGCGCGCCATATGCCGCGCGGGATCATGTGCGCATGGATATCGATCGTCTTCATGAGAGGTCTCATTGCCGCATGGCGCGCTTCAGCTCAGCTTGGGACGCTTCTTCAGCTCGGGGAGAATGGCCCGCTCGTAGAAAGTGACACCGACCTTGGCCATGCGCTCGGCGCCGATGAGCTCGGCGGCACCCTCGCCCGCGCGCTTCCACGCCTTGTATTCGTCCTCGTAGGCGAGGCCCATCGAGCGGGCGATGAGGTGCATGTAGTTGTACACCGGGATCGCGCCCGCGGCGTCGAGCCCGAGGATCTCGCGATAGCACTGATGGAAGATGGTGACCACCGCTTCGGTACCGGCTTCACGTGCCGCGCGCACTGTATTGGCATGGATGTCCGCGAGCGCCTTCGGCATGGCGGCGAAGGAGGCGCACATGTAACCCGGCGCGACATAGTCGGAGTCGACGACCTCGACGCCCGGAATGAGGCTCAAGAGCTCGGGCACCATGCGGTTCACCGGCACGAGGTCGTTGAAGCCGATGTGGCGATGCAGGAACACCCGCATCGGCACCGGATGCACCAGGAGCGCCGCGAGCTCGGCACGGCGCGCATGGAGGAGCTCGACCAGGTAGCTCATGTCGAAGCGGCGCTCGGCGGCGTGCTCCATGAAGTCGTGCATGTGCGAATGGCACGAGGGGCACCAGGCGACGACGCGGGCGCCGCGCTCGTTCAAGCGGCCGACCGTGCGCGTCGCCATGCCGCCGGCGGCGGTCTGGTTGGCGTCCTTCACCGTGCCGCAGCAGTAGTCCGGGCCGCCCACGGGATGCGGCTCGTAGCCGAGCGCACGCAGGAGGTCGATGCAGGCGTGGATGATGTCGCCATGCCGCAGCACGTTGCAGCCGTACCAGAAGGTAACCGCCTCCGTCACCGCCTTGCCCATGTCAGGTCCACTCCTTGCGCTCTTCGTCGGTGAGCTGCAGCTCCGCGAACGCGCGCACCCGGTCGAAGTAGTCCGGATCCTGCTGGGGCTCGATCTGCTTCGGCAGACCGCGGCCGCCGAGCGCGGTCATGCGCGCAAGGCGCATCATCATGCGCGGGTCGACCGCGTCAGGGCAGGCCGGTACGCAAACGCCGCTCCGCGTGCACACCGCGATCCAGCCGAGCGCTGCATCGCTCCCGCGCTCGCCGCGCAGCACCGCCAGCACACCGGGCACGACCTCTTTCCCGTCCGCAGCCGGCGCGCTCGAGTAGCGTGCCATCGGGCATACCTCGTAGCACTTCCCGCAGCGCGTACAGGAATTGAGGATGCGCTCGATCTGCGCCGCCTCGAATTCCTTGAGGCGCGCGCCGATCGACGTCCTCGGATCGGGCTTGGGCTTTTCCATGCTGAAGTAAACTCGATGGCGGATGACTCTAGCACCACAAGCGGGCCACAGGCTATGCGTCGCGCCGATGATGGATTGGACCGACCGGCATTGCCGCTACTTCCTGCGCCAGGTGTCCCGGCGCGCGCGGCTTTACACCGAGATGATCACCACCGGCGCGCTGATCCACGGCGACGTCGAGCGGCACCTCGCTTTCAGCGCAGAGGAGCACCCGGTCGCACTCCAGCTCGGCGGAAGCGATCCTGACGAGTTGAGCGCCTGCGCGCGGATGGGGGAAAGCTATGGCTACGACGAGATCAATCTCAACATCGGCTGTCCGAGCGAGCGCGTGCAGAAGGGCGCCTTCGGCGCTTGCCTCATGGCGGAGCCCGAACTGGTTTCTTCCTGTGTACAGGCAATCAGAAGCTCAGTGCGGCTGCCGGTGACCGTCAAGCACCGCATCGGAATCAACGACATCGAAGGCTACGATTTCGTGCGCGCCTTCGTCGCCACGGTGTCGCAAGCGGGATGCCGCACCTTCATCGTCCACGCGCGCAACGCCGTGCTGAAAGGCCTCTCGCCGAAGGAGAACCGCGAGATCCCGCCGCTCAAGTACGACTACGTGTACCGCCTGAAGGCCGAGTTCCCGGCGCTCGAGTTCGTGATCAACGGCGGCATCACGAGCTGGGCCGAGATCACGAACCACCTCGCCTACGTGGACGGTGCCATGCTCGGGCGCGCGGCGTACCACAACCCGTGGCTGCTCGCCGACCCGGGCAGGACCCGGGCCGACGTGGTTCGCGCGATGTACGAGTATGCGAAAGGCGTGGAATCGGTGCGCCACGTCACGCGCCACATGCTCGGCCTGTACCACGGGCACAAGAAGGCGCGGCTCTGGCGCCGGTTGCTCTCGGATGCGGAGCGCTTGAGGCCCAACCGTCCGGAGCTGCTGCTCGAGGCGCTCGACGTGGTCGAAGCGCCCGGCTACCGGGAATTCACGCCCGCCGCAGCCGAGCTCAGGGATCGGCCTTGATGCCGGCCTTCGCGACGATGTCGCGCCATTTCGCGACCTCGGAAGAGATGAAGCGGCCCATCTCGTCGGGCGTGCTGGTGGTCGGCTCGGCGCCGAATTCCACGAACCGGCCGCGCACCGCCGGGTCCGCCATGGCGGCGAGCACCTGGCCGTTCAGCTTCTCGATGATCGGCCGCGGCGTCCCGCGCGGCGCCACGAAGCCGAACCAGGCGGAAGATTCGTAGCCTTTGACGCCGAGCTCGGCGGCGGTCGGCACATCGGGCAGCGCCGCGAGGCGCGAGGCGTTCGCCACCGCCAGCGCGCGCACCTGCCCCGCCTTCAGGGCAGAGATCACGTTCGGCAGGAGCTGGAAGCTCACCGGCACCTCGCCCGCCACGAGGTCGCTCTGCAGCTGCGAAGTGACGCGGTAAGGCACGTGCGTCATCTTCACTCCGGCGAGCTGCTCGAAGAGGGCGCCGGCGAGGTGCTGCGAGCTGCCGTTGCCCACTGAGCCGTAGCCCACGCCGGGTTTGCGCTTCAGGTGCTCGACGAGCTCGTCGAGCGACTTGATCGGGAGCTTCGCGCTCACGACGATGACGTTCGGCAGCCGGCCGTACATGGAGATCGGGTCGAAGTCGCGCTCGGCGTCGTAGGCCAAGCCGGGCTGCAGCACCTTGGCCACGACGAGCGGCCCGGAAGCGCCCATGAGGAGGGTGTAGCCGTCGGGCGCTGTCCTGGCCGCGGCCGCCGTGCCGACCGCGCCGCCCGCGGCCGGGCGGTTATCGATTACGAAGCGCTGCGCGGTAGACGCGCTCATGCGCTCGAGCACGATGCGCGCGATGACGTCGCTCGCGCTTCCGGTCGAGAACGGCACGATCACCGTGACCGCCCGCGCCGGATAGTCCTGCGCCCATGCTGCGGCGCTCGCAAGCGCGAGAAGAACGGCCCACAGCCGATTCATCCTTCCACCTTTCCGGTGGCACTGCCAAAACGCTGCAGCATCACTTCCTCCAAGGAAAGCCTCGCGGGCGCGAGCGCGCCGCCGCCGCGCACACGATAACCGGCCGCGCGCCGCGGCGCCTCGGGCTCGACGCCTTGGCCAAGGCCCCTCGCCGCGTCGAGCATCGTGCGTCGGAAGCGCACGACCGCGACGTCGGTGGGGGTGAGGTGCTCGCGGGTGCGGTCCACGATCAGGCCCTGGCTGTCCTGCGCAAGCGCGTCCTGCTCGGCGACGCCGCGCACGCCGGTGAAGGAGCGGTGCTTCTGCTCCTCGCGGTCGATGAGATAGTCGTTCGAGCGGTTGCGCAGCGGCACGTAGCCCGGCCCGAGCTCCGCGAACTGGCCGTAACCGCCCTTCTCGAAGCGCGCGCGCTCCTCCGCTGAAAGCGGCCGGTCGGGATGCCAGGCATAGGTGTAAATCCAGCAAGCTTCGTCGTGCATCGGCACCCAGGTGTAGCCCTGGAGGAACTCTCCCGGCATCGCCGAGGGTGCGACCACGTGCGAAGGCAGCATGAACTGGGTAGCCCGCCAGTAGGACTGATCGGCGTCCGCGCGGCGCGCACCGCCCACGACGAAGCCGACTTCGTGCTCGAGGATGGTGAAGCGCGGCATGGGATCGTCGCGCAGCCAGCGCAGGCGGCTCTCGTCGGCGGCGGTGGCGGGGTTCGCGTAATTCGACACCGAAGGCGCAGGCATGTGCAGGAAGGAGAAGTGCGCGGTATCGAGCGCACCTTCCATCGACTGGGCCCAGTTGCACTGCTGCAGCCGCTTGGCTACGAATCGGTGCGCCGGCGGCAACGCCGCGACCTCGAGCCGCGGCAGCGCCTGCGGCATGCGGCTGCGCGGACCGAGGTAAGCCCAAACGAGCTCGCCCGCCTCGCGCGTCGGATAGGCCTTGATGGCAATCTTGCCGTGGTACGCCGCGTCCGGCGGTACGTTGGGCATCTCGACGCAACGGCCCTCCACGTCGTACTTCCAGCCGTGGTAGATGCAGCGGATGCCGTTCTCCTCATTGCGCCCATAGAAGAGATCTGCACAGCGGTGCGCGCAGGCGGGCTCGATCAGGCCTACGCGCCCCTGCGTGTCGCGGAACGCGAGCAGCTTTTCGCCCAGGATCTCGACGCGCAGCGGCACACCGTCGGGCTCGGCGAGCTCGCGCGAGAGCGCGATCGGCAGCCAGTAGCGGCGCAAGTACTCGCCCATCGGCGTACCGGGGCCGGTGCGGGTGAGGAGCTCGTTGTCGGCGGCAGAAAGCATTACGCAGCCTTTCGCTTGAGCGGTATGATCGTGTTTCCCACGTTGCCTATGCGAAAGCCTTTATGAGCGCAATCCCCAAGACAATCAAGCCCTCGGTTCGAGACCGCGTCAGCAGGGAAGAGTGGCAGGCGCGCGTCGACCTGGCAGCCGCCTACCAGCTCGCCCACATCTACAAGTGGACCGACCTCATCTATACGCATTTCTCGGCGCGCGTGCCCGGCACCGAGGATTTCCTCATCAATCCCTACGGCATGATGTTCGACGAGATCACCGCGTCGAACCTGGTGAAGATCGACTGGGACGGCAAGATCCTCGACGACCCGCTCGGCACCGGCGTGAACGAAGCCGGCTTCGTCATCCATAGCTGCGTGCACAAGGCACGGCCCGAGATCAACTGCGTGATCCATACCCATACGCGCGCGGGCGTCGCGGTCTCGGCGATGAAGTGCGGGCTGCTCCCCATCAGCCAGCACGCGATGATGATCCAGGCCGACGTCGCGTACCACGACTACGAGGGCATCGCGCTCTACATGGAGGAGCAGGAGCGCATGGCGGCCGACCTTGGCAAGACCGCCAAGGCGATGATCCTGCGCAACCACGGCCTGCTCGCGCTCGGAGCCACGGTGCGCGAAGCCTTCGAGGTCATGTACTACCTCGACTGCGCCTGCCAGATCCAGATCGACGCCTGCTCGGCGGGCATGCACAACGTGCAGATCATGTCTGAGGCCGCGGCGCGCACCTCGACGCAGCAGTTCAACCGCCCCGACCGGCCCGCGCACCACAAGGACTGGCCGGCGCTGTTGCGAATGCTCGAGCGGCGCGGTGTCCGATTCGCTGAATAGGTTATTTCAACGTATCGATGAACCGGGTGACCACCGCCAGGGTTTGCTCGGCCTGATCGCGGAACGGCGCATGGCCGCAGCGCTCGAGCTTTAGCAGCTCGCAAGGCCCGGCGACTCGCCTCCCGATGTCGTCGAGCTGCGCCATGGTGCCGTACTCGTCGTCGTAGCCCTGGATCGCGAGCACTGGGCAGCGCACGCCCGGCAGATAGTCGTCGCGGATGTCCCAGCGCTCGAAGTGCGGATCGAGCCAGACGTCGGCCCAGCCGTAGAAAGTTTTGCGCGCATCGCGGTGGTACCTGCCGAGGCGCGCCGGCAGGTCGGTGGTTTCGAAAGTGACCGCAGCCTTCCTGATGGAATCGAGGCAGATCGGCTCGATGAAGACGTGCGGCGCCATCGCCACGACGGCGCGCGCCGGATGTCCCGCGCCGGCGTGGATGAGGGCGATGGAGGCGCCGTCCGAATGCCCCACCAGGATCGCGTCCTCGATCCCCAGGCGCTGGCGCAGCTCCGGCAGCGCGGCGAGCGCCTCGTCGTGCATGAAGCGCACGTCGCGGCGCGGCTCGGCGAGCACCTCGGATTGGCCGTAGCCGTAGCGGTCGTAGAGCAGCGCGCGGCAACCCGTGGCGGCGGCCGCCTTCAGCGGAAAGTCGCGCCACTGCCGGATCGAGCCCAAACCTTCGTGGAGAAAAATCAGCGTCGGCTTTGCCCGGGCGTCGCCTTCGATCCATTCGTAGCTGAGCGAGCGGCCCGCTGCTTTCACAACCGGCATGCCCGAGGTTAGCATGCGGCCCCATGAGCACATGGTGCCGTTTCCCCTGCATCGCGTTCGGCGTCCTCTTGGCCGCCGCGGCGGCCGCACAGGATTTCCCGACGCGCCCCGTGCGCCTGATCGTGCCGATCGGTCCCGGCGGCGGCACCGACATCCTGGGACGGCACGTCGCGCAGAAGCTCGGCGAGCGTCTCAAGCAGGGGGTGGTGGTCGAGAACCGGCCCGGCGCGGGCTCGCTCGTCGGCACGGAGTATGCGGCGAGGGCCGCGCCCGACGGCTACACGCTCCTCGTCGGCGGCATCTTCAACATGGTGATGAACCGCGCGCTGATGAAGTCTCTCCCCTACGACCCGGTGCGCGATTTCGTTCCGCTCGGCTACATTTCGGCATATCCCTTCGTGCTGGTCGCGCGCGGCGACCTGCCGGCGTCGAGCCTCGCCGAGCTCGTCGATTACGCAAAGGCGAGGCCCGGCAAGCTGACCTACGGCTCGGCGGGCATCGGCACGCTGCAGCACGTGTGGGGCGCGATTCTCTTCAAGAGCCTCGGCCTCGACCTGGTGCACGTGCCCTTCAAGGCCGCGCCGGCCGCGCACCAGGAGATGCTCGCCGGACGCCTCGACGTGATGATCGACAACCTTTCGGCGGCGAAGGCGCAGGTGCAGGCGGGGAGGCTGAAGGCCTTGGCGGTCACTGGCGCCCATCGCTCGCGCGAGCTCGAGTCGGTGCCGACGGTGAACGAAACCGGTCTCGTGCGCTTCGAGGGCGAGAGCTGGTTCGCGCTGTTTGCGCCCGCGGCGACGCCCGCAAGCACGGTCGGCGCGCTGCGCACCGCGCTCGCCGAAGTGCTGCAGGACCGCGAGTTCGTCGAGCGCATCGAGCGCGACGGCGGCCGCGTCCTCGCCATCGGCCCCGCCGAGCAGCGCAAGTTCCTGGAGGACGAGGTCGAACGCTGGTCCGCGCTCGTGGCGCGCTACGGCGTGAGCATCGAGTAGGTGCGCTGGACCGCTTGGCTGGTCCTCGCGGCGACGCTCCTCCTCTGGTCGGGCAACTGGATCGTGGCGCGCGCGGTGCGCGAGGACGTCGCGCCCGGCATCGCCACCGTCGGGCGGATCCTGATCGTGCTCGCGATCCTGCTGCCGTTCGCGTTACCCCGGTTAAAGGAAAAATGGCCGCTTCTGTCGCCGCGGGAGTGGAGAATCATCGCGGCGCTCGGCTTCACCGGCGGCGGCGTGCACCTCGGCCTACAGTGGCTCGGGCTTCACTACACCACGGCGACGAGCGGCATCCTCTACCTCTCGACGACGCCGGTGTTCATCATGCTGATGTCGATGCCGCTCGGCGAGCGCATCCGCGCAAGGCAGTGGCTCGGCGTGCTGGTCTCCTTCTGCGGCGTGTTCCTCATCGCCACCCGCGGCGCGCCGGCAAGGCTCTCCTTCAACATCGGCGACCTGATGGCGCTCGCCTCGATGATGATGTGGGCCGGCTACACGGTGCTGCTGCGGCTGCGGCGCGACCCGCTCGACACGGTCGAGCTGCTCGCGCTGGTGTGCCTTTTCGGGCTTCTCTTCATGACGCCGTGGGTCGCGTGGGAGCTCGTGTTCAATCCGAAGCTGCAGCTCGACAGCCGCGGCTACCTGG
>Ga0307500_10000700_pt1 | contig 10696 bp, 9 predicted proteins | sample 14_S_MG_FD_201362 | JGI IMG/M metagenome (GOLD analysis project Ga0307500, IMG submission 201362) | Soil microbial communities from Populus trichocarpa stands in riparian zone in the Pacific Northwest, United States - 14_S | ecosystem: Environmental > Terrestrial > Soil > Riparian zone > Trees...
GACGGAACACTCATCGAAGAGCCGCCCGATGAGCAGGTCGACTCGCTCGAGAAAATCCGCTTCATGCCCGGCGTATTCGAAGCGCTGCGCCAGGCGCGCACCGCCGGATTCAGGCTCGCGATGGTGACCAACCAGGACGGCCTCGGCAGTGCGACATTTCCCCAGGCTTCCTTCGACCTGCCGCACCAGTTCATGCTGGATGCCTTCAGCTCGCAGGGCATCGAGTTCGATGCGGTGTTCGTCTGCCCGCATCGCAAGGCGGACGGCTGCGACTGTCGCAAGCCGAAGATCAGGCTGGTCGAGGACTGGGTGCGCGAGCAACAGGCCGATCTCGGCGCCAGCGCCATGGTCGGCGACCGGGACACGGACCTCGAGTTCGCGCGAAATCTCGGCGTGCGCGGCCTGCGCGTCCGGCGCCACGGCGAGGTCAGCGAGACCTGGCCCGCGATCGTGCGCGCGCTCAGCGAGCGCACGGCGCAGGCGCGGCGCAAGACGAAGGAAACCGACATCCAGGTCGCGGTGAACCTCGACGAGACGGCGCCGGTCACGATTTCAACCGGCATAGGGTTCTTCGATCACATGCTCGAGCAGCTCGCCAAACACGGCGGCTTTTCGCTCGAGCTCAAGTGCCTGGGCGACCTGCAGATCGACGAGCATCACACCGTCGAGGACTGCGCGCTCGCGCTCGGCGAGGCGCTGCGCAACGCGCTCGGCGCGAAACTCGGCATCGCGCGTTATGGATTCGTGCTGCCGATGGACGAGGCGCAGGTCCGGGTGGCCATAGACTTGTCGGGCCGCGCCTACGGCGTCTTCGAAGGCAAGTTCAACCGCGAAGCCGTTGGAGGACTGCCCACCGAGCTGGTGCCGCACTTCTTCCGTTCGCTGGCCGAAAGCCTCAAGGCCGCGGTTCATGTCACCATCACCGGCGAGAACACGCATCACATGATCGAAGCCTGCTTCAAAGGTGTGGGTCGCGCGCTGCGCCAGGCGTTCCGCCGCGAGGGCGGAGAATTGCCCACGACCAAGGGTTTGTTATGACCGACGCCGTCATCACCGATAACGCGGGTGAGCTGTGAGCGCCGCCGTCATCATCGACAGCGGCGGGGCCAACATCGCCTCGCTGCGCGCCGCGCTCGGGCGCCTCGGCGTGGAGTCCGTGGTGACCACCGATCACGCCATGATCCGCCGTGCGCCGCGGGTCATGCTGCCGGGCGTGGGCTCGGCGCACGACGCCATGGCGCGCCTGCGCCTGGCCGGCCTGGACCAGCTCATTCCGCAGCTCAAACAACCCTTGTTAGGCATCTGCCTCGGCATGCAGATCCTGTTCGAACGTTCGGAGGAAGGCCCGGCGAATTGCCTGGGCGTGATTCCCGGCGACATCGGCAAGCTGCAATCGGTGCCGGGCCGGCCGGTGCCGCACATGGGCTGGAACCGGCTGACGCAGGTACGGCCCGATCCCCTGCTCGACGGGGTGAGCAGTCTCGACCACGTGTACTTCGTACACAGCTTCGCCGCCGCCACTTCGGCCGCCACCGTCGCCATCACCGACTACGGCATGGCCATCACGGCCGTCGCGCGCCGCGACAACTTCTGCGGCACGCAATTTCACCCGGAACGCTCGGGGGTCGTAGGCTCCCGCATTCTGGCGAATTTCCTGAAAGAAGGGCTCTGAAAGCAATGATGCTCATTCCCTCCATCGATCTGCGCCAGGGTCGCTGCGTGCGCCTGCTCAAGGGCAACTTCGACGCCGAAACGCGCTACGACCTCGAACCACACGAGTTGCTGCAGCGTTACCGCGCGATCGGCGCCACCTGGCTGCACGTCGTGGACCTCGACGGTGCGAAGGACGGCCGGCTCGCCAACCGCAGCGTCATCGTGCGGCTGGCTTCCCAGAAGGCGCTGCACATCCAGGTGGGCGGCGGGGTGCGCTCCGCGGCCGTGGTCGACGACCTGCTGCGCAATGGCATCGATCGCGTGATCGTCGGCAGCGCCGCCGTCGAGAAACCCGCCGAGGTGCAGCGCTGGCTCACGAAGTATGGTCCCGAGAAGATAGGCCTGGCCTTCGACATCCGCCATGACAAGCAAGGAGTGCCGCGCGTGCTCACGCGTGGCTGGACCAGGGAGTCGAAGCTCACCTTGTGGGAGGCCATCGACTCCTACCTGGCGCACGGCCTCGTGCACGTGCTCTGCACCGATGCCGAGCTCGATGGCGCGCTGCAGGGTCCGGCCGTGTCGCTGTATTCGGAAGGCGTGAAGCGTTACCCGCAGATCGCCTGGCAGGCCTCGGGCGGCGTGCGCTCGGCGGCCGATCTCGCCGCCCTCGCGGCCACCGGCAGCACCGCCGCGATCAGCGGCAAGGCCTTGTTGGAAGAAATGATCAGTCCCTCGGAGTTACGCCCATTCTTGCCAAACGCATCATCCCCTGCCTCGACGTCCGCGACGGCCAGGTCGTAAAGGGAATTCGCTTCCGCGATCACCAGATCGTGGGCGACATCCTGTTGCTCGCGGAGCGCTATCGCAACGAGGGCGCCGACGAGGTCGTGTTCTACGACATCACCGCCAGTCCCGAAGGTCGAAGCGTCGACCGGAACTGGGTGGCTCGCGTCGCTCAGGTTCTGGATATCCCGTTCTGCGTCGCCGGTGGCATTCGCTCGGTCGAGGACGCCGAGGCCGTGCTCAATGCGGGCGCCGAGAAGATCTCGATCAACTCGCCGGCCATTTCCAATCCCGGCCTCATCGAAGAACTGGCGTCACGCTTTGGTTCGCAGTGCGTGGTCATCGGCATCGACAGCGCCAACGTCAAGGATGGCTACAAGGTGTTTCAGTACACCGGCGATCCCAATCGCACCAGCAACACCGGGCGGGACACCCTGTCCTGGGTGCGCGAAGTGCAGGAACGCGGCGCCGGCGAAATCGTGCTCAACTGCATGACCAGCGACGGCGTGCGGCGCGGCTACGACGTGGCTCAGCTCTCGGCCGTGCGCGAGATCTGCCACGTACCGCTGGTGGCCTCGGGCGGCGCCGGCGAGCCCGAACACTTTGTCGACGTGTTCGTGAAGGCGCAGGTCGACGCGGCGCTCGCCGCCAGTGTGTTCCACTCCGGGTCCATCGCCATTCCCGATCTCAAGACCACGCTCGCCGCCTCCGGCATCGAGGTACGGTTGTGAGCCGGGCCCCTCTTTCAATTGAAGTTGCGAGCATCGACTTCAGCAAGGGTGACGGCCTGGTGCCGGCCATCGTGCAGGACGCCGACAACGGCGCCGTGCTGATGCTCGGCTACATGAATCGTGAAGCGCTGGAGCAGACACTGGCCCGAGGACGGGCCGTGTTCTACAGCCGCAGCAAGCAACGCTTGTGGGAAAAGGGCGAGACCACCGGCCACACGCTCGACGTGGTGGACGTCGTCGCCGATTGCGACAACGACACCTTGCTGGTCACGGCGCGACCGCGCGGTCCGGCCTGCCACAACGGCACCCTCACCTGCTTCGGTGACGAGCCGCGCAGTGCGGCGGCAACCATCGCCTTTCTAGTGAAACTCGAAGGCGTCATCGCGCAGCGTGCAACGCAGAAGCCCGAAGACAGCTACACCGCGCGCCTGCTCGACAAGGGCATTGCGCGCATCGCGCAGAAGGTCGGTGAAGAAGGCGTGGAGCTCGCGCTCGCGGGCGTGGGCGACACCAACGAAAAAGTCGTGGAAGAATCCGCGGACCTGTTGTTCCATCTACTGGTGTTGCTGCGCGCCCGCGGCGTGGCACTGCCCGAAGTCGTGCGGAAGCTGGAGTCCCGTCACCGCTGAGGCGTAGACTCGCCGGCGTCCGCCTTGCGGAGACGCCTCATGCGCAAGTCATCCGCCCTGTTCGGAGCGATCAGCCTCGTCGTCACCTTCGGCGCCACGACGTGGTGGCAATTGCGCACACGGGACGACACGGTCGCGATACCCGGACAATCGCCGGCGGAATCGGCCAGGCCACGCGAAAGCCATTCGACTCCCGGAAACATCGCTGTCGCGCAGCGGGCAGGACCGGCCATGCTTTCCGCAGCGTCGCCTGCCGCCTCACCTGTTTCAAAGTCGAAAAAAGCCCAGCTGGAGGAGCACCTCGAACAGCTTCGCGCGGGACACGAAGCGGATGAACGGGGGAGGCTGGATCCGGCCTATCGAAAGACGCAGGACGGCTATATCCGCCGGATCCGCGAGCGAATGCGAGCGGATGCCATCCGCATCGCGGGAATGACGTCGGAACAGGTCGATCGAATGTTCGAGCTCGCGGACGAGCGCCGAAAGCGCATCCGCGAGCTGATTGACACCTCCTATGGCCGACCTGCCGAAGAAGTCTTCGAGGATTTCAGAGGCGTGGACGGCGACTATGAGGCGCAGCTTCGCGACCTGCTCGAACCGGAGAAATACGCACGCTGGGAGTGGTATCACGCCAGCCAGGCAGAGCGCATCGAGGCGAAGCAGTTTCAGGCGCAACACGCCAGCAGCGGTGGTGAGCCGATGCAGATCCAGCAGGTCGACGCATTGGTGGAAGTTCTATATGCGGAGGAACGGCGTCGCGAGCGTGAGTACGAGGAATACGTCCGATCCACGGCGTTCTCCGATTCGAGTGCGGTTCCGCCCATGAGTAATGAGTCGCAACTCGCCCTGGGGAAGGCACGCAACAAGCGCATCCATGACGCGATGGCAGGCACATTGACAGCTGCGCAACTGGCGAGCCTCGATGAAATGCTGGCCAAGAGGCTGGAACATATCGAAGAGGGGATACGCTACAACGCCTCGCTCGCGAAGCCGAAGTGATGGCGGCCGCTCTGCGCGCGATCCGCTGCCAGGCGAATCGAACCGGCGTAAGCTAACGCGCATGCGGCGGACGACAGTCTTCCTCGGCTTCATTTCCTGCGGCCTCGCGGTCGCGTCCATCTACCTGTGGCGCGAGCTCGACCAGGAACGCGCGCGCAACGCCGGGCTGCGCGAACTCCTCGCGGCCAAGGCGACAATGACCGCTCTCGTTCCAAAGAAGAGCCCGGCACCGCCGGCCCCCGCGGTCACACCGCCAAAGCTGGAACCGGCCGCGGCCGCTCCGTTCACGCCGACACCCGTTGTCGCCAAGGCCACGAGTGCCGAGGAGGACCGGAATGCGCGTCAGCGGCAGCTGCTGCGCGATCCCCGGTATCGGGAGGTGCAACTCCAGCAGGGCCGCCTGACGTACGCCCGGCGGCACGAAAACCTGGTCCGCCTGCTGGGTCTCACCCCGGAGCAGGCGGACACGGTGATCGACCTGCAGCTCGAGCGGCAGCTTCAACAGGAGGATTGGATGGCCAATCCCGCCTCGGGCGAGTTGGCCCTTCAACAGCAGCAGCTTGACGAGACTCATGAGCAGGAACACCAGGCAAAGCTGCGCGAGTTGCTGGGCGACACCAAATACACGCAACTGAATCACTACATGGAGAGCCGGCGAAGCCGCATGCAGGTAGATACATTCCGCACCCAGCTCAGCAGCTCCGACACCCTGCGTGACGACCAGGTCGAACCGCTGATCGAGGCGCTGCACGTGGAGCGGACCCGGATGCAGGACGAATTGGAGCAGTACTACAAAGGACTCAACCGGGACCGCCAGTCGAATGAAACCCCGCAGTTCAACGACGAGCGGCACCTGGAGTTGATGAAGGAAATGCATGCGGGCATGCGCAGGTCGGCCGCCGCCATCCTCTCCTCCTCGCAGCTCAAGCAGCTCGATTCCATGCTGAATCGGGAGCTTCAGAGACAGGAGGCGCAGATGCGCATGTCGCAAATCCAGAGCAAGCTCGAAAGCGCCGGCGGCACTGCGCCCCAATCAAACTAGATGAGCACTTCCTCGGCCGGCGCGCGCAAGTTGTAGTTCGACGACATCGCGTGGCCATACGCCCCCGCGGTCGCGATCAGCAACACGTCACCCGACTTGCACTCCGGCAACAGCCGGTCGTGCCCGAGGAAGTCCGAGCTTTCGCAGATCGGACCCACGACATTGGCGGCGATGTTGGCCGGTTCGCCATAACGCGAGAGATTCACGATGTCGTGGTGCGCGCCGTACAGCGCGGGCCGGATCAGCGAGTTCATGCCGGTGGCGACACCCACGTAACGGATGCCGCTCTTCACCTTGGTCTGCGTCACGCGGGTGAGCAGCACGCCGGCATTGGCGACGAAGTAACGGCCGGGCTCGAGCCACAGCGCGACACCCGGAAGCGCGCCCTTCACCTTGCCCAACGCCTCATCGAGCCGGGCCAGGTCGAGCTCGCGGCCCTCGATGCGATCCGGCACTCCAAGGCCTCCGCCCACGTCCAGGATCTTCACGTCGGGGAATCGCTTGACCAGGCCGACCAGCACCGAGCCCACCTGGGTCCAGTTCTCCACGTCGAATACACCGCTGCCGGCATGCGCATGCAGTCCGTGGATGCTCACGCCGCCCTGCCCGGCCAGCTTCGCCACTTCGTCCAGCTCGTCGACGGGAATGCCGAACTTGGACTCCGCGCCCGCGGTCTTCACATGGTGGTGGTGTCCACGACCGATGCCCGTGTCGATGCGCAGGAACACGCTCTTGCCATTGAAATCCTCGAGCCAGTGCTGCAGCACGAACAGGTTGTCGATGGTGACGTGCACGCCCAGCGCCAGCGCGCGCACGTATTCTTCCCGCGGTGCAAAGTTTGGCGTGAAGAGAATGCGATCCGGTTCGATGCCGGGCACGGCGTCGAACACGCGTTCGATCTCCGCCAGCGACACGCAGTCGAATCCCACGCCGGCCGCCGCCACCTTGCGCAGGATGTCCGGATGCGGATTGGCCTTGAGCGCGAACAGCGCGCGCGAAATGGAATTCAAGCCCGTAATCGACTTCGCCGCCGCGTCGACCTGCGCCAGGTCGTAGACGTAGGCGCTGTCGCGCGTGGCGAGCGCACCTAACAAGGCCTCGCGCCGGGTGGCCCACCAGGGCTGGGCACGCGCGGCCACGGCCTCGGGCTTGGCGAACAGCATCTCCCAGGTCGGCCCCAGCACGGGGTCTCCGGGCAGTGGCCGGATCAGGAGTTCGTGAAGTTGCTCCACCAGGCGGTCACCCTGGTTCTCGTCCACCACGAAGGTGAAGTTGAGATCGTTGGCCGCCTGGCTGACCAGGTACACCTTCTGTTCCTCGAACAACGCAAAGGCGTCGCCGAGCTTGTGCAGGATGGCGCGGATGTTGCGGCCGACCAGTGAGACGGATGCGCAGGGTCCGATGACGCGCACATTCGAGAGCTTCGACAGGTCGCGCTGCAGCTTGCCGAGCAATTCGCCGTCGAGCGAGTTGGCCGCCGGATCCAGCGAAACGGTCACGTTGGTCTCCGAGGTCGACACCAGGTCCACCGACATGCCGTGTTCCTTGAACACGGTGAAGGCGTCGGCCATGAAGCCCACCTGGTGCCACATGCCGGGACTGTCGAGCGAGATCAGCGTGATGCCCTTGCGATTGCAGATGGCCTTGACCTGGCTGCCCTGGGTGGCTTCACCGGTGATCAACGTGCCTTCGAGGTCCGGCACCTGCGTGGCGTACACATATAAAGGTATCTGGTACTGGCGCGCCGGCAGCAGGCAACGCGGATGCAGCACCTTGGCGCCGCTGGTGGCGATTTCCTGCGCTTCGTCGTAGTGCAGCGCGCGGATCAGCCGCGCCGAGGGCGTGGCGCGCGGATTGGCGCTGAACATTCCCGGCACATCGGTCCAGATTTCGATGGCGCGGGCACGGAGCTTCGCGCCGAGATAGGACGCCGAGGTGTCGGAGCCGCCGCGGCCCAGCAGGCAGGTATTGCCCTCGCGGTCGCGCGCGATGAATCCCTGGGTGATGACCACCGGCGTGGAGGCATCGAGGCGTTGCTCGAGCGCCGCGTCGGGCGCGAATGAACAGGTGGCCGAGAGCACCGACGCCTTCGCCGATGCGCCTCGATCCTCGGCGGCGAGCATTTCGCGCGCATCCATCCAGGTGACGTCGATGCCTTGCGATTTCAGGAAGCGCGCGCCGATCTCGGTGGCCATGAGCTCGCCGTTGGCCATGACGCGGGCCCGCGTCCGGTCGGACAGCTCGCGCACCAGCGCGATGCCGCTGGCCATCTGCTTGAGCTCGTCGAAATAGCCCTGCAGCTGCGGGCTCACATCCAGGCCCAGCTCGGTAGTTAGCTGGCGGTGCCGCTCCTCGATCGCCGCGAGCGGCTCCTCGGGTTTGCCGGCGAGCGAAGCGACCAGCAGCTTTTCGAGCTGGTCGGTGATCTTGCTGATGGCCGAATGCACCACCAGCACGCGGTTGCCGGACTCGAGGCGGCGCCTGGCCACCAGCGCAATGTTGCGCCAATTGGCAAGCGTGGAGACGCTGGTGCCGCCGAACTTGACGACCACCCAGCGCGATACAGAACGCGCGGACATGCGCTGATCCTCTGTTGCCGCAACCGGCAACCACTCACCGTTTAAGGAATCGAGCCTCTAAGCGGGCTTAGTGCTCGTCGTCTTCGAAAGAATCTTTCAGATCTTTTTCGAGCTGACGGTCCGCCAGGACTTCTTCGAGGCGACTCCAGGCGGCCTTGCCACGTTTGGGAGTGCCCGGCTGCGGACGAACCCGCCGGTCGACTTTGTCGAGGATGCGGTCGTAATCGGTGTTGTCTTCCGCTTCTGCCAGGAACTCTTCGTCTAAATCGAAGCTTTCGTTATCCCGTTCGGACATCGTAAAAAACCATCTGAAACAGTGAGTTGCACACCGGAAGGCGTGCATGAGGCTGCGAACTATAGCCGATCCGCGCCACTTATCAACTGCGCCGGAATTGGGCGCCGGGGACGGTGGGCACGGCCGAAATGGGCGCCCCGACGGCCAGATTCAAGCCGGCAGCCGCATTGCCGCGCGAGCGGGCCACCTCCAGGACCTCGAAGGAGTTGATGAGCCCCAGGTACTCACCCTCCCCGGCTTCACCATAAGTCCGTCTCAGCGGCAGCCGCAGGCCGCCTATGTGGACCGTGGGCTGCGACAGCGCCACCACGGCGGTGGCTTCGATGTTCGAGATCAGGTTGCCGAAGCGATCCACCGCCACGATGACCCCGGCAATGCCGCCGTCGGCACGCGGCGAAGTGGCCGGCCAGCCCGTGAGGTCGATGGCATCGACCTCGGTGCCAAGATCGCCCGGGTCGCAGCGCCCCGCGGCCATCGCGGCCGCCAGCGGCGCGAACACATCGCGCCCGTGAAAGGTCGCGCTCACGTCGCTGACACCGAACTGGACCAGGCGCGCGGGATCGATGCGGATGATGCGATCGATTTTCCGGCGCGTCGCGAGCGGCGCCAGCAACCCATTGTCCGGCGCCAGCAGTGCCTGGTCATTCGCGAGCGCGACCAGCAAGGCACGCGCGGTGCCGACACCCGGATCCACCACCGCGACATGAACCGTTCCGGCGGGGAAGTAACGTAATGCGCCCGCGAGCCAGAATCCTGCTTCCACTGGTTGAAACGCGCTGACGTCGTGCGCCATGTCGATGAAGCGGATTTGCGCCGCGTGCGCCAGCATCACGCCCTTCATGATTCCGACAAATGGCTCTCGCAAGCCGAAGTCGGTGGTTAGCGTAACGATGCCATTGGCGCGAAAGGCTGCCATCGAAACCTCTCGATCCGTAGAATCCCGCGACCATGTCGCTATCCCCTGACTCTGTCAATCGCAACCGCGCCACCGGCGCCACTCTCCTCCTGCTGTGCGCATGCTTCGTGCTGAGTGGCGTCGCCGCGCTCGTCTACCAGACCGCCTGGACGCGGCAGTTCGCCATCGTGTTCGGCACCTCCGAGCTCGCCGTGGCGACAGTGCTCGCGGCCTACATGGGTGGACTCGCTCTTGGCGCATTGCTCGCCGAGCGGTTTCTGCCGCGTGTCACGCGTCCGGTGCTCACCTATGCGCTGCTCGAGCTCGGCATCGCCGTCAGCGCCATGTTCGCGGTGCCCTTCCTGCTGTGGCTGGCGAATGTCGGACTGCTGGCCATGTTCGGTGGCCAGGCTTCACCGCCTGACAGCGATCATGCCGGCACCACCACTTTCTATCTGCTGAGCGCATTCGCGGCGCTCGCACTGCCCACCACACTCATGGGCGCAACGCTGCCGCTGCTGGCGCGATACGCGGTTGCCGAGGAACAGCAGATCGGCCGGCGCATCGGACTTCTCTATGCCATGAACACAGCCGGCGCGGTTTTCGGCGCCTTGATCACCGCGTTCGCATTGCTGCCGGAACTCGGACTGAGGGGCACGATCTGGTTCGCGGCCGCGCTCAATGTTCTGGTGTTCCTGCTGGCGGCGGCTCTTGGGCAGCGTGTTGCCGGGAAAGCTCCCCCAAAAGGATATTCACTCGACGCGCCGGCGCCGCAAGCCGCTCCGGCACGCGTGCGCGGCGCGGCCTTCGGCCAATTCCCCGGGCCCGCCTGGGTGCTGCCCCTGATGCTGCTCGCCGGCGCGGTGGCTTTTTTCCAGGAAGTGCTGTGGACGCGCATGTTGTCGCATGTCGTCGGCAGCAGCATCTACGCCTTCGGCGTGATGGTCGCGAGTTTTCTCACCGGCATCGCGCTCGGCGGTGGCCTGGGCGCCGCACTGGCGAAGACCCGCGAACGCGCCGCGCAGGCGCTGGCGGCGGCACTGATCCTGGCCGCCGCGGCCGGCGGCGTCGCGTATCTGCAGCTCGAGTC
>Ga0307500_10000701_pt1 | contig 10685 bp, 6 predicted proteins | sample 14_S_MG_FD_201362 | JGI IMG/M metagenome (GOLD analysis project Ga0307500, IMG submission 201362) | Soil microbial communities from Populus trichocarpa stands in riparian zone in the Pacific Northwest, United States - 14_S | ecosystem: Environmental > Terrestrial > Soil > Riparian zone > Trees...
TGCTGCCGTACCTGGCGGTCGTGGTCGGCCTGGCGTTCGTCCTGCTCATGCTGGTGTTCCGGTCGCTGCTGGTACCGCTGAAGGCCGCGCTCGGCTTTCTGCTGTCGATCGCGGCCACGTTCGGCGCGGTGGTCGCGGTGTTCCAGTGGGGCTGGGCGGCCGACCTGCTCGGCGTCAAGCAGACCGGGCCGATCATCAGCTTCCTCCCGATCCTGCTGATCGGGATCGTGTTCGGCCTCGCCATGGACTACCAGGTCTTCCTGGTCACCCGGATGCGCGAGGAGCACGTGCACGGCGCCGAGCCGCGCCAGGCCGTCGTCGCCGGGTTCGGCCACGGAGCCAGGGTGGTCACCGCCGCCGCGATCATCATGATCAGCGTCTTCGCCGGCTTCATCCTCTCGCCCGACGCGATCGTCAAGTCGATCGGCTTCGCGCTCGCACTCGCCGTCCTCTTCGACGCCGTCATCGTCCGGATGACCATCGTGCCCGCGGTCATGACCCTGCTCGGCGGGGCCGCCTGGTGGCTGCCCGGCTGGCTCGGCCGGCTGCTGCCCAACGTGGACGTCGAGGGCGAGAAGCTACGGCAGCACCTCGACGAGGCGGTCGCCAGACCGACCGCGGAGACCGGCGACCGGGTACCAGCCTGACCACCCCGCGCCGGCCGCCAGCGGCGGTACGCGACCCGCTGGAGCCGGCCGCGGGGTCCGGACGGCGCCGGTCAGCCGGTGATCCGGTAGGTGGCCAGTGACCGGGCGGGGATGGTGGCGCTGAAGGTGCCGTTGGCCAGCGTGGTCGTGGGCTGGGCGGTCATGCTGTTGGCGCCGTTGGTCAGGTAGGGCGTGACCGTGCCGCTGGATGCTCCGGTGTTGGTCAGCGTGTAGCTGGTCGAGGTGGCGGTGGTGGCGGTGTTGAGGACGACGATCACCGTGGATCCGTCGGGGTTCCTGTAGGCGCTGGCCTTCAGGTTGCTGTCCGGGCTGCTGGCGGCGATGCGGGCGGCGCCGGGGCGGATGAACCTGCTGTAGCTGGCCAGGGCGTAGTACCGCTTGGACGGCGTGAGGGTCGAGCCGCTCAGCCCGATCAGGGAGCTGTCGTGGCTGGTGGCGCTGATTCCCCACCAGTACAGGAAGGCGTTGAGGTTGGCGCCGGTCATGCCGGTGTGGATGCGCTGGGCCCAGGTGATGCCGGCGGCCTCGCTGGTGCTGTCCCAGACGTTGGTCCAGGTGGCGCCGTTGACCGCCCATTCCGACTCCCACAGGTGCCGGCCTCCGGTGCTGACCGCGGTGGCTGGCGGGTTGGAGTAGCCGTGGCTGGTGAACAACCCGACGGCGGAGTTGCCCGCTACCGCGCTGACGTAGCCGGGCAGCAGGTTGAAGCCGAGGGTGTCGCAGCAGGCGATCCTGGTGGGCAGGCCGGAGGCTCGCATGGTCGGGCCGAGGACCGACAGGAAACTGGCGGCCTGGGCCGGGTTGACCAGCATGCTGGAGTAGTTGGTGGTCAGCGACGGCTCGTTGACGAAGTCCAGATAGGACGGTGTGACCCCGGCCGACGCCCAGAACTTCGCGTGCTGGACGAGGTAGTTGGCGTAGGCCTGGCGCCAGTCTCCGCTGCCGCACGACGCGCCGGGGGTGCCGCACAGCGAGCCGCCGTTGGACTCGCTGCCGCTGGTCTTCATGAAGCCCGGTGCGCTCCAGGCGTCGTTGTAGAAGGTCGTCACGCCGTAGCTGTTCTTCGCCTGCCTGGCCAGCCACAGCTGCCCCTGGTCCTGCGCGTCGCTGCCGGTCCAGACGTACGTCGGCGTGGCCGTCGGGCCGGCCGGGCGGTTCGGTTCGATGCTGCCGGAGTCGGACGGGATGAGGCTGCGCAGGATGCTGAACCCGGCGCCGCTCGTCGTACTGAACAGCAGGTCCAGCGCCTGTCGCCGCGGCGTGCTGCCGAGGTTGCGGATCGAGTTGGCCTGACCGAAGGCCTCGGCGACACCGAAGCCGTCGATCGTCTGCTGCGTGCTGCCGCCGTTCACGACCACGGTCGACGCGGCGGCCGCCGGCAACGAGGTCACCGCGACAACCAGACCGGTGCCGACGAGGCCGGCGGCGACAGCGGCGAACAGCCGGATCCGGCGCGCTGGTCGGGACATGGGACGCTCCATTCGCGTACTACCTGGACAGGCCGATGACGCGGCCATTGAGGCTCTTCGGGGTGGTGGCCGGGCTGCCGGTGACGGCGGCGAACGGCAGCGCCGTGGTCGGCGCCGCGGTGCGCTGGACGAGGTAGGACCGGCCGGCCTGGGCCGGGATGTTGACGGTCGGGGCGGTCTGCGCCGGGACCACGGTGGCGCCCGCGTTGTCGATGACCGTCACGCTCTGGCCGGGCCACGGGTTGCGGACGGTGAGGGTGCCGGTCGCGCCGGCGTCGATCGCCACGGTGGTCAGCGTGCCGTTGCTGATCTGCACGTGCACCTTGCCCTTGTGCTGGATGTAGACGGTGCCGTCGGCGGTCCAGCCGCTGGGCCAGCCCGGTGCGACGCGCAGCGTCCCGTCGTAGTCCTGCACGAGGCCCTCGCCGACCGCCGCGGCGTCCACCCCCATCTCCTCCAGGTAGGGGCTCGTGGGTTGGGCGTTCCAGGCGGCCAGCCCGTTGGGGAACACCTGGTACTTGCCGATGTTGGCGATCATCGCGGTCCGCATGTCGTTGCCCAGCCCGAGGCGTGCCGCGTGCAGCGCATCGAAGCTCCAGTCGCTGGCGGTGACGTAGCTGCGGTGCGCGAATGTGCGCTTGGCCAGGTCAGCCTGGTTGCCGCTGTCGCCGATCAGGTTGTAGGGCCAGACCGGCTCCAGCCCGAGGTTCTCCGAGTTGTGCCTGGCCGCCGTCGGCTGGCCGGACAGGGCCAGCATGTTGTTACCGGCCGCATCCGACGACGGGCCGAGCACCTGGGTCTGGGTGGCCACATCGGTCCTGGGCAGCGGCCGGATCTTCGGGATGGCGGCGTTGAGCCGGGTGACCATGTCGGCGTCGACACCGAGAGTCCGCGCCGCGGATACCACGATCGGGAACAGCGACTGCATCGCGGCCACATCGGTGCTGGGGTCGTTGACCGCCCACTGGATCTCGTGCGCGTTGGATGTGGTGTGCAGGAAGCCGTCCGAGCCGATCTTCGCATGCGCCAGCAGGAACTTCGCGGCGCCGCTCATGACCGGGTAGTTGGCCGACAGGAACGACCGGTCGTCGGTCATGAGGTAGGTCTGCCAGATCCACAGGCCGATCTCGGCGCCGGTGGTGACGGTCTGGGAGTTGTACGTCGCGGCGATGGCGGAGTCGCAGGACGCGTTGCTCGCGGCGCTGCTGCCGGCGTAGAAGCCGTTGCCGTTGAACCGCATGGTCTCCGGCACGCACAGGCCGTCGTGGCCGGGGTAGTGCGCGCTGGTCCAGGCGGCGATGTTGGCGACGTTGGTCCGGTAGAGGGTGAACACGGGGGTGTTCTGGGCGAACGCCCCGGCGGACAGGTTGGCCTGAACGAACATCCGCAGGTTCCAGAACCAGTAGCCGGCCGGGAACCAGGGCTGGGAATCCTGGTTGAAGCTGAACAGGTCGGCCACTCCGGCCTGGGTGCCGGGCAGGGCACCGCGGTTGGTGGCGGCGATATCGAACAGGTACAGGGTCCGCATGTTCTCGAAGTACTCGCCGGAGCCGTCGCTGGACGTGATCTTGATCAGGCCGACCGAGTTCCAGTAGTTGTGCCACCAGGCCAGGTGGCTGGCGGCCAGGTCGCCGCGGCTGCGGGTCAGGTCGCCGCCGAGCAGCGTGGTGGCGGTGGCGATCGGGTCGCCGCCGGTCCAGGTGGGGGAGACCACGATGACGCGGTACGAGCCGTCGCTGTTGGGTTTGAAGCTCACCCGGGCGGTCGTCGAGTTCGGCGTGGACGCGGCCACGTTGCGGCCGCCGGCGCCGATGCCCGCCATCGCGCCGAACGTTCGGCCGGAGGCGCCGGTCGCGGTGCTGTCGGTCCAGGTCTGCGACAGGGTCGCCACCGGGCCGGACGCCGTCGCGGTCGGGGATCGCCCGCTCCACAGTTCCACCTGGGCGGTCTGTGTGCTGTTCGGGTCGGCCCCGGTGACGTCCACGACGAGCTGCGCGGTGTCCGCCCGGACGTACGCGGTCAGGGTCATGCCGCCGCCCGACTCGCGCAGGGTTCCGTCGTACAGGTCGAGGTGGCCGGTGAAGTCACTGGCACCGGTCAGCCGGCTCAGGCCGGGGATGACCACCCGCCCCGGCGACTTGCGGTCCGGGAAGGTGTCGGTGCGGTTGAGCTGTGCGGTGAACCCGTTCGCCGCCCACGCCGCGACGCCCAGCGTGCCGTTGCCGAGCGGGACGAACTCGCTGGCGTTCGTGTTGGGCCGGGCCAGCACGATGTCCGACCGGCGGACGACGTTCGGGGTGTCCACCACGAACCGGCCGTTCTGCCATGCCGTCGTCGACCCGGCCGCGGCGGCTGTCCGGGCGGCGACCGCCGACGCCGCCATCAGTACCACCGTCGCCGCGGCGGTTCCCGCCGCAAGGGATGCCCTTGTGCGTGCGCGCATCGTGTCCTCCGTCGCGTCGGAGCCGGCCGGTCAGCAGGTGGAGTTGGTCTGGGTGAGCAGGGCGAGCCGCCAGGGCAGGGTGCTGTAGCTGCCGGTGTCGATGGACGGGTCGCGGCCCTGGTAGAGGTACTGCATGCGGCAGCCGCTGATGGTCAGCGTCTGGTCGAACCCGCTGCGGATCATCTCGCCGTGGCTGACGTCGGTGGTCCAGGCGGTGCCGCCGAAGGTGACGTTGGCGGCACCGGCGAACGGGTTGGCCTGCGTGTTGGCCAGCGCGGTCCACGGACCGCTGATGCTGGTGGCGGTCCAGGACCGGAAGTAGCGGCGGCCGGCGGAGCCGATGGCCTCGACGATCAGCAGGTATTGGTTGCCGCCGGCCACCTTGTAGACGTTGCTGGCCTCCCACAGCGGGTGCCGGGCCGCGTCCTGCATGGCGATGACGGGCTGGCTCATGCCGGCGGGGAAGGCCGACACGCTCGTCTGCGACCGGTACAGGTGGCCGTTGTCGTCGGAGGAGAACAGGGAGCAGGTGGCCGAGTCGCAGATGACCCACATGTCGACCCAGAAGCCGCCGCCGATGTTGTCCCGGATGATCTGGGGCATGCCACCGTAGAAGCCCCGCGGCGCGGTCCAGCCGGCCGGGTTGCCGATGTCGGGGTTGGTGGAATACGACGCGTCGTTCCCGGTCTGGTAGATCAGGTACCACAGCCGCCGCGGCGCGAAGTAGAAGATCTGCGGCGCGGCCCGGTAGCCGGTGCCGATCGGCGTCTGGTCCAGGAAGCGCTGGGTGGCCGCGCCCGCCTGCGCCCAATCGGTGAAACTCAGGTACACCATGCTGTACTTGCCGGTCGAGCTGGTGGTCGTGGCGAACAGGTGGTAGCGGCCGTTGACGAACACGACCGACGGGTCCTTGATCGCGGACAGGCTATGCGTGGCGTCGTTCTTCGGGCCGATGAGCGGTCCGGTCGAGGACCACCGGAACGTCGCCGGCAGGCTGGCGGTCGCGCCCGGCGGTGCGGTCACTGCCGGTGAGGCGGCGGCGGTGACGTGCAGGGAGCTGTTCAGGAAGGTCGCGATCACGTCCCAGCTCGGGTTGGGCGTGCCGGTCCGGACGGTCTCCTGGCAGTTGCTGGTGGTGCGAACGGTCTGCGCGCCGAAGTGGGCGGAGCTGAGCACGTCGGACTGGCTGTGCCCGGCGCCGGGGACGGAGAAGAACTGCACGCTGCCGCAGGCGGCCTTGATCGCGTTGTAGAGCAGGACGCTCTGCCCGTGCGGCACCAGCGGGTCGGCCTGGCCGTGCAGCAGCATCATCGGCGGGTCGTTGCGGTCGACGTACCGGACCGGGTTGGCCTGAGCGACCTGGCTCGGGCAGGTCTGGATCGCGCACCCCATCAGCCGGGACTCCGGGGAGTTCGCGCCGTCGTGGTCCAGCCCACCCGGTACCCGCTGGGTGTTCATCTGCAGGAAGTCGGTCGGGCCGAAGAACGCGACCCCGGCCTGCACCGCGCTGGCGACACCGGTGACGCCGATGGTGCCCTCCAGGGCGGCGACACCACCGGTCATCGCGGCCATGTTGGCTTCCCAGCCACCGGAGGAGTCGCCGGCCACGGCGAACCGGTTCGGGTCGAGGTTGAACCGGCCGGCGTTGGCCCGCAGGAAGCGGATCGCCGCTTTGATGTCGAACACCTGGGCCGGGAACTTCGCCTGGGAGCTGGAACGGACGCTGACCCCGGCGACCGCGTACCCCCGCGGGTTGAACATGCTCGCGATCGAGTTCGCGCTGGCCTTGCCGTTGTCACTCATCCACGCGGACCCGCCGGTCCAGATCAGCAACGGCCGCGGCCCGCTCGGGGTGGACGGGAGGTAGACGTCGAGCAGGTGACCCCGGCTGCCGGCCGGCTGTGCCGGCGCGTACGCGATGTTGTTGGTCACCTGCACGGCCTGCGGCCTTGCCGCCGTCGCGTAGCCGTTGGTCGGGACGCCGGTGACGGCGAGCGCGGTCACGGCCGCGCCGGCGATCACGGCCGCGCGGATACGGGCATGCATCGCGGTCCTCCAGTGTCAGGCGGTAATCGCCGTACGGCGAGCTATGGATGCCGACTCGCCAGCGGGCTCGGTGCCATGTGGCTGTCGCGGTCGGCACGCCGCCTAGGACCGCTGGAGTACGGACCCCCATCGGGGTTTTTGACCATCTCGCGGGATCGATGACCCGCAGCGACAGTATGACGGCATTGTGGCGGTAGTCAACGCTCATGTCACGTGACCGGCGGTGAGCCTTGCAGCGTTGGGGTTCGAGTCAGGTACGGCTGGCCGACCGGGGGCGGCAAGCCAGATCAAGTCTTTACGAACGCGACGACAGCCGTCTCGTCTCTGTTGACTATCCGGTAGTAGCTTCCTAGAGTCGGCGGCCTTACACCGGGGCACGCTCCGGAGCACTGCGGCGAGCACGGTCGTGTTCACGCTCACCTGTGAGCTTGAGGTCCACGGACGTAGTTCGACGTAGTTCAAGGAGGGGCGATGCGCCTATCTCGGTTCCGCCTGTTCATCGCAAGTGTCGTGCCGGTGGCGGTGGCCGCTTCAGTCGGCGCGGTCTTGGTGACCGCGCACGCCGCGACGGCTGGGTGCCGGGTCACCTACACGGTGACGTCCCAGTGGGCGGGAGGCTTTGGTGCCAACCTGGACCTGACCAACGTCGGCGATCCGGTCAGCGGTTGGACGCTGACATGGTCGTTCGGCGCCGGTCAGCAGGTGACACAGGCGTGGAACGCGGTCGTCACCCAGGGCGTGGCCCAGGTGACCGCTCGCAACGCCAGCTGGAACGGCAATCTCGCCACCAACGGCAGCGCGAGCTTCGGGTTCAACGGCTCGTGGAACAACAGCAGCAACCCGGCACCGACCAGCTTCGCGCTCAACGGCACCACCTGCACCGGTGGTGTGACCAACCCGCCGCCGACGACCTCGCCCCCGCCGTCCCCGAGCGTGAGCCCGACGCCGAGTCCTACCGGCGCCCCCGGGCCAGCGAACTCGATGGGCTTCATCGGGTGCTCGATGGCCGAGAACGTCGCGCAGGGATACGTCGCGGATGGCGGCCGGCGCATGTGGGGCCCGTACGGGACCGGTGGCCTGGTCGTGCAGTCGTGGACCGATCCCAATTCCAGCGCCTGGCAGAAGTTCGACCAGCAGGTGAGCAGGTTCGGCAGGCCGACGACGGTGTGGGTGCAGATCTGTATCTTCGCCAACCCGGGAGCGACCTTCGATGAGGTGAAGCGGCTCATCGCCAACGCACGCCTGCACGCGGCCCCGGGGGCGGCGATCATCGTTTCCGGCCAGCCGCTCTACGCCCCGGGGCACACCTGCACCCTGGCCGGCACCAACGGTCCACAGTTGACCGACAACCTCGCCCGCCAGGCAGCCGGCGACCCGACGCAGCGGGTGGCCTACCCCGGGCAGTTCCACCTCGCCAACAGTGAGGTTCTCGCGGACACCTGCCATGCCAACACGACCGGCCAAGCCTCGCTCGGCCGACAGGCCTTGGCGTTCTGGGGCTGACCAACCGTCCACACCGGCCGGCACCACAGTCGCGACGGCAAGCCCACGTCACCCCAGCGGCGACGTGGGCTTGCCGTCGCCACCTGCGACAGCATCCTTGTCCGCCCCGGCAGGGTGTGCCCGACGGTCGAGCCGGGCGGGACAGGGCCGCCCGCGGCGGTCTGTACGCGCGCCGCGGCCAGTAAGGGCGCCGGTGGGCGGCGCCGGTAGGCCGCCGGGAGCCTGACGCCCGCCGGCTGATCTCGGGAGGCCGCGGCAGCACCGCACCGTCGCTCACGCTCTACGAATGAAAGGACGACCGACCCACTTCTGTTGACTAACAGATGATCTCTTCCTAGAGTCATCGGCCTTACACCCGCGACTTCTGCGGCCACCGACAGGCCCAACGGCCCGGCGCGGCTGACACAAGGGGGCAGCGATGACGAGGCCAGTGATGAGCCGGCGGCGGGTTCTCGGGATGCTCGGGGCCGCCGGTGTCGGTGTCGTGGCGGCCGGCTGCGGCAGCAGTGTCGGGAGCGGGAACAGCGGCGGCGGGGGTGGCAACCGGACCGTCAAGGTCGGCCTGGTCGTGCCGCAGGCGGGGGTGTACGCGGCGCTCGGCACCGACATGAAGCGTGGTTGGGACCTGTGGTTGGAGCGGCACGGCAACAAGCTCGGCGGCTACTCGGTCACCACGGTCACGGCGGATGAGGGGGAGGGGCCGCAGACCGGCGTGCCGGCGGTGCAGAAGCTGCTGCAGCAGGACCGGGTCGATGTGCTGGTCGGGATCGTCAACTCGGCCACCGCGCTCGGGGTCAAGGACATGGTCGTCGAGGCGAAGAAGCTGCTGGTGATCGCGAATGCGGGTGCGGGGGCGATCACGGGTGCGGGGCGCACCCCGTATATCTGGCGGACGTCGTTCACCAACGCGCAGGTCGCCGCGGCGATGGGCGGTTTCCTGGCCGGGACGGTGAAGAAGGCGTACGCGATCGCCCCGGACTACGCGGCTGGCGCGGAGGCGATCTCCGGTTTCAGCACCGCGTTCACGGCTGGCGGTGGCACGGTCGTCGGGTCGAGCAAGCCGGCGTTCGGTAAGACCCAGGACTATCAGCCGTTCCTGTCCCGGATCCGGGCTGCTGGGGGGCAGGCGACGTTCTGTTTCTTTTCCGGGGCCGAGGCGGTCTCGTTCGTCAAGCAGTACGCGCAGTTCGGCCTGTCGCCGCGGGTCCCGCTCTACGGCTCCGGGTTCCTCACCGAGGGCGGCGTGCTGGCCGCGCAGGGCGACGCGGCGGTCGGCGTGCAGACCGCGCTGCACTACTCGACCGAGCTGGACAACCCGGCGAACAAGGCGTTCCTCGCGGCGTACCAGGCGAAGAACAACCAGGCGCCGACCGTGTTCGCGGTGCAGACCTGGGACGCCGCCAATGTGCTGGACCGGGCGCTGCGGACGGCCACCGGCCTGAGTGGCGACGCGCTGGCCGCCGCGCTGGGTTCGGTCGGGTCCATCGACGACAGCCCGCGCGGTGCCTGGAGTTTCGACGGCCAGTCGCCCAAGCAGACGTTCTACCTGCGGCGGGTCGAGCGCAGCGGCGACCACCTGGTCAATGCCGTGGTGCGCGAGCTGGGCGTGTCCGGTCAGGTCGGCTAGCCGACCGGGCCGGGACCGGAGGTGCTGGACGTCGGCGTGGTCGCGGTGCTCAACGGGCTCGCGATCGGGTTCCTGCTGTTCGTGGTCGCCGTCGGGTTGTCGTTGGTGTTCGGCATGATGGACGTGCTCAACCTCGCGCACGGCGCGCTGTTCCTGACCGGGGCCTACATTGCCTGGTCGGTTGCCGGCCAGCAGCCGTCGTGGCTGGGGTGGCTGGCCGCGCTGGCGGTGGCGACGGCGGTCGGCGCGGTCGCCGGCGGCGGCCTGTCGCTGCTGACCGGGCCGCTGGCCGACCGCACGCACCTGGAGCAGGCGCTGCTGACGCTCGGCGTGGCGCTGGTGGTGGCCGACCTGCTGTCCATCCTGTTCGGCCACGACGTGCGGGCGGTCAACCCGCCGGCCGGGCTGACCGGCACGGTGACCGCGGCCGGCAGCACCTACCCGGTCTACCGGCTGGCCCTGATCGGCCTCGGCGCCGCGACCGCGCTGGCCATGCACCTCGCCGTGGAGCGGACCCGGCTCGGCGCGCTGGTCCGGGCCACCGTCGCCGACCGGGAGATGGTCGCCGCGGTGGGTGTCGACGCGCGGATCGTCCGGGCCGGGGTGTTCGTCGCCGGGTCGGTGCTGGCGACAACGGCGGGCGTCCTGGGCAGCCCGATCTACAACGCCGGGCCGGGCCTGGACAGCACGATCCTGATCCTGGCGCTGGTCGTCGTCGTGATCGGCGGCCTGGGCTCGGTCCGCGGTGCGCTGGTCGCGGCGCTGCTGATCGGCCAGATCGAGTCGACCGGGCGGGCGCTGCTGTCCGACCTCGCCTCGTTCCTGCTGTTCGGCGCGCTCGCGGTGGTGCTCGCGGTGCGCCCGCGCGGGCTGTTCGGCGGCCGGGCATGACTATCTCGGCGCCGGCCGGGCCGGCCGGGCCGGCCGGC
>Ga0307500_10000708_pt1 | contig 10652 bp, 13 predicted proteins | sample 14_S_MG_FD_201362 | JGI IMG/M metagenome (GOLD analysis project Ga0307500, IMG submission 201362) | Soil microbial communities from Populus trichocarpa stands in riparian zone in the Pacific Northwest, United States - 14_S | ecosystem: Environmental > Terrestrial > Soil > Riparian zone > Trees...
GACAAGCCGCCGTCCGACTGGAACCACTCTCGGCGAGAAGGACGCCGCTCCCGGCGCCCGGCAACGCCAGCCAGGGCACGGCTTCTCCCGGTCCGTCCGGCCCGTGGGCTCTTGCCCGCCGGACGGCGCGGTCCGAGCACGGCGCGTCAGCGCCGCGCGCAGCGGCCCGCGACCGGCCGAGCGGGCCGGCCCGCAGGGCCGGCACTCGACCAAGAAGAGAAAGTCCTCACGACATGCTGCTGTGCACATGACTCGTCGCAGGCCGTCACAAGCAGGCACGGCGGCGGCAAGCGCGCTTCGATGCCGCACACGGCGGGGCTCGACGACATCGACATGGGAGACGTCACGGCTACGCGTCTGTACTGTACAAGTGTTGAAGGAGGTTCCACCGGATGCTGACATGGACCGTCACGGCGACCGTGATCGCCACTATTGGAGGCATCGTTGTCGCAATTCAAGCCGCTGCTTTCAATCGCATGCGCCGCGACGTTTACTCCCGCGTCATTTTCGGGCAGGACTCCGCTCAGTCTCTAGTGGAGTCAAGCCGACTAGAGGCCGCTTTAGCGACAATGCGATATCGAAATTTCTTCGGTCGCCCGCGCATGGAAATTGACGAACAGGGGATAGCCGGCGATCGTTACCGTGATTCCGTGTCGGCGACAGGTCCAGACAAGCGCGGCTACTACTATTACTACCTACATCGCGCGGAAACCCCTGCGGCGACTCCTGTTGATTCTGAAAAGGTGCGACACTGGCTCGAACTCGTGCGACGTTTGGATCTAGAAAATCTGCATGACGCCAAGTCTGGCGAAGCCACGACAACGGAAGGCGTGTCGGGTGCTCCCGTCTTCTTGATGCGCAGCGGACCCACGACCCCGCTCCTTGTCTTGTTCTTCCGACCGAGGAAGGACGACAAGCATAGGCTTGAGATCAGCCTGCTCCGTGGTGGCTTTAGATCCTCCTGGGATCTTTCCGGAGCGAGAGCGATGGATCAACATCTAGCCAACGATCTGCTAGGTGATCTTCGTAGACATCGCCGTGGTAGTTTGAATAAGGACTGGCAGAAGGTTGGTGACGATCTCCGAAGGTCAGCAGGAGCTGCCCTTCCTGATGAGGAGTCAGACGGCATGAATGATCCACTCGATGGGTAGTCCAGCTATGCCCGACGGTGGCAAGAGAGAAGCGCTACCCGCCGACGACGATGGTTCTCAAACCCGGTCGCCAAATGGACGGAAAGACGAGCCGCTACCTCCGATCATCGTGGCAAAGCAACGGGACCTTGAGCACGTATTCGAACGCTTCGAATACCACCGAGGCCCCCTACCTACCGCGGATGAACTTGCCAAACTAAGTGAACTAGGTCTCGCGGACCGTGTTGTCGCAATGGCTGAGAAAGAGCAGGATCACCGCCACAGTTTGGAGGTGCGCGAGCAGGATGCGCGCGTGGCGCTCACAAATGGCGAACTTCACCATCGAGCAAGAATCGCTATACGTGGTCAACACTACGCCATTACTACTGTGGTGGCGTCGTTGGGCACATCGCTCGGCCTAGCCGCCATGCATTCTTGGTCATCCGCGATTGTGGCCGCGGTTCCAACCGTAGTCGCACTCTTCCTTCGCCAGCAAGAGCCTCGATTCAGAAGACGCCGACAGAGCGAGGAGACTGCACAGTCGGCCGACAATTTCGATGACGCATGAATGAAGCGCGGCTCAGGCCGTCGCAACTTGCACGCGACGCGACAGAACGGCATGGTTCCTCAGCAGTCAGGGGGCCGGTAGTCGAGGCCGCGAGTCATACCGATGTTATACGAGACGCAAGTTCGCTCTCAAATAAAGCGGACAGCGCGGCGACGGATCCTGTATCTACACATGCAGGTTTCCGAGGAATGCGAGAAGGTTGTCGAATACTATATCCGCGGCTCCAACCGGTCTCATAGTGAGGCCCCATGGCCCCCGCACAATCCGGACAGTAAACAGGCCTGCGCCGCGCGCTGGCTGGATGTCGTTGTCGAGGCGGTCGCCGACGTAGGCGATTTCGTGGGGTTGGTGGCCGCTGACTTGGATGAGTTTGTGGAAGAAGGCGGGGTTGGGTTTGGTGACGCCCCAGTCGTCGGAGGTGGCGAGGGTGTCGCAGGGGAGGTTGAGGTTGCGGAGGTATTCGCCGATGCGGGCGGTTTGGTTGCCGGCGATGCCGACGTAGTAGCCGGCGTCCATGAGTTGTTGGAGGCAGGGGCGGGCGTCGGGGTAGAGGTCGTCTTCGGTGATGTATTCGCCGCAGCCGGCGTCGATGCGTTTTTGTCGTTCGGTGGCGAGGTCGAAGCCGGGACGGAAGACTTGGAAGACGTCGCGGTAGTCCTGGCCGCGGGCGATGACTGCGCCGAAGACGGCGGAGAAGGTGTGGCGGGGGACGCCGAGCCAGTCGGCCCAGGTGCCATACTCGCGAGTCTCGTCTACGAGGACTTCTCCGACGTCGAACCAGACGGCGCGGATGGGCACGGGACTGTTCCTTCCGGACGGGCTCAGGCGAGGGTGGCGAGTTGTTCGTCCAGGGTGCGGACGGGGACGGTGGTTTTCCATTGGTCGACGGAGGCGCGGAATTCGCGTAGGCGGCCGGCGCCGGTGGCGTAGCCGGCGCGGTGCAGCTGGTCGGCGGCGTTGCCGGCCAGGGTGCAGGCGTGGTCCAGGTTCCCGCCGGACAGTTCGACGGCGGCGAGGTCGGCCAGGAAGACCGCGCGTTGCTTGACGGCGGTACGCGGGAGAGCTTGGCGAGGGCGTCGGTCAGGGTGGCGCGGGCGTCATCCAGGCGGCCGGCACGCAGGGTCGCGTAGCCGGCGAACCCGGCCAGCCGGGTGGTGTCGTAGTAGTCGAACCAGGGCAGCGCGGGTGACAGGCCGGGGTGGTCGAGGGCGTCGCGGGCGCGGTCGACGGCGGCGAGGGCGGCGGCTGGGGTGCCGGCGTTGGTCTGGATCTCGGACTCGACGGCGGCCAGCCAGGAGCCGAGTGGGCCGTGTGGCTGTTTGGTGACGTGGTGGGCGGCGCCGCGTAGGTAGTCCAGGGCGGCGGACAGTCCGTGTTCGGCGGCGGGGATGAACGCGACGTGTCCGAGGGCGGCGGCGGCCTGGAGGTGGTCGCCGCCTTCGCGGGCTGATTCGAGGGCGACGTTGTAGTAGCCGCGGGCGGTCATCGGGTCTTGCAGGTCGAAGAACGCCAGCCGGCCGGCGAGGGTGCCGACCCGTGAGCGGTTGACCAGCAGCCGGCGGCGTTCGGCCGGTGCCGGGCCCTGGCGCAGTAGGTCGGCGACGGTGTCCAGGTGGGCGATCACGGGCGTCATGAGCGCTGCCGGGGCGGTGGTGTGGTAGAGGCTCTGGTAGTGGGTGGCGAGCTGCTCCAGGTCGCCGACCGTCTCCGGGGTGGGCTTGCGGGCGCGGCTGGGCCGGCCGGTGGGAGCGAACGGGAGCGAACGGGAGCGCGGTGGCGGCCGGCGTCAGCCCGATCAGTTTGAGTAGCGCGCGGCGCTGCATGAGTTCGTCCTTCCATGTTTCGAACATCCTCGGTTGCAGGATCGCGCCGGCCTCGCCGAGCTGTTCGAGCACGGCGGTAGCGCCATCCATCAGGGCGAGCACTGAACTGTCCATAGTGGACGACGCGGTGACCGCACCGTCGGCGTCGGCCGGGTTGCCCTGGCCGAGACCGAGCTCGTCGACGGACACCCCGAAGACGAGGCAGAGCAGTTCGCGGTAGAGCCGGACGGGGCGCTTCTCGCCACGTTCCCACTTGGCGACCATGTCGCCGGTGATTCCGACGCGTTCCTCTTTGCGTATCCAGGCCAGGCGCGCGACCTGGTCGGCGAGGTCCCGTTGTGTCCAGCCGCGGGCCTTGCGTAGTTCGCGTATCCGTATGCGTCCGGCGTCGCTGTCGGTCATCGTTGCCCCCTCAAACTGGCCAACTTGCACACCGAGACTAGCTCGGGACTAGGACATGTCCGCCAGACGGGACTAGCTAGTGGACTAGTAGCGGACTAGTCGCCAGACCAGTAGTACCGAACTTCTCGCCGTTCCATTACCTAGACGGCCACATCGGGCCGGACACAGGACAGCGAGAGGGAAACCGTCATGCGGCTGGAGATCAAGACTCAGGGAGTCGACTTCGTCGTCTCCAAGGCGCCGGAGCCGAAGAACGACGGCGAAGGCAGGCAGAAGGCTGACCGGGGCACCGGTGAGCTGCTGTACGTGACCGAGGTCGTCGCGATGGACGACTCCGGCGCGGAGGTCATCAAGGTCACCACGGCCGGCGAGCCGAAGGTCGGCAAGCGGCAGATGGTCGCGGTGACCGGGCTGGTGGCGCTGCCGTGGGCGATGGACGGCCGGTCCGGTGTGGCGTTCAAGGCGGACGCGTTGGCGCCGGCCAAGGGTGCGGCTGCGGGGGCGGCGGCGTGACCGCGCTCGGGTCGGACGTGGAAGTGACCCGGTTGCAGCGGGAGTACGACCGGGCCGAGCTGGCGTGTGACGACGCCGCGACGGCGGAGCGGGCGGCGTTTCGCCGCTGAGAAGAGGCGATGGGCGCCTACGAGGTCGCCCGGGACGAGTCCGCGCAGGCGTGGCAGGCCTACGCCGAGGCCATCGGCTAGCGGCCGCTTCGCGGCCCCCGGCCGGCGCTGGCTGCGAACCGTCCGGCCGGGCGCCCCATACCCCACCCATCCCAAACGGCAGGCAGGGAGATCGTGTGATGAGCGTACTTCGGCGACGCCGCGCCCAGGAGTTGCGGCAGTTGCAGGCCGCTGGCTGGACTGTGCGGACTGAGACATTGGGTGACCGGCTCCGGGGCCGGCGGGACCGCGCGGCGCGTGCCGTGCGGGCCGTTCCGGTGAGCGGGTCGCCGTGGGTGTCGCGGGGTTCGCGGTGAGCCGGGAGTTCCGGGCGTTGGCCCGGGAGCTTCGGCCGGTGTACCGGCGTAGCCGGCCGGCGCTGGTCGCGGTGGCCGAGTGGGTGCTGCGGTACCTGCCGGAGCTGTTCGCGGCGTACCTGGTGTGGCGGCTGTGGTCGACCTGCACGAGCGTGGTGGGTCCACTGTGGACGGTGCTGGTGTGGTCGGTTATCGCGGTCGGGTCGATGTGGTGGCGGCGGTCGCGGCGGTGGCTGCTGACCGCGGCCGGGTGTGTGCTGACCCGGCACCGGCTGCGGACGGCGCTGATCGTGCTGCGGCTGACCGCGCGGGCCGGGCGGCTGCCGCTGGTGGTGTGGCTTGCCCCGACACCGGTCGGTGAGCGGGTGTGGCTGTGGTGCCGGGCTGGGATATCGGCCGAGGACATCGCTGACGAGATCGACGGTATCCGCGCGGCCTGCTGCGCCCGGGACATCCGGGTGACCAGAGACGAGCGGTGGGCCGCGCTGGTCGTCGTGGACGTGATCCGCCGCGACCCGCTCGCCGCGGCCATCCCCGTCACATCGCCGTTGGCCGCTCACGCGGCGCGGCCGGTGCGGCCGGAGGCCGACGGTGGCTGAGCCGGTGGGACTGTCCATCTGGGACGCCGTGCATCTGGGCGTGGACGAGACCGGCCGGCCGGTGCGGGTCGGGCTGGCCGAACGGGGCCTACTCATCGGCGGCGAGCCCGGGTCGGGCAAGTCGGTCGCGCTGAACCTGATCGTCGCCCACGCGGCCCTGTCACTGGATTGCCGGCTCGTGCTGGTCGACGGCAAGCGGGTCGAGCTGGGCCTGTGGCGCGACTGCGCCGACACCTTCGTCGGCCCCAGCATCGCCGACGCGATCGACGCCCTAGCGGAGCTGCAAGCCGAGATGGACATCCGCTACGCCATCCTGCTCGCCGCCCGCCGCCGCAAGATCACACCCGACTCGGCAGTGCCCGTCGTACTCGTCGTCATCGACGAACTGGCCTTCTACTCAGCCACCGTCGGCGACACCAAGCAACAGAAGGAGTTCGTCAGCCTCCTCCGCGACCTCGTGGCCCGGGGCCGCGCGGCCGGGATCATCGTCGTCGCCGCGACACAACGCCCCTCGGCCGACATCGTGCCCACCAGCCTGCGGGACCTGTTCGGCTACCGGTGGGCGTTCCGCTGCTCCACCGACGCGTCCTCCGACGTGATCCTCGGACACGGCTGGGCCAACCAGGGCTACACCGCCACTGCGATCAACCCGGCCGCGCGTGGCGTCAGCTGGCTGATCGCTGAGGGCGGCGTGCCCCGGCGCATGAAAGCCGCGTTCCTCACCGACAGACACGTCACCGCTCTGGCCGACATCGCCGCCCAGCTTCGCCGGGACGGTGCGGCATGACCGGTGCCGAGCCGGACCCAGCCGACCTGGGCACGGTGTGGTGGCCATCCCCGTACGGCCCGGGACGCTGCCTGTGCTGCCACGTCGCCGCGGTCGTCACCGTCACCGACACCGGCGGCGAACAAGCCGACCTGTGCTGGCGGCACTGGCACGAAGCCGCCCGCATGTACGCCCCGCTGATCCGGTCCGTGCTCACCCTCCCGGCCGGCCGGGACTGATGACCAGCCCGGCCCTGTCGCCCGGCACCGTCGAACAGATCGTTCGGCGGGCCGGGCGACCGGACTTCGACCGGTGGGCCGAACAGGTCGAACACTGCGGGCACTGTGCCAGACCCGTCCGGCTACGTGGCCGGCTGGTCGGGCGCGGCCCGGACGGTCGACGGCAGGAGGTCTACTCGACCGACCAGGAGCCGGACCGGGTCCTTCTCGTGCGATGTGGGAACCGGCGGGCGTCGGTCTGCCCGTCCTGCTCGCGTGAGTACGCCGGCGACATGTGGCAACTGCTGTACGCCGGCGCCGCTGGCGGCCGCAAGGGCGTGCCGGAGTCGGTCCGGGCGCATCCGCTGGTGTTCGCCACGCTGACCGCCCCCGGGTTCGGCCCGGTACACGGCACCCGGACGACACGCGGCGGCGGTACGGGCCGGTGCCGGCCGCCGCGTGGGAAGCCGCAGCTGTGCGAGCACGGCCGGCCGACCTGGTGCACCCGCGTCCACACCGACGACGATCCCCGGCTTGGCCAGCCGCTGTGTGGCGACTGCTACGACTACCCCGGGCATGTCGCGTTCAACTGGCACGCCCCGGAGCTGTGGCGCCGGTTCACGATCACCATGCGCCGCGTGCTGGCCCGGCGGGCCGGCGTCCTGGTCGCCGACTTCCGCGAACTGGCCCGGCTGTCGTTCGTCAAGGTCGCAGAGTTCCAGCGCCGCGGCGTGGTGCACTTCCATGCTCTGATCCGGCTCGACGGCCCCGGCGACTACGCCGCACCGCTGCTGCCGCTGGATGCGGCCACGCTCGCGGCGGCGATCGAGGAAGCTACCGCAGCTGTCCGGCTCACGGTCGAGCTGCCCGGCGGACCGGTCGCGCTGCGGTTCGGCACGCAAACCGACACGCAACCGATCAACGGCAGCCCGGCCGCCGAGCTGACGCCGGAGCGGGTCGCTGCGTACATCGCCAAGTACGCCACCAAGTCCGCCGAGGACTTCGGGCTCGGCGGCCAGCGGATCACCCCCGCCACGCTCCCCTACCTCGACCTGAGCGACCACATCGAAGCAGTAGTCCGCACAGCGTGGGAGCTGGGCGGCCACCCCGACTACGTCGGCCTGCGCCGCTGGCTACATATGGCCGGCTTCCGAGGTCACTTCGCCTCCAAGAGCCGCCGCTACTCCACCACCCTCGGCGCCATCCGGGGCGAGCGGCGGGCCTACCGGCAGCGCCAGGCGGCCGAGCACGCACGCCAGCTCGGCGACCAGGACGACGCCGACACGACGCTCGTCGTCGCCCGATGGAAGTTCACCGGGCTCGGCTACCTCACCGGCGGCGACGCCGCACTCGCCCTGTCCGCAGCTGCCCGGGCACGCGAGCGACGCGAAGCGGCAACCGACGCCAGACAGTCCACATTAGACAGAGAGGCAGCTCTGTGATGGAGAAGGTGCTACTGACGCCGGCAGAGGCGGCGCAGGCGCTCGGGCTCAGCCGTACCAAGGTGTACGAGCTGATGGCCGGCGGCCTGCTCCGCTCGGTGAAGATCGGGACCAGCCGGCGGGTGCCACGCGAGGCGCTGGCCGAACTCGTCGAGCGGCTCTCGGCTGGGGTGATGGCGTGACCGGCCGGCGGCGCGCACACGGCGAGGGTGCCGTGTTCCAGCGCGCCAGTGACGGCAAGTGGGTCGGCCGGGTCGATGTCGGCTACGTCGACGGTAAGCGCAAGCGGGTAACCGTCTACGGCAAGACCGAACGGGAGGTGCTCGCGAAGCTCCGGGAGGTCGTGAAGGCGAAGGATCGGGGCCAGGACTTCACGGCGCGGCGCCGGACTGTCGGCGAGTGGCTGACCGAGTGGCTTGACGACATCAAGGCGACGGATGGGACGCGGCCACAGACGCTGCGGTGGTACCGGTGGCTGATCACTGACCACATTGCGCCGACCATCGGTCAGATCGCGCTCGACCGGCTCGGCCCGGCAGACGTCCGGCGGGTCGTGACCGTCCTCATCCAGGGCGGTACGGGCAACGTGACGGTCCGCCAGGCGCACGGGCTGCTCCGCAACGCGCTCGGCGACGCGGAGCGGCTGGAGCTGGTGCCGTGCAACGTCGCGCGGTCGATCCGTCCTCCGGCACCCAACCGGCAGCGGCGGCGGGCGCTCACGCCCAAGGAGGCGCGCGGCCTGCTCTTGATGGCGGCCGACGAGCGGCTGTACGCGTTCCTGCTGCTGGCGATCGCTACCGGCCTGCGGCGGGGTGAGCTGCTGGCGCTGCGCTGGTCGGACGTCGACTTCCGGCGTGGCACGCTCCGGGTGGAACGGACACTGCTGCGGCTGGACGGCCGGCTGATCTTCGGCGCGCCGAAGTCGGAGGCGTCGACCCGTACCGTTCCGGTCCCGCCGCTGGCCCTGGCGGAGCTGCGGCAGCATCGGGCGCGTCAGCTGGCCGAGCAGGCGGCGGCCGGCAAGCGCTGGGCTGACCTCGACCTGGTCTTTCCCTCGTCGGTTGGTACGCCGATCGAGCCGACGAACGTCAACCGCTGGTTCCGCGAGCTGCGCGAGCGGGCGGGGCTGCCGTGGGTACGCATCCATGATCTCCGCCACGCCTGCGCGACGTTCATGCTCGCGGCCGGCGCCGACCTGCGGACGATCATGGAGACGCTGGGTCACTCGCAGATCAGCGTCACGGCGGACCTGTACGCGCACGTGCTGCCGCCACGGCAGCGGGCGGCGACGGACGCGGCTGAGGCCGAGCTGTTCGCGGAGGGCGAGGACACAGCCGACGAAGAGGACGACCCAGACGACGGGCTCAGCGGCGCGCTCGTCCGCCGGTGACCGCGGCCTTGGGTACAGAAATGGGTACATCAGGCCGAGCGAGGGACCAGAAGATGACCATCAGCACAGCGCCGATGAAAAGAAACAGAGGCGCTGACCTGCACGGTCAGCGCCCCTGGCCTGTCTCAACCAAGCGCGCGCTCGGCAGGACTCGAACCTGCAACCTCTTGATCCGTAGTCAAGTGCTCTATCCGTTGAGCTACGAGCGCGAGTCCGCTCTAGTGTCGCACATGGCCAGGTGAGGGTGCTGGTGGGGTGGGGTAGCCGGCGACGGCGGCCGATCTACGATCAGCGGGTGAGTGCCGGCCTGCGGGACGCGGTGGATGCGCTGCGGACGGAGTGGCGGCTCGACTTCCGGGTGGCGGAGCGGGTGCTGGGGGCGCTTGCCGGCGGCGGGAGTGTCGGCGAGGTCGTGGCGCGGACGGCGGCTGATCGGCATCAGGTCGAGGACGTGCTGCGGCGGGTCGAGCCGTGGCTGGGGCGGGACGGGGAGCGGTACGTCCTGACCGAGACGGTGGACGAGCCGGCCGGGGTGCCGGACCAGCGGGTGCTGGCGGCGACGATGGCGGAGATCGCGGCCGGGCTGCCGGCGCCCGCGTACGACCTGGATCACGTGCCGGCCCGGCCGGCCACGATGGCGGCCCGGGCCGGCTACTTCGCCGAGCGGTACGCGCTGGCCGGGGCGACCGTGCTCTGCGTCGGTGATCATGATCTGAGCTCGGTGGCGATAGCGCTGACCGAGCCGTCCAGTGAGGTAATGGTCGTCGACATCGACCAGCGGATTCTGGGATACATCGAGCAGGTCGCGGCCGAGCGCGGGCTGCCGATCACGACCGCCTTCGCGGACCTGCGGCTCGGCCTGCCGGCAAGCTTCGCCGGCGCGGCCGACCTGGTCTTCACCGACCCGCCGTACACGCCGGACGGGGTGGGGCTGTTCCTCACCCGCGGGCTGCAGGGGCTGCGCCGCTCCGGGCACGAGCGGATCGCGCTGGCATACGGGTTCGCCAGCCGGCAGCTTGCCCGCGGCTTCCGGACCCAGGCGGTACTGCACGAACTGCGGCTGGTGCTGGAGGCGCTGCTGCCCGGGTTCAACCGGTTCGACGGCGCCGAGGCCATCGGCGCGGCCAGTGACCTGTACGTCTGCCGGCCGACCCGGTTCAGCTGGCCGGTGATCGAACGCACGACCGGCGGCGACCCACGCATCTACAGCCGGGGCACGGCGGCCACCGAATCCGCCCCGGCCGAGCTGCCGGAGTCCGTTGTGGACGATGTCCGGGCCGCGCTCGGGGCGGAGCAGCCGACGTACGTGGGTGACGGCTGGCCGGCCGGCGGCCA
>Ga0307500_10000709_pt1 | contig 10650 bp, 11 predicted proteins | sample 14_S_MG_FD_201362 | JGI IMG/M metagenome (GOLD analysis project Ga0307500, IMG submission 201362) | Soil microbial communities from Populus trichocarpa stands in riparian zone in the Pacific Northwest, United States - 14_S | ecosystem: Environmental > Terrestrial > Soil > Riparian zone > Trees...
CATCTCGAGCCCGGTCTGGGTCAATTCCAGATCATTCGATTTGGAGCAGCAGGTGTTGACCTCGCGGTTGAATTCCTGGGCGAGGAAGTCGAGCCGGCGCCCGACCGGTCCGCCCTTGCCGATCATTTCCCGGGCCTGCGCGACGTGCGAGGCGATGCGGTCGAGCTCCTCGCGAATGTCGGCCTTGGTCGCGATCAGGATCGCTTCCTGATTGAGCCTGTCGGAATCGAAGCGTTCGGACGTCTCCAGCAGTGCCGCCACCTGTTCGGCCAGCCGCGCCCTGATCGCCTCCGGCTTGCGGCCGGGCGCGGCCTCGGCCCGTTTCGCCAGTTTCTCGATTTCATCCATGCGCTGGATCAGGATTTGCCCAAGCGTCACGCCTTCGCGGCGGCGCATCTCGACCAGCTGGGCGAGCGCCTGCTCGAACGCTGCCGCGGCCGCGTCTCGCGCCGCCTTGTCTTCCGCCTCGTCGCTTTCGGGTTCGACGACCTCGATGACGCCCTTAATGCCGAGCAATCCGTCGATGCTGGGCGCCACCGCGTCGATCCGGCCGGCGAGTTCGCCCGCGACCTTCACAATCGAGGCCAGCACGTCTTCATTGATGCGTATGGCCGAGACCGCGTTGGCGCGCTTGACGCTGAGGTTGGCGTACACCGTGCCCCGCGACAGCACCTCGCCGGCGCGTTTCTTGGCAAAGGCCTCCAGCTCGTCCCATCCGGGCGGCAGGCGCAAACGCAGGTCAAAGCCCTTGGCGTTGACGGATTTGAGTTCCCATTCGAACGCATAGGGGCCGCTGGCGCCGTGGCTCCGGGCAAAACCGGTCATGCTCGATAGCGCCATCGCGTAATACTTTCCAAAAGACAGGGATTTCGAGACTCGAAAGGGACGGCGCGACCTTAGGCCGATTTCCGCCAAAGTGGAATTGCGTTCCGGCCGTAGCGGAAATGCCGGCTTAACCGGCCGGACATCAGCGCTGCACCACCGGCGGCGTCGTGATCGACTGCGCGGCACCCTGCCGGGCCGGCGCCGTCGCAGGTGCAGGCGCCGCAGGACGGGCTGGCGGCTTTTTCGCCGGCGCCCCCGGCCGCGGCGTGGTCGCGGTAGTATCGCCCGGTGCTCCGGCCGCCGTCGGCGGCGGCGCATCCTCTGACGGTTCGACGGTATCGTTCTGAATCTGCTTTTCGAGCGCCCGCAGCTTGACGACGTTCTTCTGGTGCTGGTCGTAGGTCTCGGTAAAGGTGTGACCGCCGGTGCCGTCGGCCACGAAGAACAGGTCGCGCGTGCGCGCCGGGTTGGCGGCGGCTTCGAGCGAGGCGCGGCCCGGATTGGCGATCGGCCCAGGCGGCAGGCCTTCGATGACATAGGTGTTGTAGGGCGAAGGCTGCGTGATCTCGGAGCGCTTGATCGGCCGGCCCAGCGTTCCCTTGCCGCCGACCAGGCCATAGATGATGGTCGGGTCGGACTGCAGCTTGATCCTCTGCCGCAGGCGATTGGTGAATACGGCGGCCACACGGCTGCGCTCGTCGGCCCGGCCGGTTTCCTTCTCGATGATCGAGGCCAGCGTGATGAGTTGCTCCGGCGACTTGACCAGGACATCCGGATTACGGCGTTCCCAGATCTCCGCGAGCACCCGCTTCTGGGTCTGCTGCATGCGCTGGATCACCTGTTCGCGCGTGGTGCCGCGCGGGAACTTGTAGGTTTCCGGCAGCAGCGTGCCTTCACGCGGCATTTCCCGCACCGAGCCAGCGAAGATATCATTTTCGGTGAGCCGCCCCACGATCTGTTCGGACGTCAGGCCTTCGGGAATGGTGACAGCGTGCTGCACCACCTTGCCCTCGACGATGGTGGCGATGACGTCGCGCAGGCTGGCCTTCTTCTGGAACGAATATTCGCCCGGCTTGAGGTCGGAACTCGCCTTGAGCGCAAAAACGCCGCCGATGAATACCCAGGGATTGACGTTGATCACGCCTTCGCGCAACAGCGCGTCGGCGATGTCGCGCTTGCCGGCACGCGAGGGGATGTTGACGATCTTGTCTTCCTGCAGCGGGCCCGGCGTCTCCAGCATTTGCCTGCCGTAATAGTACACCGTTCCTGCCCCGATCATCAGGATGATCAGGATGGTGATGATGGCATTGCCGACCACCACGAAAGGATTGCGGGCGCGCTCCGACCGCCTCGGCGGCGGCGGCACCTGCTCGGGCTCCAGCGCTGCGCGCGGACTTCGCGGTGAAATGGGCGGCCTCTCACTCATCGATGCAACCTGAATCCTGTCGGTTCAATCGCGGCCGGACAATTCCCTTGCCCAGCCGATAGCATACGCCCGTATGTAGAAGTCATCGCCGAATACGGCAAAACGGTGGAGTAGTTCTAAACACTTGCTAGTCGATTACGCGCTGAACGATTACGGAGGCGTTGGTGCCCCCGAAACCGAAGGAATTCGACAGCGCGACGTTAATCTCGCGCTTGCGCGCCGTCTGCGGCACCAGATCGATTGCCGTTTCCACCGACGGATTTTCCAAATTGATGGTGGGCGGAACAACGTTATCGCGAATCGCAAGTATACTGAAAATCGCTTCGATCGCACCGGCGGCGCCAAGAAGGTGCCCGGTGGATGATTTCGTCGACGACATCGACACCTTGGAGGCGGCGTTGCCGAGCAGCCGCTCCACCGCACCGAGTTCGATCTCGTCGCCGATCTGCGTCGAAGTGCCGTGGGCGTTGATGTAGTCGATATCGGATACCGCGATCCCGGCACGCTTGATCGCCGCGCTCATGCTGCGGAAGCCGCCATCGCCATCCGGCGCTGGCGAGGTGATGTGGTAGGCATCGCCCGAGAGGCCATAGCCCACCACTTCCGCATAGATCTTCGCACCGCGCTTTTTCGCGTGCTCGTATTCCTCGAGCACCACGATGCCGGCGCCCTCGCCCATCACGAAGCCATCGCGATCCTTGTCATACGGCCGCGAGGCTTTTTCAGGCGTCTCGTTGTAGGCGGTCGAGAGCGCGCGCGCGGCGCAGAAGCCCGCCATTGCCAGCCGGCAGATCGGCGATTCCGTTCCGCCCGCGACCATGACGTCGGCGTCGCCGAGCCCAATCAGCCTGGCGCCATCGCCGATCGCATGCGCGCCGGTCGAACAGGCGGTCACCACGGAATGGTTGGGGCCCTTGAGGCCGTGCTCGATCGAAACATAGCCGGACGCGAGATTGATCAGCCGCCCCGGAATGAAGAACGGCGATACCCTGCGCGGCCCGCGCTCCTTGAGCAGCAGCGCCGTGTCGGCGATGCCGGACAGGCCGCCGATCCCCGACCCGATCAGGGTTCCGGTGGCGCATTTGTCCTCTTCGGTCGAGGGATGCCAGTCGGCGTCGTCGAGCGCCTGGCGCGCCGCAGCCATCGCAAAGATGATGAAGTCGTCGACCTTGCGCTGTTCCTTTGGCTCCATCCACTGGTCGGGATTGAAGGTGCCATCGCTGCCGTCGCCGCGCGGAATCACGCAGGCGATCCGGCTCGCGAGATCAGCGACTTCAAACGTGTCGATCTTTCTGGCGCCGCTCTCGCCGTTGAGGATACGCTTCCACGTTGTGTCAACGCCGCAGCCGAGCGGCGTAACCATGCCCAGCCCCGTGACGACAACCCGTCTCATGTCAAACTCCAACCGAGGCTAGCGCACCAAAACAAGAAACCGGGGGACCGTTAGACAACGGCCCGTCCGGTTCTGTCTCTACCCGCCCGGGACGTCAGCTTTTCGCGTTCTTCTCGAGAAACTTCGTCGCATCGCCGACGGTCAGAATCGTCTCAGCGGCGTCGTCGGGAATTTCGCAACCGAACTCTTCTTCAAATGCCATCACAAGCTCGACGGTGTCGAGGCTGTCGGCGCCGAGGTCGTCGATGAAACTTGCGTTGTCGACAACCTTTTCGGGTTCAACACCGAGGTGCTCGACCACAATCTTCTTAACCCGCTCGCCAATCTCACTCATCGTTCAACCTCGTGCTTGTTCCATTGGACCCGACCCCAAGACGCTATAGAGACGCTACGAGCTATCGTGGTCGTTAAACTTCCTTCGCTATCGCGCATAGTCTTGATTCGGCCCGGTGGTAGCCGACAAAGCCCCGGCGAACGGCAGGCGTCGCCACGCCAATATACAGGGTTTCAAAATCCTGCAATGGCCTTGTTTGCCCATCCGTCGGGGGTTCGGTTATCATACTTCCCCATCCTTGACTACAAGCCCTCAACCGCCCCGGAAAACGGCCCCCGGCCGCACCATCGGGCGATAACTGGCTCAAAACATGGCCATTCCGCCGTTGACGTGAATCGTCTGGCCGGTGACGTAGGCGGCCTCGTTCGAGGCGAGATAGACAGCCGCCGCAGCGATGTCCTCCGGCGTCCCCAGCCGCGCCGCAGGAACCTTCGCCAGGATGGTCTCGCGCTGTTTGTCGTTGAGCGCGTCCGTCATCGGCGTCTTGATAAAGCCCGGTGCAATGCAATTGGCGGTCACGTTGCGCTTGGCGTATTCCGCCCCCAGCGTCTTGATCAGGCCGATGATTCCGGCCTTCGACGCGGTGTAGTTGGCCTGGCCGGGGTTGCCGGTCACACCGACGATCGAGGTGATCGCAATGATCCGGCCAAAACGCTTGCGCATCATGAGCTTGGTTGCGGCGCGGGCGAGACGGAACGTCGCGGTCAGGTTGACCCGGATAACGTCGTCCCAATCCTCGTCTCGCAACTGCACGAACAAGTTGTCGCGCGTGATGCCGGCATTGGCGATCAGGATATCGACCTGCCCCATCGCGGCTTCCGCCGCCGGGACCAGCGCCTCGACATCAGCGCTGTCGGAAAGGTTGCATGGCAGCACGTGGACGCGATCGCCCAGCTTGGCGGCAAACGAATCCAGCACCTCGCGGCGCGTTCCTGATATCGCGACCGTCGCGCCCTGCCCATGCAACGCCTGCGCGATCGCCCCGCCAATGCCGCCGGTCGCGCCGGTCACCAGCGCCGTCCTGCCCGTCAAATCGAACATCAATGTCTCCTTTCCGGGAGCTTCAGGCCGAGGCCGCCAAGGCGTCCTTGGCCGCTGCAATATCGTTGGGTCCCCCGACCGGCACGCCGACCGCGCCGTCGGCGATGCGCTTGACCAACCCGCTCAGCACCTTGCCGGCGCCGATTTCGAAGAACCGCGTGACGCCATGCGCCGCCATGTAGGCCACCGATTCGCGCCAGCGCACGGTGCCGGTGACCTGCTCGATCAGGCGGCGGCGAATCTCGTCGGGATCGGTGATCGGGGCCGCCAGCACGTTCGACACCAGCGGCGAAGCCGGCGCCTTGATCGTCACCCCGGCCAGCGCCTGCGCCATCGCGTCGGCCGCAGGCTGCATCAGCTTGCAATGGAACGGCGCGGATACCGGCAGCAGCATCGCGCGCCTGGCACCCTTGGTCTTGGCGATTTCGAGCGCGCGCTCGACGGCGGCCTTGTCGCCGGACACCACCACCTGCCCGCCGCCATTGTCGTTGGCGGCCTGGCAGACCTGCCCTTGCGCGGCTTCGCCGGCAACGGCCATCGCGGCTTCATAATCAAGCCCGAGCAGCGCCGCCATGGCGCCGGCGCCGACAGGCACCGCCTTTTGCATCGCAAGCCCGCGAGTCCGCAGCAGGCGCGCGGTATCGCTGACGCTGAGGCTGCCGGCGGCGGCCAGCGCGGAATATTCGCCGAGCGAATGGCCGGCGACGAACGCCGCATCCCGTCCCACGGAAAAGCCCGCCTCGGTCTCCAGCACGCGCAGCGTGGCGATCGAGACCGCCATCAGGGCCGGCTGGGCATTTTCAGTGAGCTGGAGCGTTTCGGCCGGGCCATCCCAGATGATGGCGGTCAGCTTCTCGCCGAGCGCCGAATCGACCTCGTCGAATACCGCCCGCGCAGCCGGAAAGGCTTCCGCCAGGGCCTTGCCCATACCGACCGCCTGGGAACCCTGCCCCGGAAACGTAAATGCAGCCGTCATCGGCGCTCCCCTCATTCGAATTGGGGCCGTAAGACACTGACCAAGGCCGGGATGTCAAGCCGCGGTGCGGAATCGCCGGGACTGGCTTAAGCCCCGTACCGGTCTTTAGAAGCCGCCCGCTTGCTGGTCGCCGCCAACCTCTTTCCCGGCCCGGGCGCGGCGCGCGCTGCTCACGACATTGCCCGGCCGGTCCTCATGGTCTGGCCTCGCAGTCGCCAGCCGCAGCACGGTGGCGTAGTTGGGCTGCACCTCCATGCGATCCGCATACCGGCTTTCACTGAGTATGCGGTGGACACGCGGAAGATTGTAGCAGGGCACGTAGAACAGCAGATGGTGCTCGAGGTGATAGTTGACGTAGTACGGCGCAATGAACAGCCGTTCCACGAAATTCGCGTGCGTGGTGCGGGTGTTGCGCAAGGGATCGCTGGAGTCGGGAACCACCGCATGTTCGGCGATGTTGCGGATGCGCGTGATGACCATCTGCCAGGTGAGCAGCGGCAACAGCCATAACAACGGATAGGCCCACCACACGCCGGCGGCGGCAAGGCCGGCAAACAGCACGGCGTTAACGGCACACTGTGGACCAAGTTTTTCCCAGAAATGCGCAGCGCGCCGCGCAAACGGCCACTCCTTCGGCCCGAGCGCATTCAGCAACTGCGCCTTGCGCTGCTGGTAGCCGGTCTGGCCGGTGATATCGCGCACGAACTTGCGGCGATAGCTAACTCCGGTAATCGGAAACGGCGCTGAAAGAATCAGATCCGGATCGTCTTCCTGCTGCGTGCGGGCGTGATGCTGCAGGTGATAGCGGCGATAGGCGCGGGTCTCGGCGAAAATCGGATAGGCGCAGAACCACTGGCTCAGCGCCAGGTTGACCTGCTCGTCCGCCGACAGGCATCCATGCGCGCCGTCATGCATCAGGATGGCGAGCCCGAGCTGGCGCGAACCGATGATGCCGACCGCCAGCAGAAAGGTCAGCGGGTTGGGCCACCACGCCACCAGCGCGATAGATCCCAATATCAAAACCCATGCATGCGCGATCAGGGCCATCCCCTTCCACGTCACGCGCTGGCGCACGGCGATCAATTGATCGTCGTTCAGGAAATCGCGGGCACGCATGCGAAGCGCGGTCATGATGAGGTCTCCCTGTCGGGCTTGTCGCTGTCATCCACCAGGCGCAGCCTGGCGTTGTCAGTCCCGGGCGGTGTCGTGGCCTGATCGCCCAGCACGCGCAGCATCTCGGCGCACAGATCCTCTGCCGATCGCCCCATCGCATGGCCTTCAATCATGACGCCGACCGCAATCGCCCAAAACCGCCGCGAGCTTTCCTCGGGCGCGCGGAGTGAGCGCCAGCCATGCCGCTCGACCTTGCTCGCATAAGCGCGCGTGCCTTCGCTGTGCAAACGCTCGATGGTGCGTTCAACCAACGGCGCGAGATCCTGGCGGCGTCTGGTCAAGGTCAAGGCTTCGGCAAAGAAAGCGACCGTGTCCGTCGCCGTTACCGTCTCCGCCAGCGCGTGCGTGTATTCCCGCGGCGTATGTGCCTGAAGCGCCGCCTGCTCCGTCGCACGCGCCAGATAGAGCACCTCGCGGCACGCGGCCTCGACGAACAAGGCTTCCTTGGTGCGGAAGTAATAAGTGATCTGGCTCGGAAACGCGTCAGCCGCCGCCGCGATGTCCGAAATCGAGGTTCCGGCAAGGCCCCGCTCCCTGAACAGGCGGCTGGCGCCGTCGAGGAGGCGCGAACGCATCTGGCGTCCGGCCGTACGCGTGGCGCGGGCGGCATGCTTGGGATCGCCGGCGGACATTTCTGGAGCTGTCTGGACGGGCTTGGGGGCCATTTTACCTCCGACGCCTTATTTGTATGCTATACAAACAAATAAATCAAGATCGAATGTTTGCTATCCTGGTAAGCCTTGCCAGCCCGCCGAAAATCCTTATAAACCGCGCATCCGTGGATCCCGGCCGGGAGCTGAACGGACGGTCTCAGCAGTCTTAACCTTTGGATTGATGTGGCAGGGCCAGTCGGCCCGTCGTCCCGTGCTTCCGCCTTCTGAGCTTATCCCGAGTCCTTTCCGAAGGCCTCGAAGGGCTTGCCGCCGGGAACCGCGCCAACACTAGGAAAGGACACCCATGCCTCTTTACGAGCATGTTTTTCTCGCGCGCCAGGATGCGAGCACCCAGCAGGTCGAAGAGCTGACCACCCAGATGACGGGCATCGTCGAAGGGCTCGGCGGCAAGATCACCAAGACCGAGAACTGGGGCGTACGCTCCCTCACCTACCGCATGAACAAGAATCGCAAAGCGCATTTCGTGCTGATGAACATCGATGCGCCCTCCGCTGCGGTCACCGAGATCGAGCGGCAGGAGCGAATCTCCGAAGACGTCATCCGCTACCTCACCGTCCGCGTCGAAGAGCACGAGGAAGGTCCTTCGGCGATGATGCGCAAGGCCGATCGTGACCGCGAGCGCGACGATCGCGGCGGCGGTTTCCGCGGTGACCGCGAAGGCGGCTTCCGTGGCGATCGTGAAGGCGGTGGCTTCCGCGGCGACCGTGGTCCGCGCCGTCCGCGTGAAGACGACGCAGCAGCGGTAGAGGAGTAAGAACCATGGCTGAAGCTGGTGCACGCCGTCCGTTTTTCCGTCGCCGCAAGACCTGCCCGTTCACGGGTCCCAATGCGCCGAAGATCGACTACAAGGATTCCAAGCTGCTGATGCGTTACGTCTCCGAGCGCGGCAAGATCGTGCCGAGCCGCATCACCGCCGTATCCGCCAAGAAGCAGCGTGAGCTCGCGCGCGCCATCAAGCGCTCGCGTTTCCTCGGCCTGCTGCCCTACGTCATTCGCTAACGAGCATGATCCGGAAAAGTGGACACCGGTTTTCCGAATAAGATCATGCTCAACTAAAAGGCACTTTGGTCCGCGGCGTTCGCGCCGCGGACCCGACTATTCATAAGGCTTCCGGGTCGTCCGGTCGCCGATGGTTGGGGTCGAGACGACCTCTAACCGCTCGAAAGGAGCGGGACAGCTGATGATCGCGATTGTCCTCATTGCCCTTGCAGCCGGCTGTGCGTCGGCGCTGATGTTCGCCTCGACGATGTCGGGCGTGCCGGTCTCGTTGTTGCTCTCCATCATGGCACCGCTGCCGCTCATGGTGGCGGCGCTCGGATGGGGACCGTTGAGCGCAACGATCGGTGGCATCGCGGCCGCTTCGGGTTTCGGCATCTTTTTTGGCATGCGCTATTGCATCGCTTTCGCGATCGCCGTGGCGCTGCCGGCCTGGTGGCTCGGCCATCTCGCGCTGCTGGGACGACCTGTGACCAATACCGCCCCCGGCAATGGTTCACCGCCGGCTGCACCTCAACTCGAATGGTATCCGCTCGGCCGTATCCTGCTCTGGATCGCAGGCTTCGCCATTCTTGCTGCCGCCATGTCGCTCGTGTTCGGCAAGGGCGCCGATGTCACCGCCGAAGCGCTGCGAAGCGCGCTGCTGCAGGCCCTTCCTGCGCTTGAGGGCCGGCCGACCGGTGAAGTCGAACAGCTTGTCCACGTGATGATGACGATCTTGCGAGGCCTGTCGGCGATGTTCGTCGTGGCAACGCTTGTGCTCAATCTCTGGCTCGCCGCCAAGATCGCCGCAATATCGGGGCTGTTGCAACGTCCCTGGCCGGACGTGACGACCACGGGATTGCCCCCGATGACGCTGGTTGCACTGTCCGTCGCATTGGCATTCTGTTTCGTTGGAGGGACTCCCGGAAATCTTTCACAGATCGTGGCTGCCGCGCTCATGATGGCCTACGTCCTCATGGGCCTTGCCGTCCTTCATACGGTGACCCGGAGTTCGCAGAGCCGGGTGGTCTGGCTGACCTGTGCCTACGGCATGCTGCTACTGCTGCCATGGATCATTTTGTTGGTCGCGCTTGGCCTTGCCGACGCCGCCTTTGGAATTCGCCAACGGTTCCTGCGCGGAAAGCCTCCTCCCTTGCCCGTGGCCTGAAAATTTCAACCAATCCACCAAACCGAATACGTACACTCAAAAAGGAGAACGAAAATGGAAGTCATATTGCTGGAACGCGTCGCCAAGCTCGGCCAGATGGGCGAAGTCGTCCGCGTCAAGGACGGGTTTGCCCGCAACTTTCTGCTCAAGCGCGGCAAGGCGCTGCGTGCCACCGCCGATAACCGCTCCAAGTTCGACGGCATGAAGGCCGAGCTCGAGGCCAACAACCTCAAGGCCAAGGGCGAAGCGACCAAGGTCGCCGAGAAGATCAACGGCCGCAACGTGGTCGTGCTGCGCCAGGCCTCTGAGACCGGCCAGTTGTTCGGCTCGGTCAGCGTGCGCGACATCATCACCTCCTTCGAGGCCGACGGCGTCACCATCAGCCGCAGCCAGGTCCTGCTCGACGCGCCGATCAAGACCATCGGCAAGCACGCGATTGCCATCGCCGTGCATCCGGAAGTCGAAGTCAGCGTCAGCGTCACCGTGGCGCGCAGCGCGGATGAAGCCGAGCGCATCAACCGCGGCGAGGACATCTCGACCCGTCAGGAAGACCAGGACGCCGCCGCCGAGGCGCTGGCCGCAGCGGGCGAGTTCTTCGATCCGGAAGCCCAGCAGGACGACGAGCCGGCGCCGGCCGCGACCGAAAAGTAACGCGTCTTAGC
>Ga0307500_10000710_pt1 | contig 10644 bp, 14 predicted proteins | sample 14_S_MG_FD_201362 | JGI IMG/M metagenome (GOLD analysis project Ga0307500, IMG submission 201362) | Soil microbial communities from Populus trichocarpa stands in riparian zone in the Pacific Northwest, United States - 14_S | ecosystem: Environmental > Terrestrial > Soil > Riparian zone > Trees...
GAACCCGGACCCCGACGCCGACCAGATCGCCGAGATGACGCTGCTCGCAGCCGAGGAGATCAAGCGTTTCGGCATCGTGCCGAAGGCGGCGCTGCTCTCGGCGTCGAACTTCGGCTCGCTCAAGACCGGCCCGGCCGCCAAGATGCGCCAGGCGCGCGAGCTCATTGCGCAGCGCTCCCCCGACCTCGAGATCGAGGGCGAGATGCACGGCGACGCCGCGCTTTCGGAGGCGATCCGCCTGCGCGTGTTCCCGAACTCGAGGCTGCGCGGCGAGGCGAATCTCCTCATCATGCCGAGCCTCGACGCGGCCAACATCTCCTTCAACCTCCTCAAGACCGCCGCCGGCGGCGGCGTTACGGTGGGCCCGATCCTGCTCGGGGCGGCGCGCCCGGTGCACATCCTCACGCCCTCGGCCACGGTGCGCCGGATCGTCAACATGACGGCGCTCGCGGTCGCCGACGCGAACGCTCCGCGAGGCCAGGAGCAGACGCTCATCTGATGGAGACCGCGGCCAGCAACGTCGCGACCTTCCCGGCGAGCCGGATGAAGCCGCGGGCGGGGCTGGTGCTCACCGGCGGCGGGGCACGCGCCGCCTACCAGGCGGGGGTGCTCAAGGCGGTCCGCGACATCCTCGGCAAGCCCGCGCGCAACCCGTTTCCGATCCTCGCCGGAACCTCGGCCGGCGCGATCAATATCGCCTGCCTCGCCTCGACCGCCGACGATTTTTCCGCTGCCGTGGCGAAGCTGCTCGCGTTCTGGGAGCGCATGCGCTGCCACCACATCTACCGCACCGACGCCTGGAACATCATGAAGAGCGGCGCGCGCTGGCTCGCCGCGACGATGCTGCTTTCGCGCCGTAACCCGATCTCGCTGCTCGACAACGCTCCGCTGCGCGACCTGATGCAGGAGAACCTGCACATGGAGCGGATCCAGGCGCACCTCGATTCGGGTGCGCTCTATGCGGTGTGCGTGACCGCCTCGGGCTACACCTCGGGACAGAGCGTTTCCTTCTTCCAGGGCGGCAGCGGCCTCGAGGGGTGGGAGCGCAACCAGCGCATCGGCGCGGCGGTCTCGCTGAAGGTCGAGCACCTGCTTGCCTCGGCGGCGCTGCCGTTCATCTTCCCGGCGGTGAAGCTGCACCGCGAGTACTTCGGCGATGGCTCGATGCGCCAGATCGCACCGGTGAGCCCGGCGCTGCACCTCGGGGCGGACCGGGTGCTCATAGTCGGTTCCGGGCGCCAGAGCATCGAGCAGCCGCGTGCGCGCTCGAACGTGTACCCGTCGCTCGCCCAGATCGCCGGGCACGCCCTGAACAGCATCTTCCTGGACAGCCTGATGGTCGACATCGAGCGCCTGGAGCGGATCAACCGCACGCTCGCGCTCGTCCCGCCCGAGGCGCTCAAGGACTCGCAGCTGCGACCGGTGAAGGTGCTGTTCATCACCCCCTCCCAGCCGCTCGAGCGCATCGCCGCACGCTTCGTACACGAGCTGCCGCCCACCGTGCGCTTCATCCTGCGTCCGACCGGCGCGCTCAACCGCTCCGGCTCGAACCTTGCGAGCTACCTCCTGTTCGAGGAGGCTTTCTGCCGCGCGCTGATCGAACTGGGCTACGACGACACCATGCGGCGCGATGCCGAGGTGCGCCAGTTTTTCGACTACAGCGAAGGTCGCGTCCATGCCTGACCAGCCGCCGCCGCAGGATCCTTTCGAGCTCTTCCGCCGGCTCTGGGGGCCGCTCGGCGTGCCAATCCCCGGCATGGCCATGCCGACGCTCGATCCGGCCGAGATCGAGAAGCGCATCGCCGACCTGCGCTCGATCGAGGGCTGGCTCAACATGAACCTCAACATGGTGAGGTTCTCCATCCAGGGACTGGAGCTGCAACGCGCGACGCTCCAGGCGATGCGCGACGCGGCCAACCTGCCGAAGAAGTGATGCAGGCGTTCGCTTTCGCGCACGGGCCCGACTGGCGCGCCTGCGTCGACGCGCTCGGCCGCCCCGGCCGGGGCCTGGGCTTCGTGTATTTCACCGACGTCCTCGCCGGCGAAGCGGACAAGATCCTGGATGTTCTGAAGACCCGAACAGGTGTCCGCGACTGGATCGGCTCGGTCGGCACCGGCATCCTCGCCACGGGGACCGAATACCAGGACGGCCCGGCGCTGGCGGCGATGGTCGCCGACATCGACGCTTTCTCCGTGTTCTCCGGCCGCGCGGCGCTGAAGGCGAACGGAAGCTTCGCCGTGGTTCACGCCGACCCGGGCGCCCCCGATCTTCCCGGGCTCGTCTCCGACATGTCCGCCAAGGTCGACACCGGCTACATAGTCGGCGGCGTGTCGAGCTCGCGCTCGCGGACGGTGCAGATCGCCAACGAAGTGCTCAGCGGCGGCCTTTCTGGCGCGGTTCTGGGAGAGGAAGTCGCCGTCGCGACGCGCCTGACGCAGGGCTGCACCCCCTACCCCGGACGCTTCCGCGTCACGGAGGGGAAGGACAACATCATCGCGCGGCTCGACGGACGCCCCGCGCTCGAAGTGCTGCTCGAGGCGGTCGGCGGGGAACGGACGCAGCTCCTGGTCGGGCTGCCGGTGCCGGGGAGCGAAGCCGGCGCTCATTTTCTCGACTACACCGCGCGCAATATCGTCGGCGTCGACCCCAAGACCGGCCTGGTCGCGATCGGCGACCTGGTCGAGCCCGGCATGGAAATCCTCTTCTGCAAGCGCGATGCGGCGGCAGCGAAAAAGGACCTCGAGCGCATCCTTTCCAGCCTGAAACGCGATGCGCCGCACCCCCGCGGTGCGCTCTACTACTCGTGCGTGGCGCGCGGCGAGCACATGTTCGGAAGCCGGGGTGCGGAACTGGACCTCGTCAAGCGATCGCTCGGCGAGGTTCCGCTGGTAGGATTCTTCTGTAACGGCGAAATTTCCCGCAACCGGCTGTACGGCTACACCGGTGTCCTGACCGTCTTCAGATAGGAGTGTTTCCATGGCAAAGGCAGTCCGCTTCCACAAGCAGGGTGGTCCCGAGGTCATGCAGTACGACGATGTCCAGGTCGGCGACCCCGGCCCGGGGCAGGCGCGCATCCGCCACACCGCGATCGGCGTCAACTTCGTCGACGTGTACCAGCGCTCGGGGCTCTATCCGATGCAGCTCCCGCAGGTCGCGGGCAACGAAGGCGCGGGCGTCGTCGAGGCGGTCGGGCAGGGCGTCACCGACCTGAAGCCGGGCGACCGGGTCGCCTACACCGGGCTGCCTGGCTCGTACTGCGAGCAGCGCATCGTGCCGGCGGACCGGATGGTGAAGCTCCCGCAGGGGATCTCGGACGAGCAGGCCGCCTCGATGATGCTGAAGGGCCTGACGGTGCACTACCTCATCCACACCACCTACCCGGTGAAGAAGGGCGAGACCGTGCTGTGGCACGCCGCCGCCGGCGGGGTTGGGTCGATCGCCTGCCAGTGGCTCAAGCACCTCGGCGTCACGGTCATCGGCACTGCCGGCTCGGACGAAAAGTGCGCCCTTGCCAAAGCGCACGGCGCCGAGCACGTCGTGAACTACAGCCGCGAAAACTTCGTCGAGCGCGTGCAGGCGATCACCGGCGGCAAGAAAGTGCCGGTGGTCTACGACTCGGTGGGCAAGAGCACCTGGGAAGGGACGCTCGAGTGCCTGCGCCCGCGCGGCCTGATCGTGTCCTTCGGCAACGCTTCGGGGCCGGTCCCGCCGGTGAACCTCGGGATCCTCTCGACCAAGGGCTCGCTCTACGTCACGCGGCCGACGCTCGCCACGCACATCGCGAGCCGCGCCGACCTGGTGGAGCGCGCCAACGATCTGTTCGAGGTGGTGAAGAGCGGCAAGGTGAAGATCGAGACCACCAAGCGCTACAAGCTCGCCGATGCGCAGCAGGCCCACCGCGACCTGGAAGGCCGGAAGACGACCGGATCGATCGTCCTCCAGCCGTAGCCGAAGTTATTTGATCCCGAGGATGCCCTTGGCCTTGCCGAGGGTAGCCATCGACTCGCTGTGCTTGCCGGCCTTGTGGAGCTGCTCGCCTTCGTCGCGCAGCTTCTTCACTTCGGCCGTCTGCTTCGCGTCGAGCTTGGCCTTTGGCAGCGCCGCGTCGATCGCCTTGACTTCGTTAGGGCAGTTGTTGGCCCAGGCCAGCGAAGCGAAACCTGCGAGGATTACGGTGACAGCGAGACGTTTCATCTTCCCTCCGGATGGTATTGGACGTCGCCGGCCTTAGGGAGCGCCTGAAGCGCACCCCGCCCGCGTTCGCAGTATACGGCGACGACGACGCGGGGCGCGAATCGGCTGCCGTGACCGCCGCCGCGGTGCTGGTGCCGATCGTCGACCATCCGCCGGGCCTGACGGTGATCTTCACGAAGCGCACCGCGCACCTCAAGGCGCATTCCGGGCAGGTGAGCTTCCCGGGCGGCCGCGCCGAGCCCGAGGATCCGACACCGGAGTTCACCGCGCTGCGCGAGGCGCAGGAGGAGATCGGCCTGGCGATCGAGCGCGTCGAGGTGCTCGCGCGCCTGCCCGACTACCACACGCGCACCGGCTTCCGGGTCACCCCCGTGGTCGGCGTGGTCACCCCGCCGCTCGCGCTCACCCCCGACCCGCGGGAAGTGGAGGAGGTGTTCGAGGTGCCGCTCGCATTCCTGCTCGATCCAGCAAACCACCGCCGCGAGACCCGCGAGCTGCAGGGGCGCACCGTCGGCTACTACGTGGTGCGCTACGGCACTCATACCATCTGGGGCGCGACCGCCGGGATGGTGATGAACCTGTACCGCCACCTGGCTGAATAGAATGCCGCCATGAGCGTGCTCGCCATCGTCGTCGCCCTGCTCGCCGAGCAATGGCGGCCGCTCGACAGCCGAAGGACCGTGCAGCCGGTGCTCGACGCCTGGGCGGGCTGGCTCGAGCACGCGTTCAACGGCGGCGAGAAGAGCCACGGCATGGTGGCCTGGCTGGTGGCGGTGCTGCCGCCGGTCGCGGCCGCGATCTTGATCCATCACCTTCTCGCCTCGGTCCACTTCCTGCTCGCGGCTGCGTTCAACGTCGCGGTGCTCTATTTGACGCTCGGCTTTCGCCAGTTCAGCCACCATTTCACCGAGCTGCAGCTCGCGGTGAAGTCCGGCGACATCGAGCGCGCGCGGGCGCTGCTCGAGGCGTGGCGCGGGGCCTCCGGCGTGGTGCGTACCCGGGAGGAAGTGATCCGGCTTGCGATCGAGGAAGCCCTGATCTCCTCGCAGCGGCACGTGTTCGGCGTGATCTTCTGGTACGTGCTGCTGCCGGGACCGAGCGGCGCCATCCTCTACCGGCTGGCGGCGTTCCTGCGCGAGCGCTGGAAGGGGCTCGGCGGCTTCGGCCGCTTCGCCGAGCACGCCTTCGAGCTGATCGAATGGCCCGCGGTGCGCCTCACGGCGGCCTCGTTCGCCGTGGTGGGCGACTTCGAGGATTCGATCTATTGCTGGCGCACGCAGGCGCGCGCCTGGGCCGAGCCCAACGAGGGCGTGGTGCTCGCCGCCGGCGCGGGCGCGATGGGCCTGCGCCTGGGCATGCCGGTGCAGGAGGTCGAGGGCATGCAGCCGCGCCCCGAGCTCGGCGTCGGCGAGCCCGCCGACGGGCCGTTCCTCGACAGCACCGTCGGCCTCGTCTGGCGGGCGCTCGTGCTCTGGGTGTTCGTGCTCCTCGTCGTCACGGTCGCCCGGCTGCTCTAGGCACGCTCGGTGCTTGGAACTTGGGGTGAGACGTCGTAAACGCAGTCGATCCCTCGTGAAGGTCGCTGAGTTGTCCATTGCCGCACCCCAGGTTGTCGCACTGCGCACCGCGCGCATGTTGACCGCTGGGGTCAATCCCAGTGCGCGCGACCGGCGCGAGCTCGAGCGCATGGGGACGGAGAAGGTGCTTGCCTTCTGGGAATCGATGAACGCCATGGGACTGGAGCTGGCGAAAGCGCAGCAGCAGTACGCGCTCCTGGCGATGCGCCAGTGGTGGTCGCCCTGGCTAAGCCCATGGTCGGCGGCGGCGAGCGCGACCAGGGTCCTGGAAAAAGGCTTGGGGCCGGTGCACCGGCGTGCATCGGCGAATGCCCGCCGGCTGCGCAGGCTTCGTCGAAGCTGAGCTAGCCCTTGCGGTAGGCGCCGCAGCGCCAGCACTGGCTGAACTGCGAGCCGAGTGTCTCGCCGCAGTCGCAAGTCCAGTCGGGGCCCGCGGGCGGCTTCCAGCGCAGGATCTCCTCCGCCCGGGCAAGGTCCGCATCTTCAAGAACCCAGATCTGGGCCTCGCACTCGGCGGGCGGCAGCTCGCCCATGGCGGAGGAGAGATACTGGTTGCGCACCAGGACGCGAATGCCCGCGGCCTCGAGCAGGTTCTTCGCGTGGTGGACGAGCTGCTGGTTGTAGGAACCGAAGACGCGTTTCACTACGTGGTTTTCAGCCGCGCGATGCGCGCCGCCGCCGGCGGGTGCGAATCGTAGAACGCCGAGTGCACCGGGTCGGGGGTCAGCGTGCTGGCGTTGTCCTTGTAGAGCTTGACCAGCGCCTGCTCGAGGTCCGCGGACTGCGCATAGCGCACGGCGTACGAATCGGCCTCGTACTCGCGCTTGCGCGAGTAGCGGCTCATCAAGGGGTCCAGGAAGAAGGTGAACTCCGGGATCGCCAGCAGGAACAGCGCGAGCGCCGCCGCCATGCTGGGCCTGACGACACCCAGGCCCGAGAAGAACCATGGCTGGTCGAACACCTGGCCGAGGATCCAGAAGCCGGCGAGGCTCATGGCCGCGCTGAGCGCGATGCCCTTCGCGATGTGGTGCAGCTTGTAGTGGCCGAGCTCGTGGGCGAGCACCGCCTCGACCTCGGAAATGCTGAGCCGCTGGAGCAACGTGTCGAACAGCACGATGCGCTTGCCGGCGCCGAAGCCGGCGAAGAAGGCGTTGCCGTGGCTCGAGCGCTTGGAGCCGTCCATGACGAACAGCCCCCGGTACTTGAAGCCGCACTTGGCGAGCAATGCCGCCACCCGCGTGGACAGCTCGCCTTCGGTCACCGGAGTGAACTTGTTGAACAGCGGCAGGATGAGCGCCGGATAGATCATCATGAAGACGACGAGAAACGCCACCAGCAGCACCCACGCGTACACCCACCAGAAGCTGCCCATCTTCTCCATCAGCCACAGGATCGCCAACAGCAGCGGTACGCCGAGTGCGAGCGACACCGCGAGCTGCTTGGCGAGGTCGGTCAGGAACAGTCCGAAGGTCATGCGGTTGAAGCCGAACTCCTGCTCGACGACGAAGATGCGGTAGAGGGCGACCGGCAGGCCGACGACGAACTGGACCGCGAACACGCTCAGCAGCAATGCCGTTCCATGCGCCAGCGAGCCCGGCGCAAACAGAGTGCCCCAGGCGTCGGAGAGAAGCTGAATCCCGCCGCCGAGCGTCAGGCCGAGGACAAGCAGCGTGCCGACGAAGAGGCCGATCAGGCCCAGGCGCGCCTTCGCCACGGTGTAGTCGGCGGCCTTCTGATGCGACGCGAGCGGGATCGCCTCGGCGAAGGTCTGCGGAACCGCGCCGCGGTGGGCTCGCACGTGGCGGATCTGGCGCAGCGCGAGCCACAGGCGAGTCGCCGTGGCCGCGACCAGCGCGGCGAGAAAAGTCCAGGTCAAAGCGTTCGACATCGCCGTGAGAGAATAAGCCATGCCCGCCGATCAGAACAACCTGATCTGGATCGACATGGAGATGACCGGCCTGCAGCCCGACAGCGACCGGATCATCGAGATGGTTCTGCTCGTCACGGATCCGCAGCTCAACATCCTCGCCGAGAGCCCGGCGTGGGTGCTGCACCAGCCCGACGCGGTGCTGGAGGCGATGGACTCGTGGAACAGGGGCACGCACGCGAAGACCGGGCTCATCGGCCGCGTCAGGGCCTCGTCGCTCACCGAGGCGCAGGCCGAGTCGATGGCAATCGAGTTCCTCGCGGCGCTCGTGCCGGCGAACGCCTCGCCGATGTGCGGCAACTCGATCTGCCAGGACCGGCGCTTCCTCGCGCGCTGGATGCCGCGCCTCGAGGCGCATTTCCACTACCGCAACCTGGACGTTTCCACGCTGAAGGAGCTGGTGCGGCGCTGGAAGCCCGAGCTCCTCAAGGGCTTCAGCAAGGAAGGCAAGCACGAGGCGCTCGCCGACATCCTCGAGTCGATCGAGGAGCTGAAGTTCTACCGCAAGACGGTCATGACCATCTGAGAATTCGGGCTCTGACCCCGAATTCCTATTCGACCTCGACGATGCACTCGATCTCGACCGGGATGCCCATCGGCAGCGAGCCCATGCCGACCGCGGAGCGCGCGTGCTTGCCGCGCTCGCCGAACACCTGGACGAAGAGATCCGAGCAGCCGTTGATGACCTTCGGCTGATCCTCGAAGTCGGGCACGGCGTTCACCATGCCGAGCACCTTGACGACGCGCTTCACCTGGTCGAGGCTGCCGAGCTCGGCGCGCATCACCGCGATGAGGTCGAGGCCCACGGTGCGCGCGTGCTCGTAGGCCTGCTCCACGGTGTACTCGCGTCCGACCTTGCCCTTGGGACGCTTGCCGTCCTTGCCGGCGAGAAAAAGGAGGTTGCCGGCGCGCACCGCGTTCACGTAATTGGCGACCGGCGCGGACACGGTGCCGAGCTCGATGCCGAGCTCTTTCAGCCGTTTTTCAGCGCTCATGATCGGATGGGACCACTTTGCCGGGGTTCATCAGGTTGTCAGGGTCGAACACCCTCTTGATGTCGCGCATCACGTCCAGAACGTCATCGCCCAGCTCCATGCGCATCGACCCGATCTTGCCCATGCCCACGCCGTGCTCGCCGGTGCAGGTGCCTTCCAGGCGTAGCGCGCGCTCGATCAGCCGCTTGTTGAACGCCTTGGCGAGCTCGGTCTCCTCGGGCTTCGCCGGGTCGACCAGGAACATGAGGTGGAAGTTGCCGTCGCCGATGTGCCCGAGGAGCGGCACCGGCGCGATGTAGCTCTTTACGTCCTCCATGGTCTCGTGCACGCATTCGGCGAGGCGCGAGATCGGCACGCACACGTCGGTCGAGACGGCGCGCGAGCCCGGCCGCAGCTGCAGGCAGGCGAAGTAGGCGTCGTGCCGTGCCTGCCAGAGCTGGCTGCGCTCCTCGGGCCTGGTGGCCCAGACGAAATCCATGCCGCCGTGCTCCTTGGCGATCGCCTGCACCGCTTCGGCCTGTTCCACCACGGACGCCTTCGATCCATGGAACTCGAAAAAAACGGTGGGGGCGACGCGATAGCTCGTCTTCTTGAACTTGTTGATCGCGCCCACCGTCTTGTCGCACACGATGTCGCAGCGCGCCACCGGGATGCCCGCCTGGATGGTCTGGATGACGGTGCGCGTGCAGCCGTCGACCGAGTCGAAGGCGCACACCGCCGCCGACATCGCTTCCTGCACCGGGTAGAGGCGCACCGTCACCTCCGTGATGATGCCCAGCGTTCCCTCGGAGCCGACGAAAAGACGCGTGAGGTCGTAACCCGCGGCCGACTTCTTCGAGCGGCGCGAAGTCTGGATGATGCGGCCGTCGGCGAGCACCACCTTGAGCGAGAGCACGTTCTCGCGCATGGTGCCGTAGCGCACCGCGTTGGTTCCCGACGCGCGCGTCGCTGCCATGCCGCCGAGGGTGGCGTCGGCGCCCGGATCGACCGGGAAGAAAAGGCCCGTGTGCTTGATGTACTCGTTCAGCTGCTTGCGCGTGACGCCGGCCTGGACCACCGCGTCGAGATCCTCCTCGTGCACCGCGAGCACCTTGTTCATGCGCGAGAGGTCGATCGACACGCCGCCCTGCACCGCGAGGATGTGGCCCTCGAGCGAGGTGCCGACGCCGAAAGGAATCATCGGCACGCGGTGGCGCCGGCAGATGTCGACGACAGCGCGCACTTCCTCGGTGCTCTCGACGAACACCACCGCGTCGGGCGGCGCGTACGGAAAATAGGATTCGTCCTTGCCGTGGTGCTCGCGCACCGCGGCCGAGGTCGATACGCGCTCGCCGAGCAGGGCCTTCAGCTCCTCGAGGACGGCAGGAGCGAATTCCCGGGGCTTGTTCATGAAACTATTTTAGTCGGATCTCGCCGTCGAACGGCACGCGCACGCCGAGCGAGGGAATCTCGAGGGTGCACTTCACCGGCACCGCTTCGCCGCCCTTCAGCTTCCCGGACTGGATCGACTTCTGCACCGCCTGCTCGATCTCGCGCTGCGAGTTTACCCCCACCATCTTCAGGAACTTGCGGATGCTGAGGTTGAAGGTTTCCTGGTCCATTACCGCTCTCCTTTGAGGATCCTGTTTGCAAGCTCTTTGCCCAGCTCGACGCCCCACTGGTCGAAGCTGTTGATGTTCCAGATCACGCCCTGGGTGAAGACCTTGTGCTCGTACAGGGCAATCAGGCGTCCGACGGTTCTTGCGTCGAGCTTTTCGAAAACCAAAATACTGGAAGGCCGGTTGCCCGGATATTGCCGGTAGGGCGCCAGGGCGGCGTCGTCGGTGCCGAACGCGAGCGCATCGGCCTGCGCGCGGCAGTTCGCCGAAAGCCGCTTCTCCAGGCCGAGCTCGATGAAGTCGCAGGCGACGGCCTGCGTGCCCTGGTGCAGGAGCTGGTGGAAGGAATGCT
>Ga0307500_10000711_pt1 | contig 10634 bp, 8 predicted proteins | sample 14_S_MG_FD_201362 | JGI IMG/M metagenome (GOLD analysis project Ga0307500, IMG submission 201362) | Soil microbial communities from Populus trichocarpa stands in riparian zone in the Pacific Northwest, United States - 14_S | ecosystem: Environmental > Terrestrial > Soil > Riparian zone > Trees...
CTTCGCGGCGTCTTCGGTGGTGTCCTCGTCGGCAAAGGTCTTGCCGGAGGATTCCATCTCGGCCTTGATCGAGTTCCACATCAGGTTGAACTCTTCCTCGATCAGCGACGGCGGCGCCTCGAATTTATGGCTGTCGTCGAGGCGATCGAGCAGCGCCCGCTTGACGCGCTGGCGCGTGGCCCCTGCGAACTCGGCAACCAGCCGCTCGCGCGCGGCGTCCTTGAGCTTGTCGAGCGATTCCAGGCCGAGCGTCTTGGCGAACTCGTCGTCGATCGTGGTCTCACCCGGCGCTTCGATCAGGGTTGCCGTGGTTTCGAACTCGGCCGGCTGGCCGGCGAGCTTCTCGCTGGCGTAATTCTTCGGGAATGACACTTTCAGCGTACGGGTTTCGCCGGTTCCGATGCCGACCAGCTGTTCCTCAAAGCCCGGAATGAACTGATTGGCGCCGATCACCACCGGAATTCCCTCGCCGGTGCCGCCGTCGAACAGCTCGCCGTTGATGCTGCCCTTGAAGCTGATCGTGACGCGATCGCCGGTTTCGGCCTTGGCGCCTTCGGCCTTCGCCGCGTAGGGACGGTTCTGGTCGGCGATGCGCTTGATCGCCTCATCGACCTCGGCATCGGTGACTTCGACCACCGGCTTCTCCACCGAGAAGGTCTTGAAATCGGCGAGCTGGATCGTCGGCACCACCTCGATCGCCACCGTGTAGGTCAGGTCGGTCTTGCCGGCGAGCAACTCCTCGACCTCGGCCTGCTCGGTCGGCATGGTGATCTTCGGCTCGGTCGCAAGACGAAAACCGCGGTCGGTGAAGATCTGCGTGTTGGTGTCGCGGATGGTCTGGTCGATGGTCTCGGCCATGACAGAGCGGCCATACACCTTCTTCAGGTGGCTTACCGGCACCTTGCCGGGACGGAAGCCGTTGAGCTTCACCTTGTCCTTGAGGTCGACCAGCTTGGCGTCCGCCTTGGCATCGAGATCCGATGCGGGAACGCTGATCTTGAACTCGTGCTTCAATCCCTCGGCGAGGGTTTCGGTGACCTGCATGGTGTCAATCTTCTTCCGCTTGCGCCGGGCCAAAGCGGCCCGGCAGTGTCAAATGTTCGAGGCGTGGCCTTGCAGCCCTGCGCCGGTGGTTCGGCTGACCCTGGCTCCCCGACCGGGAAGCAGGCCCTCCAGTATTCATCATGCAAACGCTTGGATAGAGCGCTTGGTGCGGGCGGAGGGACTCGAACCCCCACAACTTTCGTCACTGGAACCTAAATCCAGCGCGTCTACCAGTTCCGCCACGCCCGCGTGAATAGCATCCATACCCGGCCGCGATGCCGCGGGCGGCGGGCTTATAACATGAGCCTACACCTCCGCAGCAAAAAAATGGCCCTTTTTGACAGCACCGGGGCAAGGCGTCACAGCTAGGACAGATACAACAAAAATGGTCCGGATCGGCCTCATGGCAAGGGAGAAACTCGGCTTGAACCGACGCGAATTGATCGCAGGATTGGGCGCTGCCGCTCTGACCCCCACGTGGTCCGCCACCGGAGCGGCCCAAGCCGGACCCATATTGGACCTGCGAACAAGGGCCGATCGCCTGGCGTTACGCCCGGGGGCTCCGGATACTCCCGTCTTGTCCCTCGGCGAGGCCAACATGCGGTTCAACCGTGGTGACAAGGTCGAACTGGCCTTCGACCTCAATCCCAGAACCGGGATGGCGTCGTTGCGGGGCATGGACGATGGTCCAGTCACTCAGCAGGATTCGGCGCGGCCATCCAAGATAGCGACGCAAATGGTGCTCCGGCAGGCCGGCACCTTTCTGTGCGATCTTGGGCTATTTCCCAACGACCAGGGATGGCCGACGCGCGCGCACCCTCTGGTCGTCCGAGAGAGCGAACCGGTAGCTGTCGATCGGGACGAAACGCTGCTCATCGAAGAGTGGCGGGTACGGGCCGACGGGACAGCAATTCCGCCGGGCGCGGTCCCCAACGAAACCGCGGTTTTCTATACGCTTAACGGAAAGCCCTCGCTGGATGTCTCAGCCCGATCCAATGAGCGGCTCAGACTTCGCTTCATCAACGGCAGCCAGCGCACCGTCATCGCAGTGAAATTGGAGTCCGTTGAGGTCATGGTCATGGCGATCGACAGCCAGCCGGCCGAGCCATTCGCGGCGCGCAACGGCGCGCTGGTGCTGGCGCCAGGCGGCCGGGTCGACGCCTTTGTCGATGTCGCGGCACCTCCCGGAAGCAACCTCAAGATTCTGCTGCACGAAGGCAAGGAAATCCGGACGATCGGCTTTGTGATCGTGTCTCGCGATCCGCCCGCTCGTCCCACGCCACTGCCGCCTCCCCCACCTTTACCGTCGAACGGCCTGCCGGCGCGGCTCGACTTGAAAAGCGCGCTGCGTGTCGACCTTGCGCTCGATGGGCCCGACTGGATTGTACCCACGAGTTCCGGCGCCTCGTCCGCACCTGCCTTCCGCGCCAAGGCCGGACGCGTGGTTGTGCTGGCCCTCACCAACCGCGCCGCCATCGCCACCGTCTTCCACCTGCACGGCCACCATTTCCGCCTGCTCGACCGGCTCGACGACGGCTGGAAGCCGTTCTGGCTGGATACGCTGGCGATCGAGCCCGGCCAGACCCAGCGCATTGCCTTTCGCGCCGAATATCCCGGGGGCAATCTGATCGAAGCCGTCGCAACTGAATGGGCGGCGCCGCGGCTGGTGCGGCGGTACGCTGTCGAGTGAGGAGCAAACCATGAGCAAGTCCGTTCCCGCCATCCGCAGCGTCAAGGCGCGAGGCATCGTCGTGCCGCTCGCGCGCCCCGTGAAGAACGCCTTTGGCGTGATCGATGCGGGGCCGCTGGTCCTGATCGACGTCGAGACCGATCAGGGCGTTACCGGCCATTCCTACATTTTCGCGTATGCAAAGCTGACGCTGAAGCCACTGGTCCACCTGATCGAGGAGATCGGGCGCGAGCTCACCGGCAAGCCGGTCGCGCCCTACGATTTGATGGCGGCGATGGACGCAAAATTCCGCCTGCTCAGCTGGCAAGGGCTGGTCGGCATGGCGGTGTCGGGCCTCGACATGGCCTATTGGGACGCGCTCGGCCAGTCGGCCGGCAAGCCCGTCGTCGAACTGCTCGGCGGTTCGCCCAAACCAGTCAAGGCGTATGACAGCTACGGCGTGGTTGATCCCGTCGCCGACGAAAAGGCGCTGCGCCGCTCGCTCGAACAGGGGTTTCGCGGCATCAAGATCAAGGGCGGCGACGGCGATGCCGCCAACGACGAACGCGTGGTCAAGGGCGTCCGCGCGCTGCTTGGCCCCGATGTCGCGCTGATGATCGATTTCAACCAGTCGCTCGATCCCGCGGAAGCCACGCGCCGCATTGCCCGCCTCGCCCCGTATGATTTGCACTGGATCGAAGAACCGGTGCCGCAGGAAAACCTGTCGGGGCACGCCAAAGTGCGCGAGACGTCACCGACGCCGATTCAGGCCGGCGAGAACTGGTGGTTTCCGCGCGGCTTTGCCGAAGCGATCGAAGCCGGCGCCAGCGACTTCATCATGCCCGATCTGATGAAGTGCGGCGGCGTCACCGGCTGGCTGCAGGTCGCCGCGCAAGCGGAAGCCGCCAACATTCCGATGTCGAGCCACCTGTTCGCGGAGGCCAGCGCCCACATGCTCGCGGTAACGCCGACCGCGCACTGGCTCGAGTTCCTCGACTTTGCCAGCGTGATCCTCGCCCACCCCGCCGAGATCGTCGACGGCACGGTGACGGCGCGAGGACCGGGTCTCGGGCTGGAATGGAATGAGGCGGCGGTGGCGAAATATCTGATCGTGTAGGATGGGTGGAGCGAAGCGATACCCATCAACCGCGGCGTGAGACAGGGATGGGTTTCGCTTCGCTCTACCCATCCTACGGGACTGACGCGCGCGTCCAGAGATAGCGCGCGTCCGGCTCCTTCTCTTCATTGCGGGTACCGTCGGTTTCCTCGACGAGCGCAAAGCCCCGCGCTTCGTAGAAGCGTCGCGCTGACACATTGCACTGAAAGGTCCAAAGCTGGAGACAATCGAACGCGCGCTTTGCGACCTGCAGCAACTCGTTACCGACGCCACGTCCCTGCACTTCCGGCAGCACATACAACTGGTCGATCCAGTCGCTGCGGAAGGCGATGATTCCAACCAGCGCGCCGCGCTCGAATGCCCCGTGCACCTGACATCCCGTGAACACGCGCTCGCGATAAAACCACCGGTCTTCTTCGGGCGTGTGCAGACCGGTGAGCCAGGGCAATGCATGATCGAACGCCGTGCGATGAACGCCCGCCGCCGCATCCATGTCGGCAAGTTCGAGTTGCCTAATACTCGATCCCGAATTCATCATAGAGTCGCCTGAACACCGCGGGCAGCACCTCCGGCAGGTCTTCCGCGATCAGCCCCGGTCCCGCCTCGCCCGCGGCTTCGCCGTGCATCCAGACGCCGATGCAGGCGGCCTCGAAGGCTGGCACGCCCTGCGCCAGGAACGCAGCGATCATTCCCGCCAGCACGTCGCCGGCGCCGGCGGTGGCGAGCCAGGGCGGCGCGTTGGAGGCGATGCTGGCGCGGCCATCTGGCGACGCCACCACCGTATCCGGTCCCTTCAGCAGCACCACCGCGCCGCAGCGTTCGGCGGCGTCGCGCACCCGCTCCAGTTTGGAGCGGCCGGGATGCTTGTTGCTGATGTCGCTGAACAGCCGCGGAAACTCGCCTTCGTGCGGCGTGAGGACGACGCGGGCGTCCTCGCTCGCCTTGATCTGCTCAAACAACCGCTCCGGCGCCTCGGCAAAGCTCGTCAGCGCGTCGGCGTCGAGCACGAGGCCGCGTTTCGCCGCCAGCGCCGTGTGGACGAAATCGCGCGTGCGCGCGCTGACGCCGGCCCCCGGCCCGATCACGATGGAACTCAGGCGTCTGTCGCCGATCAGATCGGCGAATTCAACCGGGGTATCGACGGTGCGAACCATCACCGCCGTCAGCGCCGCGGCGTTCACGGCCAGCGCGTCGCGCGGCGAGGCCACGGTCACCAGCCCGGCCCCTGCCCGCAGCGCACCGCGTGCCGCAAGTCGCGCCGCGCCGGTGGAAGCCACTTCGCCCGACAGTACGACGGCATGGCCGCGGACGTATTTGTGACCATCGATGTCGGGCACGGGGAAGGATTTTTTCCAGCTCTGCGGCACGTTCTCGAACGTATGCGGCCGGATCTCCTCGAGCACGTGGGAATCGATGCCGATGTCGGCGACACGCACCCGGCCGCAATGCTTGCGCCCCGGCATCAATAGATGCGCCGGCTTGCGGCGGAAGAAGGTCACGGTCTCCACGGCGTTGATCGCAGCGCCCATCACGGCACCGGTCGTGCCGTTGATCCCGCTCGGCAGGTCGACGGCGAGCACCGGCGCACCGTTGGCGTTGACCGCCTCGATCATCTCGAGCGGGTCGCCCTTGACGGCCCGGTTGAGCCCGGCACCGAACAGCGCATCGATGATCAGTGCCGGCTTGCCGATCGCCTGCGGGTTGAATGGCAGCACCGGATACTTCCAGCCGCGTGCAGCGAGCGCGGCATCGCCGTGCAGGCTGTCGCGCTCGCACAGCAGGATGACCGAGACATCGCGGCCCCGCGCGGCGAGTTCAGCCGCCGCCACAAAGCCGTCGCCGCCATTGTTGCCGCGGCCGGCGACCACCATGATCGGCCCTTCCTCGACGAGGGCCATCGCGGCTTCGGCCACGGCCTGTCCGGCGCTCATCATCAGCGCGAAGCCGGGCGTACCGGCGGCGATCGTCAGCCGGTCGGCACGCTCCATCTCAGTCGTGGTCAAAACTTCCATGCCGAATCCTCGATCCGTCAGCCTTTTCTGGAGGCACATCCCGCCACGTCTCGCGGTACGCCCGGCCTCGCCTGCACATGATTTGACCTGTTTGCCTATTCCGTAGGCTCAGCTATCATACCGTGTCCGGCTCAACCTCTTCCACCTGCCTGTTAAAAGTCTGATAACGTTCCGAAATCAGCCGCGTTAACAACTTGGCATAGACCCTGCTTTTGAGGAAGCCGGTTAGAATACCGAGCTTATGATCGTCGCAGTTCGCGTCAATTATGAGCAACCCGGCTTGCTTTGCCGGATGCAAGGATCAAACCAGACGGCGCCAGGGAAATTCACCAGGCTGCGACATCGAAACCATCGGCTATTTGGAAATGCCCGGGAGGCGCTCTGTGAAGAAGATTGAAGCCATCATCAAGCCATTCAAGCTCGACGAGGTGAAAGAGGCGCTTCAGGAAGTCGGGCTGCAGGGCATCACGGTCACCGAGGCCAAGGGCTTTGGCCGGCAGAAGGGCCACGCCGAACTCTATCGCGGTGCGGAATACATCGTCGACTTCCTGCCCAAGGTGAAAATCGAGATCGTAATCGGCGACGAGCTGGTCGAGAAGGCGATCGACGCGATCCGCCGCGCTGCCCAAACGGGACGCATTGGCGACGGCAAGATCTTCGTCTCCAACATCGAGGAAGCGATCCGGATCAGAACCGGAGAATCCGGGCTGGACGCTATCTAAGCCGGGTGCTATCCGAATTTTGCGACTGGAAACAGGAAAAGGGCTGCTTCGGCAGCCTGATTTCGTTCGCGATATCCCATCGGACCATTTGCGAAATGTCGTGCCGTCTATAGCGTTTGCAAGCGAAGTGGAAACCGGTTCGCAGCAAGAAACCGCGTCAGAACAAAAGACTGGGGCCAGGCTCTGATCCTATCAGGACTGGTAAGGCTCCAGAATCCTGGAAACCGACCCGTAGTAGCCAAAAGGGGTATTCATGAAGACCGCCAAAGACGTCCTGAAATCGATCAAGGACAACGACGTGAAATACGTCGACCTGCGCTTCACCGATCCGCGCGGCAAGTGGCAGCACGTGACTTTCGACATCAGCATGATCGACGAGGAGATCTTTGCCGAGGGCACGATGTTCGACGGCTCCTCGATCGCCGGCTGGAAGGCGATCAACGAATCCGACATGTGCCTGATGCCCGACCCGGTGACCGCGACCATCGACCCGTTCTTCGCCGAAACCACCATGGTGATCACCTGCGACGTGCTCGAGCCGACCACCGGCGAGCCCTACAACCGCGACCCGCGCGGCATGGCCAAGAAGGCCGAGGCGATGGTCAAGTCGATGGGCGTCGGCGACACCGTGTTCTTCGGCCCCGAGGCCGAGTTCTTCGTATTCGACGACGTGCGCTACCAGACCACCCCCTACAACACCGGCTTCAAGCTGGATTCGTCGGAACTGCCGATCAATTCCGACACCGAATATGAAGGCGGCAACCTCGGTCACCGCATCCGCACCAAGGGCGGCTACTTCCCGGTGCCGCCGCAGGACTCGGTGCAGGACATGCGCTCGGAGATGCTCGGCGCCATGGCCAAGATGGGCGTCAAGGTCGAGAAGCATCACCACGAAGTGGCTTCCGCCCAGCACGAACTCGGCATGAAGTTCGACACCATGACGCTGATGGCCGACCAGATGCAGATCTACAAATACTGCATCCACCAGGTCGCGCACATCTACGGCAAGACCGCCACCTTCATGCCGAAGCCGGTCTACGGCGACAACGGTTCGGGCATGCACTGCCACCAGTCGATCTGGAAGGACGGCAAGCCGGTGTTCGCCGGCAACAAATACGCCGACCTGTCGGAAACCTGCCTCCACTACATCGGCGGCATCATCAAGCACGCCAAGGCGATCAACGCCTTCACCAACCCGTCGACCAATTCCTACAAGCGCCTGGTCCCGGGTTATGAAGCCCCGGTGCTGCTCGCCTACTCCGCGCGCAACCGTTCGGCCTCCTGCCGTATTCCCTACACGGCAAACCCGAAGGCCAAGCGCGTCGAAGTCCGCTTCCCGGACCCGATGGCCAATCCCTATCTCGGCTTCGCCGCGATGCTGATGGCCGGCCTCGACGGCATCAAGAACAAGATCGATCCGGGCCCGGCGATGGACAAGGACCTCTACGATCTGCCGAAGGAAGAGCTGAAGCAGATCCCGACGGTGTGCGGTTCGCTCCGCGAAGCGCTGGAAAACCTCGACAAGGACCGCGCCTTCCTCAAGAACGGCGGCGTGTTCGACGACGACTTCATCGACAGCTACATCGAGCTGAAAATGACCGAAGTCGAGCGTTTTGAGATGACCCCGCACCCGGTCGAATTCGACATGTACTATTCGCTGTGATTTTCGGCGGCGTTCACGCCGCCGGTATTCACCGTCCAGAGATGCGAAAGGCGCTCCTTGCGGGGCGCCTTTTGTTTTTGGGGAGTCCACTCTCCCGTAGGATGGGTGGAGCGCAGCGATACCCATCAGCTTCGGTGGATGTCGCACGGATGATGGGTTTCGCTGCGCGATACCCATCACCTTCGGGGTACGTGGCAAGCATGATGGGTTTCGCTGCGCTCTGCCCATCCTGCGCTCCGCGGCGATATCCCGGTTCCCAAATCCCATTGAAGTCAAAACTTCTCCCAAATCGTGGCGGCGATCGTCGCTTTTAGACCGCGCTGTCGGAGTATTAAAAGCGCCCATCAATGAGAGGCGGCATCAACCAAATGGCGACAGAAGATGGTTTCCAGCCGGATCGTCCTCCGATCTTTCTCTCCGGGCATGCGGAAGAAGCCGGGCAGTCCGATATCGGGAAAGGTTGGGACATCGCGACGATCTCGTCGCGGATCCTCAAGACGAGTATTTTGGCTGTAGCAGTGACGGCGATCGGCATCGCGATTCTAACGGTCGGAAACCCGGTCATGCTCGTTGCGAACGTGACGGATTGGTGGGTCGACAAACCGGCGCTTCAGCGTGAGGCCGATCCGGCGACGTCGCCAACTCAAACAATTGCCGGCACGCAGGATTCGTCGACGACAACGATGAACGCGCCGCCGCGCGAGGAAACTGCTGCGGCTGTGGAACCTACCGAGCCAAGCCAGACCGAGACCGCCGGTCAGAGGCAGGCTGAGGGCGGTCAGCGCCAGGCCGAAAACAGCCAGCCAATCACTGCCGACAACCAGCCGGTCACTGAAGAATTGTTCAAGCAATTCCAGGCCTGGGCAGCCGAAGAAGAGACGCGGAAACAGGCCGGGTCCGCGCCAGCTGCGCCCGTACGGGTGGCGCAAGATGGCCCGGCGCAGGCGCGGCCCGCGAAGAAGCACCGACGGGTTCACTCCGTGCAAAATGCACGCGCGGAGATCCGTCCCCAGCGACATCATCGCGCAAGGGTCCGGGAGCAACAACAAGATGCACGGGAACAGGTCCCGCCCGTAGCCGACCCCCGAGCACAGGATCCGTCTTTGCAAAATGCCCAGCCACCGTCGTTCCTGCAAAGCCTCGGTTTTCGCAATTAGGTCTGCCGGAAAACGTTGCCCGGGCGAGCCCGGGAATTGCAAGAAGAGCTGAATTGCAAAAGGCGCTCCTGATGGAGCGCCTTTTGTTGTTGCGGCCCGTGGGATGGGTGGAGCGACTTGTCCGCCGTGGCTCAACGAGCGAAGGCCGAAGCAATACCCATCATCTCAGCAGGCGTAGCGCAGTTCGTTTCGCAGGGCGATTAGTTAGCGAAGCGTAACCCTTCGTCATCCGCAGCAACTTACCTGCCGGACGCAAAGCCGATCCCGATTTCCGTTACCACGGGCCCCCACTTGACCAGCGCCACATTGTCGGACGAGGCCTTCACTCCGTCACCTGAAAGATTGCGGGGCGCGCCTGTCTCCTTGCCGAAGCGCATCATCACCCTGCAGCCCCCCTCCATTCGGCCGAGCGCGCCCCCCTTCCAGTCGGCGACAAATCCTCCATAATCCCAATCAAAACCGCTCACCAAAAACGGCTTCCCATTGACCTTTTGCACCTCCGCCAGGCTTGAACCGATGGTGACTCCAGAAAGATTCCAGCGGCTGGCTTTCGCCTGGTTACGGATAGCAAACCCCGTCGCACGCTTCATGGCGTCATCGGTAAAAGAGACCTCAATTCGCCGGTCCGATGCGCGTGGCAACAAGACAAGCCCCTTGTATGTCTCACCTTCTGCGCCAGGCAATTCCTGCACGACGGTGTCCTTGCCGTAGCGCTGCCTCAGAGTTTTGCCGCTGTCGTTCGGCGCAACGGGCGAAGAACAGGTTATCGCACCCTCCTGAGGTGGTGGCGCTTGGGCCAAAGCAGGAGCCGCAACAAATAGCAGGGCCAGGAAAGCAATGCGCATACAGGTCTCTCGGTTTGGTTTGAATTGAGCTCCGCATATGGTGGAGCCTGTCATCGGGCGCGCCTTCGCGCGACCCGTTGCTCAGCGGGATACGTGCTGATTTGCTTCCAGCGCAAGCGCAATCTTGTGCAGCAGCCAGCGGCACGATGGCCCGACAGGCAAATCACTTCTGATTTTCCGAAATCATGTCAAGCCCGGGAATCAAAAATATTCCGCTTTCGTTCTCACGCAAATCAGTCGCATAACTCCGCTTGTCTCACGGCGGATGAGGGGCGCTCGCGAACGTCACGAACGCGCGGTGAGATGCGATGGACGCTGAGGGCGCGATAGACGTACGCGCCGGACGCGTACGGCGAAGTCGTGTGGTTCGGGCGCCGCGGTGCTGGCGCTAAGTTTCACGGGTTA
>Ga0307500_10000712_pt1 | contig 10631 bp, 8 predicted proteins | sample 14_S_MG_FD_201362 | JGI IMG/M metagenome (GOLD analysis project Ga0307500, IMG submission 201362) | Soil microbial communities from Populus trichocarpa stands in riparian zone in the Pacific Northwest, United States - 14_S | ecosystem: Environmental > Terrestrial > Soil > Riparian zone > Trees...
GAGGCTTACGTGCTCGATACCGCACAGATCGCCGAAGTGCTGCCGCTGGTGAACATCAGGAGCATCCCGAAGGCGCCCGCCGGCATTGCCGGCCTCTTCGACTATCGCGGCACGCCGGTGCCGGTGATTGACTTGAGCGAGCTCGCTCTCGGCCGGCCTTCGCAGCGGCATTTGAGTACGCGATTGGTCGTGGTTCGGCATGGCAACCACCTGTTAGGTGTCATCGCCGAGCAAGCGACCGAAACGATTCAACGTGACGCCGCGGACTTCACCGCGTCAGGCGTCACGAACAAGGACGCGCCTTATCTGGGCCTGGTCACCCAGGACGGCGGGCGCTTGATTCAGTGGATCGAGGTGCACAAGCTCCTGCCCGCCTCGGTCAGCAGCGTCCTCTATCGTCAGGCCAGAGAGGAACCATGGCCTTCGCCAGAATTGCAGCCCTGCTAAAGGAAAAGATGGGGCTGGACGCCGAATCCATCGGCGTCGCCACCGTCGAGCGTGTGGTGCGCGAGCGACTCGCTGCGCGGGACATGACCGATGCGCAGCTCTACTGGGAGGACGTGAGCGCGTCCGAACAGGAACTGCAGGAACTGATCGAAGCGATCGTCGTACCGGAGACCTGGTTCTTTCGCGACCCCGCGGCGTTCGGTGCGCTGGTGCGCGTGGTTCATGAGGAATGGTTGCCCCGACATCCGCAGGGAACCTTGCGCATCCTGAGCCTGCCGTGCTCCACCGGCGAGGAACCCTACACGATGGCGATGGCGCTGCTCGACAGCGGGTTTCCTCCACAGCGTTTTCACATTGATGCCATTGACATCAGCCTGCGGGCGATTGCCTACGCGCGGCGCGGCACCTATGGCAAGAATTCGTTTCGCTCCAGCGATCTTGCCTTTCGCGATCGGCACTTCGAGCCGCTGACCCGCGGATTTCGCTTGAGCGCGGCCGTGCGCCGGCAGGTGCAGTTTCGGCACGGCAATCTATTGGCCAGCGGCTGGCTGCATGGCGCGCACGGCTACCACATGATTTTCTGCCGCAACGTACTCATCTATTTCGATCGCCCCACCCAGGACCGCGCACTCGAAGTGCTCGGCAGATTGCTGACGGACGCAGGTTTGCTGTTCGTCGGCCCATCGGAATCGGGCTTGTTGCTCGATCACGGTTATGTGTCGGGCGGAATGCCGCTCGCCTTTGCGTTTCGCCACCCCGCAGCGACTGTTCGGGTAGCCAAGCGGGTGCGCAAGACTCCGCCCGCCGTCGTTCCGGCAAGAGCAAAAGAGAAACTCAAAGAAGAAACTATCCTCGCACCACCCTCACACTGGATTGATGAGGCGCGGCGGCTCGCGGACCAGGGGAATCTCATCGCAGCACTGGAGTGCTGCGAGCTCAATCTTGCCAAGCAGCCTGCGACGGCGGAAGGCTTGCATCTGGCCGGCATGCTGCACGATGCCGCCGGGCACATAAGTCAGGCCGCCGTGCACTACCGCAAGGCGCTCTACCTCGACCCGCGGCATCACGAGGCGTTGGTGCATCTTGCGGTAGCCTTGACGAAGGAAGGCGATTCGAGTGGTGCGCGGCGTTTGTTCAACCGCGCCAATCGTAAATCGGAAGCAGGCCGCTAACATGCCGCCGGACTTCAAATTGGACGCCTGCTGGAACCGGATTGGCGTGCGCGGCGACAGATCGTGTCCGGAACTCGAGCACACCATCCACTGTCGCAACTGCCCGGTCTTCTCCGCCGCCGCACGCACTGTGCTCGACGCGCCGGCGACGGCGGACTTCCTCAAGCTCGCCACCGAGCACTTCGCCCGGCCCGAGACAGCCGCTGCAGCGCATGCAGCCGCAAGCGAGGCACAGTCGGTCATTGTCTTTCGTGTGTGCGCGGAATGGTTCGCGATGCGCACCGGAGTGTGCCTCGAGGTCGCCGAGTCGCGCCCGATCCACCCGCTGCCACATCGTCGCGACGGCGCAGTGCTCGGCCTCGCGAACGTCCGCGGTGGACTGCTCGTTTGTATTTCCCTGGCAGCCATTCTCGGCGTGGTGGCAACGCCAGAAGCCGAGTCCAAGCAGACGCGACGTGGCGCGGTCACGCAACGCCTGCTGGTGGCGCGCGGCATGGCCGGCCCCGTCGTTTTTCCCGTCGACGAAATCCACGGCATCGAACGCTTTGCCGCCCGGGATTTCACATCAATTCCCGCAACGCTGGCGCATGCGCCGGTGACCTACACGCAAGGCCTGCTTGCGTTGGGCGAGCGTTCAGTCGGCTTGCTCGATGAGAAGCTGCTCTTCTATACCGTGGAGCGCAGTTTCGCATGAGTGTCCCGGACCTCAGCGAAATCTCGATGATCGATCTCTTCCGAAGCGAAGCGGACAGTCAGGCGCAGGTGCTGACCGCCGGACTTCTCGCGCTCGAGCGCGATGCAGTGGCGGCCGATCGGCTGGAATCGTGCATGCGTGCCGCGCACTCGCTCAAGGGCGCTGCCCGAATCGTCGGGGTAGGTGCAGGCGTGAGCGTCGCCCACGCGATGGAAGATTGCTTCGTGGCGGCGCAGGAACAGCGCATCACCCTGAATCAGGGGCATATCGATCAACTATTGCGCGGCGTCGATCTGCTGCAGCAGATGGCGCGCACAGCCGGGCCCGATATGGGCCGGTGGGATGACGAGAAACGGGCGGAGATCGAGGCATTTATCTCCGCCCTGGGCCGGATCGTTGAAAACGGCGGAGCCGCAGCGCAGGTAGTGCTCTCGCCAGCCAGCTCGCCGGTTCTCTCAAAGGAACGCGAGCAAGACAGTCAGGACAGTGTTCTCAAGGTTACAACCGAGAATCTGAACCGGCTGCTCGGGCTTGCCGGCGAGTCGCTGGTCGAGTCGCGGCGGCTCAAACCCTTCGCCAACTCGCTGTTGCGGCTCAAGCGTTTTCAAAATGATTTGCGCCGCGACCTCGATCGCCTGCGCGAGCGACTGCCGCCGCACGGCTTGAGCGAGGAGGCACAAGCGGCCCTGGCTGACGCACAACGTCACGGACTTGAGTGCCAACAGTTCCTGGCAGAGCGGCTCGTCGAGATCGAAAACTTCGACCGGCGCGCCGCCAACCTTTCCCATCGACTCTACGACGGCGCACTGGCGTGCCGCATGCGGCCCTTTGCCGATGGCGTGCAGGCCTTTCCGCGCATGGTCCGCGACGTCGCCCGCACGCTGGGGAAATCTGTCCGGCTAACTATCTCGGGTGAGAATACCCAGGTCGACCGCGACATTCTCGAGAAGCTCGACGCGCCGCTCGGCCACCTGTTGCGCAACGCCCTCGATCACGGCGTCGAGTCGCCAGATGAACGCCGGGCGGCGGGAAAACCGGCCGAGTCGGTGCTGCGTATCGAAGCGCGACACAGCGCCGGCCGCCTGCAGGTGAGCGTGGCCGACGACGGCCGCGGCATCGATCTCGATCGTGTACGCGCCGCCGTGATTCAACGCAAACTCTCCAATGCCGAGACGGTCGCGCAATTGAGCGAAGCGGAGCTGCTCGAGTTCCTGTTTCTGCCCGGGTTTACACTGAAAGAGGGTCTCACCGACATCTCCGGACGCGGTGTGGGACTCGACGTTTTGCAGAACGTGCTCAAACAAGTCCGTGGCACGGCGCGCATTGTCACGCGGCTCGGTCAGGGCACGCGCTTCCAGCTGGAATTGCCGCTGACACTCTCCGTGGTGCGCACGCTGCTCGTGGATGTGGGCGGCGAGCCTTACGCGGTGCCGCTGGCCCACATCGCGCGCACCCTCAAACTCGCCCCAGGCGACATCGAGCAGCTCGAAGGCCGCGCGCATTTCAAACTGGACGGCCGCTCGATCGGTCTGGTCAACGCCGACCAGCTGCTCGGTGGCACGCGCTCGCCAGCCGCAGATGAAGCGCTGGCGGTGATCGTTCTGGGCAATGCGCCTCATCTTTACGGGCTGATCGTCGATCGCTTTCTCGGTGAGCAGGAGCTCGTGATCCAGACGCTCGATGTACGGCTCGGCAAGATCAAGGACGTCGTAGCCGGCGCGCTGATGGAAGACGGTTCACCCGTGCTGATCCTGGATGTCGAGGACGTCATTCTCTCGATAGAAAAACTGGCGAGCGCCGGCAGTTTGAGTGGCGTCGCACACGATGCGCAGGACGCGGTCAGCGTCGCACGCAAGCGCGTACTGGTGGTGGAGGATTCCTTCACCGTGCGCGAACTCGAGCGCAAGCTCCTGGCCAATAGCGGTTACGAAGTCGAGGTCGCGGTGGACGGCATGGACGGCTGGAATGCCGTGCGCACCGGTCACTTTGATCTGGTGCTCACCGATGTCGACATGCCGCGCATGGATGGGATTGAACTGGTCACGCTCATCAAGAAAGACCCGCGCGTGAAATCGCTGCCCGTCCTGATCGTCTCTTACAAGGACCGTCCGGAGGATCGGCGCCGAGGTCTCGATGCGGGCGCCGACTATTATCTGACCAAGGGCAGCTTTCATGACGACACGCTGCTGCAAGCGGTCGTGGACCTGATCGGCGAGGCCACCGCGTGAAAATTGGCATCGCCAATGATTTGCCCGCGGCGGTGGAAGAGCTGCGGCGCGTACTGGCGCCGAGAGCGGAGCACACGGTGATTTGGATCGCACGCGACGGGACCGAAGCCGTCACGCTGTGCGCGCGCGAGACACCGGACCTGGTGCTGATGGATTTGATCATGCCTGGCGTGGATGGCGTGGAGGCGACGCGGCGCATCATGAAGGCCACGCCATGTGCAATCCTCATTGTGACCGCGAGTGTCGGCGCCAATGCCGCGCGTGTGTTCGATGCCATGGGCTACGGCGCACTTGACGCGGTCGATATGCCGGTGCTCGCCCGGGGCGATTTGCAGGACAGCGTCGCCCCGTTCTTGAAGAAGATCGACACCATTTCAAAACTCGTCCGCGCCCCGCGCTTCATCCCGAGCGCCGACACGCTCGGCGAAACCGCACGCATCGCCCGGCGTGAACGGCTGGTCGCGATCGGCGCCTCCGCCGGCGGCCCGGGGGCACTGCACATTTTGTTGTGCGGACTGCCGAAAGAGTTTCCAGCAGCCGTGGTGATCGTTCAACACATGGATGAGCGCTTCGCCTCCGGGATGGCCGAGTGGTTGAACAGTGATTCGGCGTTGCCGGTGCGCATTGCAAAGGAAGGCGATCGCCCAACGGCGGGTACCGTCCTGGTAGCCGGCACCAACGATCATTTGATGTTCAAAGCTGCGGAGCGCATCGGCTACGCGCCCGAGCCGCTCGAGCAGCCCTACCGTCCTTCGGTCGATGTTTTCTTCGCCAGCGTCGCCGCACTCTGGCTCGGCGAAGTGGTCGGTGTGGTGTTAACCGGTATGGGCCGGGATGGCGCGCTCGGATTGAAGACCCTTCGCGACAAAGGCCACTACACCATCGCCCAGGATCACGCGACGAGCGCGGTCTATGGAATGCCCAAAGCCGCCGCGGCGCTGGGCGCCGCAGTGGACATTCTGCCGCTTGAGCGCATAGCGCCGCGGCTGTCGGAGATTTTCGGGTGAGCATCAACCCCCCGCGGAACGCCGATGAAGGCATCGCAAGAGTACTGTTCGTCGACGATCAGCCGATGATCGGCGAGGCGGTGCGCCGTGCCCTGGCGGGCGAACCAGATCTCGAGTTCCATTTTTGTGGTGAATCCAACGCGGCGCTCGCGACCGCAGAACGGATTGCACCGACCGTCATCCTCCAGGATCTCGTCATGCCGGGCATCGACGGACTCACGCTGGTGCGTAAGTATCGCGCCAACGAAGCAACCCGCCACACGCCGGTCATCGTCATGTCGGCCCGCGAAGAACCCAAAACGAAGAGCGACGCGTTCGCCGCAGGAGCCAACGATTACATCGTGAAGCTTCCGGACAAAGTGGAGCTCATCGCGCGCATTCGCTATCACTCTCAGGCTTATCTCGCCCAGCGGCAACGCGATGGCGCCTACCGCGCCCTGCACGAAAGTCAAAGCCAGCTCACGGCGGCAAACATCGAATTGCAAAGAATCTCCAACATGGATGGGCTGACGGGGATCAACAATCGCCGTCGCTTCGATGAATACGCCGGCACCGAATGGCGCCGCGCCAGGCGCGAACAGGTGCCCCTCGCTCTGCTGATTGCCGACGTCGACAATTTCAAAAGCTACAACGACACTTACGGTCATCTGGCGGGAGACGCGGCGCTCAAGCGGATCGCTGAGACGATTCGCAGCAGTTGCGGCCGTGCGGCAGACTTGCCGGCCCGTTACGGCGGCGAGGAATTCGTGCTCGTGCTGCCCGCCACGGCGGCCGAGAGCGCGCGCCTCGTCGGCGAGCGACTGCGCCGGGCGGTGCAGGATCTCAAGATCGAGCACAGCGCTTCCTCCGCTGGTCCGCACCTGACAGTGAGCATAGGTGGCGCCGCGGTAATCCCGACAAAGGAAGACGGGTTGTTGGGCCTGATCGCGATGGCGGACAAGAATTTATATGAGGCCAAAGCCAAGGGCCGCAATTCAGTCGTCGTGCGCGATTGAATTGAGCACTGAAATGAAAAGGCCCCAGCAGCGAAGACGCTGTTGGGGCCTTTCAATTCAATAGTGGCGCGCCCGGAGAGATTCGAACTCCCGACCACCTGGTTCGTAGTTGGAGGGGGTGAAAATCTCGGGCAGGACGAAGAGCGTAGATAGTTGATTTTGTTGAGTCATCAATCGCGAGCTCGCATGGCATCCGTTGCATTTATCACGACTGAGCGCGACGAAGCACGATCAGCTTCTGCAAAACCCCTACAACAGCCCGGCTACTTTTCGCGGGAAGCACCTGGGCGTTGGCCATCGGGACTTCTTGAAATACAGGCCGGCGATTTGCGAGGCGAAGAGCCAATGCGAGTCGTCTCCGGCCCGATTGATCGAGAACGAGTGCACTACGAAGCCCCGCCGCGAGATCGACTGGACGATGAGCTGAATCGCCTTCTCACTTGGTACAACAAACCACCGCAAGGGCTCGACGGCTTGGTACGGGCCGGATTGGCTCATGCGTGGTTCGAACTCATCCATCCTTTTGAAGATGGAAATAGCCACGTAGGACGCGCCCTTCTTGACCGTACGTTAGCCCAAGACGAACGACGAGTCGTACGGCTCTAAAGCATGTCCGCAAAATTCATGAAAGTTCGCGATGACTACTACTCCGCGCTGGAGCGCCTCTGTACGAGTGAACTCGATGTAACAGAATGGCTGCGGTGGTTCCTCACTGACGCTGCTTGCGCAAAGCGCATGTCGATTGCAGCCACTTCGCGGCAAGCCGTTGCCGCCCATCCGGCACGACAAGGGTTCCTTGCGCCCGGTCACATCGGGCGCCCCCGGTTGCATCTATGGTCCGCTCATGACAACGACGTCCCGTCCCTATTCGCGCCCGTATGCGGCGCCCGCCTGCAGCACGCAGGTGAAGGGTGCGGAACCGCCCATGCGTTTTGAAGCGAAGCTGGAAACCGAATACGTCCGCACGCGGCTGCAGAACAGCCGCACGCTTGTCCGCATGGCCTGCCTACTCGGACTGCTCGTTACGTGTCTGCGCATCGCCGAGCTCGCTCTGACCGGCGGCGGATCTCTCGTTCAGTCTCACCCACTCGTGATCATTTTCCCGGTGACCGTGCTCTCGACGTCCGTGCTGCTGGCATGGTTCGCGTGGCGTCCCTCTTTCCTGCGGCGATACCTGCCGCTGGCGAACTTCGCCGTGCCGACACGTAACGTCGTCGCGGCCATCGCCATCGCGGCGATGGCGGCACGTGGCCAAGTGGAGCTGCTGATCGTGATGCCCGCCATGGTGCTCAGCCCGTTCTTCTTCCTGGGACTTCACTTCCGGCCGGCGCTGGCCTGCGTGACGCTCACAATCGCCGCGTTTACCGCTTCGGCGCTCGTCTTTGAGTTGCCGATCACCGTGCTGCTGCGCTCGTGGGTATTCCTCGCCATCACTGCCGCAATCAGCGCAATGGCCGCGTGGCAGATCGAAAGACTATCGCGCCGCAGCTTCCTCGAGGGCCGTCTCATCGCGCAGCTCGCCGAGCACGACGCGCTCACCGGGGCAAAGAACCGGCGCGTATTCGACGAACAACTCGCCCGCCTGTGGCAGCAGGCGGTCGATGACCAACACCCGCTCGCGATCCTGCTGATCGACGTGGACGACTTCAAGGGCTACAACGACCGCTACGGCCACCAGGCCGGCGACGTCGCGTTACAGAATTTGGCGAAGGCTTTGCAGGCCCAGATCCACCGCCCGCTCGACGTGCTGTCCCGCTACGGGGGCGAGGAGTTCGCGGCGCTGCTGTACGACATCGACGGCCCGCAGGCACGCGATATCGCCGAGCGAATGCGACGTGCCGTGAGCGCCATGTCCATCGAGCACCGCGGCTCGCGCGTGGCCCGCGTGGTGACCATCAGCGTCGGCATCGCCGCGATCCAGCCCTTGGCCGATCGCGGACCAATCGGCGCGCTGCAGTTGGCGGATGAGGCGCTGTACACGGCAAAAGTCCGCGGTCGCAACAACGTCCATCTCGCCGCGGAGTCGGACTACAACGACCTGCAGACTGGGATCTTCGCCCATCAATCTTTCGCAGGCCGATAACAACTCAGGTGATCAGGAGATCTGCGGGACTACAGCAGAACGTAGCTAGTTGACTTTCCTTAGGTGGATTTGACATCAACACGTGTGAGCTCTCATGGCATCCGTTGAATTTGCCACGACTGAGCACAACGAAGATTGACTTGGTCCCACAAAATTCCCGCAATCACCTGTACTTTTTTTGCCTCGAGGACGACGGAGCGGGTTCCTCAAACGAAGAATGCTCATTCGCGGCCCTGCGCGACACTACTCAGATATTTTGCCGGCGGCTTCCCGAGCGCCTTCTTGAACATGGTGATGAAGGCCGTGACGGATTCATAGCCGAGATCGGCGGATATTTTCTGCACGCTCGCGCCGGAGGCCAGCTCACGCAACGCGACGATCAAGTGCAGTTGCTGACGCCAACGCCCGAAAGTCAGTCCTGTCTCCCTGACAACGAGACGGGCCAAGCTGCTCTCGCTTAGCGCGACGCGATTTGCCCACTGGGCCAAGGTGCTTCGGTTGGCAGGATCATCTGCCAACGCTGCGGCGATTCGCTTCACGCGAGGCTCAGGCGAGAGCGGTAGGTGCAGCCGCTGAGCTGTCATGAGCGGCAGTTCGGTGAGCAGGACTTTGGTCAAGAGCTCGCCCCTCGCATCATTTTCCCGCACGCGCTCGGACAACTCGACGATCAATTCGCGCAGTAATGGAGAGATCGAAAGCGTGGAGCAACGGCCTGGGAGAGAGGCGGCTTTCGGCTCGATATACACGAAGAAAAGCCTGGCATTGGCGGTCGCGATATTGCTGTGTTCCATGCCACCGGGAATCCACACGCCGCAATGAGGCGGCACCATCCACAGGCCGCTGGGAACACGACATGTGACGCCGCCTCCCAGGGCGAAGACGAGTTGTCCCTTGCGATGACTGTGGCTAGGCACCTCCGCCTTGGTCCCGACAACGTCAACGCGCACGGAAATTACCGGCTCAGAGAGAGCATCCACATCGAGGTTGAGCCACGGGTAACGGAGGGGTTGTCTCATGCTGACGATTTTTAGCAACCAGTTGCCATGATTTCTAGATTCTTCAAGCGCGAATGTCGATAGGTTCGCTCCTTCACTTTCGAGGAGAAGAACATGGCGACATTCATCATGATTCCGGGCGGATGGCAGGGCGGCTGGGTGTACGACGCCGTCGCGAAACAACTCGTTGCGCAAGGGCACCGCGCCCATGCGCTGACACTTTCCGGGCTTGGCAACCCGGCAACCCCGTCAGCCAACCTCTCGATTCACATCGGCGAAGCGATCAAGGCCATCAGGGAATGTTCGGACGATCCGATCGTCGTCGGCCAGTCCTATGGGGGGATGGTCATGACCGGCGCGGCGGACGCCGAGCCGGGCAAGATCCGCGGATTGATCTACGTCGACGCCTGTGTACCTCAATCCGGCGATTCCACCTGGTCGCTGACAGGCCCTAACTTCCGCAGCATATTCATCGCCGGCGCACAGGCCGACGGGATCAATTGCACGCCACCGCCCGATATGGACCCGCGCAGCCGTTCGCAACCGATTGCAACTTTTCTGCAGGCCATCGAATTGACCGGTCGCTGGCTCAGCGTTCCGCGAAAGACTTATGTCGGAGCCCACGGTTGGGAAGGAAGCCCATTCCTCGACCTCTTTGATCGCCTGAGCGCCGACCCGGCGTGGACGACCATCACTCTCGATTGCGGACACAACGTTGCGCGCCTGCAGCCCGAAGCATTGGCGAGGATATTGCTGGCGCAGGCCTGACGGCGTCGCGGCGATTGGGTATAGCGCGGCACGCTTCTCGCCGGTGGCGAGTGGAACAAGAGACCCGCGCCAAGACATTGTCGCGGTAAGAGAAATTGGCGCGCCCGGAGAGATTCGAACTCCCGACCACCTGGTTCGTAGTTGGAGTAGATGGTGAAACGTACAGTTGATTGGGAATTTTCGAAATTTGTAGATAGATGATTTTATTGGTGCCATCAATCTCGAGCTCGCGTGGCATCCGT
>Ga0307500_10000713_pt1 | contig 10630 bp, 13 predicted proteins | sample 14_S_MG_FD_201362 | JGI IMG/M metagenome (GOLD analysis project Ga0307500, IMG submission 201362) | Soil microbial communities from Populus trichocarpa stands in riparian zone in the Pacific Northwest, United States - 14_S | ecosystem: Environmental > Terrestrial > Soil > Riparian zone > Trees...
GCTCGACCGGCCTGCTAGGCGCGAATCCCTGCGCGTGGACAAGACTGGAGAAGCAGATCGCGAGCCCAAGAAATAGGTTAGGCATGTAGCTCCATGTACACGCGCTCCGGCGTGATCGAAGATACCCGAAAACCCAGACGCTCATAGAGACGGCGCGCCGGGTTGTTCTTCAGGACTCGCAGGCGAAGCGGCATTCGCGATTTCCGAGCCTGCGACGCGAGCTCACGAACCAGCGACGTGCCGATTCCCTTGTTCTGATGCTGTGGGAGTATGAAGAGCTGGCTCAGCTTGATGAAGTCCGGATGCCGCTCAACCGATATCGCGCCCACGTCTTCGCCTCGACAACGGATGATTGAATAGTTCTTTGCAGCAATCGTGTCGGCGATATTCTTCCGATTGTTCTCTTCGCTGAACGAACCCCAGACCTGTTCCACATAGGACCGCATATGTGAGCCGGACCAGCTACAGCTACAACGCGGCGCGCTTCGGGGCGTGCGAACCCTTGATCTGGGTGCGGTGCATGATGCGGCGCGACTTTGGATCGAAGGCATCGCGCCGGTGCATGGTGGTGCGGTTGTCCCACAGCACGAGGTCGCCCAGGGCCCACTTGTGGCAGTACACGGCCGACTCGGCATAGGACCAGATCTCGTCGAGCAGGCGCTCGGAGTCCTCGAGCGACAGCCCCATGATGTAGGCGTTGCGCCGCCGCCCGAGATACAGCGCCTGCTCACCCGACTCCGGGTGCGCGATCACGATAGGGTGCGGCGTGCCGGGTGAGCTCGCCGGATCGTTGCTCGCGGCGATGCCCTTGCGCAGGTTCCCGCCCGAGTCGTAGGTGCCGTCGTGCTTGATGTCGAGATGCTTGACGCGGTCGAGGAGCCCGCGCGGCAGCTTCTTCAGCGCGACGCGCATGCTGCAGAACGAGGTGTCGCCGCCGCTCGGCGGGATCTCGAGCGAATAGAGCATCGAAGCGTCCGGCGGCCACGCGATGTAGCTCATGTCCGTGTGCCAGGCGGCTTCGCCGTCGCCGAGCGCGCCGATCGGCTCGCCGTAGTCGTTGACCACGTTCGACACCACGTAGATGTCCGGGTAGCCTGGCGGCGACTTGCGTCCCGCGCCCTGGTTGGGCGGCGGGTCGAGCGTGCCGAAATGCCTGGAGAAGGCGAGCAGGTCGTCGTCGCTCAGCTTCTGGCCGCGGAACACCAGCACGTCGTGCCGGTACCAGGCCTGCTTGATCTCGGCAATTTCATTCGAGCCGGCGTCCGCGAGATCGACCCCGCGGACTTCCGCGCCGACGGTGGCGTTCGGTAGGACCTGCATGACGTGTCTACACTATCATGGGAAAAACCCATGCGGCTCGCCCGTCTCGCTTCGGTCCTTGTTCTTGCAACGTTTGTCCTGGCTGCGGTGGCGCAGCCCTATCCGGCGCGTGGAATACGTCTCATCGTCGACACCTCCCCGGGCGGCCTCACCGACCTGCTTGCCCGTCTGACGGCCGAAGCACTCACCGCGCGAATAGGACAGCCGGTGGTGGTGGAGAACAAGCCCGGGGCCTCGGGCAACGTCGCGGCCGACCTGCTGATTCGCTCGCCAGCCGATGGCTACACCCTGATGGTCGCCGCGGCGGGCAACCTTGCGGTGAAGCCCTTCCTCGAGCGCTCGGTGCCGTTCGATCCGCTGACCGACGTCGCCGCGGTGATCAACGTCGCCGACGCCGCGCACATCTTTGTCGTGCCGACGAGCATGGAAGCGAAGGACCTTGCGCAATTCATCGCCTATGCCAAGGCCAATCCCGGCAAGGTCTATTACGGGTCCGCAGGCATCGGCAGCCCGCCGCACCTCTCGCTCGAGCTGTTCGGGCGCCTCGCTGGAGTGAAGCTCATGCACGTACCCTATAAGGGAATCGGGAACGCGCTGCCCGACATGCTGGCGGGACGCCTGCAGGCGATGTCGATCAGCCTTGGGTCGGCCCTGCCCTATCTCAGGACCGGACAGATCCGCGCGCTCGCCGCCGCCACGAAGGAGCGCCTCGCGGGCCTGCCCGATGTGCCCACTTCGGCGCAGGCGGGGCTTCCAGGCTGGGAGATGAGCGCGTGGTTCGCCGTGTTTGCGCCGAAGGGCACGCCATCCGAGGTCATTCGGCTCCTGAATCAGCGCCTGCAGGCAGCGCTCGACGAGCCGAAGCTGCGCCAGCGCCTCCTCGACCTCGGCACCGAACCCGGCGGCGGCTCGCCCGAGTCCACCGCGGAACGCCTGCGCGCCGACCATCGCCTCTGGGGCCAGGTCATCCGCGAAGCCGGAATCAAGTTGGAGTAAAAGTCATGAAGCTGAAGACGCGCTTCCTCTCGCACGGCACCCTCGGCTCCAAGGACCTCGAGGCGACACGCCGCTTCTACGAGGAATTCCTGGGCCTGGAAGTCGTACGCACGAGCCACGTATCGCTCATGATTCGCCTCGGTGGCAACCACGTCTATGCGGTGGTCCTCACCAAGAACAAGGAGCCGATGCCGCGCTGCTACCACAACGGCCTCGACGTCCACAGCGATGCCGAAGTGGACGAAGCCTGGCGCCTGTGCACCGAGCAGGCCGGCAAATGGGGGCTGCACGACATCCAGAAGCCGTCCGAGCGCCATGGGACCTACAGCTTTCTTTTCTGGGACGGCGACGATAACGCCTGGGAAATCCTTTCCAACCCGAGCGGCGGCTACACCTGGATCTTCGAGCAGGGCGATCTCGAGGGCCGCGGGCATTTCGAAAAAGGCTTCCGCCACAAGCGTCCGGATGGCGAAGCGAAAAGCTAACCGCCGCTCGCTTCAATGTGCTGCTGCAACGCCTTGAAGAAGCGCCCAAGCAGAAATTTCGCCACGCCGGAGAGCACGCGCTGTCCCACGCCCGCAACGACGCCCCCCACTTCGGCGCTGCCTGCATACTTGAGCAAGGTAGCGCTCGCGCCCTGCGGCACGAGATCGAACACGGCGCTGCCTTTCATGAAGCCGATCGAGCCTTGACCCTGCACCGCCAGCACGTAGTGTTCGGGCTCACGCTTGTCGCTGATCGAGATTTCGCCCACGTACTCGCCGGACACGTTGGCGACCTGGAGCTTCAGTCCCATTTCGTAGCGATCCGCGTCGATCTTGCGCACCGCGTTACAGCCCGGGATGACTCTGGCGAGGACCTCGGGATCGTTGAGCAGCGTCCACAGCTCCCTCTGCGCCGTGGGCAGGGTCTGCTCGCCCTTCAGCTCTAGCGGCACCAACAGTCCTTGTGGACATCGACGATCATTCACTGGACCTTGATGTTGGCGGCCTTGACCAATTGCGCGTTGGAGGCCACCTCCGCGCGCAGGTAAGCGTCGAACTGCTCGGGGGTGAAGATCTCGGTCTCGGCGCCGAGCCGCGCGTAGCGCTCCCGGACCTCGGTCGAGTTCAGGGCCTTGACCGTCTCGGCATGGATTCGGGCGACGATCTCGCGCGGCGTCTTCGACGGCACGAACATGCCGACCCAGAAGTTATAGGCGGAGTTCGGTACGCCGGCCTCCTCCGTCGTCGGCACCTCAGGAAGCGCGGAGGAACGCTTGCTCGAGCCCACGGCCAGCGCGAGCAGCCTGCCATCCTTGACCAGCGGCAGCGCATTCACCACGGGGCAGAAGTAGTAGTCGACGCGGCCGGCCATGATGTCGCTCAGCGCCTCGGGCGTGCCCTTGTACGGAACGTGCGTCGCCTCGATGCCGGCGCCCAGACGAAAGCGCTCCGCGTTGAGCTGCGTCGCGCTGCCCGCGCCTGCAGAGGCGTAATTGAGCGAGCCGGGCTTCGACCTCCCGATGGCGACGAGCTCCTGCACCGAGCGGATGCCCTTCGTCGGCGCCATCACCAGGACATTGGGAATGTTGGCGAGCATCGTAATGCCCGAGAAATCCTTCAGTGTGTCGAACGGAAGGTTCGCGTAGGTCGAAGGGGTGACCGTCTGCGACGACGAGTGCACGAGAATGGTGTAGCCGTCGGGGTCGGCCTTGGCCACCAGGGCCTGCCCGATCACGCCTCCTGCGCCCGGCCGGTTCTCCACCACGAAGGGCTGGCCAAGCTGCGCGGCGAGCCGTTCCGTGACCGCGCGGCCGGCGATGTCGGTTCCGCTGCCGGGCGTAAAAGGGACGATGACCTTGACCGCCTTGCCGGGCCACGTCTGACCATAGGCGGCGGCCGCGATGCAAAGGGCGGTCAGCCCGGCAAAGACTCCATGCATCAACTCCTCCTCTTGGCTTCCTGGATTTGCTGCCAGATCGCCGGCGCCGTCATCGGCAGTTCGTGCAGCGCAGCGCCGAGCGGCGCAAGGGCATCGTTGATTGCCGAGGCGACCGCGGCCGGTGCGCCGAGATAGCCCGCCTCGCCGGATCCCTTCTGCCCGAACTCGGTCAGTGGCGAGGGCGTGCAGTGGTCGACGATCTTCACCGCCGGGACCTCCATGGCGCTCGGCATCAGGTAGTCCATGAACGTCTGGCTCGCGAGCTGGCCGTTGTCGCTGAAGGCGAACTTCTCGTAGAGCGCCGCGCCGATGCCGTGCGCGATGCCGCCGTAGGTCATGCCGTGCACGATGTCCGGGTTGATCATGGTGCCGCAGTCGTGGCCGCAGGTGTAGCGCAGCAGCCGCGGCTGCCCGGTGGCCGGATCGATCTCGGCCAGCACGATGTGCGCTTCGAACGAAAAGCACGGGTACATCTGGATGCGCCCGTCGGAAGTCGGCAGCATGCCCCCGGTCGGCACTTCCCACACGAACTTGGCCTGCAGCCCCGGTTCCATGCCTTCGGGCAGCAAGTGAAACTTGCGGTGCGCGATCTCGACCAGCTGGTCCCACGACAGCCCGCGCGCGCCGGACTTCCGGCGCACCGAGCCCTCGTGGTATTCGACCTCTTCCACCCCGCAATCGAGGTTCTTCGCGCCAATGCGCATCAGCGCGGCCTTGATCTTCTTCGCCGCGCCGGCGGCGGCGCCGCCGAGCATGATCGCCATCCGGCTTCCCACCGGGCTGTTGGACGGCAGCGCGCTCAGCGAATCGGCGTGCACCACGCGGATGCCCGTCGGGTCGCGCTCGAGCACTTCCGCGATGCAGGTCGCCACCAGAGTCTCGTGGCCCTGCCCCGAGCTTGAGGTGTTCATCACGCCGGTGATGGCGCCGGAAAGATCGACGCGCACCAGGCAGGAGTCCATCCACGTGGTGGTTTCGTTCTTCGGGTTGAAGAGCGGCTCGAACGCGGAGTTGCCACCAGAGGGCTCGAGGCAGGTCGATATGCCGATGCCGGCCAGGCGGCCGGCTTTCCGCGCGGCGTCGCGCTGCTGCAGCAGTCGCGGGTAGTCCGCGGCGCCGAGCGCCTTGTCGAGAACCGTGTGGTAGTCGCCGCTGTCATACGTGGTGCCGCTGGGAATCAGGTAGGGAAACTGCTCGCGGCGGATCAGGTTCTTTCGCCTCAGCTCGATGCGGTCCATCCCGAGGTAGCTCGCAACGGCGTCCAGCGTGCTCTCGATGGCGTAGTTCGTCGGCGACTGGCCGAAGCCACGCACCGCTTCCTGCGCGGTCTTGTGGGTGAGCACAGAGATCGGCTCGTATTCGACGCTGCCGATGCGATAAGGCCCGACGATGGCCCCGACCGGCTTGCCGAGCTGCAGCGGCGAGCGACCGGCATAGGCGCCGACGTCGTCGAGCGCGCGAATCTTCAGCGAGCGGATGGTGCCGTCGGCGTCGAACGCGGCCTGGACCTCGAAGCTGCGATCCGGGCCGTGCATGTCGCCACCGCGCATGTTCTCGAGGCGGTCCTCGATCAGGCGGACCGGCATGCCGAGCTTTTTCGCCAGGTAGCCGACCAGCACCGTGTGCTTGATGCCGCGCTTCACGCCGTAGCTGCCGCCCACGTCGACGTCGAAGTGCACGCGTACGGCATTGCCGGGCAGCCGCAGCGCGCGAGCCGTCTGGTCCGGAAACTTCGGCATCTGGATGGAGGCCCAGACGTCGAGCAGCCCGCCGCCGGGGTGCCACTGCGCCGCGACGCCGAAGGTTTCGATCGGCACGGTCGCGCTGCGCGCCCAGAGCAGCTTGAGCGCGAGCCGATGCTGCGCACGCGCGAAGTCTTCCTCCACAGCCCCCCAGACGAACTTGCGCCGGTAAAGAACGTTGCTGCCGTGCTCGGGATGCACGAGCGGCGCCCCCGGCAGCAGCGCCCGCTCAGGGTCGGTCACGCACTCGGTGGGCGCGTATTCGATCTCGATCGCCTCGACCGCATCCTCGGCCAGTGCGCGGCTGTCGGCCACCACCGCGGCGATCCACTCGCCCGCGTAGCGCACGCAGCCGCGGGCGAGCGACCAGCGCTTGACGCGCGGAGCATCGACGCCGATGGGAAGGGGGTCGGTGGCGGCGCAGAACTCTTCGCCGGTGAGCGCGTAGTGCACGCCCGGCAGCGCCAGCGCTCTTCGCGTGTCGAGGCGCTTGATGAGCGCCGAGGCGTGGGGGCTGGTCAGAAGGGCGACGTGCTTCAGACCCGGCAGCGCGATGTCGGCCACGTAGCGCCCGCGCCCGGTGACGAAACGCGGGTCTTCCTTGGTGCGACGCTTCTTGCCGATATAGCGGAATGCGGCGCCGAGGCCGAGGAGATCGGGGACCGATCCCATGGGACCCCTAACCTTCCTTGCGCGCGGCGGCGAGCTGCACCGCCTCGACGATCTGGACGTAGCCCGTGCAGCGGCAAAGGTTGCCCGAGAGCGCCTCACGAATCTCCTCTTCGCTCGGCGCCGGGTTCTCCTGGAGCAGCGCATGCGCCGCGATCACCATGCCCGGCGTGCAATAGCCACATTGCAGGGCGTGCGTTTCGCAGAAGGCGTCCTGCAGCGCGCCCGGCGTCCCATCCGCCTGCGACAGGCCCTCGATCGTGGTGACCGCGCAGCCATCGGCCTGCGCGGCGTACATGAGGCAGGAGCGCACCGGCAGGCCGTCGAGGAGGATGGAGCAGGCGCCGCAGACACCGTGCTCGCAGCCAACGTGCGTGCCGGTCAAGCCCAGGTGCTCGCGCAGGAAGTCCGCGAGCGTGGTCCGCGGCTCGATGGAACCGCGCCAGCTGGTGCTGTTCACGGTGATTTCGACCGCAATGGGAACCGTCATCGTGTCGCTGCTTCGAGCACGCGCCGGGTCAGGACCCTAGCGAGCTCGCGACGGTATTCCGCCGGGGCATGCAGGTCGCCCTCGGGCTCGATTGCTTCGGCTGCCGCGCGCGCGACTTTGCCGAGCAGCGCCTGGTCAGGCGCATGACCCAACAAGAGCTCGGCAACCTCCGGCAGTGCTTGCGGAACCGGCGCGGCACCGCCGACGCCCAGCGTCGCGCGCTGTACCCGTCCGGCGTCATCCAACGCGATCTGGGCGCAGGCAGAGGCGAGCGCAAAGTCGCCGTGGCGGATGCTGACCTCTTCGAAGGCCGACCCGACCCGCGGCCCGTTCCAGATCGGAAAGCGAACGGCCACAAGGCATTGCTCCGGCGTAATGGCGGTGACCATCGGCGCGAGAAAAAACTCGCGCGCGGGCATGTCAGTGGTTCCGGCTGCGTCACGCAACTCCAGTACCGCGTCGAGCACGCAGGCCACCAGCGGGATTTCCGCAGCAGGATCCGCATGGACGATCGAGCCGCCCAGGGTGCCGCGATTCCTCGTCTGCGGATGACCGACCCAGGCCAGCGCCTGCATCAGAAGCGGCAGGCGCTGGCGCAGCGCCGCGCTGCGCTCGACCGTGCGTTGCTTGACTCCCGCGCCGATCGAGACGACGTCCTGCCCGATCTCGATGCGCTGCAGATCCGGGATGCGGCCGATGTCGATCAGCCACGCCGGCCGCGCGAGCCGCATCGCCATCATCGGCACAAGGCTTTGCCCGCCTGCAATCAGCTTGGCCTCGGCACCGTGCTGTGCCAGGGCCGCGCACGCCTCGCCAATCGAGGCGGGACGCACGTATTGGAAAGGGGCGGCCTTCACTCGGTCATTGCGGCGACAGCAGGTGCACGGGTCGAAAGATACCGCAGAAGCGGGCCAAGACCTCTACTTGCCGCTCGCGCTGCACTTCGATGTGGCAGAGCGAATCGACTCGACAAGCGCTCGACGCGACTCCGTCTGGTCGGGCCCGGTACCCTGCGCCGATGCCACGAAGCCGGGCCCCAGCAATTTCAAGAGCTCGCACGCCCTCACGCGTTGCTCGCTGTTGGCACCCTCCGCATAGTCCTTGAAGCTGTCGCGCAGGACGATGTAAAGCACCTCCTCGGCTCTCTGAACCTCGTTGTTCTCCAGTAACCGCACCAGGTTCGCTCGCTCCTTTGCCTGGACGTAGCGGGAATAGGAGAGCACATCCGCCGTATACCGCTCGCTGTGCTTTGCCGCGAGGCGGCCGGCGGCGAACAAGCCGACCATCAGCCCGAGCGCTGCAGAGGCTGCGCCCAGGACCAGCCAGGACTTGAGCTGCATCAGTGCCCTTCGGATGCTGCGAACCTAGACGGGCGAGTAGCCCGCAAGTTGCTCGAGCTTCGGCGCGACGAGCTTCTTCCAGTCCTCGGGATCGTCGAAATACAAGCCCGTCATGACGAGGAAGTAAGTCTTTCGGCCATCGCGGAGGGTGAAGATGTTGCCGAGCGGCTTGTCGCCTTTGACGAGGAGGCGGAGCTTGCTCTGGTCGTTGCCGGACTTCATTTGCAGCTCGCGTTCCTCGACGCCGCTCGCCTTCAGGCCGATGACCATGCCGACCGCCTCGGCGCCCTCGTTCAGCGCGGCATCGGACTCGCTTCGCGCTACCGACACGCTGGCGTAGATGAACACGCGGCGCCGCTCGCTCTTGCCCGGCTGGAATTCATACTTGAGCTGGTAGGCGCCGTCGATCTGCCTGCTCTTCGAGAATTTCTCGTAGCTTGCCGGGTCGTCGTACTGGAAACCGTAGCGGACGAGGTCGGTCGGACGAAGGAAAAGGCTCTTGTCGGCCTCCGAAAGCGGCTCCTCGGTGCCGCATCCCGCGAGGCAGACGATGAACAGCGCGGCGAAGACCGTGCGCATGCCGAATCGCGTTTGCACTGCATTCCCCTTTGCGTATCGGTCGTCGACACGCTACGCCGAAGGGGGCGGCTAGCGCTATGTACTTTGCCTCCGCGCCGGCAAGGAGAGAACTACTTGGCTTTTTTGGCTTGGACCGTGCGGACGTACACGTGGCGATCGGCGCCCCAGGTGCTGCCGCGGCCGGCGCGCGGGCCGATGTCGGTCTGCTCGATGCGACGGCCGTCGACGTACACCTCGGCGAGGATGCGCCCGTAGCGGTCGTGACCGTGCGTGACGAGCCCCACTTCGCGGTTCTGCACCAGCGCCTGCATCTTCTTCTTCGCCGCGCTGCCGCCGGGCTGGTTCATCTCGGCGGCGTAGACGTTGGTGAGGCGGACTTTCTGGTGGTTGCAAACGAGCGTGTCGCCGTCGACCGCGATGCAGCGCTCAGCCCAAGCGGGGTTCGCTAGTCCCAGGAGAAGGAGAAAAAGCCACCGCTCAACGCGATTTCCTCTTCTCCTTTCTTTTGGTTCCGTCACTCGGGCCGCGAGCCGGTGAGCTTGCGGTATTGGGCCATGTACCGGATCGCCTCGCGCGGCATGCCGAGCTCCTCGCAGAGAAGCGCGAGGTTGTAGTGGCAATCGGCGAAGCCGGGATTCGCGCGCACGGCGCCTTCGTAGACTTCGATCGCCTCTTTCTTGCGGTCCATGTCGACCAGGAGGACGCCGAGGTTGTAGAGGAGGAGCGGCTCGCTGCCGCAGGCGGTGATGGCGGCGCGGTACGCCTGCTCGGCCTCCTCGAATCGCCCGGCCTCGTGCAGCAGCCAGCCGCGGTTCACGTGCGCGTCGACGAGCTTCGGATCGAGCTCGATCGCTTCGGCGTAGGCCTGGAGCGCGGCGACCGGGTCGGCTTCCTCGAGATCGATGCCGCGGTCGAACCAGTCGTTCGCCGAGGCCTTGGGCGCCGCGGGCTTGCGCTCCATGATGCTCAGCGAGCCGTTGGCCGGGTCGCCCTCGAAGGCGAGGAGGTATTGACCCGACTCGGCCTGCCAGCGGCTCGCGCCCTCCTTCACCACCACCCTGTCGGCGACAGCGCAGATGGACAGGCCCGAGAGCGGCATGGCCTCGGGGAGATGGCGGCGCAGCTCGCGCACCGAGCGCGTGATGCGCTTGGCCGGAACCTTGGCGGCCACCAGCGCCTGCGCGGTGCGCAACACGATGAGGTCCTGGAACGAGAAGCGCCACGCCTTGCGCGGGCCGCGCGCCGGGGAGACGAAGCCGGCATCGATCAGGGCGCGGATGGTGCTGCGCGGCAGCCGCAGGAGCTTCTCCACCTCCCGCACGCCATATTGGTGCACGCGGCGGTGCCCCTACTTCTTCGCGGCCTTCTTCCCCGCCGTTCTCGCCGGCTCGGCTTTCCTGGCGGGCTCGGCCTTGCGGGCCGGCTTCTTCTCGAGGCTCGCGCGCAGGGCTTCCATCAGGTCGATCACCTGGCCGCCGCCGGGCTCGGGCGCCTCGGCCAGCGTGATCTCCTGCCCCTCGACCTTCTTCTGGATCGCTGCCTCGATGCGGTCGTGCACCTCGTCCGTGTAG
>Ga0307500_10000714_pt1 | contig 10613 bp, 7 predicted proteins | sample 14_S_MG_FD_201362 | JGI IMG/M metagenome (GOLD analysis project Ga0307500, IMG submission 201362) | Soil microbial communities from Populus trichocarpa stands in riparian zone in the Pacific Northwest, United States - 14_S | ecosystem: Environmental > Terrestrial > Soil > Riparian zone > Trees...
GCTCGTCGGGCAACTTGATCAGCGCGTCGGACGCCCCGACCGCCTTGCTCGTGTCGCGCACCGCGCCACCGAGCGAGTAGAGCGCGAGCACGTGGCCAACCTCGATCCCGTCTGCGCGACCGCGGTTGATGCTGATGATCTGCAGCGGTCCGGCTTCGCCGACGCGTCCGACGCTGCCGTAGATCCTGAGGACGCGGCCGCGCAGCTGCGCGGAGGGCGCATGTGGCGCATAGTTCATCGGCTGTGGCGGCCCGGCCGCGACGAGCTTGTCGCCGGCGTTGACCTCCTGCACCGCACTCGTCAGCACGACGGTGGCGGGATTGCCAGGACTGGTCACCTGTGCCGTGCCGAGGTAGATGGCTTCGTACGCGAGCGTGCGATCGGTGTCCGGATCGACGAGCGGCGCGCCTCGGCGATAGACGTACCAGGTCTCCTCCCCGGCCGCGGCGATGCCGCGCACGTACGCGGTATTGCCGGCGGCTAGGATGACCCGGTCCTTCTCGGTCGCCACGATGGTGGGCGCCTTGTCGAACCCATCGGGCTCGATGACGAGGGGTCTGGTGAGGAACGGCTCGATCGCCGACGGCGGAATGCTGGGGATCTCCTGCTCCGTGAGCGACTCCGCGCGTGCCCGCGGAGCGAGCCTTACGGTTCCGCTCGGCGGCGCCCCCGAGGCGGCAGGACCGGACGGCGCCCCCGAGGCGGCAGGACCGGACGGCGCGCCCGGCTGGGCACCGGCGGGCGCTCCGGCAATCGACAGAGTGCCTCGGGCTCGGTCGAGCAGCAGCACCCTTCCCGGGTAGATCAGGTGCGGGTTCTGGATGTGCTCGCGGTTCATGCCCCAAAGCTCAGGCCAGCGCCACGGAGAATCGGTGTAGCGCGTGGAGATTCCCCAGAGCGTGTCGCCGGGGACCACCACATACCGGTCGGGAGCATCGGCCTTTAGCACGAGCGGCGCTCGCGGCGCTTGGGCCCAGGCGCCGCCCCCCCAGACGGCGACCCAAGCAACGAAGAAAATGAGCGCTGTGATAGACTTACGGAATTGCTGGACCATGGCGACCCGTCCCTTTAGCGGCATCCTGGACCGGCTGGAAATTTTGGTTTGTCGACCCCAGGTAGTGGTACCTAAACCGATACCCAAAGGCCGAATAGTTTATATGTTGCGTTAGATTGTCCATATAATCTATTCAATTAGCAAGCGAATTTCTCCCCAGATGGCTGTTTTGAACATACTGCGCTACCCCGACGCCCGGCTCCACAAAGTAGCCGCTCCCATAACCGTCTTCGACGAGGCCCTGAAGAAGCTCGTGGCCGACATGGCGGAAACCATGTATGCGGCCCCCGGCATCGGTCTCGCGGCCACCCAGGTCGACGTCCACAAGCAGGTGATCGTGGTCGACGTCTCCGAGCGGCGCGATTCCCTCGTGGTGCTCGTGAACCCCGAGATCGTGGAGGCGGTGGGCGTGTCCGACATCGAGGAGGGCTGCCTCTCGGTGCCATCGATCTACGAGCTCGTGGAGCGTGCCGAGCGGGTCAAGGTTCGCGCCTATGACCAGAACGGCAACGCCTTCACGCTCGAGGCTCAGGGGTTGCTGGCGGTCTGCATCCAGCACGAGATGGATCACCTGAAGGGTAAGGTGTTCATCGAGTACTTGTCGCAGCTCAAGCAGCAGCGCATTCGCGCGAAGCTGGCCAAGCAGCTGCGCAAGACAGCCTGATCGCGCCTTCCTGCGCCTCGTCTTTGCCGGCACGCCGGAGTTCGCCGAACGGGCGTTGGCGCGGCTCCTGGCCGCAGGGCATGAGGTTGTCCTCGCACTAACCCAGCCCGATCGGCCCGCCGGACGCGGGTTGCGCCCCGTGTCGAGCCCGGTAAAGCGCCTTGCCCTCGTAAGCGGTATCGAGGTGCTTCAGCCGCCGAGCTTGCAGCGCGCAGCCGAAGTGGAGCGCGTGCGGGCGGCGCGACCGGACGCGCTGGTGGTTGCCGCCTACGGGCTGATCCTGCCGCAGGCGCTGCTCGAGGCCGGCCGCCACGGGGCCCTCAACATCCACGCCTCCCTCCTCCCGCGCTGGCGCGGCGCTGCGCCGATCCAACGCGCATTGCTGGCAGGCGATTCGGAAACCGGAATATCGATCATGCAGATGGACGCCGGATTGGATACCGGCCCGGTGCTGAAACAGGCTAGGACACCCATCCGCGAAGACGACGACGCCGCGAGCCTGCACGACCGGCTCGCCGGGCTGGGCGCCGAGCTGATCGTCGAAGCGCTGGCCGAGGTGGAGTCGTCCCGCGCGGTGGCTCTTCCCCAGCCGAAGCTAGGGATTACTTACGCCCGCAAGATCGACAAGCGTGAAACGCGGATCGATTGGACACGTCCCGCGGCCGAGCTGGAACGCGCCGTACGCGCCTTTCGCCCGGCGCCGGGCGCCGCGACCCTTGCCGGCGGCGTTGAACTCAAGATCTGGCGGGTCCGGGTGGTCGAGGGCCGCCGCCTTGCGCCCGGAGAGGTCACCGACGGTCTGGTCGTCGGCTGCGGCGAGGGCGCGCTCGAGATCCTCGAGCTGCAGCGGGCGGGCGGCAGGCGGCTTGGCGCGTCCGATTTTCTCCGCGGCCATCCGTTGCCGGCAGGCGCCCGGCTCGAATGAAGGGCGCGGCCGCCTTGGCGCCGGCGCTGCGCGATGCGGCGCGCATGGTGGCGCGGGTCGCTTCCGGCCGCAGTCTGGCCGATCAATTCAGCCGCGGCCCCGAGGCCGGCGAGAGCCCGCGTGCCGCGCTTCTCGACCTCACCCACGGGACGCTGCGCCGCTACGGGCTCGTTCAGGGGATCGTCGCCGCGCTTTCGCGCCGCGGCCTGCCCGACCCGCTCGTCCAGGGGCTTCTATGGTGCGCGCTGTACGCGCTGCAATCTGGACGCTATGCCGAGTACACGGTGGTCGATCAGGGCGTGCGCGCCTGCACGCTGCTCGAGCGTTGGCCCGCGAAGGACTACGTGAACGGACTGCTGCGCACGTACCTGCGCAGCCGCGACGCGGTGGAAGCGCGTCTACGCGAGAACGAAGAAGCGCGCTACCAGCACCCCCAGTGGTGGATCGACCTCGTACGCGGCGCATATCCCGAGCGTTGGGAGGAGATTCTGGCCGCCGGCAACGCGCATCCGCCGATGACGCTGCGCGTGAATAGGCGCCGCGGTGCTCCGGCAGATTATTTGCAACGCCTCGCCGAGGCTGGCATCGCCGCGAGCGCGGCTGGAGATGCAGCGCTTCTGCTCGAGAAGCCGGTGCCGGTCGAGCGGCTGCCGGGCTTTGCCGACGGGGAAGTCTCGGTCCAGGACGCAGCGGCGCAGCGGGCCGCCGGTCTGCTCGATCTCGCGCCTGGGCTGCGCGTGCTCGATGCCTGCGCCGCTCCGGGCGGAAAGAGCGCTCATATCCTGGAACGCGCCGACGTCGCGCTCACCGCGCTCGACGTGGACCCGGAGCGCTGCGAGCGCGCAATGCGCAACCTGGAGCGGCTGTCCTTGCGCGCCGACGTGCGCGCGGCCGACTGCACGCGGCCGCAAACGTGGTGGGATGGCGCGTCCTTCGACCGTATTCTTGCCGACGTGCCGTGCTCGGCCTCCGGCGTCGCGCGGCGCCATCCCGACCTCAAGTGGCTGCGCCGCGCTGGCGATGCGGCGGCGTTCGCGACTCGCCAAGCGGCGATCCTGGATGCGCTTTGGCAGCTGCTCGCAGCGGATGGTAAATTGCTGTATGTCACCTGCTCGGTATTTCCGCAGGAGAACCAGGAAGTCGTGCAAGCTTTCCTCGCGCGCACGCAGGGCGCGCGCTCTTTGCCGTTGCCCGACGGCGAGGAGAGCCAATGGCTGCCGGGCCCCCGGCACGACGGGTTCTTTTACGCCCTGATCCAAAAACAAGCCTGACGCAAACGCGGTGCGCCGCATCGCCTTTCTCGCGAGACTCGCCCTGCTCCTCGCCTCGTTCGCCGCGTGCGCCGCGCGCGCCGACGAGATCGAGGTGCGCGATGTGTCGCTGCGGGCGACCGAGGAAGGGCTGGTGCTCGACGCCGATTTTGCCTTCGAGCTCACGCCGCGGCTCGCCGAGGTGGTGGCGAACGGCGTGCCGCTCTATTTCCGGGTGGAGTTCGAGCTGATCCGCCGCCGCTGGTACTGGTTCGATGATACGAGCGCCGTGCGGCGTCTGCAGGTGCGGCTGTCCTATCATGCGCTGTCGCGGCAGTACCGTCTGTCGACAGGGCTGCTACAGCAGAACTTCGCGACGCTGGAGGAAGCGCTCAACGTGTTGAAGCGCGTTCGCAACTGGCTGGTGGTCGAGCGCAGCGTCCCCCTCTCGGGCGACTACGAGGCGGCGTTGCGCCTGCGCCACGACGTATCGCTGCTGCCCAAGCCGTTCCAGCTATCCGCCCTCACCGCGCGCGACCTGCACCTTGATTCAGCGTGGCACCGCTTTACCGTGCGCTCGCTCACGCAGGCGCCGGCGCCGGTGGAGAGCCGCGACCTGCAGGGAGCCCCGCCCCGATGAAATGGGTGCTGATCATCGGCGGCGTGGTGGCGGCGCTGGGGTTGTTCCTGCTCGCCACCGCGAGCGCCGACACCGCGGTGTTCGAGCGGCAGTATCCGCTGATCCTGGGGCTCAACGCGGCCCTCGCCGCGCTGCTCGCCGCGCTCGTCGCCTACCAGCTCGTCGCCATTGTGCGGCGTTATCGGGCGAGGGTTTTCGGCACGCGTCTGACGCTGCGCCTGCTGACGCGCTTCGCCGCGCTCGCGGTGGTGCCGGGGCTCATCGTCTACGCGGTGTCGGTCCAGTTTCTCACCCGTTCGATCGAATCGTGGTTCGACGTCAAGGTGGACGCGGCGCTCGAAGGCGGGATCAACCTCGGGCAGCAGGCGATCGACCAGATGATGCTCGAGCTGCAGGGAAAGGCGCGCGCAATGGCGCTCGAGCTTGCCGAGCGCTCCGAGCCGGAGCTGCCGGCGCGCCTCGAGCGCCTGCGCGCCCAGGCGGGCGTAGCGGAGGCAGTGGTCGTGACCGCGAGCGGACGCGTGGTCGCGAGCGCGAGCGACGACGTAACGCGCCTGGTGCCCGAGCTGCCTAGCCGCGAGCTGCTGCGCCAGGCGCGCGCCAGCCGCGGCTACACCACGATCGATTCCGTCGCCGGGCGCCCGCTTTCGCTGCGCGTCGTGCTGCCGCTCGGCGCGCGTGGGCTGGCGGAGGAAGCGCGCTACCTGCAGCTGCGCAATACCGTCCCGCTGCAGTTCGGCCGCAGCGCCGAGGCGGTCGAAACCGCCTACCGCGACTACCGCGAGCTCGCGATCTCGCGCGACGGGCTCAAGCGCATCTATGTGGTCACGCTCAGCTTCGCGCTGCTGATGGCGCTGTTCGTCGCCGTGGCCGTGGCGGCCACGCAATCGAACCTGCTTGCGGAGCCCCTCGCCAACCTCGCGCAGGCGACCCAGGCGGTAGCCCGGGGCGACTTCTCGCGCCAGGCGCCGGTGACGAGCCGCGACGAGCTCGGCGTGCTCACCGAGTCGTTCAACTCGATGACGCGCCAGCTGGAGGAAGCGCGCCGCGTGGTCGAATCCAACCGTGCCGCGCTGGAAGCGGCGAAGGCCCACCTCGAGAACATCCTGGCCAACCTGTCGGCGGGCGTGCTGGTGTACGACCACGAGCTCGGCCTGACCATCTCGAATCGCGGCGCGCGCGCGATCGCCGGCGCCGAGTTCGAGGCCTTCGCCAGCCGCATGCGCGAGCGCTTCCTCGAGCCTGGGGCGAAAGACTGGCAGCTCGACCTCGCCCTGAAGGACGGGAAAGCGGTCCACGCGCGCGGCGCGCGCCTGCCGCTCGCCACCGGTGGCGGCTACGTGGTGGTGTTCGATGACATCACCCAGCTCATCCAGGCCCAACGCGCGACCGCCTGGGCCGAGGTCGCGCGGCGCCTCGCGCACGAGATCAAGAATCCTCTCACGCCGATCCAGCTTTCGGCCGAGCGGCTCGAGGTCAAGCTGGGCGAGCGTCTCGCGCGCGAGGACGCTGAAATCCTGCGACGCGCGACCGGCACGATCGTGAGCCAGGTCGCCGCGCTCAAGGCGATGGTCGACGACTTTCGAGATTACGCGCGCCTGCCTGCACCGGCGCCCGCCCGGCTGGACCTCAACAGCCTGGTCGCCGACGTGCTCGCGCTGTACGAAAACTCGCCGGTGCCGATCGTGAAGCGGCTCGACGAAGCGCTGCCGCCGGTATGGGCCGACGGCGCGCAAATCCGCCAGGTCATCCATAACCTGGTCCAGAACGCGCAGGACTCGTTGGAGAATACGGGTGCGCGCGGCGCCGCCGGGTCGATCGAAGTCCGCACGGAGCTTGCGGGCGACAAGGTACGGCTGGCGGTGAGCGACAACGGCGGCGGCTTCCCGGAGGAACTAATGGCGCGCATCTTCGAGCCCTATGTCACCACCAAGCCCCGCGGCACGGGCCTGGGGCTCGCCATAGTAAAGAAGATCGTGGATGAGCATCACGGCAGCGTCGCGATCGAAAACCGCCCCACCCGGGGCGCATCGGTCAGCGTGCTGCTGCCGCTGGCGAAGGCGGCATAGACATGGCACAGATTCTGGTAGTCGATGACGAGGTAGGCATCCGCGAGCTGCTGTCGGAAATTCTCGCCGACGAGGGCCATCAGGTGATGCTCGCCGAGAGCGCGGGCGATGCGCGGCGCTTTCGTGAGCGCGGCCGGCCCGATCTCGTGCTGCTCGACATCTGGATGCCCGATACCGACGGCATCACGCTGCTGAAGGAATGGGCGGCGAGCGGCCAGCTCACCATGCCCGTGGTGATGATGTCGGGCCACGCCACGATCGAGACCGCGGTCGAGGCTACGCGCATCGGCGCGCTCGACTTCCTGGAGAAGCCCGTGGCGCTGCAGCGGCTCCTCGCCACCGTGAAGCGCGCGCTGCGCAGCCCCGAGGCGGCCGCGGCGCCGCAGCTCGCGCTCTCGGCGCTCGGCCGCTCGCCGGCGCTCGCGGACGCGAAAAAGCGGCTGGCGCAGCTCGCGCAGGCGGCCGCGCCGCTCCTGCTGCGCGGCGAGCGAGGCATGCGGCCGGAGCTGTTCGCGCGGCTCCTTGCCGCGCCGAGCGCGCCATTCCTGTCCGGCGCGGAGCTCCTCGCCGAGCCGCCTTCCGAGCTCCTTGCCAAGGCGACCGGCGGGATCCTGTTTTTCCCCGACCTCGCGCGGCTGGCGCGCGGCGAGCAGCGCAGCCTCGAGTTCCTGCTGACGCGCGCCGAGAAGCACAAGGTGCGGCTGGTGTCGTTTTCGCCGCTCGACGTGAGGAGCCTGGCGGAGAAGCACGACTTCGATCCAGACCTGGGGGCGCGGCTCTCCGAGCTCACCCTGCGCCTGCCGGCGTTGCGTGAATTCGCCGAGGACGTGCCCGACCTCGCGTCGCTCATGCTCGCGCAGATGGTGGAGGCGCGCGCCTGTCCCCCGCGGCGGCTCTCGATCGCTGCGCTCAACGCGCTGCGCCACCACGTCTGGCCCGGCAACCTGACCGAGCTCGAGGGCGTGGTGAAGGACCTCGCGCTGAGCTCGCTCGACGAGGAGATCCAGCTCGATGACGTCGAACGCGTGCTCGCCGGGCGCGCGGTACCGGGCGCGCTGCCCGAGGTGCTGCTCGATCGGCCCTACCGCGAGGCGCGCGAAGCGTTCGAGCGGGTCTACTTCGAGCACCTGCTTTCCCGCGAGCACGGCAGCATGTCGCGCGTGGCGGAGCGCTCGGGCCTCGAGCGCACGCACCTCTACCGCAAGCTCAAGGCGCTCGGGCTTCCGGTCGGGCGGCGCGAAGAATGAAGATCGTGATCCTGGGGGCCGGGCAGGTCGGCGGCTCGGTCGCCGAGAGCCTGGTCTCGGAGGCGAACGACATCACCGTCGTCGATATCGAGCCGCAGCGCCTGCGCGCGCTGCAGGAGCGCCTCGACCTGCGCACGGTCGTCGGCAGCGGCGCGCATCCCTCGGTTCTCGCAGAGGCCGGCATCGACGACGCCGACCTGCTGGTCGCGGTCACCCAGTCCGACGAGACCAACCTGGTCGCCTGCCGCATCGCCGCCCGCATGTTCAACGTGCCGCGTCGCATCGCGCGCGTGCGCGCCACCGACTACCTCGCGAACGAGCGCGTGCTGGGCGAGGACGGCTTCGACGTGGACCTCTCGATCTGCCCGGAGCAGATCCTGACCGACTATATCGTCAAGCTGGTCGAGTTCCCGGAGGCGCTCCAGGTGCTCGACTTCGCCGGCGGCAAGGTCAGCCTGGTCGCGGTGCGGGCGTTCGCCGGCGGGCCCCTGGTGGGCCATCCGCTCAAGGATCTGCGCCGCCACATCCCGCGCGTGGACGCGCGCATCGTCGCCATCTTTCGCGGCGACGGCTCGATCGTGCCGGACGGAGACACGGTCATCGAGGCGGGCGACGAAGTGTTCTGCCTGGCGGCCGCCGAGCACATCCGCGAGGTCATGCGCGAGCTGCGGCGCATGGACCGCCCGGTGCGGCGGGTGATGATTGCCGGCGGCGGCAACATCGGCCTGCGGCTTGCGCTCGCGCTCGAGGAGCGCTATTCGGTCCGGGTGATCGAGCACAACAAGCGCCGCTGCGAGCTGATCGCGGCGCGCCTGGGGGAAGCGCTGGTGCTGAACGGCGACACCACCGACGAGGAGCTGCTCGAGAGCGAGAACATCGGCGAGATGGACCTCTTCGTCGCCGTGACCAACGACGACGAGAACAACATCATGAGCTCGCTGCTCGCCAAGCGCATGGGCGCGCGCCGGGTGGTATCGCTGATCAACCGCAGGTCCTACGTCGACCTGCTGCAATCGGGACAGATCGACATCGCGATCTCGCCGGCGCAGGCGACCATCGGCACGCTGCTCGCGCACGTGCGCCGCGGCGACGTGGTCGCCGTCCACAGCCTGCGGCGCGGCGCGGCGGAAGCGCTGGAGGCCGTGGTGCACGGCGACCGGGAGTCGTGCAAGCTCACCGACCGGCGCGTGGACGAGATCGACCTGCCGCCCGGCACCACGATCGGGGCGGTGGTGCGCGGCGGCCAGGTGGTCATGGCGCACCACGACACGGTGATCCGGGCCGAGGACCATGTCATCGTGTTCGTGACCGACAAGAAGAACCTGCCGCGCGTGGAGCGCATGTTCCAGGTCGGCGTGCGCTTCATGTAGCCCGGCAATGCGCTTCGTCGCGGTCGTCAACGTGCTCTCGCGCGTGCTGCTGCTGTTCGCCGTCAGCATGACGCTCCCATGGGGCATCTCTTTTCTGCTCGACGACGGCGCCGCGCAGGCCTTCGGCTGGTCGCTCGCGGCGACCCTCGGCGCCGCGCTTCTCCTGTGGCTCGCCACCTTCCGCGAACGCCGCGAGCTCCAGGTGCGCGACGGCTTCCTGCTGGTGGCGCTGGTATGGACCGTGCTTCCCGCGTTCGCGACGCTGCCTCTCCTTCTCAGCATCGAGGATCTGTCGTTCACCGACGCTTATTTCGAGAGCGTCTCCGGACTTACCGCGAGCGGGGCAACGGTGCTCGAGGGACTCGACGAGCTGCCACCTTCGCTCAACATCTGGCGCGGGCTCATGATCTGGCTTGGCGGCATGGGTGTGATCGTGCTGGCGGTCGCGATCCTGCCGCTGCTCGGGGTCGGCGGCAGCCAGCTTTTCAAGGCCGAAACGCCGACGCCCATGAAGGACACCAAGCTCACGCCGCGCATCGCCGAAACCGCAAAAGGGTTGTGGCTCGTGTATGTCGGCTTCACGCTCGCCTGCATCTTCGCCTACTGGGTCGCTGGCATGGACGAGCTCGACGCCCTGATGCACGGTTTCACCACCATGGGCTTGGGCGGCTTCTCGACCCACGATGCGAGCTTCGCCCACTGGGATTCGCCTGCGATCGAGGCCGTGGCGATCGCGTTCATGCTGGTCGCGGCGATCAATTTCGCCACCCATTTTCTCGCCTGGCGCCGGCTCAGCCTGAGGCCGTACCGAAGGGATCCCGAGGCGAAAGCCATGCTGCTGGTGATTGCGCTGTCCGTACTGCTCGTCGCGGGCTACCTGTTCCTCACCGGCGTCTACGACGATTTCGGCACCGCGCTGCGGTATGCGGCGTTCAACGTGGTGTCGCTCGCCACCACCACCGGCTACGCGAGCACCGACTACGGCCAGTGGCCGATCTTTGCGCCGCTGGTGATGCTGTTCCTCTCCAGCTTCGTCAGCTGCTCGGGCTCGACCGGCAGCGGGATCAAGATGATCCGAGCGCAGATCCTGTTCAAGCAGATCTGGCGAGAACTCCTGCGAACCATTCATCCGCGGATCTACAACCCGGTGAAGCTCTCCGAGATTCCGTTGAGCAATGCCACCGTGTTCGCCGTGCTCGCCTATGTCTTCATGTACTCGTCGTGCGTAATCGTGCTGACGCTGCTGCTTACCGCGTCGGGGCTCGACGTGGTGTCGGCGTTCTCGGCGGCGGTGGCCTCGCTCAACAACACCGGGCCCGGGCTGGGCGCGGTCGGCCCGGACACGACCTACGCCAATCTGAGCGACATCCAGACCTGGATCTGCAGCTTCGCCA
>Ga0307500_10000715_pt1 | contig 10604 bp, 13 predicted proteins | sample 14_S_MG_FD_201362 | JGI IMG/M metagenome (GOLD analysis project Ga0307500, IMG submission 201362) | Soil microbial communities from Populus trichocarpa stands in riparian zone in the Pacific Northwest, United States - 14_S | ecosystem: Environmental > Terrestrial > Soil > Riparian zone > Trees...
GGCGTCAACGTGCGCCTGTCACCGGACGTGACCGGCTGCACATCTCAAAGCGGATACGGCTCGGTTTACGCGAGCATCTACCCCAATCACCCCGGCCTCAACCGCTTGAAAGCTGATCTGACGGTGGCCATGGTGACCGGCAGCCGTGTCGCGCTCTATCTGGGCGACAACACGTGCATGGTGTCGGAGATGAGGCTATATCCGCCCTGATCCGGTGGCGAAACCAGTCAGGCTACTTCGCGTCTTTGGGCGGCTTGACGATCTCGAGCAACTCGACGTCGAACACCAGGGTCGAGTGCGGCGGGATGTTGGGTCGTCCCTGGGGGCCGTACGCCATCTCTGACGGGCACACGAGCTGGGCCTTTCCGCCGACCTTCATGGTCGCCACGCCTTCGGTCCAACACGGGATGACGCCATTGAGCGGGAACGTCGCGGGCTCGCCGCGCTGGATCGAGCTGTCGAAGACCTTGCCGTCGATGAGGCGGCCTTCGTAGTGCACCTTCACCTGGTCGGTGGCGACGGGACTGGCCCCGCTGCCTTCCTTGGTATGTTTGATGACCATGCCACTCGCAGTCTTCGTGGCGCCGGCTTCCTTGGAGGCCTTTTCGATATAGGCGAGCCCGGGGGCCGCCGCCTTTTCAGCAACCGCGGCAGCGCGCGTTTTTTCGATGTCCTGCAGCTTGGCGATGTGTTGTTCGGGATCGACCGCGGTCTTGGCATTCAACACGCCATCGGACAGCCCCTTCTGCACCTGCGCCAGCTCTTCTGGCTTGAGGTCGAAACTGCTGATCCTCTGGCTGAGCAGCACGCCCAGCGAATAGAACGCCTTCTGTTCGTCGGTCGTGGGCTCCGGCGTGGGCGGTGTCTTCTTGGCATCCGCCGAGCAGACCGTGAGCGAAAGGGTGCAGAGGATGGCCGCGACGGCGCGTAGTTTTTTCATAGGGCCGCGAGCTTAACCTGCCGCCGTCCGCAAGCCTAGTTCCACGCGCTTCGCGGCCTGTCGGAAGCCGCCTATTGACGATTCAATCGACGATTGCCATGCGATTGATGTAGCAGCTCGACGTGGAATCGTCGAATGCAAGCTGGATCTGTTTGCCTGCGACGAAAGCCGCGAGGGACGTGGCCAGCATCGCCTTGACACCCTCCGCTGTGACGCCGTTTTCTCCCGCAGAAACGAGCAGGTACCTGGGATTATTCGCATTCGTACAAGCGGCCGGAGAAGTGAAGAAAATGACGACAAAACTTCCGTTGCTCAAAGGATAGACAGACTTCAAAGTGCCCGAAGCCCACGATTCGGCCGCGAGAGTGGCATTCGAGAACAATGCCGCCGCCATGGCCGCGGCGATGAGTTTGCGTGCGTAGAGTTTCATGTTGGTTTCCTTCCCTTTACTTGATTGCACCGATTGAGTTACTGCACCCAGATAGCGTCGATCGCGCACTTGTCCCAGCCCGTGCCGGTGAGGTTCACGCGGAATCGAACCTCCAGCGTGGCGTCCATGCTTTTGGCCATCATCAACAAAGCCAGCTGATCCCTTGCCGCGGCCGGCTCCGGTGTCCAGGACATGGCTTCTTCCCACATCGACGACAGGTAGCCGCCGTAGTTTCCATTGCAACCTGTCAGTGTTGAAGGCGTGAAGGTGACGTAGGCCGGTCCATACGCGCCGCGAAAAATCGATTGGACCTTCACGTTGCCGACGACAACCTGCGCGCCAAAAGGCGCGGCGGACGCAATGCCCGTGAATGTGAACATGGTGAGCATCGCCGCACCGAGCTGACGAGCCCAACGGTGGCCGGTTTGCTGATCTCGATCGGACATTTCCTTCTCCTTGTGACTGACAGCGTGGGAAAAATCCTGGCTTGCGGGCCGGCCATCCGCGGCCGACTCGCATCGCACGCTAACTAATTCATCCGGAGAAAAGAAGGTTTTTTGCGCAGGCCGATGTGGGTGGCAGAAATCTCGTACTCATGACAGAAGAGCAAATTCCCTGCGACTACCTAGCGCCGCTCGAGCACCTCGAACGACATGTCATGCGCGTGGCGGTCATCGGCCGCACGCTCCTCGCGCGCCACCACCTGCCATTCGCGTAAATCGAGTTCCGGCCACCTGACATCGCCCTCGATGTTGCCATGCACACGCGTGAGGTGGACGCGAGCGGCGCGCGGCAGCAGGCTGCGGAACAGCTCGGCGCCGCCGATCACCATGATCTCGGGAACCTGACCCGCGGCGCGTAACGCACTCGCAGCATCGTGCACCACGGTGATTCCATCGCGCCGGTAGTCAGGATCGCGCGTCACCACGATGTTCTGCCGTCCGGGCAACGGCTTGCCGATCGACTCGAAGGTCTTGCGCCCCATGATGATGGGCTTGCCCATGGTGAGTCGTTTGAAGCGCTTCAGATCCTCGGGCAGATGCCAAGGCAGTGCGTTGCCGCGTCCGATGACGCCGTTATCCGCGACCGCAACGATCAAGCTGATGAGCGGGGGCGTGACCTGGGGCGTGCTCACGCAAGCCCCTCGAGCGGGCGCCGTCTGAACCAGCCCGTGAAGCTCAGGCGTTCGCGCCGTGCGGGCAGCACTTCGTGCTCGAACCGATCGGACTGGAAGGCCACGAGGCGCCCCCCACAAGGCAACACGTCCGCGAAAGCCGCTCCCGTGTGGATCCGCAGCTCGCCGCCTTCCCCGGCCGCCCAGGCCTCGTTGAGATACAGCGCCACCGATATCGCGCGGAGATCCGTGCCCTCCAGGCGATCGGTATGGCGAGCGTAAGCCGAGCCGCGCGGATACAACGCGAAGTGACCCTGGAAATCCTCGAGACCGGTCATGAGGCTGCGATTGAACGCAACACGCAGCTCATCGAGCCGGCCCAGCAGGATCTGTTCGGCATCCAGCGACGGTTCGGAGAGCCACGCGATGAAGTCGCCTCGGACGTCGGGCGCGAGCCGTTCGTTCGCGCCGCGTCCGATGCGCGCCGGGCGCAGGGCGCCGGAAGAATGCAGCGACAGGCAGCGGGCGCGAAGCTCCGACAGCAGATTCGGCTCGACGAAGTCGTCGACGTATCCGAACCCGCGCGCGGCGAGCTGATCGATCAGGCGCGCCGACGAGGACGTTCGCCGCCGCGACTGTTCTTCGGCCGCTGGACCTGCGGCCGCCGGCTCTTGCGAGCCTGCGTCGGCCTGCGACGCTTCACTGGTACTTTCTTTGGTGGCCATAACATCGTGCCGCGGCATTTGGGCGAGCCACAACGGCACGCATAGATCTCGTCGACATCCGGGGGATCGTCTTTATCGCGTCCGATTTCGTAGTCGTAGCCGAGCTCGTCACCCGGCGCGATATCGCGCGCCGCGTCGATGAATACGCGGCGATGCTGGATGACGGACTCGCAATTGCCGGCACACTGGTGATTGATGAAGCGCGCATCGTTGCCGCCGACGGCGGCATCGATGACCGTGCGCTTGTCGACGATGAACAGGAAGGTGTGATTGTCGTTCTCGTCGTGGTCTTCGTAGCGCGCGTCGGCCGCCTGGTGCGACAGGCGGTCACCGAGGTACTCGAGAATCCGCGTGCCCTTCCTGATGGCGGCAACGGCAAAGACGCCGCGGCCGTGCACCGGCGAATCGCGCACTTCCACGAGTGCGGAGCAGACGATGGGCGGTCCGCCCTTGAGAGGCTGCGACTGGTCGAAGTCCTTGACCTTCTTTCTCTTCTTCATACGGCAACGGGCGCCTTGATCGCGGGATGATGCTGGTAGTTGACGATCTGAAAATCTTCGAAGCGGTAGTCGAAAATGCTCTCCGGCCGGCGCACCAGGTTCAGCTTCGGCAGCGCAAGCGGCACTCGTGACAGTTGTTCGTCCACCTGTTCGAGGTGATTGAGATAGAGGTGACAGTCACCGCCGGTCCAGATGAACTCGCCCACTTCCAGGTCGCACTGTTGCGCCAGCATGTGAGTGAGCAGCGCATACGAGGCGATGTTGAACGGCACGCCAAGGAAAATATCCGCGCTGCGCTGGTAGAGCTGACAGCTCAGGCGCTGTTCCGACACGTAGAACTGGAAGAATGCGTGGCAGGGCTGGAGCTTCATCTGGTCGAGCTCGCCCACGTTCCAGGCACTCACGATGATGCGGCGCGAATCAGGATTGCTGCGCAGCTGCCGCACCGCTTCGGAGATCTGGTCGACGTGCCGGCCATCCGGCGTCGGCCAGTTGCGCCACTGCTTGCCGTAGACGGGCCCGAGCTCGCCGTTCGGAGCGGCCCATTCGTCCCAGATGGTGACGCCGTTGTCGCGCAGGAATTTCGTGTTCGTGTCGCCGCGCAGGAACCAGAGCAGCTCGAAAGCAATGGACTTGAAGTGCACGCGCTTGGTGGTCACCAGCGGAAACCCCGCGGCAAGGTCGAAGCGCATCTGGTACCCAAACACGGACATGGTGCCCGTGCCAGTGCGATCCGCCTTGCGCGCGCCGTTGCGGCGGACGTGGCGCATGAATTCGAGAAATTGCTTCATTCCTTGAATTTCATTCCCTGGGCTTCATGCCACCGGAACGCCGACGATATTCCCGGAGGACTGGTTACGGCGATATGCCATGAGCATCAGCGTGAGTCCGATGAGAAGCATGGGCAACGTCAGCAACATTCCCATGGTGAACCAGCCGCCCGCCAGGTAGTTGATGTGACTGTCGGGGACACGCCAGAACTCGACGGTGACGCGCGCGAGCGAATAAAGAATCAGGAACAGACCCGTAGGAGCCATCAGCGGCCGTGGTTTCGAGGTGTACCACCACAGAATCATGAACACCACCAGGCCCTCGAGTGTCGCCTCGTAGAGCTGGGTGGCGTGCCGCACCTCACCGTCGACCATGAAGCCCCAGGGAACGTCCGTGGTCTTGCCCCACAACTCGCCGTTGATGAAGTTGCCGATGCGGCCGGCAAAGATGCCGGGGCCGGCCAGCGGCGCGACGAAATCGAGCACATCCGAGATACGACGTCTGCGGCGCATGGCGAAGATGGTCAGCGCGATGACCACACCGAGCAGGCCGCCATGGAAGGACATGCCGCCATCCATCACCTTGAACGGATACCACGGGTCCTGGGCCCAGAACGACATGCCGTAGAAAAACACGTATCCCAGGCGTCCGCCGATGATGGTGCCGAGCATGCAGAAAAACATGAAGTCGTCGACGTCGCCCGCCTTCCAGGTCGAGCCGGGCTTGTTCGCGCGCAGGCGCGCGAGGATCCAGCCCACCGAGAACGCAACGAGGTACATGATTCCGTACCAGTGGACCTTGAGCGGACCGAAGTTGCCGAATGGGCCAATCTCGAACGCAATCTTGTCAAAGCCGGGGTACTGAAGCATGCGGGCCCTAGTTTAGTTATTCGCGCGTGACGCGGCAGAAAAATGATTTCAGGTAACGCGTTTCGGGAATGGCGGGGTGTACCGGGTGATCGGGCGACTGGCCGCCTTGCTCGAGGAACTGTACGAAGCGGCTGCTGTGTCGCGCCGCGGACTGGATCGCACCCGCAAACTCATCGGCACCCATGTGATAAGAGCAGGAGCACGACACCAGCAGTCCGTCGCGCTCGATCAGCGGCAATGCGAGCTGGTTGAGCTTGCGATATGCCGCCTGCGCCTGCGGTGCGTCCTTCTTGCGCTTGGCGAACGCGGGAGGATCGAGTATCACCACGTCGTAGCGCACGCCCTTGTCGTGCAGCACCTTGAGCGCGTCGAAGGCATCTTCCCGGATGGTCTCGACTTCGACGCCATTTTCGCGCGCATTGCGTTCGACATAAGAAAGCGCGGTGGCCGACGAGTCGACGCAGGTGGCGCTGCCGGCTCCAGCCTTCAAGGCGGTGATCGCCCAGGCGCCCACGTAGCTGCACACGTCGAGCACGCGTGCGCCTGATTGCAGATAGCGGCGCAGTCTCTCGCGATTGGCGGCCTGGTCGTAGAACCAGCCGGTCTTCTGCCCTTCCGCGAGTGGCGCAACGAACGGCGCTCCTTGCTCGCGGACGGCCACTTCATCCGGTGCCGCGATCCACTCGCCATCGACCCGGGAGCCGACGGACTTTTCCAGGCCTTCGAGCTCACGTGCCGACGAATCATTCTTCCAGACCAGGGTTTTGGCGCCGACGACCTTGGCGACGGCGGCCTCGACCTCGCTAAGCAACCGGTCGATGCCCGCGGTTCCGCTCTGCCCCACGATGAGGTCGCCATACCGATCGAGCACCAGGCCCGGCAGGCCGTCGGATTCGCCGTACACCAGGCGATAGAACGGCTCGCGGTACAACTTTTCGCGCAAGGCGAGCGCGACGCGCAGCCGGTGCACGAGCAGCGATGGGTCGAGTGGATAGGCCGGGTCGCGACCGACGATGCGCGCCGCGATCAGCGTGCGCGGGTTGACGTAGGCGAATCCGAGGAACTGGTCGCGGTCGGAATGCACCTGCACGGCGGCGCCGGGCTCGAACTGTGTCAGCGGCGTCGCCGCGGTGTCGACTTCATTGCTGAAGATCCACAGGTGACCGGCGCGCAGGCGCCGATCTTCGCCGCGCTTGAGCTTGAGGACGGGAACGGACATGGGGCGGTATTCTAGCCAGCATGAACCACCTGCAACGGGAAACCAGCCCCTACCTCAGGCAGCACGCGACCAATCCCGTCGAGTGGCATCCATGGGGCATGGACGCGCTCGAGCTGGCAAAGGCAAGCGGCAAACCGATCCTGCTGTCCATCGGCTACTCGGCCTGTCACTGGTGTCACGTCATGGCTCATGAGTCTTTCGAAGACGCGGCGACCGCCGAGCTCATGAACCGCCTCTTCGTGAACATCAAGGTCGATCGCGAAGAGCGCCCGGACCTCGACAAGATCTACCAGTTCGCGCACCAGGTGCTGACCCAGCGCGGTGGCGGCTGGCCGCTCACGATGTTCCTGACGCACGACGATCAGAAACCGTTCTTCGGGGGCACGTATTTTCCCGACAAGCCGCGCTTCGGCATGCCGGCATTCACGACCATTCTCGAACGCGTGGCGCAGTACTACGGCGAGCAGCGCGAGGAATTGCGCGCACAGAACGACACGCTGATGGACGTTTTCAGCGACCTGACCCCGGCGCCGACGGACGCCGCCACGACGCTCGGCGCGGCGCCCCTCGACGGTTTGCGCACACGACTGGCCGCGACATTCGACAAACACCAGGGCGGTTTCGGCGACGCGCCAAAATTTCCCCATCCCGGATCCATCGACCGGATGATGCAGCACTGGCACGCCACCGCGGCTACCAAGTCGCCGGATCTGCATGCGCTGTTCATGGCGACGCTGACGCTGACGCGCATGGCCGAAGGCGGCATCTACGACCAGCTCGGCGGCGGCTTCGCGCGCTATTCGGTGGATCAGTACTGGATGATTCCGCACTTCGAGAAGATGCTGTACGACAATGGCGCGCTGCTGGCGAGTTACGCGGATGCCGCGCTCGCCACCGGCGATTCGCTGTTCCGCCGCATCGCGAGTGAGACGGGCGAATGGCTGCTGCGCGAGATGCAGGACCATTCTTCGGACGGCAAGGGCGGCGGATTTTATTCCGCCTACGACGCAGACTCCGAGGGCCACGAAGGCAAGTTCTACGTGTGGACCCGCGAGGAAGCACAGGCCGCGCTCTCACCCGCGGAATGGAGTGTCTTCAGCCGGCGTTTCGGCTTCGACCAGGCTGCCAACTTCGAAGGTTCTTACCATCTTCGCGTACTCGTCTCCCTGGAACATCTGGCGGAGGATCTGAAACTCGCAGCGGGCGAGGTCGAAAGCCTGCTCGATTCCGCGCGAGCCAAACTACTGACGCTGCGCAGCCGCCGCGTCTGGCCGGGACTCGACGACAAGATCCTCACCAGCTGGAATGCGCTCGCGATCCGCGGCCTGGGTCGCGCCGCGCGGGCGCTCGACCGGCCGGAGTTCAGCGCTGCCGCCGACCGCGCGCTCGCCTTCCTGCGCGCCAATCTCTGGCAACCGGGTCCCGATGGAGGCGGCCGCCTGCTGGCCACCGCCAAGGACGGCGTCTCGCATCTCAACGCCTATCTCGACGATTACGCCTATCTCGCGAATGCCCTGCTCGAAATGTTGCAGCTCCGCTGGCGCAACGAGGACGTGCAATGGTTGAGGGAAATCCTCGACGCCATGCTCGGGCATTTCGAGGATGCGGAGCTGGGTGGATTCTTCTTCACCTCGGATGATCACGAGGCGCTGATCCATCGCACCAAGAGCTTCAGCGACGATGCAATTCCCGCGGGCAACGGTATTGCCGCGCGCGTGTTGATCCGCGCGGGTTTCCTGCTGGGCGAGACGCGCTGGCTGGAAGCCGCGGAACGCACGTTGCGCGCATCGTGGCTGGCGCTCAATCGTTTTCCGCATGGCCATGTGAGCCTGATCGAAGCGCTCGCCGACTACCTTGCCCCACCCGAGATCGTGATCGTTCGTGAGCAGCCCGGCGCAGAAGGCGCGTGGCAGAACGAGCTCGGCAAGCTCTACGCCCCGCAACGCATGGTGTTTTCGATACCGGCATCGAGCGAGGGACTCGACGCCGCGCTTGCCGACAAGAAACCCGGCGCCGCAACCCGCGCCTACGTGTGCCGCGGCTCGACCTGCTCGCCGCCCATCGAGTCACTGGCGGATCTCATCCGCGCCGCGCGGGCTTCTTCGCCGCCGCCTTCCTGAGCTTCGGCCGGGGGCTCACGCGCGCCGTGCGCGCACTCTTCGCCTGGCGCGCGGCCAACGCCACGGCCACCGCCTTTCGCCCCCAGTTCACCAGCGCGTCGGCATCCTCGATGATGTCCGCGGGCACCTGGTGGTAACCCATCGGCCCCATGGGCCGATTGGCCGGCGGCATGAATCGCGGCATGTTGCGCGCGATGTATTCGGCGCTGTTCGTTGCGCCGGTCTTGAAGTAGAGCGTGTCGTCATCGATGAGCCCGAAGAACACATCGTCCCGATACAGCCCCACTCCACCGAACATGCGCCGCGGTTTTACGCTGCCGAGACCGCCGAGCTGCTCGAGCACGTACTCCAGGTATTGCGCCTGGACGGACATCTCAGGGCGTACGCAAGGTACCGAGCTGCCCGAGCTCGGCGCGCAGGGCGCGCATCAATGGCGCCGCCGCCGTGGCGTCGAAGGCCGGTGCCTGGCCCCAGTCGTAGGCCCAGGGATGCTGGGTGCGCATCGACTCCGGCTCGTGGCGGTAGCGGGGAATCACGTGTGCGTGCAGCGCCGGCTCGACGTTGCCGAAGATGGCGTAGTTGATCCGCAGCGGTGAGCGTGTGCGCATGAGCGCATCACCGAGATGCGACATGTCGAGCAGGAACTGCGTGCGCCGCTCGGGCGTGAGTGCGTTGAGATCCGGCACCACGGGATCGGGAAGCAGCAGCAGATATCCCTCGACGAACTGCTGGTGACCGAACAGCGCCCATCCCGACGCGCAGCGGCCGACCACCGAGCTGTCGCGCCCGGCGCGCGCGTCGTTGACGCGGCGGTGAATCGCGGTTTCGTGCACAACGTACCCTGGTTGTTGAACCACGGCTTTTTCTCACGCGCAACGCGGATTGTCGACACCCGTAGGGGACACGGGGTTGTCAGGAATCCGGAGAAGTTCTTGTTAGCCCGTCCAGGTACGGAAGCGGCCGGTGTCGAGATGCACGAAGTCGGAGCGATTGTAGTAGCCGACGCCGCCCTTGGCGGCCGCCAGGGCGAGATCGCGCAGGTCGGCGCAGGAGCAGTGATGCAGGCGCACGTCGATGGCCCGGCCCTGCATGTGCAGCGAATGCTTTGCGACGCCGCGGCTCGCCGCGGCCATCTTCGAGTTGCTCTCGGGTGAGCGGTAGCCGGAGATGATGTCGTAGCGCGCGTCCCGGCGTGCGGCAACCGCCAGGTCGTAGAGCTGATCGTAAAGGCCGACATCGATGTCGTGGGCTTCGCCATTGCGATGGTCGCGCATGACGTGGTGCAGTTTCTCGAGGGCCGCGCTGTCGTAGTCGGCGCCGCGCCGATAGACCACGCTCACGGTCTCACTGGTATGCGTGTTGAAGAGTTCGATCGCACGCTCAGGGCGTGGGGTTTCGCCTACAAGTTTGCCTTCCGCCAGGGCGAGGCCCGACAGCGTCGCACCTACTCCTCCGGCGATGGCTGCCTGCATCCATTGTCTGCGTGTCCAATTGCTCATCTCGATCCCGATTATTGCGGCTCGGCTGCCTTGTAGACAAAGACGGTTGCCTCATATTCCGAATCCGGAATCTCCGCCGAGCCCGTTTGAGCATTGAAAGCGGGATAAGGTTCCAGCCTGCGAAGGGCGATGCCGTAGTAGTCGAAAAGCGCGCTGGTCGGGAGCCCGAGCTGGGTATTGAGCCGGATGAGCGTTGCGCCGCGCGGGGTGATGGCCTTCACCAGGACACGCGCATTGCCTTCCTGCACGCACACCAGGTTGTTCGGACAACGTGAGTCTTCCTCGACGTCGACGAACTCGATCGCAACGTCCTCGCGCAGGTTGATCGTCTCCCCGAAGCCGAGCACGTAGTCGCTCCACAGCGGCGGAGAATCGTTGAAGTTGTCACCCGGTGGGGTACCCCCATCGTCCCCGCCG
>Ga0307500_10000716_pt1 | contig 10595 bp, 9 predicted proteins | sample 14_S_MG_FD_201362 | JGI IMG/M metagenome (GOLD analysis project Ga0307500, IMG submission 201362) | Soil microbial communities from Populus trichocarpa stands in riparian zone in the Pacific Northwest, United States - 14_S | ecosystem: Environmental > Terrestrial > Soil > Riparian zone > Trees...
GGGAGCCGGTCAGCCCTGGCGGTCGAGGAGGTGGCGGACGGCGGCCTCGGTGAGGCCGTCCTGCGGGCCGCCGAGGCGCTGCTCGAGCGCGGCGGCCTCGACCCGGAGCCAGCTGGCGATCTGGGTGCGGCGGTCGGCCTGCATCCGGGCCTCGACGGCGGCGACGCTGAGCGCGGCGACCGGGCGGCTCTTGCGGCCGAGCACCGGGACGCCGACCGCGCACATGCCGGGCAGGATCCGGCTGGCGTTGAAGGTGTAGCCGGCGTCGCGGCTGGTGGCGACCAGCTCGAGCAGGATCTCCCGGCTGAAGTCGCCACGCTTGGCGGCCTCGTCGGCGTTGGCCTCGACCACCCGCGCCACCTCGTCGTCCGGTAGCCAGGCGAGCAGGGCGAGGCTGCCGGCGCCGACACCGAGCGGGCGCAGGTCGCCGACCGACAGGGTCAGCGTCTTGATCGGGTACGAGCCGACGACCCGGTCGACGCACATCGCCGACAGTCCAGTTCGGACAGACAGGAACACGGTGTCGCCGGTGAGCTCGGCGAGCCGGCTCATCGACTCCTCGGCCAGCTCGGTCAACCCGAACCGGCGGGTGGCCGACATGCCCAGCGAGAACAGCCGGTAGCCGAGGTAGTAGCGGGAACTGGCCTCGTCCCGCTCGACGTAGCCGATCCGTTCGAGCGTGTTCAGGATCCGGTGCGCGGTGGACGACTGCAGCCCGGTCTCGGTGGCGATGTCGGTCATCCGCCGCCCGGTCTCGTCGCCGGCGGCCAACGCGGCCAGCACCGCCGCCACCCGCTCCACGACCTGGATCTGCTCCATCGGCACCTTCCCCCGGCTCGAACGGCGCTCCGCCCCTCCGGCGAAGCATGCCGGACGCCCGGCACCGCTCGTGCGGACGCAAAGCCGATGCTTGACGCCTTCTGACCGAATTCACTATGGTGGGAACAGTTCCCATGATACGGGAAGAGATTCGGGGAGGCAACGGTGCGGAGTCCGAGCCGGGGCGAGATCGTGGTGCTCGACAGCGCCACCGAGACCCGGCCGGGCCTGCGCGGATGCGTTCTGGTCACCGGGTCGCACGGCGGTCGCTACCCGGCCGAACTGGTCGCCGCGGCCGGCGTCCGGGCGGCGGTGTTCAACGACGCCGGCGGCGGCCTGGCCGGCGCCGGTGTGGCCGGGCTCGGTTACCTGGCCGGCCTCGGCATCCCGGCGGCCGCGGTCGGGCACACCACCGCCCGGGTCGGCTTCGGGGCCGACGGGCTGACCGGCACGATCACCGAGGTCAACCCGCCAGCCACGGCGCTGGGCTGCACGCCCGGGATGTCCGGCGCCGAAGTGGCCGGATTGCTGGCGGCGGCGCCGCTGCGCGAGCCGGTGCCGGCCAGCGCCGAGCCGGCCCGGTTCGACCTGGCCGCCCGGGTGCGCGGCTTCGACTCGGCCTCGCTGGTCTCGGCCGCTGATGTCACCTACTTCGCGGTCACCGGCTCGCACGGCGGGCTGCGCCGGGGCGACCCGGGCAGTGCCCTGCGGGCCCGCGCATTGGGTGCACTCTTCAACGACGCCTGCGGTGGCCGCGATCACGCCGGAACCAGCCGGCTGCCGGCGCTGGACGAGGTCGGCGTGCCGGCCGGCACCGTCTCCGGCCACACCGCGCGGATCGGCGACGCCCGATCCACCTACCAGGACGGCATCATCTCGGCCGCGAATGCCACCGCGAGCGCCTGCGGCGGGGCGATCGGGATGACCGCCAACGAGTTCATCCAGGCCCTGCTCGCCGGCCTGCCGGCGGCGCACCCGGAGGCGTCCGGGTGACCGGAACCGGCACGACGACGATGACCGGCGGCCTGGCCCTGGCGATGATGCTGCGGGCGGCGAAGGCCGGCCCGATGTTCGGCATGGCCGGGTTCCAGTTGCTGCCGTTCTACGAGGGCGTCCGGCTGCTCGGGCTGGAACACCACCTGATCAACGACGAGCGGTCCGGCGCGTTCGCCGCCGACGCGTACGCCCGGATGACCGGCCGGCCCGGCATCTGCGACGCCACCCTGGGCCCGGGCGCGACGAACCTGGCTACCGCACTGGTCGAGTCGCTGAACGCCGGGGTGCCGCTGATCGCGATCACCGGCGACGCGCACCGCGGCCACGCCGGCCGGAACATGACGCAGGAGGCCCGGCAGGTGGAGATCCTGCGGCCGGCGGTAAAGGAACTGCTGCGGATCGAGACGCCGGCGCGCATCCCGGAACTGGTCCGGCGCGCGTTCGCGCTGGCCACCGCCGGCCGGCCGGGCCCGGTGCTGCTGGACATCCCGGAGGACGTGGCGCACGCCGAACACGACTACCCGGACAGTGAGTTCACTGTGGACGGTGCGGTGCTGGCGGTCCCGTCCCGACGGTCCCGGCCGGCCGTGGCCGACGTGGCCGCGGCGGCGGCGCTGCTGGCCGGCGCGCGGCGGCCGCTGATCCTGGCCGGCGGCGGCGTGCACCTGTCCGGCGCGTCCGCGGTGCTGCAGCGGTTCGCCGAGCGGCACCGCATCCCGGTCGCGCACACGCTGTCCGGCAAGGGCGCGATCGCCTGTACGCACCCGCTCTCGGTCGGCCTGTTCGGCCGGTACAGCCGGTACGCCAACGAGCTGATCGAGACGTCCGACTGCCTGCTGGTGGTCGGCTGCAAGCTCGGCGAGGTGGCCACCCGGCGCTACCAGCTGCCCCGGCCCGGCACGCCGGTGATCCACCTGGACATCCTGGCCGAGGAGATCGGCCGCTGGCTGCGCACCGACGTCGGGCTGTGCGGGGACGCCGGCGCGGGCCTGGCCGACCTGGACGCCGCGCTGAGCCCCGGTGCCGCCCCGTCCGGTGCCGCCCCGCCGGCTGACGCCAGCCGACCGGTCGACACCGCCGCGGCCCCGGCAGAGCGGGCCGGGCAGCCGGCCGGCAGTGCCGGCCGGGACGGCTACCTGGCCGAGATCGACGGCCGGCGCGCGGGCTGGGCCCGCGCCGCGGCCGACCGCTACCGCAGCGACGAACGGCCGATCTCGCTGGCCAGGCTGGTGCACGAGCTGAACGAGACGCTGCCGGCGGACGCGGTACTGGTCAGCGACGGCGGCTTCGCCGCGCACTGGACCGGCCTGCTCTACGACACCAAGGTGCCGGGCCGGTCGTACGTGACCGACCGCGGGTTCGCCTCGATCGGCTACGGGCTGCCCGGCGCGCTCGGCGCCTGGCTCGGCGTCCGGTCGACCGGCGGCGGATCGGCCGGCGGTCGGCGGCCGGTGGTGAGCGTGACCGGCGACGGCGGGCTGAACATGTCGCTCGGCGACCTGGAGACGGCCCGCCGGATCGGTGCCGACTTCACCGCCATCGTGGTCAACAACGCGGCGTCCGGCTACGTGAAGGCGCTGCAGCACGCGGTGTTCGGCGCCGGTAGCTACCAGTCCAGCGACCTGTCCGAAGTGGACTATGCGGCGGTGGCCCGGGCGCTGGGCTGCAACGGCATCCGGGTGGAGGACCCGGCCGAGCTGGCGACCGCGCTGCGGGCCGGGCTGGCCACCGAGGGTGTGCCGACCGTGCTGGACGTGGTGGTCACCCGGGATCCGGCCCGGATGCTGCCCGGGATCGACAACCGGACGTTGACCGTGCAGGCCGGTGACCGCCCGGCCTGATCGGCCGGCGGCTGGTCCGCCGGTCCGGACCGGACCGGCACGAGAGGGGAGCAAGGCGATGCCAGCCAATCGCAAGTGGACGGCCGTCGGGGCGGCCGGGCGCGGCCGGAAGGGGCGACCCGCGGCGGCCGCGCTGGCCCTGCCGGCGCTCGTCCTGGCCGGCTGTACCGGCGCCAACGACGTGACGAAGAGCGACGCGAGCTCCGGCGGCATCCTGCGGATGGGCGTGTTCGCCGAGAACATCCAGACGCTCGACCCGCACCAGGCGACCTCCGGCACCGACCGGCAGATCGTCGGCCGGATCTTCAACGGGCTGGTGCGGTTCAGGCCCGGCGACTTCACCGCCCCGGTGGAACCGGACCTGGCCACCGCGGTGCCGGAGCCCAAGACCAACCCGGACGGCACCCAGACCTGGACGTTCGCCCTGCGGGCCGGGGTGAAGTGCCAGGCCGGCCCGAAGTCGCCGGCCTACGACCTGACCGCCGACGACGTCGTCTACTCCTACCAGCGCAGCGGCAACGCGGACACCAGCGCGTTCGCCAGCGACCACGGCGACTGGAAGTCGGTCACCGCGGTAGACCCGCGCACGGTCGCGATCACGCTGACGGCGCCCTCGTCCAGGGCGGTGTTCCTGCCCAAGGTGGCCGCGTACGCCGGTGGCTTCGTGGTCTGCAAGAAGGCGGTCCAGGCCGAGGGTGACAAGGAGTTCGCCACCCACCCGGTCGGCACCGGCCCGTTCGTGATGGGCGAGTACAAGCCCGGTGACGGCGTCTCGCTCACCCCGAATGCCGACTACTTCCGCGGCAAGCCGAAGCTGACCGGGGTCAAGTTCCGCTTCCTGCCCGACGACACCACCCGCGACCTGGCCCTGGACAGCGGCGAGGTGGACCTGATCTGGGGCCAGCCGGAGCAGCAGTGGCTGGACCGCACCGACGCCAAGGACGGCATCACCGCGGTCGCCTTCCCGGTCGAGGGCACGGTCATGATCAGCCTCCGGATGGACAAGCCGCCGTTCAACGACAAGCGGGTGCGCGAGGCGGTCGTGCACGCGATCGACCGCAAGCAGCACACCGCCATCGGCGGGGACAAGGTCGCCACCGCGATCTGGTCGATCGTCAACGCGGCCGGCGTCCAGGGTGGACTGTCCGAAGCGGACACCAAGGCGGCCGGGCTGGACCTGGGCTACGACCCGGACGAGTCGCGCCGGCTGCTGGCCGACGCCGGGCACGCGCACGACATCAAGTTCGACGTGGTCTCCTCGACGCTGGCCGTCTACAAGAACAACTACCAGATCCTGCAGTCCGAACTGGCCGCCGTCGGCATCACCATGACGATCAAGTCGGTGGACCACCCGACCATGCACACGCTGATCCGCAAAGGGCAGAACGCGCTCACCGTCTACGACGCGCCGCGGCCGACCATGGACGTGCTGCTCACCCAGTTCGTCAACAGCGCGTCCGTTGTGGTCGGTGGCTCGGCGCCGGTGACCAACTTCTCCTTCTACCGCAACCGCGACGTCGACGGCTGGCTGGGCCAGGCCCGGGCCGCGAGTGACCCGGCCGCGCAGGCCGAGCTCTGGCGCAAGGTCAACCGGCAGGTGCTCGCCGACGCCGCGGTGATCCCGCTCTACGTCGGCGCGAACACCTTCGCCTACCGGGACAACGTGGCCCCGGCGTTCAAGCTGGTGGCCACGATCGACAACTCCTGGCCGATCGACGAGACGACCGCCTTCGCCAGCTAGACCGCCCGGCGGGTGCGCGGGGCGCCGGCCCCGCGCACCCGGTTACCCATCCCCGGAGGCCGCCCGTGGCCAGCTACGCGCTGCGCCGGATCGCACTCGCGATCCCGACCCTGCTCGTCGTGCTGACGATCGTGTTCTGCCTGGTCCGGTTCGCCCCCGGCGACCCGGCGACGGCCGCGCTCGGCCCGGACGCATCGGCCGACGCGATCGCGGCCGCCCGGCAGCGGATGGGGTTGACCGAGCCGCTGCTGCGCCAGTACGCGAGCTACCTCGGCGGGCTGGCACACGGCGACCTGGGCCGGTCGCTGATCTCCGGCCGGCCGATCGCCGCGGACCTCTTCGCGTCGCTGCCGCACACGATCGAACTGACCCTGGCGGCGTTGCTGATCGGCCTGGCGACCGGGCTCCCGCTCGCGCTGTGGGCGGCGATGCGCCGGAATGAGTGGCCTGATTACCTCGGCCGGATCGTGTCCCTGGTCGGCCTCTCGTTCCCCGCCTTCCACCTGGGCATCCTGATGATCCTGCTGTTCTCGATCAAGCTGCACTGGCTGCCGATCACCGGTGCCGGCGCGTTCGACGACCCGGTCGACAACCTGCGGCACCTGGTGCTGCCGGCGGTGTCACTCGGCCTGGTCGGCACCGCGTACGTGGCCCGGGTGGCCCGCTCGACCGTGCTCAAGGTCAAGGAGGAGGACTTCATCCGAGCCGTCCGCGCGAAGGGGCTGCGGCCGAGCCAGGTCACCTACCGGCACACGCTGCGCTCCGCGCTCATCCCGGTCACCTCGCTGCTCGGCGTCTTCAGCATCACGTTGCTCGGCAGCGCGGTCACCACCGAGCTGGTGTTCGCCCGGCCGGGCATCGGCCGGATGCTGGTGCAGGCCACGCTGGAACGCGACTACAACGTCATCCAGTCGGTGATGAGCGTGGTGGCGGTCATGGTCGTGCTCGTCAACCTCGGCACCGATCTCGCCTACGGCTTCCTCGACCCGAGGGTCCGCCATGCCCGATGAGACCAGCCTCGCGGTCGCGACGCTGAGCCGGCCCGGCATGGGCCCGGTCGGTCCGGCCCGGCCGCCGTGGTCCCGGCGGCGGGCGGCGGTCAGGGCGTTCACCCGCAACCGGCTGAGCCTGATCGGGCTGGGCCTCGCCGCGCTGCTGGCGATCGTGGCGCTGGCCGCGCCACTGCTGGCCCCGGACGACCCGATCAAGCAGGCGGTCACCGAGCGGCTGGCCGCACCGAGCGGCCAGCACTGGTTCGGCACCGACAACTTCGGCCGGGACATCTTCTCCCGGGTGCTCTACGGCACCCGCATCTCGCTGCTGGTCGGGCTCAGCTCGGTCCTCCTCGGCGGGGTGATCGGCTCGCTGCTCGGGCTGATCGCCGGCTTCCGCGGCGGCTGGACCGAGCGCTGCATCATGCAGGTGATGGACGTGCTGCTCGCCTTCCCGGACCTGATCACCGGCCTGGTGGTGATGGCGGTGCTGGGCGGCGGGCTGCGCAACCTGATCATCGCGATCGCCATCTCGATCGTGCCGCGGTTCGCCCGGTTCGCGCACGCGCCCACGCTCAGCGAGCGGCAGAAGGACTACGTGACCGCGGCCGAGGCGCTCGGCGCGTCCGACCGGCGGATCATGCTGCGGCACGTCCGGCCGAACATCTCCGGCGAACTGCTGGTGCTGGCCAGCCTCTGGATCGCCACCGCGATCCGGATCGAGGCCAACCTGAGCTTCGTCGGCCTCGGCGTCGCGCCACCGACCGCGACCTGGGGCCAGATGATCCGGGACGGGTTGGTCTACATCCAGGCGGCGCCGCTGTTCTCGCTGGTGCCGGGCCTCGCCGTCTTCGTCACCGTGCTCGCGTTCAACCTGCTCGGCGACGGCCTGTCCGACGCCTTCGACCCGCGCCGCCCACAGTGACCCGCTGGCCCCGGCCAGTGCCGCGACCCCGGAGCTGACATGACTGAGACGATCGTCTCGATGAACGGGACGCTGGTCCTCGACGGCTCGGCCAGCCTGCCGGTGCTGGACCACGCGGTGCTCTACGGCGACGGCCTGTTCGATACGGTCGTCGCGCACCAGGGCGCGATCTTCAAGCTGGCCGAGCACCTGGACCGCTGCTACCGCGGCATGCGGGTGCTCCGGCTGGAGCTGCCGGTGCCCCGGGAAACCCTGGTGGCGTGGATCCAGGCCACCACCGACGCCTGCCGCAGCGAGTACGTCTATACGAAGTGGATAGTCACCCGGGGCAGCAACGGCACCCCGTTGATGGACCCGCGCGGCTGCCGCCCGAACGTCATCGTGCTGGCCCGGCCCTACCCGCGCCGCGACTACGGCGAGGGCGCCGGCGTCCGGCTGAAGACGGTGGCGATCCGGCGCCCGCCGAGCATCGCCGCGGACGCCCGGATCAAGAGCCTGAACTACCTGAACCTGGTGCTGGCGAAACTGGAGGCGCAGTCGGCCGGCGCGGACGAGGCGCTGCTGCTGGACACCGACGGGCACGTCTGCGAAGCCCCCGGTTTCAACGTGTTCGCGATCCGCGGCGACCAGCTGGTGACGCCCCGGTCCTGCGTGCTGGAAGGGGTGACCCGGGCGGTGGTGCTGGCGATGGCCGGCGCGCACGGGCTGAGCCCGGCCGTCACCGACCTCGAACTGTACGACCTCTACACCGCGGACGAGGTGTTCCTCACCTCGACCGCCGGCGGGGTGCTCCCGGTGTCCACTGTGGACGGTATCGGCATCGGCGCGGGTACCGGGCCGCGGACCAGGGCGCTGGCCGGCGCGTACTGGGGCCTGGTCCGCGGAGCACTGGCCCGGTGACCGCCGGCACCAGCCACGTGTTCCACCGCGACCTGCACCACCGGCCGCTGCGGATCGCGTCCGGCCGCGGCGTCTGGCTGCGCAGCGAGGACGGCACCAGCTACCTGGACGCCGCCGGTGGCGCCGCCGTCGTCACCATCGGGCACGGCGTGCCCGAGGTGTACGCCAGCCTGGCCGAGGCGGCCGAGTCCACTGTGTACGTCTACGGTGGCGGCTTCACCAGCCCCTGGACGGAACGGTTCGCGGACGAGCTGATCGACCTGACACCGTGGCCGGCGGACGCGGTGTACCTGGTCTCCGGCGGCTCCGAGGCGAACGAGACCGCGATCAAGATGGCCCGCCAGTACCACCTGGAACGGGGGAAACCGCACAAGCACAAGGTGATCGCGCGCTGGCAGAGCTACCACGGCGTGACCCTCGGCATGCTCTCGGTCTCCGGCCGAACCAGCTGGCGGCAGCCGTACGACCCGTACCTGTTCGACGTGCCGAGGATCAGCGCGCCCTACTGCTACCGCTGCCCGCTCGGCCGCAGCTACCCGAGCTGCCGGCTGGCCTGCGCCGACGAGCTGGACCGGCTGATCCGGATGGAGGGCGCGGACACGGTCGCCGCGTTCATCGCCGAGCCGGTCATCGGCACCACGGTCACCGCGGTCACCCCGCCGCCGGACTACCACCAGCGGATCCGGGAGATCTGCGACCGGCACGACATCCTGTTCATCGCCGACGAGGTGCTCTCCGGCTACGGCCGCACCGGCAGCGCGTTCGCGATCAGCCACTCGGGCGTCACCCCGGACATCGCCACCCTGGGCAAGGGCATCGGCAGCGGGTACGCCGCGCTCGGCGCGGTGATCGCCGCCCCGCACGTGGTGGACGCCTTCCGCGCCGGCTCCGGCCGGTTCAACCACGGCTTCACCTACAGCGGCCTGCCGGCCGGCGCCCGGATCGGCCTCGCCGTGCTCGACTACTGCCGCCGGCACGACCTGTTCGCCCGGTCCGCCGAACTCGGCGGCTACCTGCAGGAACTGCTGCGCGAGCTGGCCGCCCGGCAGCCGCTGATCGGCGACGTCCGCGGCCGCGGCCTCTACGCCGGCGTCGAGTTCGTCGCCGACCGCCGCAGCCGCGAGCCGCTGCCCGCCACCGCCGGCTTCGCCGCCACCGTCGCCCGCCTGGTCGAGCGGGAACACCAGGTCCTGATCCGCCCCGGCCTGCCCGGCGCCAACCACGGCCAGGGCGGCGACCACATCCAGATCAGCCCACCCTTTGTCATCACCCGGGCCGAACTGGACCGGGTCGTCACCGCCCTGGACCAGGCCATCAGCACCGCCGCCCGCGCCCTGCCCGGACCAGCGGCGGCGCTGCCGGGCGGGCGCTAAACCCGGCAGCGGTCGGCTCCGTCTTTACGGTGGGGACCCCGATCGGAAGGACGGCGTGGATGCGGCAGGCCGACGAGGCGGAATTCCGCGAGTTCGTCACAGCACGGCTGCCGATCCTGCGCAAATCTGCATTCCTGCTGTGCGGCGACCGGTACCTCGCCGACGATCTCGCAGCCACGACGATTCTGAAGCTGTACCGCAACTGGCGACAACTGCAGCGGAGCGAGCGGCCGGACGCGTACCTGCGCCGCGTCCTCATCAACACCTGGTTGGACGAGCTCCGCCGGCCGTGGCGACGTGAACAGCCGACCGCCGAACTCCCCGAACCCGCGGCCCATCTCGACCCGGAGCAGGCCGACCGGGTGACCCTGCTCGCGATGCTCGCGCAGCTGCCACCGCGGCGCCGGGCGGTGATCGTGCTGCGCTACTACGAGGGGCACGACATTGAGGAGACCGCGCGGATCCTCGGCGTGGCCACGGGCACGGTCAAGGCACACACCCATCACGCGCTGGCCCAGCTCCGGGTGCTGTTCGAGGAGCCAGCGCAGCAGGCCGGAAAGAACACCTGGAGGAACTGAGATGGAAGACAACCCGTTGCCGGCGCTGCTGGACGAAGCCGCCAGCGACGCCGCGCTCGGACCGTCCACAATCGACCTGGACCAGCTGATCGCGACCGGTCGGCAGGGGGCGCTGCGCCGCCGCATCGCGGTGGGCGGCACGCTGGCGGTCGTGCTGGCCGGGGTCGGTGTCGGCGTCCCGGCGATGCGCGGCTGGCTCGGCACCCCGACCGTCGCCGGTACCACCACCGCCGCGACGCGGCCGGCACCCAACGGCGCGGTGACCGGCCGGCCGGCCACACCGGCCGCACCGGCCACACCGGCCGCCCAGGGCGACCGGGCGCTGGTCGAGTTGGTGCAGCGGACCATCCCGGGCAGCCGGGTGACCCTGCAGCCGCCGTCCCGGCGGAGCGACGGGAAGGTGACCGTGGTGAACGGCACCTACCAGGTC
>Ga0307500_10000719_pt1 | contig 10581 bp, 7 predicted proteins | sample 14_S_MG_FD_201362 | JGI IMG/M metagenome (GOLD analysis project Ga0307500, IMG submission 201362) | Soil microbial communities from Populus trichocarpa stands in riparian zone in the Pacific Northwest, United States - 14_S | ecosystem: Environmental > Terrestrial > Soil > Riparian zone > Trees...
GTGCGGTCCTTCACCGCTTCCGCGCCGGCGATCACGAGGCGCAGGGTGCGGAAGTCGTAGGCATGGGCCGAGCGCGCGTAGCCGGTCAGGAAGGTATCGGTACCGAACAGGATGGTGGCGCCGGTCTGGTAGATCAGTTCCGGCACGATCCGGTAATGCAGCGGCGACGGATACATGAAGATTGGAATGCCGGCCAGCAGCGGCATCATCATTCCTCCCGTCAGGCCAAAGGAGTGGAACACGGGAAGCACGTTGAACACCTTGTCGTTGGCGTTGGCATCGACCCGCGCCAGCGCCTGGGCCGCATTGGCCAGGATGTTGCGATGGGAGAGCACGACGCCCTTGGGCGTGCCTTCCGATCCCGATGTGAACAGGATCACCGCCGGATCGTCCGCCTTGCGCGCCACGCGCGGCGCGGATCCTGCGAGCAGTCCGCGAACCTTGTCGAGCGAACCGATGCCGGCACGCACGTCCTCCAGGTAGACGACGCTGGCCTGTCCGGCGATGGCGGCAATCAGTTTTTCGAGCTTGCCCTTCTCGATAAACGCCTTCGAGGTCAGCACGGTCTTGACTTGCGCGGCCTGCATCGCCGCCAGCACGTTGACCGGGCCGGCGGAGAAATTGAGCATCGCCGGCACGCGGCCGATGGTCTGCAGCGCCATGAACACCACGGCGACACCGGCGGAATTCGGCAGCAGCACGCCGACATTTTCGCCCGCCAACGTGCCGATCTCGAGCTTGCGGCTCAGCACCTGGGCGCCGAGGATCATCTTGCGGTAAGTGAGGCTGGTGCCGAGCGCATCCTCGATGATCGGCTTGCCGGTATCGCGGTCGCGCCGGGCATGCGCCAGCGCTTCGAACAAAGTGTGGTCCAGCATGGCGTTCATGACCACGGCGTCGATCATGACGTCCTGCAGCGCGGCGCCGGCCGCGTTGCGGCGGGTCTTGCCCTTCAACGATGGGTCGACCGACAATTTGACCGGCGGCAGGATCGTGATCGTCACCTTGGGGAACCAGGAGCGCTTGATCTCGCCATTCTTCAGGTAGCTCAGACGCGAACGCTGCGCACCTTCGATGCGGACGGGCACAACGACTGCGTCGGCCTTGTCGGCAATCATCGCCGTGCCGTCGTAAACCTTCATCAGCGAACCCGACACCGTGATGCGGCCCTCGGGGAAAATCACCACCGGCTCGCCCGATGCCACCAGCTTGATCAGGTCGCGCGCCGCCAGCGGCTTGCTCGGATCCATGGTGTAATGCTTGATCAGTTTCAGGAACGGCTTTGCCCACCACGCCTTGGAAATCCCGGTGTCGACGGCAAAGCTGGCATCGATCGGCAGCGTTGCATGCAGCAGCGGGCCATCGATCAGGCTGACATGGTTCGGCGCGATCAGCATGCGGGTACCGGCCGGCGGCAGGTTCTCCATGCCGCGGACTTCGACGCGGAACAGCGCACGAAACAGCAGCGCGCCAAAGTCGCGCACGCCTTCGCGGCCCCATTTGCTCATCACGTACCAGACCGAGCCAAAGCTTGCGATCGCAAGGCCGAAGAAGATCCATGCGACCGGAAGACCAAGCGCCTGCAGTCCCGCGACGAGCAGCGAGCCGCCCACCATGAAGGCCGCCTGCAGCACGTTGCCGGCCGCGATCACGCGGGCCCGTTCCGACGGGGCGGACCATGCCTGGACGGCGGCGAACGACGGCACCACGAACAAGCCGCCGCCAACGGCGAACAGGAAGAAGTCGGCCAGCATCCGCACACCGGCGAAGGAGGTGGTGAATGCGGCGGCGGTTACGTCGGTTCCGTGTACCGTGCTTCCGATGGCCCAGGCCAGATCGAGACCGACGATGCCCATCACGATGGCGCCGATCGGCACCAGCGCGAGATTCGGGCGCACGTGGCTGAGCTGCGCGGCAACCAGCGAGCCTGCGGCAATGCCGATCGCGAACACGGCAAGGCAGACCGTTACGACGCCTTCGGTGCCGCCGATGCCGTCCTTGACCAGCGCGGGCAGCAACGACAGCACGATCGCGCCGACCATCCAGAACCAGGATACGATCACCATGCCGTCCCACAGGCGCGGTTCGGCGTAGAGTGACTTCAAGAGGTGAACGGTGGAGGTCCAGGGATTGGCTGTGATCGGCAGATCAGGCGCGGACGGCTGGCTCACGGGGATACGCGCCGCGAACGCCCAGGACAGGACCGACAGCCCGACCACGGCGAGGCAAATCCAGCCCATATGCGAGGCGCCCGCGATGAACAGACCGCCGGCGATGGTGCCGATCAGGATCGCCAGGAAGGTCGCGCCCTCGACCAGCGCGTTGCCGGTTGCGAGTTCGGAAACCTGGAGCTGGTCGGGCAGGATCGCGTATTTCACCGGGCCGAACAGGGCTGCCACCACGCCGAACAGCGCGAGCGCCACGAACAGCAGCGGGATCGAATGCATGTAGAAGCCGGCGGCCGCAAAGCAGGCGGCAAATATTTCGGCGAACTTCAGGCGCCGCGCGACGGTCATTTTGACGAATTTATCGGCCAGTTCGCCGCCGAGCGCCGAAAGCACGAAAAACGGAAAGATGAAGACCGCACCGGCCAGCGTCACGAGGGGCGCGCCCTCTTCGGCGGCCACGCCATAGAGCAGCATGATGACCAGCGCATTCTTCAGCACATTGTCGTTCAACGCCGAACAGAATTGCGACCAGAACAACGGGGCGAAGCGGCGAGAGGACAGCAATTCCTTGATCATGACTATTTCCTGTTACTTCGGCCGGGCAATCCCGGATGTGGTCTGCAATCGTAAGCTGCTAATGTGAGCGTCGTCGGTCGCGCGAAAGTTGTGGCCAATGCGCGAAGTGGTCACCGGGAACGGTTGCATTGAAAGGTTGTACGGAAAGTTATCCGGACATTGTTGCGGGGGACCGGGTGGGCGATTTGCCTCGGCATAGTGATCCCTTTCTTACGATGGGAGACACATTTGAACGAAAGCGGCGGCGCCTCAGGTCAGGTAGTGCAGGGAGGCAAACGGCGACAGCGAGCGCTGCCACGGGCTGCGAGGATGATGGGCCTTCATCATCGCGCGCAGGCTGCGCGCCGACTGCCGGCGGGCCAGAACGCCGCCGACGTCGCAGGCGTTGGCAATGCGCTCGATCGGCGCGGTGGCGACATGGACGATAATTTTGCCAAATCCCTTCACGAGCTCGATGGCATCGTCGGCGAAAGTGGTGGTCAGTCGGGAAACGAGGGTTTGCATCGGGGTAGCCTCCGGGTTAAATGAACATTGTTCAAAATGTATAGGGCAAACGTGAGCATTGCTCAAGAAGAATCTTTGCGGGAACGCAAAAAAAAATTGCGGCGCCACCTCATGATCGAGACCGCCCGCGGCTTAATTGCTGCTAATGGATTGAGATCATTGAAGGTTCGGGATGTCGCGGAGGCCGCCGATTGCTCGATCGGGAGCGTCTATAACGAGTTTGGCGACTTCGACGGCCTGATCCTGACCGTGAATCGGGAGACGGTGGGGGCCCTGACCGCCCGCCTGGCCGCGGTCGCTGCCGAAGACCCGGTCCGCCAGCTCCATGGACTGGCCGAGACCTACCTGACGTTCGCGGCCGATCACGCCAATCTGCTGCGCTCGCTGTTCGAGCACCGGATGGAGGACGACCGGCCGTTTCCCGAAGACATCCTGCTGATGGTGATGCAGGCGTTTGCGCTGATGCATGAGCCGCTGGTCCGGCTGCTGCCCGGCCGGAATCCGGAAGAGGTGGCGTTGCTGGCGCGCATGATGTTCTCCGCCGTGCACGGCATCATTTCGCTCGGCCTGGAAGAGCGAATGGTCGCGGTGCCGCCGGAAAAGCTGCGCCACCAGTTGGCGCAATTCGTGGATACACACCTGGCGGGGTTGGGCATCGCTCTTGATAACGCGCGAGACGGCGAGGTCTGACCCTGTACCTCTTGATTCCATTCTTCCCGCGAGATTAGCTCCAGCCGAGCGTTGGGGAAAATCACATGGCGCGCATTGTTGTGCTTGGTGCGGGATTCGCGGGGCTCTGGGCCGCCCTCGGGGCTGCGCGCAAGCGCGACGAAATCGGTGCGCCGGCAGCGGACGTCGAAATACTCGTCGTCGATCGCAACCCCTACCACAACATCAGGGTACGCAACTACGAGGTCGACATCAGCGATGCGGCCATACCGCTTGTCGAACTGCTTGACCCGGCCGGGGTCGATCACAGGGTTGCGGAGGTCCGGGAAATAGATCCCGTCAAGCAACATGTCAGCGTGACAACGAACGCCGGCAGCGAGCTCATAGGATACGATCGGCTGGTGCTGGCGCTTGGCAGCCAATTGGTGCGCCCTGCAATACCCGGGCTGATATCCAACGGCTTTGACGTGGATACCTACGCGGCGGCCGTTCGGCTCGACACGCACCTCGCCGCATTGGGCGAGCAAGCGGCGTCAGAAGGCCTTGCCACGGTGGTCATCGTGGGCGCCGGCTTTACCGGCATCGAAGTCGCAACGGAGATGCCAGGCAAGCTCGATAAGGCGGGCATCTCCGGCAACCGGCGCGTCATTCTCGTCGATCCAAACCCCATCGTCGGCGAGACGATCGGGGAGCAGGCGCGCCCGATCGTCAGCGGAGCGTTGGCGGCGCTGGGTGTGGAAACGCGGCTCAACGTAACGGTCACTTCCGTCGATGCAGGCAGCGTCACGCTGAGCTCCGGTGAAATGATCCCGACACGGACAGTCGTGTGGTGCGCGGGCATGAGGGCAAGCCCCGTGGCCCAGACGTTGGCGGTCGAGCGGGATCGGCTTGGTCGCCTGCATGTGGATCAGTTCATGCGCGTTGCCGGTGCGACAAACCTCTTTGCGGCCGGCGATGTGGCTTCCTGCGTCGTGGACGGTGAACATGTCACCGTGATGTCCTGCCAGTTCGCAAGACCGATGGGCCGCTTTGCCGGGAATAACGTTGTGGCCGATTTGCTTGGACAGCCGATGCTTCCCCTCCACATCGACTGGTATGTGACCGTGCTCGACCTCGGAACCTGGGGAGCACTTCAAACCATCGGATGGGACCGCCAGCTGTATTCATCCGGAGCGCCTGCGAAGGCGACCAAGCAAGTGATCAACCGGCAGCGGATCTATCCGCCGAGGAATGGCGTACGCGCGGACATTCTGGCAGCCGCCGCGCCGACGGTGCAGCAGCCGCCACCAGCCGCGCGTCGGTAATTGATTGCATCGGCCGCTTTGCGTCACTGGACCGGCAACACCGGGCGGAACGCATCACGCCAGCGTTGTCGTCTGCAGGTTCGCGGCCGTGATCTTCATGCGCAGCCAGGATTCGAACGCGCCGACATGGAAGCGGTTTTTTGTTTCGGCGGACCGCACAAGATAGTAGGAGACGGTCTCAACCTCGAACCTGGGATCGAACGGCGCGACGAGTGTGCCCTTTTCCAGTTCGTCTGCAGCGAGAAGTTCGCTCTCCAGGACCACTCCAAGACCTTCGACAGCCGCGTCTATGGCCATGGTGGATCGGTCGAACCAGAGTTCGTGACGTGCCCTGATATTCGAACCGACGACCTTTCGCAGATAGTCAGTCCAGGTCAGTGCATTGGAAGAATGAATCAGGGTGACGCGGCTGAGATCGCTTGGCTCCCGTAGTTGAACCTGCTCAATCAGCCGCGGGCTGCACAGAGGGCGCAAGCGCTCCGCCAATAGCGGTTCGATCAGCCTGCCATTGACGACGGGAGGGCACCCATAGGCGATGGCGAGGTCGAAGCGTATTGTTTCGAGATCGCGCAAGTCGGAGATCGTCGATAGCCTGATGCCGATCTTCGGGTGTTGCTCTATAAAATTCCCGATTCGAGGCTGCAGCCACTTGGCAGCAAAACTGGGGCCACTCGCGATAAACAGATGGTCCCGCTGAGACTGGGGAGCCACCAGTCTGGTCGCTCCCATGATCGTTGCGAAAGCACGCTCAATCTCGCCGGCATAGATACGGCCGGCATTCGTGAGGGCAGCGCGGCCGGCGTGCCGGGAAAAGACCTGAACGCCAAGGAAGTCTTCGAGGTTCTGAATCTGGTGGCTGATTGCGGAAGGGGTGACCCCCAGTTCCTCGGCAGCGCGGCTAAAGCTGCCATGTCGCGAGGCTGCTTCGAACGCCAACAGCGCTTTGAGCGGGGGCATTCTAGGCCGTTGAGTTGACTCAATTTCATCGGCTGCTGAGTTTTTTGAAATGGCACTCATCCTGACGGCCCGGTACGTATCGCATGGGCTCAGGCAATTCTCGTACCGCGAACCGCCTGAAGCAACAGATTCTTGTCCAAAAACTCGCCCGCGAACGACCGGCGGCGCCGCATCGCATAACCGTGCAGCGGTCGCTTCGATATCGCTTGGCCGAGGAGTGCGCATGACGTCAGAACTGAAAGCGGCCGCAGACGAATTCCTTGTCAGATATGGCGGGGACATCTTCCCGAACCTCTTTACCTCGGCGAAGGGGACTATCGTCACGGATAGCGATGGGCGCGAATACCTCGATTTCACGTCAGGCCAGATGTGCGCCACGATCGGCCACAATCACCCCGCCATCGTCGAGGCGGTGGAGCGTGCGGGAAAGAAAGCATTTCACCTGTTTAGCGGAATGATCCCTGAAGTGGTCGCCGAGCTTGCGCAGGTCCTGGCCAGGGATTGGCTTCCTGGCAATCTCAAAAAGTCTATCTTCATCAATACCGGCTCGGAGGCGACGGAAGTCGCGCTCCGGATGGCCAAGATGTACACCGGCGGCTACGAAGTCCTCGTCCTCGGGGGTTCATGGCATGGCATCACCGGAGGGGCGGCCTCGGTCTCCATGGCGAGCGACCGGAAAGGGTATGGCGTGCCCGCGCCCGGCGTCTTCGTCATCCCGGAACCCAATGCCTACCGGCCGTACATCGAGAAGGGTAACGCTGAAGAGTCGGCTCTCGCCAATCTCGATCTCGCGCTAAAGATGTTCGACATGCAGTCGACCGGGCGTGGGGCCGCGATCGTCGCCGAGCCCATCATCAGCGCTGGCGGCGTACTGGTGCCTCCCAAGGTGTTCATGGAGGCGCTTCGCCGGGCTGCTGATGACCGTGGAATGCTGCTGATTTTTGACGAAGCGCAAACCGCCTTTGGGCGCATCGGCAAGAAGACCGGCTCGGAGTATTTCGGAGTTGTTCCGGACATCATGACGATGTCGAAGACACTGGGCGGAGGGCTTCCGCTCGCCGCGGTATCGACCACCGCGAAGATCGAAGACAAGCTCCACGACGATCATTTCACCTATTACACCAGCCACGTGTCCGATCCCCTGCTGGCAGAGGTGGGACTGGCGGTGCTCCGCGTGATCGCCGAAGAAAAACTCGTCGAACGGGCAAACGTCATGGGCGGTTATCTGCGCAACAAGTTCGAGGCGCTGCAGCAAAAATATGAACAGATCGGCGATATCAGGGGGGCGGGACTTTTGCTCGGCGTCGAATTGGTTACCGATCGCAACGGCAGGCGCGCGGCCCACCAACTGGGTGGACTGACAACCCGGAAGTGCTTCGAGTACGGGCTGAGCATGAACATTCGCCGCCGTCCCGAGCGCGGATCGGTATGGCGTATCGCACCACCGCTGACCGTCTCGACCGACGAAATCGACAGGGCCGTCGAAATCCTGGATCGGGCCTTGAAGGAAAGCCTCGATGAGCTGACGCGAAATAACGCTGCCTAGAGCATGTCTGGAGGCTGAAATGATCCGCAAATGTTCGTCGATCTTGGCACTTGCCACCCTGTCGCTCGCGATGCTCAATATTCATCCGGGTCAGGCGGCAAGCCAGACCCTCGAAAAGATCAAGGAGGTCGGCAAGATCGCCTTCGGCTACCGGGAGGCGTCCATTCCATTCGCCTATCTGGGGGCTGATAATAAGCCGACGGGTCTCTCGCTCGAACTATGTGCAGCGGTCGCCGGCAAGATCAAATCCGAATTGAAACGGCCGGCGCTGGAGATCGAATACATCCCGGTGAATGCATCCAACCGCATTCCACTTCTTCAGAACGGCACTATCGACATTGAATGCGGCAGTACGACCAACACCGCCGAACGGCAAAAGCAGGTTTCCTTTTCCATCGCGACATACGTGGCATCGCCGCGCTGGCTCGTTGCCGCGGCTTCTCCGATTTCCGAGCTGAATGGACTCGAGGGGCAGACGGTCGTTATTACGCAAGGCTCCTTGAATCTCGCGGGAGCCCACAAGATCATCGCTGATCAGAAGCTGAATGCGAAGATCGTTCAGGCCAAGGACCACGCAGAATCCATCCTGATGTTGAGAACGGACCGCGCTGCCGCATGGTTCGAGGACGACATCCTGGTTGCCGGACTGGTTGCCAACTCGCCCGACCCCAAGGTCTACCGCATGCTGCCAGTGACCTACGCGCCGACCTATTACGGGCTGATGACCCGGAGAGAGGATCCCGAGTTCAAAGCGCTGGTCGACGCCGTGATCAGGGAGAAGATGGCATCGGGCGAATTCAACAAGCTTTACTCGAAGTGGTTCGAGTCGCCCATTCCGCCGAAAGGACAGAGCCTGATGCTGCCCATGAGCGATGCGATGAAGGCACGCGTCGCAACTCCCAGCGATGCGCTCACTCCCTAGATCCGTGCGGGCGCAGGCAGGTCGCCGGTTCACGAGCCGCGCAGCAACTCGCTGATCACGTTCAACTGGTTGTCGCGAAACTCGACCATGTAACCGTCGCGGATCGGACGATAATCCGTCGGCGAGGTATTGAGCGTGATGCCGGGCAGCAGCATTGAGAGCGGGACGTTCTTGAGATTGGCGGCCTGTGCCATGATATTGGCGCGGCTGAGATCGTTCTTGCACTGCTCCAGCACCACGACCAGCGCCTGCGCGACCATATAGCCATAGCCCGCGGCGAAGTTACCCAGATCCACATTCGGCAGCCGTGATTTCATGAAGTCGGCGTAGGCGAGGAGCCCGGCGTCCTTGGAATCCTGGCTGTAGGTCTTCAGGGCCACGACCGACATGATGCCGGTCGATGCCTCGGCGCCGGCCGGCACGAACACCGTATCCTTGTTGGTACAACCCGAGGAAATGAAACGCATCGGCCGCCAGCCGGTCTCATGCGCCTTGCGGATTGCCTGGGCGCAGGCGCGCGGCGTCACGCTGTAGATCAGGAAAACGTCGGCCTTGGTGTTGGCAAGCGTGAGGATCTGCGAGTCCACGGTCGGATCGGCGACTTCGAAACTCGAGGCCATCGCGATGGCCTTGTCGGCGTCGGGACCGAGCGCTTCCTTCACGCCCCGCAGATAATCCTTTCCGGCATCGTCGTTCTGGTAGAGGATAGCGATCCGCGCGTTGGGGTTCTTGGCGCGGGCGTAGCGAACCTCGATGCCGGCCTCCTCGTAATAGTTCGGCGCCCACGGCAGCGCCATCAGCCAGGGCTGCGTCGCCGGCTCGTTCCATTTGGACGCCGAGCTGATCAGAAACAGATGCGGCACCTTGGCGCCATTGAGATATTTCGCCGTTGCCGAACTCGGCGCAGTGCCCATGGTGCCGAACATGAAGGCGACGTTGTCGTTCTCGACCAGCCGGCGTGTGGCCTCGACCGTCTTGGGCGGGGAGAAGCCGTCGTCGAGCGAGATCATGTTGAGCTTGCGCCCGTTGACGCCACCCTTCTCGTTGATCATGTCGAAATAGGCAGCAAATACCTTGCCGGTGACGCTGAGCGCCGACGCCGGGCCGCTGTACGGCATGATGTTGCCGAATTTTATTTCGGTGTCGGTAATGCCGGGTTGCTGGGCGCTTGCCGTGGTCGCGGTGCCCAGAGCGAGCAGCGCGGAAAGAAAGACCGGGGCGAACTTGCTCGATCGGATCATGCTTCATCCTCCCCGGCGAATGGCCGATAATGTTGTTATTGGTTTTGAACCAAGGCTAGGGCATGCTCGGACTGCCGGTCTTGCGTTCAGTTGCTGGACGCAGCATGCGCCGGTTCGCTGGTGCTGCCGGCCGCGCATGCAAGATAATGCCAGCCGCTCAACGCAAGTTTGCGCGAGCCAAATCGGGGCATCGTGATCCCTCGGGAGGAAAGCATGCTGGAGCGCACAAGGGTACAAAGCCCGTTCTATACGGCCGAACACGAGGCCTTCCGCGATGTGATGCGCCGCTTCGTGTCGCGCGAGATCGAGCCGTTCGCCCACGAATGGGACGAGGCCGGCGAGTTTCCACGCGAGCTTTACCGGAAGGCGTCCGAGATCGGGTTATTGGGGCTCGGCTTCCCGGAAGAGTATGGTGGTGTGCCTGCCGACCAGTTCATGAAGATCGTGGCGTCGCAGGAGCTGGCGCGCGCCGGCGCCGGCGGCGTCAGTTCGAGCCTGATGAGCCACACCATCGGCTCGCCGCCGATCGCGCGTGCCGCCCGCCCCGAGATCAAGGACAGGGTGCTGCCGCAGGTGCTGTCGGGCGAGAAGATTTCGGCGCTCGCGATCACCGAGCCGAGCGGCGGCTCCGACGTCGCCAATTTGCGCACCAAGGCGCGGCGTGACGGCGACCATTACGTCGTCAGCGGCGAAA
>Ga0307500_10000721_pt1 | contig 10555 bp, 6 predicted proteins | sample 14_S_MG_FD_201362 | JGI IMG/M metagenome (GOLD analysis project Ga0307500, IMG submission 201362) | Soil microbial communities from Populus trichocarpa stands in riparian zone in the Pacific Northwest, United States - 14_S | ecosystem: Environmental > Terrestrial > Soil > Riparian zone > Trees...
CTGAATTCATCGACCAGCGCGTCATAGGGAGAAAGATTGCGCGACTGGCCGAGGAGCTGCGCCTTGTCGCGCACCAGGTGCACGACCTCTTCCAGGTGAGGCGCGAAGTCCTCGAACTTTCCCGAGTCGCGCGCCTGCATCCATTTGACTTCGGCCTTCGAGGCGGCCTTGGCAAGCCTCGACACCAGCGCCACCGGTGTGGCGATCGCGAAGTCACGCTGGCGGCGCATCTCGCGCAGGTTCGCGATCTGCCAGTCCTCGAGACTCGCGGTGTTCGCCTGTGCACGATCCAGCAGACGCGTGATCTTCGGGGCCGTCACCAGCGCGTGATATTCGGTTTCCAGCGCCGCGAGTTGCTCACCCCTTACGTCGGCGCTGCCGCGCGGCATCATGACCGCCGCGTCCCAGCGCAGTACTGCCATGGCCCCTCGGAAGGCATGGAGGCGTTTCCATTCCTGCTCGAGTTGCTTGTAGGGAGTCTGGGCCATGACGGGAAGGATCGGAGGGGGAGGGACGAACGGCCACAAGTCTACCAGCGACCCTCCCGCTCACCCGCCCGATGTGCGGAAATTGTTCACTGAATCAGCTATTTGAACGAGCCTGCCGCGGTTGACAGCGCGCGGCGGCTCCGGCTCCCCGTGGCACTTTTATGTCAAAGAGTCCGTGGCTTTTTGTCGACGCGGCCAGCCCTCACGAATGCGCAATCTGGGTTCAGGCTTCGGGCACGGAGCTGGACGCCGTTGTGGGCGTGCCACGCGGGTCACGGCGGCCCGTGAGCCCATCGATGAGGCGCGACATGTACTCCGGCGAGCGCGTGTTACGCGCGATCAGAAGGTACAACGCCGGCACGACGTACAGCGTCATGCCCAGTGACACCACGGTGCCGAAAAACACGGTGGCGCCAATGGACTCCCGGCTCTCGGCTCCCGCGCCATGCGCCAGCATCAGGGGCACGGCGCCGAACGCCGTGCACAGGCTGGTCATGAGCACCGGGCGCAGACGCGTGGCGGAGGCCTGGATGACGGCGTCCACGAACTCGACGCCGCGATCGCGCATCTGGTTGGAGAACTCGACGATCAGGATGCCGTTCTTGCAGGCGATACCGATCAGCATGATGCAGCCGATCTGGCTGAAGATGTTGATGGTGGAATTGAACAGGAACAGCCCGAGCATCGCCCCGGTCAGCGCCAGTGGCACGGTCACCAGGATGACCACCGGGTGGATGAAACTTTCGAACTGAGCCGCCAGCACCAGGTACACCACCAGCAGCGCGAACGCGAAAGTGATCCACAACGTGTCGCCGGATTTCTTGAACTGGTAAGTCTCGCCGTTGTAGATGATCTGCGCCGCGGGAGCTTCTTCGCGAATCACGCGCTCCATGTAGGCGACGGCCTCGCCCAGCGTGTAGCCCGGCGCCAGCGAGCCCGCGAGCTCGATGGCGCGCATGCGATCCGTGCGGCGCAGCTCCGTGGGGCCCGCCCGTTCATCGACGTGCACCAGGGCCGACAGCGGAATCAGGTCGCCGTCCTTGTCCGAGCGCACGTAGAGATTGTCGAGATCCCCGACCGAAGCACGTTGTGAGTTGCGCGCCTGCAGCATCACGTCGTATTCCTCGCCGGCGCGCTCGAAGGTGGTGACGATGCGCGATCCCAGCATGGTCTCGAGCGTGCGGCCAACGGTCTGCAGCGAGACGCCCAGGTCCGCCGCCTTGTTGCGATCGATCTGCACGATCACGCGCGGCTGGCGCTCGAGGTAGTCCGACTCGAGATTGAGGATGCGCGGATTTTCGGCGGCGACGCGCTGCATGATCTTGTCACGCCAGGTGACGATTTCCGCGTAGTCGCCGCCGCCCAGCGCGATGGCCAGCGGTCGCGTGCTGTTGCGCGTGAGCGGGCTGCCGACCTGGTTGACGTTGACGCGCGCGCCGGAAATGTTCTGGGTGCGCTGGCGGAGACGGTCCGAGATCTCGCCGGCGCTCTCTTCGCGCTGGTCCCAGAGATTGAGCGGCAGGACGATGAAGCCGGTGTTCACGTCCGCGTTGCGGCCGAAACCTCCGGTGCGCACGTTCACGCGGCGCGCGTTGCCGTTCTCCACCTCTTCCATCGCGATGGCTTCGACCTGGCGCAGCTGTCGGTCGAGGTAGCCGAGGCTCGAACCCTCGGGCGCGGTCACGAAGATGCGCACCATGGCGCGGTCCTCCTGCGGCGCGAGCTCGCTGGGAATACGCAGAGCCTCGAACGGCCAGCCTCTCAACAGCAGCAGGACCAGCACGGCGAACAGGGCCAGCGAGGAGCCGACGATCCACAGGGGACGCTTGCCCGCCAGGGCGCGGCGCAGTCCGTCCGCATACCGGTCGTCGAGGTTGTGGAACACGCGATCGATGCCGCCCGACATGCGCGATTTAGGCATGCCGTTGGCGAACAGCTTGGAGGCCATCATCGGCGTGAGGCTCAGCGCAATGAACGCCGAGAATCCCACCGCGGCGGCCACGGTCACGCCGAATTCACCGAACAACCTTCCGGTATCGCCCGACATGAAAGACACCGGAACGAAGACCGCCATCAACACCAGCGTAGTGGCGATGACCGCGAAACCGATTTCGTGCGAGCCCTTGATGGAGGCGAGCAAGGCGTTCTCGCCGCCCTCGATACGTCGCACGATGTTCTCGAGCACGACGATGGCGTCGTCGACCACCAGGCCGATGGCGAGCACCGCGGCCAGCAGCGTGAGCGTGTTCACCGAATAGTCGAGCATCGCCATGACGATGGCGGCCGAAACGATGGACACGGGAATGGTGACCGCGGGAATCAGCGTGGCGCGCGCCGTGCCGAGGAACAGGAAAATGACGATGAGCACGAGAGTCAGCGTTTCGGACAGTGCCAGCGCCACGTTCTTGAGCGACGCCGCGATGTACACACCGTTGTCGATGTTGATCTCGAGCGTGATGTCCTTGGGCAGTGTCGGGCGCAGCTGCTCGAGCTTGGCCTTCACGGCATTCGAGGTGGCGAGCACATTCGCCTTCGACTGCGGAATGATGGCCATCGACAGGCCAATGGCGCCATTGGAGCGCGAGATGCTGCGATCGTCGTCGGAGGCAAGTCGTACTTCGGCCACTTCGCCCAGCCGAACGAGGTAACCGTCGGGTCCGCGGCCCACGACCAGGTTGCGGAATTCCTCCTCGGTGCGCAGGTTGGTGTCGGTGCGCAGCGTGAATTCCCGCTCGGTCGATTCAAGTCGCCCCGCGGGCAGTTCCACGTTTTCACGCAGCAGGGCGTTTTCGACGTCGGTGACCGTGAGCTGGCGCGATCCCAGGTTTTCGCGCGACAGCCATACGCGCATGGCGTAGCGACGCGCGCCGTTCATGCGCACCGACGCCACGCCCTCCAGGGTCGAGAACTGGTCGACGAGGTAACGCTGCATGTAGTCGGTGAGCTCGAGCATGTCGCGCTGGGTGCTCGCGACATTGAGCCAGATGATGGGCTCGGCGCCGCCGTCCACCTTGGTGATCTGCGGCGGATCGGATTCCAGCGGCAGCCGTGCGGCGACCCGTGACAGGCGTTCGCGCACGTCGTTCGCGGCGCTGTCGAGGTCGCGTTCGAGCGTGAATTCGACGTTGATCTGCGAGCGCTCGTCGCGGCTCGAGGAATTCAGTCGCTCGACGCCCTCGATGCCCGAGATCTCGTTCTCGATGACCTGCGTGATGCGCGACTCGACCACGTCCGAGGACGCGCCACGGTATCGCGTCTCTATGTTCACCACGGGACGTTCGACGTCGGGGAATTCACGCAACGAAAGGCGCGTGATGGCGCCCACGCCCAGGATGAACAGCAACAGCGACATCACCGTCGCAAAGACGGGACGCCTCACCGACAGGTCCGAAATCACCATCTGAAGATTCTGGTCATTGGCGCACGCTCACCGGCGTGGCGTTGTTCGCTTCATGCGATCCCGCGTCGGCGGCGCCCGGCGCCTCGTCGGCCGCAATCTCGGTGGCTCGCACCGGCGCGCCATCGCGCACCTTCTGCGTTCCTTCGACGATGACGCGTTCGCCCGCGGTCAGGCCCGCCAGAACTTCGACACTGCCCGGCCGTCGGCCGCCGATGCGCACTTCGCGCCGCTCCGCCTTGCCGTCGTTGACCACGAACACGTACTGGCGCTCCGCCTCGGGCGTGAGCGCCTCCTCGGGAATCGTCAATGCCGCGCGTTCGTCGTTGGCCAGCGAAACATTCAGGAACATGCCGGGCTTGAGCGCGCCGTCATCGTTGGCCAGCAGGGCCCGCACGGTCACGGAGCGCGTGTTCATGTCCACGCGCGAATCGATGCTCGCGACCTCTCCCGCGAAGGCGCGTCCCGGGAAGGCGGGCGCGCTGGCGCGCACCGCCAGCCCTTCACGCAGGCTGGAGAGAAAATTTTCCGGCACGGAGAAATCGAGCTTGATGACGCTGGTGTCGTCGAGCGTGGTGATGACGTCACCGGGGCTGATGAGCGTGCCCACGCTCACGCGCCTGAGACCCACGCGTCCGGAGAATGGCGCGCGAATCACGGCGTCTCCCAGCCGCGCGTTGGCGGCGGCCAGGCGCGCGCGATTGGCCTTGAGCGTGGCTTCGAGCTGGTCGAACTGCGCCTTCGACAACGCCTGTGTCGCCATGAGCTCCTGGCTGCGGTTGTAGATTCGCTCGCTTTCGGCCAGCGCCGCCTCGGCGGCCGCCACGTCCGCAAGGGCCTGCGCGGAATCGAGCTGCACCAGGACCTGTCCGCGCTTCACCCGTTCACCGTCGCGGAACATGATCGCGGTGACGATGTTGGAGATCTTCGAGCTGATGTCCACGGACTCGTTGGCGCGGGCGTTGCCCAGCGCTTCGAGCTTCTGGCTCAGGCGCTCGTTGCGAACCGGTGCGACGGAGACGACGGCCGGAGCGGCGTTGCGAGGCCCGCCGCCTTGCGCGGGACCGGCGCCGGCGATGGGCTTGTGCTGCGACGCATAGATAGCCCAGCCCACTGCGATGATCGCCACTGCGATGCTGATGGGCGTTGCCAGGTTGCGCTTGTCGGGCATCGTGCTCGGTTCTCTTTGACGGTTGCAAGTATGCACCGCCAACATACCGACACACGAGGGGAATCAAAAAGTTATGACACCCCGGCGCGCCTCATTTCCCAGCGGCGGATCATTTGTTTTCGAGCGGTGCCCCAGCGGTATCCGCCGAGTTTTCCGCCTGCGCGCAACACACGATGACAGGGAATCACCCAAGCCACCGGATTCGCGCCCACTGCATTGCCAACGGCTCGCGCGCCTTCCGGTTTACCGAGACGTCGTGCCAGCGCGCTGTATGTGACCGTGGCGCCCGATTCGAGTTCGAGCAGAGCCCGCCAGACCTGCACCTGGAAATTGGTGCCGCACACCGCGAGTGGCAGCGTGGCCTCCTCATTCCCCCAGATCGTGCGGACCAGGGCGGCGGCGCGCGCGTCGTCGCGCACGAGCTTCGCCCTGGCGAATTGTTCGCGCAACTGGCGGAGCTCCTCGCGTTCACCACCGGGCTCGACGAAGGCCAGCCGGCACAGGCCACGCGGGGTTTCGGCCAGAAAGGCCGATCCGAACGGCGTCTCCGCCATCCCGTGCCTGATGACCACACCCTCGCCCTGCGCGCGGATCTCGCCCGGCGTCATGGCTTCGAGTGTGACCGTCAGATCGTGTAGACGCCCGCCACCCGAAAGTCCTACAGCGTGAGCCGCATCCATGACCGAAGGCTCATCGCGCAGTGCATCACCCGCCGCGCGGCTGGTGACCTCCGCCAGGTACTGCTTGGGGGTGAGGCCGGTCCATCGACGGAACAGCCGGTTGAAATGAAACTCCGACAGGCCCACGTGTTTCGCGACTGCGGTGAGCCGCGGCTGATGCTCGAACTCGCGCTCGATGTACTCGATGGCGCGGGTCATGCGCGCAAAGTCGCGGCTGTCGACGAAGCTGTCGTTCACGTGGTCGGCCGATCTTTCGGAAATACGGGTGACGTTCATGTCCATGCGCGCATTGTGTGGGTGGGGCAGCGATTCCTCGACCCGTTATTTGCGGTCTGTAAAACGGGGGCTACAGGACATTGGCCCGCAACAACAGGTCGGGCAGATCCGGCGGACTGGCGCCTTCCTGGTTCACGATGTTGATGATGGCGAGGCGCCGCTCCGGGATGACCCAGAACGCGCTGCCATCGTCGTCGCTGCCGCTCAGCACCGCCAGGTTGCCGATGTCCAGGCGCGTGAGCTGCATGCCGCTGCCCGCATTCACGCGCGACGCGCGCGCCATTTCCTGCACCCATGCCGCGGGCAGCACCTGCCGGCCGCGATACTGGCCATCGGTGGCGAGCAGGCTCACCACACGCGCCACGTCCGGCGCGGTCGCGCGCCAGCAGCAATGCGCGGCGGGCATGCCCGCGCGCCGATCGAGAGCCAGCTCCGCACGGCCGGCACCCGCAGCGCGCCACACGTGCTCTTCGACATAATGTTCATAGGGCGCGCCCGTGACACGCTCGAGGATCAACGCCACCAGCTGCGTATTGACCGGCGATACGTTGTAGAAGCCACCGGGCTCGTGATCGAGATCGAAGCGCAGCGCGGTACGGGCGAAATCGTTGCCTAACAACAGTCGCACGCCCTTGGCGGTGGCAAACGCGGGCAGGCGCGCAAGATCGTGCCACGGAGACTGGCGCAGCAGCCTGCGCGTGTCGCCGCCGGTCTCCAGGCCGCTGGTGTCGTCGATGAGCTGCCGCAACGTGATGCGGCCACGCGGCTCTTCGTCCCACTCGGGCAGGTAACGCGCCACCGGTTCGTCCAGCGAGGCGAGATGCCGGTCCGCCAGCGCCAGCCCCATGGCCATCGCGGCCACCGGACGTGCAACCAGCCCGGCGGGCAGCAGGCTGCCGTCGTCGTCGGCGCCGAAGTAGCGCGTGAGCAGCGGCTCGCCGCCGCGCATGACTAACAAGGCTCGCGATCCGGCATTGCGCGCGCGCGTGACCGCGGACTCGAGCGCCGCGACATCGCCCCCGGCGGCGGACGCGGCGACGCCGGCGGCCACGGCCGGCGGCCCGGGCTCGCCGCCCCGCGACTCGCCGATGGCGGCCACGGGTAGGTAGACCTCGTCGGAGGTGAGCGGCAATTGCAACGCGCGCAGCCAGAACGGCAGGTCGGCGGTGAAGCTGCCCACCGCGAGCGAGCCCAGAGACAGCACGAGGGCCGTCAGGTATGTGAGTACACGACGCATGGGTGATCGAGTGCAATGCTACCAGCCGTCCCACACAGCTAGAATGCCCGCGTGAAACTCTCGATATGCGCCATCGCCTCCGAAGTCGTCCCGTTTGCCAAGACCGGCGGCCTGGCCGACGTGGCCAGCGCACTGTCGCGCCAGCTCACGGTCCGCGGCCACGACGTGCGGCTGTTCGTGCCCTTCTACGCGCAGATCAAGCGCGAAAAGCTCGATGCGGCACGGGTCGAGTCGCTGCGGGGGCTGAGCATCGTCACCGGGCGGCACGAGTACCAGGTCGACATCTGGCGCGCACGCCTGCCCGGCGCGGGGACTCCCGCCGGTTCTTCGACAAACGTATACCTGGTCGAGTCCGATGCGCTCTACGCGCGCCCGACGCTCTACACCAGCGACGCCGATGAACATCGCCGTTTCCTGGTCCTGACGCGCGCCGCGCTCGAGTGTTGCAGGCGCATGAATTTCCGGCCCCACATCGTCCATTCGCACGACTGGCATGCCGCCTTCGCGCCGCTGTGGCTGCGCTCGACCTACGGGCACGACCCGGTGTTCGCCGGCACCCGCTCGGTGCTCACCATTCACAACATCGGCTACCAGGGTGAATTCGCCGCCAGCGATGTCGCCGACCTCGATCTCGGCACCGATCTCTATCTACTGCACCAGGACGACCTGAAAGCCGGCCGCATCATTGCGCTCAAGCAGGGCATCCTGCACGCCGACGCCGTCACCACCGTGAGCCCCACCTATGCGCGCGAGATCACCACGCCGCGATACGGGCTGGGCATGGAACAGGCGCTGGCGTCGCGCGGCCACGCGGTGCACGGCATCCTCAATGGCGTCGACTACGAGGAATGGGATCCGCGCCGCGATCACTACCTGCCGATCCACTTCGGGCCGCAGGAGCTGACGAAGAAGGCCGATCTCAAGCGCAATTTCCTGTTGCGCGAGAATCTCCGCCCCGTGCAGGGCCGCGTGCCGCTGTTCGGCATCGTGAGCCGGCTGACTCCGCAGAAGGGTTTCGATCTGCTGATCGACACGCTGCCGAAACTGCTGCAGAACCACGACGTGCGCCTCGCCATCGTCGGCAGTGGCGACAAGAAGTACGAGACCTTTTTCCGCGGCCTGGCGGACCGGCATCGCGCGCACGCCATGTTCTTCGCTGGCTACGACGAAGCGCTCGCGCACTGGATCGAGGCCGCCAGCGACGTGTTCCTCATGCCCTCGCAGTACGAGCCCTGCGGCCTGAACCAGATGTACTCGCTGCGTTACGGGACCATTCCGATCGTGCGGCGCACCGGCGGACTCGCCGATTCCGTCGTGCACTTCGACCCCGCCACCGGCGAGGGCACGGGCATCGTCTTCAACGACTTCGACGCCAGCGCCATGAGCTGGGCGCTGGAAACCGCGTTGCAGTGGTATGCGAAACCCGAATTGTGGGAACGCATCGTGCAGAACGCGATGCGCCAGGATTTCTCCTGGGAGACGCAGGCCAACGAATACCTGAAGCTGTTCGCCGGTTTACTTCAGGTCGACGCTGCCGCGCTCATCGAAGGGAATGCTGCGAACAAGGCCACTGGCTAGCGACACCTTGCCGATCAGCCGGTAGTCCAGCTTCTTTGGCGTGGAGCCTCCACGGCCGAGGAATTTCATGATGGTCGGGGCGAGGTTGGCGGTGAGCTGCATGTCGAACTCCGCCTCTCCGAGCGGCGGCACGGTGAACGGCGCGTTGCTGGCGCCCTGCGCGAGCTCGGCTTCATCGACTTCGATGCGATAGCTGAGGCCCTTCACGGGCAGCTCGCGATCGTTGGGGTTGGTCACCCGCATCCGCACCAGCAGACGCTGCGAGAACAGGTCGGCGCTCTGCACCTTCATCGTGACTACCGATAACCGGGGCGGTTCGAAACTGGCCGTCGAGGCACATCCCGCGAGTACGCCCAGCAACACACTCGCGCACAACGCGCGGCGGATCCGGGCTTCAGGGATGCCCATGGGCAAGCATGTCGGGTGTCACCAGCGTCACTCCCTTGTCGGTGACCAGGAACCGCTTCGCATCCTCGGCGCGGTCGAAGCCGATGCGCGTCCCGGGCGCGAGCTCGCAGCCCGCGTCGATGATGGCGTTGCGAACCTGGCAGTCCTGTCCGATTCGCACGTCGGGCAGGATCACCGAACGCTCGACATTGGAACGCTCCTCCACCCGCACGCCCGAGAACAGCAGCGACTCGCGCACCGTGGCGCCGGAGATGATGACGCCGCCGGACACCAGCGAATTGATGGCAATCCCGCGCCTGCCGTCTTCGTCGAGCACGAATTTCGCGGGCGGTGTCTGCGCCTGGTAGGTCCAGATCGGCCAGTCCTCGTCGTAGATGTTGAGCTCGGGATTGACCCAGACGAGCTCGAGATTGGCCTCGTAGAAGGCGTCGATTGTTCCAACATCGCGCCAATATGACTGTGCACGAGTCTTAACGTCCCGAAAAGGATAGGCAAAGACCTGCAGCTTCTCGATGGACTTGGGAATGATGTCCTTGCCGAAATCGTGCTTGGACTTGTCGTCGGTGGAGTCTTCGAGGAGCAGCTTTTCGAGCAGGTCGGGGTTGAAGACGTAGATGCCCATCGACGCCAGCGCGACGTCGGGACGGCCCGGCATCGGATCCGGCGAAGGTGATTTCTCGACGAAGCGCGTGACGCGATTCCACTCGGTGACCGTCAGCACACCGAATTCCCTCGCGTCGACGATGGGCACTTCCACCACCCCCACGGTGATGTCGGCGCCCTTCTCCACGTGATAAGCAATCATCGGACCGTAGTCCATCTTGTAGATGTGATCGCCGGCCAGCACCAGCACGTGCTTCGGCCGATGCGCGTGCATCACGTCGATGTTCTGGTACACGGCGTCGGAGGTGCCGCGATACCAATGCGAACCCGTCTTCTGCTGCGCCGGAATGACCTCCACGAATTCGCCGAACTCACCGCGCATGTACCCCCAGCCACGATGGATGTGCTGGATGAGCGACTGCGCCTTGTACTGCGTGAGCACGGTGATCTGGCGAATGCCCGAATTCACACAGTTCGAGAGCACGAAGTCGATGATGCGGAACTTTCCGCCGAAGGGCGTCGCCGGCTTGCAGCGGTGCTCGGTCAGTCCCTTGAGGCGCTCGCCACGTCCGCCGGCCATGATCACGGCCAGGGTTCCACTAGTCAGACGGCTGACGTAGCGACCGGAAGTTGCGCGTGCTGGGCGTTTGGCCATCGGGTCCTCGTTTTTTTGCAGTATAGGGCCCGTGCTACCGTAGACGCATGCCTCATCGAGCA
>Ga0307500_10000723_pt1 | contig 10551 bp, 6 predicted proteins | sample 14_S_MG_FD_201362 | JGI IMG/M metagenome (GOLD analysis project Ga0307500, IMG submission 201362) | Soil microbial communities from Populus trichocarpa stands in riparian zone in the Pacific Northwest, United States - 14_S | ecosystem: Environmental > Terrestrial > Soil > Riparian zone > Trees...
AGAGGGTGCTCGTGAAGGCGTCGTCGCCGCCGTCGTCGACCGAAGCAGGGGCGGCGCCATCTGCGACGGAGCCTGAGAAGGCGCCGGAGGAGAAGAAGGATCAGGCGCCGGCGACGGAGCCGGAGCCGGCGAAGCCGTAGAAGCGGTCGCGGCCACCGGGGCGTCGTTGATGGGCACGGTTTCGATGCTCATCTCAGGGGCCGCCAGGGCCTCCACGGATCCGGGAATCGGCTGAATCTTGGGCTGCAATGCCTGTGACGCCAGCAGCGGCTTGGCGATATCCAGCCCGGGAAACTGCGTCAGGAACTTCGCGGCCGCATCGCGCATGGCCGCATAGGCCGCGATGCCGAGTTCTTCCTCGCCGTTGCCGATCTTCGGCGCCGGTCCGCTGCCATAACCGGTGAGCGTGAGCGTATCCACCGGTTCGCCGTTCGGCGCGAATATCGCAATCTGGTAACGGATGGTGACGGCACAGTAGACGCCGCCGGTTTCCTTGGCGCTGGCAAAGGAGAACTGCTCGATGCGCGGCTCGAAAATCGCCATCAATCCCGGCTCGAGGCGCGCCGCATCGACACTCTCGAACATGCGCGCTTCGGTGAATTCGGCCCTGAAGATTTCCTCGACCAGATGTTTGTGCGCGGGACCGAGCTGCGCCTCGTAGTCGACGCTGGCGCGCTGCTCCTTGTGAATGTAGTTGCCCGTCTCGGCTGTCACGACCACACCCACCTTGGCGGGCGTCGCGACGATCAGCGGCTTGGGCAGATCGCCCTCGGGCCGCACCGACACGCTCGCGCAGCCGTGCAGCATCGCGCAGACGAGGCACAGGCCGGACAGCGATCGGATGAAGCGGTTCATGGGCTCCTAACTAACGCAACGGGGTGTGCCGAGCACGTCGATCTTGATCGGGCAACTCGGACCGCCGATCGTGAGACCCACGAAAGTGCCCTCGTTGTCATCGCACATGGCACGCATTAGAGCAGCAAAACGCGAATTGATAAACGGCGGGGAATTGGGACCATCGGGCATGCCGATGGCATGAATACGTATACGGTGCCGCCCCTGCCGGTCCACGGGGTTGTATTTGCGCACCGCCGCGAGCGCCGCCTCGATGGAACCGCCCGTAAAGTCGTCGCCGATCACATACACGCTGATCTTCTTGTCGGCCGCCCACCAGCCCTGTACCGCGGCGCCAATGCCTTCGACCGGGCTCGAATTGCTGTAGGCCTTCCAGTTGACCATGGCCGAGATGATCTTGGCGCGCTGCGCCGGCGTGTCCTGCATCCATTGGCCCTTCTGGCTCGCGAACATCGGCTTGCCCTCGTCGTCGAGGATCTGCAGCCCTTTCACCTTCGGATAGATGTCGAGGATTTCCTTCATGACCATCTGCGCGTTTTCCCAGTTGTCGGCCTGCATGCTGCCCGAGGTGTCGACCACGAAGATGATCCATTCGCTGTCGACGGGAATGCCGCCGACGGCAGGCACGGTGTCTATCTTCTTGGGCGCGTTCTTGAGCAGGCGTTGCATCTCGGCGCTCAGTGTCTGGTGCACGGCGACCAGCTCCTGCTCGACCTTGTTGGCAACCGCGGCGTCGCCCATGCTGGCCTTGAACTCACCGCGAATCTTGGAGAGATCGCCCGCGAGAACCGTGGCCTTGAGCTTCTCGGAGTCGCGCTCCTTGATACGCCCCTGCATCTCGCGATTGAGGATGTCGGTCTCGCCGCGCAGATCGAACAGCTGCCGCTGCAGGGCATCGATCTGACCGTTGAGATCCTTCTCGCTGCGCTCGATGACGATGGGCTGCCCCACGTCGGTCAGCACCAGCAGCAGGATGATGGCGCCGAAGCCGCAACAGATGCAGTCGAGGAACGACAGCGTGAAGACTTCGAATTCGCGGCGTTTGCCTATGGGCATGTCAGCACCTGTGGTTCGTTCATCACGGCCAGTCCCGCGACGGAATCACGTACGAGCCGCCGGTCTTGCGCGCCAGCCGCCAGAAGGCGTGCGCCGCCAGCAGATCGCCCTTCATCGGCAACAGCACGATGTCCATGGGCATGTCGCGCGTCACCGTCTTGGCCGCGTCATCGAACAGCTTCTCGCGATCGCGCACGTTGATGAACTTGCGCGATGGCGGCACCGATCCCTGGGTCGGCAGACCGTCGGTGATCAGGATGATCTGGTCCGGCTGCGGGTTGATGGTGCGCGCGGAGATCAGCGCGTTCACCAGGCTGGTGCCGTCGCCCGGCACGATGGCACGCGCGGCCGTCAGCACATTGTTGATGGCGCGGGGATCGTTGGAGTCCAGCCACTTGCCATGCGTGTCGGTCATCACCGCCCTGGTCTTGACGTTGAAGCCATACACCTGGAACTGGCTGTTGGCCGGCAACTGCGCGCTCACCCACTCCACCATGTCGAGCGCGCGGCGCCACTTGGGCGCGAGCTTGCGCGCGGCTTCCGGCTGGTTGCGCAGCCGGATCACCTTGACCACGTCGTCTTCCATCATGCTGGCCGAGGTGTCGAGCAGCACCAGCACGCGCTTGCCCTTGATGCGCAGCGCGCTGATGTAACGCCGGTCGCCGCGGCCACGGAATCCCTTGATGCGATCGCCGGACGGGCCCTTGTCGAGCGCGCCGCCTGCGAGACGCTTGTTGCCTTCTTCGAGCGACTTGATGTCGGCGATGAGCTTGTTGATGTGCTCGCGCGTCGCAATCGTGTCGTTCGGATGGACCGAGGTCTCCTGCAACTTCTTGAGCTCCGCGGCCACGCGGATGGCGCGCGCCTTGGCCGCGGCCGCGTCTTCGTCGGTTTTCTCGAGCGTATTGCGCAACAACACCAGGTTGCGCATACCCACCTTGACCTCTTCCTCCAGCTTGCGCACCTCGCCGGTGAGCTGATCGAGACGCAGGATTTCCTGCGCGCCGGCCTGCGCCTGCACGATGGTGTAGAACAGCACGACCGCGCCGAAGCCGCAGCAGATGCAGTCGAGGAACGACAGCGTGAACACTTCGAAGGCGCGGCGCTTTCTCATGTCTGCGCGTCCTCGCGTGAAAATGCCGCCGCCGATATCAAGGTGAACTCCACGCCCGGCGTGCCCACTCGCACACGATCGCCGGGACGCACCGGCGCGCGTTCGCGTACCCGTGCGCCATTGATCCAGGTGCCGTAGCGACTGTGATCCACGAGGACCGTGCCTTCGCCCTCACGGCGCAGCGAGCAATGCCGTCGGGACACACCGGCGGCCGCGCGTGGCAAGGTGATGTGCGGCGTGTTCGACATCTCTTCGGTGCCGATCGACAGGCCGCCATCCGGAAAGCGCATCGAGTCGCCGCCGTAGAGAATATGCGTGACCGGCAACGTGCGGCTCGGCGAGGGCGCGACCGAAGACACGTACTCGATACCGGCCGCGACGCTGGAATCGGTGATGCGCGCCACGCGCCGGCGCAGGCGCGGTGCGGCGGCGGGGTCCGCCACCTGGAGCGAGGCGGCCACGGCCGCGAGGCCGGCGGGCAAGATCACCAGGCCATCCTGTTCGTTCTCGAGAACGCGCGCGAGAAAGCCCGGCCAGCGGCGCGACTCGGCGGGCAGCACCAGGCCCGTGGACTGGCCGGCGATGCGCGCCGAGCGCGCGAGCCGCGCGAGCTCGCGATAGAACGCCTGCGCGGCGTCGGCGAACAACTGCGCGTCCACCTCGACGGCAAAACGCGCGGCGCCGTCCTCGAGCACGGCTTCGGCGCGGCCCTCGACCGCGGCGCGTGCCGCCACCTGCGGCAACGAAGCGAACAATTGCTGTTCGAAGGCGAGGCTCAGCAGCGGATCGAAGCGGGTGTTCTTGACCATCGAGGCCGCGACCGCCACCAGCCACAGATCGTAGACATCCAGCAGGTTGGCCCGCTCGCTCACGAACGCTTCTTCCAGCACGCACTCGGCGCCCCCGGCCACGCGCGTGGCCGTGGCCGAGCGCCAGCCGGACTCGAGCATCACGTAGTGGCCGCGTTCGGTGACCGAGGCGGCGGTGAGCGCCGCCGAGTCGACGAAGTCGCGCGCATCCACGCCGGCGGCTTGCAGCGCGCCGCGCAGGGCCGCCAGGGCCTGCGGCTCCATGTCGGCGGGCACGGCGATCACCGCATCGACGCGCTCGGCGATCTGCAGTGCGCGCAGCCGCGTGATCATCTCGCGCGCCACGTTGCGCGACGCGGATTCATTGCGCCCCAGTTCACGCCAGTGGGACAGGGATACCTCGTCGGGCCGCCCACGCGCAGCGGCCAGCGCCGCGGCGCCGGCCCGCGGCTCGGCCGCCGTCGTCTCCACCGCGAGCGGCTCGCTGGCGAGCAACTCTCCATCGCGTGCGATGGACAGCGTGTGGTGATCGAAGTGGATGCCGTACATGGTCAGATGTTTGTCGGAAAACTCACGCTCGAGTCGGCGCTGTATTGCAGGTCCGGCGGCAGTTCCTCTTCGGCGATGCCTTCATACGGGTCCTTGTCGGCCTCCTCGTCGGTCTTGCCATCGGCGGCCGCCGGGTTGGCGGCGCCGCCCGCGGATTTCGCATCCGGTGATGCTCCGGGCGTACCCGCCGTGCCGCTCGCGCCGGGCGCCGGCTTGCTCTCCGTGGCAGGCGGTGTGCCCGCCGGTGTATCGACGTTGGCCGTGGTCACGGTCGCCTGGCCGCCGCGCTGGGGCGCATTGAGCAACGCCGTGGTGGCCGTCATCGCGGCCACCGAGGCGACCGCGATGGCGAAGATGCTGAACAGAATATTTCTCATGAACTTCTCCTATTCGGGAGCGACGTAGCGCGCTACCCGGAATCCGATGACGTCGCTCGCCTCGGTGCCGCCTTCGCGCCACGGGAAACGCAACTCCGAAGTGGCCGCCGAGCGCCAGTTGGAACCGCGATATGTGTAGCCCTTGCTGTCGTCGGGGCCGAGAGGATCGGTTACCGCGGTCGAGGCCACGAACGAGGAATAGCGATCATTGACCCATTCGGAAACATTGCCGGCAAGGTCGTAGAAGCCGAGGGGATTCGGCGGAAATAGCGCCGGCGCGGCCACCGCCGGGAATTCGTCCGTGTGGCCCACGAGCGCCGCGCCCAGCAGTCCGGCGGCTTCGGAACCGGCAAAATTCGCGGTGCCCGACACCACCGGCAGGTCCTTGCCCCAGGGATACTTGAGCGACTTGCCGGTGCTGGCCGCGCGCGCGACGAATTCCCACTCGGCCTCGGTGGGCAGCCGGTAGCCGTTGGTGACCGGCACGATGAGCTTGAAGCCCACCTCGCCGCCTCCGGAATACGCGGGCGGCAGGCCTTCTTCCGCCGAGAGCCAGTTGCAGAATTCCGCCGCCTCCTGCCAGGTGACGCGCGCCACCGGCTGCTTGTCGAGATCGAGCGAGATGTTGCCGATCGCGCCGGAGTTGTGCGCCGGCTGGAACCGGCGGAACTGGCCGTTGGTGATTTCGCGCTCGCCCATGTAGAACGGACGCGCCAGCGTCACCTTGTGCGAACCCTCGTTGGGGCGGCGTCCCTGCTCGCGGCGGTCGGTGCCTGCCTGGAACGTGCCGCCGGCGACGATGAGTAGTTTGATCCCGGTCTTGGTGGTGATGCGGGCCGGCGAGTTGCCCACCACGTCCTTCGGATCGATGAGCTTGAAATCCAGCGTCCGCCCGATTCCCGGCGCGAGCACCACGTCGGTGACGAAGGGCTTGAAACCCTCCTTGCGCACTTCGATGTGATGGCGGCTCGCCGGAAGCTGCAGAGACGCGGGCGCCTTGCCCTGCGGGTTGCCGTTGACGAAGACCTCGGCGTCCTCGGGCTGACCCTGGACGCGCACGTCGACCAGCAGCGCGGCGAGACGCGCATCGATCGAAGATTCCTTGCCCGACTCGGCGAACACCTCGCGGGTCCAGGGCGCGTATCCCGCGCGCGCGATGCTGATGGAGTGCGTGACGCCGGGCGCAAGCTCCAGCGTCACCGGTGTGACGCCGCGGAAACTTCCGCCGGTGGTCACCTGCGCTCCGGACGGCACCGAACGCACCGTGACGCGCGCGTCGGCGGCGCCGAGCGCAATCGGGCCGATGTCCTGCGGCACACCCGCGGCCACCACCACGCTGGAGGTCCACACGCGCAGACCCGGCGAGGAGAGCTGCACGCGCCGGATGCCGGAGTCCATCTCCACCTTCGCCGGCGTGAAACCTGCCGGCTTGCCGTCGACTTCGATCGCCGCGCCGGCGGGGATGGACGTTACCCCGACGACGCCGAAATTCGGCTTGAGCGCCACCTTGAGCTGCTGCTTCTCGCCGCCACCCGCGATGTTCAAACGCTCGACGTGATCGAGATATCGCGGCGCCCTGAAGGTCAGCGTGCGCTCGCCCGCCGGCACGTCCACGACGCCGGGCACGCGGCCGAGCCGCGCGCCATCGGCGGAGATCTCCGCGGTGACGCCGCCGGTGTCGACCTGGAGTTTTCCCGGTAGTTTGACCAGGTGAATGAGGGCGCGCGCCTGCACCGGGCCGCCGACCCGCAGGCGCACTTCGGCCGGCTCGTAGCCCACACGCTCGGCACGCAGGCGATGCTCGCCGGGAAACACGAACACGCTCGCGGCCGATTGCCAGGAGAAGTTGCCGATCGAGGTGACCGTGGCGTCGCCGGGCCTGAGATCCAGTTCGATCGGCTTGAGCAGGGTGAACACGCCCAGCACCACCACGAGCACCACGCCCATGGCCCACGCCAGGTAGTTCAGCGTGTGGCGCGGCAGGCGTGGCGCAGCGGCCGGCGCAATGCCTTCCACGCCCGGAACCTCGCCGAGCTCGATGGGCAGCTCCTCGACCGGTACGGCGAGGGTCCGGACGCTGTCGCCCACGGGAGGCAGCGTCTCGTTGCCTACCAGCTCGAAACGCCGCAGCGCCAGCGAACGCGGTTGCGCCTCCTCGACCAGGAACTGCGAACCCGCGATCGTGATCACGTCCCCGGCGATGACGATTCGGGCACCGGCCACCGGCATGCCGTTGATGCTGATGCGGCCTTCGGGCGCGGCATCGAACAGCCACCGTCCCCCGACCGCGCGCAGCGTGGCGACCGGCGGCGCTTCCGACTCGGAGGGTGTATCGACGTGGTCGGACTGAATGGCGCCGGAACCAGGGTCGATGATGACCCGCGCGCCATAGTGCGACTCGCCCTGCGCAGTGCGCAGCACGATCGAGGCATCCAGTGAAGGCGAGGGTTCCATCAGGAAAGGTTAGAAGGCTTTATCGTCAGATCGGTTCCAGGCAGCGGATGACAATGATCTGTTCGCCCTGACCCGGCGCCACGGTGATCTCGCGGCGCACGTCGCGAAAGCCCGCCCGCTTGCCGGTCACGGTGTATTTGCCCGGCTTCAGGGTCACCTGCCGCCGTTCAAAAGCGCCGAAAAAGCCCACACGCTGGATTGCCACTTCGGTCGCATTGTCCGATTCGAGCGCCAGCATCACCGGTTGATTGAAGGTCGGCAACAGCAGCTCCAGGCGCTGCACCTGGGAGCGGATCACCGGCCCCTGACTGGGCAACGCCCTGGCGCGGGCCAGCAGCCGCTCGGCCTCGGCGCGCACCGGTTCCTCGGCCAGGCGTTCCGGCCTGTCTATGAGTGTCTGCAGGCGCTTGCCAAGTTCTGCGCGTGGCGCGACGGCCGCCCGGCCATTGATGGCGAATTGCAGGGAGGGGTCACGGGTGAGCGCCTCGTCGTAGATGGCCAGCGCCTCCGTCCAGCGTTCCTCGCCCGCAAGCTTGGCGGCGCGCTGTTCCAGTTCCGCGAGGCTGCGGCCTGAGCCGGTATCGGCCGCACGCTGCAGGGCCGCTGCCACTTCCGGGCTGCCCGGGCGCAGCCGTTGGGCTTTTTCCAGGTGCGTGCGGGCTTCCGCGAGTCTGCCGGCGTTGAGCGCGGCGAGTCCGGCGCCCATCGTTGCGTTGAATTCGTTGTCGGCCATCGTGCGGCGAACCCGCACCAGGCCTTCGGTGGCGGTGGTATTGCCCGGATTTCGCTTGAGCACGTCGGCGAACAGCGCCTGCGCCTTGGACAGGTCGCCGCCACTCTCGGCGTTTTCGGCGTCCGCGAGCGTGGGTACCACACCGCTGGCCGCGGCAACCTTGGCGAGTCCGTCGGTGGCCTCGTTGTTGCCGGGCTCGATCTTCAGGGCGTTTTCGTAGGCCTGGCGCGAGTTTTCGAACTCGCCGGCCGTCAGGGCGCGCTTGCCCTCGGAGATCTGCGCCGCCAGTGCCGCCGGCACGCGCGCCTCGATTTCGGTCAGGGATTTTTCGAGCGCCGTGGTGGGAGCCATCGCGGCCTCGAATTTCTTGCGCTCGAGCAGCCCGCCGATGTCGTCGAGTGACTTGCGCGCCGCCGCGAAATCCGCGCCGCCCCATTGCGCCGCCGCGCGAGAGTCCAGGTCGGCGACCCGCTTGGCGAGCTCCGAGTGCTGGGTGACGAGTTCTCCGGCCTTCTTCTCCGCTTCGATCTCCGCCGTGGTGGGTCCCGCCGGAACGTTCAGAGCGGAGACGTCCACCTTCTGCGTGCTCGCGAGTTTCGGCAGGAAGTAAGTCGCCAGGCCCGCGACGATGACCAGTCCCGCGGCCACCACCCAGCCACGACGACGATTGCGCGCGCGTTGTTCGCGTATCACCTGGGCGCGCAACTCGTCGACCTGCGGCAACATGCCGGGATCGATTTCCTCGAGCTCGCGTACCGGCGTCACGACCGGCGCTTCTTCTTCGGCTGCCATCACCGCGGGAGTCAGGTTCTCCGCCGCGGCGCCGAGGATCGCCGCTTCGGATTGAACGTCCACGTCCACGGGGCTGCCCTCGAGGCCCAGCGTGTCCTGCAGGATGGCGTTCATCTCGTCCGCCACGTGGCGCATCGAGGGCGGACGCTCGCGCCCCTGCTTGGCCAGCAACCATGAGACCAGCAGTTCGAGCCGCGGTGGAATCGGCTTCACCGGCTTGAGACGCGGCACCGCCTCGGTGGCGATCTTGCGTGCGTCGAAGGCCGGGTAGAACGGCGGATAACCCGAAAGCAGCTCGTACGCCAGCGCGCCCAGGCCGTAGATGTCGTCGGCGGGCCTGGCGGGCTCGCCTGCCAGTTGCTGCGGGCTGGCCGAAAATGGCGAACCGGGCGGGCCCGAAGTGTTGTCGCCCTCGGAGGCCCCGGCGCCGAAGTCCGCCAGCAGCGGCCGGCCGGCGCCGTCCAGCAACACATTCGATGGCTTGAGATCGCGATGCACGATGCGGCGCGCGTGCGCGTGCTCGAGCGCCGCCGCGATGTCGATGAGCATGGGCAGGATCTTGGTGTACGAAGCGCCGCGCATCTGACGCAGGTCGCCGCCGGAGGCCAGCACCATCGGCAACACCGTCGCGTCCGCGTCGCGCACCGGTTCGTAGACTCGCAATACACCCGGGTGATTCAGGCGCGCCGTCAGCGTGAATTCACGCTGGAACACCTGCCAGGCGGGCTCGGAGTTCGCGAACTGCGAATACAGCACTTTCAGCGCGACATCGGTGTCGCGCAGCTCGTCACGCGCGCGCCAGACCTCGCCGTAGCCTCCGGCGCCGAGCTTTTCCATGAGCACGAAGCGGCCGCACAGCTTGCTGCCGGCCTGGTTCTGATTTGTCACTTGTTGTCGTGGCGAATTGCTGATTCTGCGGCTCAACCCGTCGGCGATGGCCCTTCACCCGACGGGGTGCTCGACGTCGCCGCCGGAGCCGGATCAGCCGGCGACGGTGCAGCCGCAGTGCCGATCTCTTCTTCGTATAGCTGCTTGAGCAGCTTGCGCCATTCGCGGTACTGGTCTTCGGCGGTACCGGTCAGGCGCAATGTGTGGCCCTCGACTTCGACGACCTGCGGCGCGACTTCCGACTGAAAGCTGTTAGTCAGTTCCTTCAGCGCCTCGGCATGTACACGAGCGTCTGCGTATTTCTTGATGCCCGAAAGGATTGCGGCAATGCCGCCCATGGTGCCGGCATTACGCGCGGCGTCCGCGATCCGGCAACTGTCGTAGGAGCTGCAGGAGTTGGGCGCGAAGATGCTGGCGATGAGAGCGGCGGCACCCAGCACGGTACGGGTCCGGGCCGCGGAACGTGCGCGCATTTCCTTCTCGAGTTCGGTGAAGCTGGTCTGGCGCCAGCTCCCGTACGAGTCTTCCATCGAATCGTGGAAGCTCGCGTAGTAGTCGTTGACGGTGTCGACCACGGCGGTGTCGCGTTCGCGGATCTTTTCGATGCGCGCCAGCGTGGGATCGCCCTCGGCGGGCAGACGCGCCACCTGCGTGATGCCGTTCTTGTCCTTGGCGGTCATGCCCGCCATGGCGTCCGGCGCCAGGTCCGCCGCGAAACGCAGGCTGGCCACCTTGCGGATGTTCTCGCGATCGAGCGTGGTCAGCTTGTCGCGCGCCAGCACCATGTCGTTCGCGATCTCGGAATAGACGTTCTGGAAAGGATCGCGCGCCTTGATCGAGGCGGTGGTCTTGTAGGCGCCGAGATCGGCCAGGCTCTGATAGCGCTTTTCCTTGATCCAGACGCGCCCCGCGGCATCCGTCACC
>Ga0307500_10000724_pt1 | contig 10550 bp, 7 predicted proteins | sample 14_S_MG_FD_201362 | JGI IMG/M metagenome (GOLD analysis project Ga0307500, IMG submission 201362) | Soil microbial communities from Populus trichocarpa stands in riparian zone in the Pacific Northwest, United States - 14_S | ecosystem: Environmental > Terrestrial > Soil > Riparian zone > Trees...
TATCAGGCGCGCTGCCATGGACCGGCTCGTAAAGCGCCTTGCGCCGGCCGAACCTGTCGACCGGCCCCAGCGAGGCCGACGGCAGCATGCCGAGCGATCCGGATGCCATCGCCGCGCAATCGGACAGGATGTCGCCAAAGATGTTGCCGGTCACCATCACGTCGAATTGTCGGGGCTCGCGTACGATCTGCATCGCAGCGTTGTCGACATACATATGCGTAAGCTCGACATCGGAAAATTCCGCTTCATGCAGCGCGATGACTTCCTCGCGCCACAGCACGCTGGTCTCCAACACGTTGGCCTTGTCGACCGAACAGACCTTGTTCCTGCGCGTCCGCGCCAGCTCGAAAGCGGAACGCGCAACACGGCGAATTTGATCGGTGGTGTATTGCTCGGTGTTGAAGCCGCGGCGCTGGCCGTCGGCGAGCGTCTCGATGCCGCGCGGCTCGCCGAAATAGATGCCGCTGGTCAGTTCGCGGATGATGACGAAATCGACGTCCCTGAGCACGCTGGCCTTGAGCGGCGCGGAATCCGCCAGCGCCGGATGGGCGACGATCGGCCTGAGATTGGCGTACAGATCGTATTTGCTGCGCAGGCCGAGCAGGCTCCCCGCCTTGCGCGCCGCGGCGGGCACTTCCTTGGTCTCCGGGCCACCGGTCGCGCCCCACAGGATCGCGTCGGCCTCCTCCATCGCCTCGACAGTGTCCGGCGGCATCACCTTGCCGGTCGCGAGATAGGGAATGATGCCGTATTGCGCCTCGCGCAGCACCATGGGAACGCCGCGGTTCGTGCCAAACCAGTTGAGCACCCGCTGCGACTGCGCGGTCACTTCCGGGCCTATGCCCTCGCCGCCGACCACGGCGACCTTGACCATGTTGGACCGATCATTCATGCCAAATTACCTGCTGTGTTCCTTGCAAAGTGAATCCAGGGCCGTTCCGCCCGGTCGGCCGCCTGGAAGGCGCGGATTTCGTCGTCGCGCTGCAATGTCTGCGCGACTTCGTCGAGACCTTCCAGCAGGCCGTCGCGACGGCGCGGATCGATCGCAAACTCGTGCCGCTGCCCCGAAGGCGAGATGATGGTCTGCTGCTGCAGGTCGATGCTGATGCGCCCTGCCCCCTGGGTCTGCTGGACGTCAGCGGCAAGGCTGTCCACAATCTCCTTGTCGACGATGATCGGCAGGATGCCGTTCTGGAAGCAATTGGCGAAGAAGATGTCGCCAAAGCTCGAGCCGATCACGGCGCGGATGCCCATTTCCTGCAGCGACCAGACCGCGCCTTCACGCGAGGAGCCGCAGCCGAAATTCGGACCGGTAATCAGAATTTCCGCCTGCCTATAAGGCTCACGGTTCAGGATGAATTCGGGGTTTTCCGAACCGTCGGGCAGATAGCGCAGCGCACCGAACGCCCATTTGCCGAGCGTGCCGCGAATGGAGTTTCCGACCAGCCGCTCGATGCGGATGATGACGTCGGTATCGATATTGCCGCGCATGATCGGGGCGGCAATCGCCGTCAGGGTGTTGAACGGTTTCGGCATGTCAGCGCCCCATCGTTCGCACGTCGGCAATGGCGCCGGCGATGGCGGCGGCCGCCGCACTGGCCGGGCTCGCCAGATGGGTCCGTGCCCGCGGCCCCTGGCGGCCGACAAAATTGCGGTTGGAGGTCGAGACCGAGCGCTGACCGGGGGCCACCGTTTCCCCGTTGGCGGCAAGGCACATCGAGCATCCGGGCTCGCGCCATTCAAAACCTGCATCGGTAAAGATCTTGTCGAGCCCTTCGGCGACCGCATCGCGCTTGACGGTCTCCGAGCCCGGGACCACCCAGGCACGGACGCCCGATGCCACCTTGCGGCCGCGCGCGATCTCGGCGGCGGCGCGCAGATCGCTGAGCCGGCTGTTGGTGCATGATCCGATGAAGACCCAATCGACCGGCGTACCCGCGATCGGTGCGCCCGCTACCAGGCCCATATAGTCCAGCGCCGTTTCGATCGCGGCGCGGCGCGCGGGATCAGTGACCTCGCTCGGATCGGGCACGCGGCCATCGACGCCGACGACGTGTTCCGGACTGATGCCCCAGGTCACCTGCGGAATGATTTTTTCGACATCGATGACGACTTCGCGGTCGAATACCGCATCGGGATCGCTCGGCAGCTTTCGCCACGCCGCAACCGCCTGCTCCCACATCGCACCCTGCGGCGCGTAGGGTCGTCCGCGCAGATATTCGAACGTCTTCTCGTCCGGCGCGATCATGCCCATCTTGGCGCCGAGTTCGATCGACAGGTTGCAGATGGTGAGCCGGCCCTCGACCGGCAGGTCGCGAATGGCGCTTCCGGCATACTCGACCGCGTAGCCGGTACCGGCCGCGGCGCCGACATGACCGATCAATGCGAGAATGAGGTCCTTGGCCGTGACGCCTGCCGGCAACCGGCCCTCGAAGCGCACGCGCATGGTTTTTGGCCGCCGCTGGATCAGCGCCTGTGTCGCCAGCACGTGGGTCAACTCGCTGGAGCCGATGCCGAAAGCCAGCGCGCCCAGCCCGCCATGGGTGCAGGTATGGCTGTCGCCGCAGACGATCAGGCAGCCGGGAAGGCTGAGGCCCAGTTCAGGCCCGATCACATGAACGATGCCCTGCCCCGGTTCATCGACGTCGAACATCCGGATGCCGGTCGCCGAGGTCTCGGTCCGCAGGCCCGCCAGCAGCTCCAGTCCGACCTTGCTGGTGCCGGCCCGTCCGCGCGCCGTCGAGATCGCATGATCCGGCGTTGCGAACGTCAGTTCCGGATTGTGGACGGCCAAATTGCGGCTCTTGAGATCGAGCAGGCCACGCGAGCCGCCCAGATCGTGCAGCAGATGACGGTCGACGTGAAGCAGATCGGTATCGTCGCTGACGCGACAGATGACGTGCTGGTCCCAGATTTTGGCCAGCAAGGTTCGGCCAGGCGTTTGCACTGCCGTATCCTCCCGTTTTTTCTTCTTCTATGGCAGGTAGATGCACCGCCACCGGCCGCGTTGCACGGCCTGTCATTCAGGTCGCTGCCCGAACGCGGTCATCAAAACATACTGGAGGCTTTGGGCCAATGTCTGATTTGGGTCGGGCGGCATGCGTGGCGCGGGATGCCGCCGGATCGAAACCGCGCATTTCCCTCCTCGAAATCATGATGTATTTGCGGCGGTGGCCGACGACAGGCCGCTCAATCATGAAGGTGCCGATCAGGCACAATGGAGCCTCACGGCCGGCAGGCCCTGGGTATTTTCTCGTCCGACCAGTCGGCAAGCCTGATCGGCCTGAACGCCGTCCCGATCGCCCTGTCGCGCGCCGGCAGCCCCTTCGACGCGACGCCTTTTCCCGTCAGATAGTTGACGTCGCAACTGCCGACGCTCCCATCCCGCAGCTCCCAGCTTCTTGAAAACCCTCCGACCAGAAAGTCCCCGGCGCGATAAACGATGGTGAAAACCGTATCGTCATCATTGCTGCACCCGCCGCAGCGCGACTCGACGCGCAGCGATCCGTTACCTTTGGCCGTCATCTCGTGAAGATGTCCGCTCGCCAGGCGTCGTTTTGCCATGGACGGCTCGCGTGCAGCATCGACGCCGAGATAGATGGTGAGGTCCACATATGAGCCCTCATCATCATTTCTCGCCAGCACGGCGCGATCCGGCCTTCCGTCCCGGTTGATGTCGAGCGTAACCTCGCGGACCACCTCGAGGGAGCGTCCGGGCTGCGCCGAAACCTGGATCGAAATCGTCACCAGAAACAGCATCCAGGCCCACCGCGCAAACCGAAATGCCGCCTTCATCGAAACGCCCTGAACTGCCTGCCGCTACATCCATTAGACGCTGCAGGAGCAGCCGACGTTCAACCTCCCCCGATGGCCGACCGCTTGCCGTCGGCGCCTTTCAGGGAGAAGTCGTCATGCCCGGCCTTGCCGCCTCCGCTAAAGCTTCGGCGAGCCCGATTAGGAAAGCCTCGGCGAAGCTCTTGCGTAGCCGGGTGCCGGGCATCCACGTCTTTTACTTCGCTCGTGCGAGAAAGACGTAGATGGCCGGGGCATCTAGCGCGAAGACGCGCTTCGCGCTTTTGCCCGGCCATGACGAGAAAAGCGACGCCTCATTCACATGCCCCAGCAGCGCGGCAATTGAATTCCGCTCGTCTCCAGCTACCATACTTACATGATCCTGACCCTGATATTGCTGACCGCTATCGGTGTCATTGTGCTGGCTGAACGCAGCGCCGAGCACCTGCCGTTCGCGATCGCGACGCTGTTCCTCAGCGCGGCTGCCATCTCGTTCCTCGTGGGCGATTTCGACAGGGCGATACTGCTGGCTGGCGCGCTGGCCGCCGCCATCACCGCCGCATCGACGGTCAAACATGATTACAGCGCGCTGAAGCTGACGGTCACCGACGTGCCGCTGATGTTCGCAGGCACAGCTCCCTTTTTTGTCTCGCAGTACCCGCGCGCGGTATTGGCCGTTCTGACCGGCACCGCCGCATTCATCCTGGCTGTCATCGCAACCCTGATTCACGGAACTGGGCCGTCCGTTCCCTTGGGCGTCAGGGTCTTTCTATTCAGCGTCACCCTTGTTTGCGCCGTCATGGCCTTCCGGCTAAGCGGCGGCGGCATTTCCTTCCAGCGGATGATGGCGCAGCGGCGGTGCTTCTATTCGACCTTCATGGCTTCGCTGATCGATCCGCATTCCTGGCGGCAAGCCGGCGGATTGGCGCTGAGCGACATCGCCAATGACCCGTTGCCGCTGATGGCGGCCGTCCCGGCGCGCACCATCGACTACCCCGACATTATCGTGATCCAGCATGAATCGATCTTCGACCCCCGCATTTTCGGACTTCCGGTCGAACCGACCGTCGAAGCGTTTCTGTCCCCCAAGAATGGCCTCCATGGAATCCTCAACGTCGACATCTTTGGCGGAGGTTCGTGGCAATCCGAATTCAGCCTGTTGACCGGCCTTTCCAGTGCAAGCTTTGGCTCGAATGCCTATTACCTTTTCAAGCAGGGCGCGGGCCGGTTTCACAACGCGCTTCCGCATGCGTTGGCGGCGCTTGGGTACCGGACCATGCTGGCGTCGAGCTGTCGTCGTAGTTTTCTCAGCTACGATGAATTCTACCGTTCGATCGGCATTGCCGAACGCATCTTCGCGGACGACTTCCCTCCCCCGTTCGACGTCCGCCAGTTCGAGACGACAAATTCCGACGCTATTTTTCTGGAAGCAGCTTTTGCGGCCCACACGAAGGCCATTGCCGACGACCCGTCGCCCCGTTTTTTATATGCACTGACCAACTTCAATCACGGCCCACATAACCGAAGGCTGGCAGCCCCCGGACAGTTCGAGCGGGAACGCGCCTTTGCCGCATCAAGCCTCCCGGATGCGCAATATGCCGAGTACTACGCAAGGCTTGCAGCGACCGCCTCAACCTGGAAAAGGCTCAAGCTTGAGCTGGCGAGAAACTTTCCCAAGCGTCCGATGCTGATCGTGCACTACGGGGACCATCAGCCCGTATTGGCGAAGCGGATCGACCGGCAACTCAAGCTCCCCGACGATCCGCGGCGCGCATTCCGCACATTTTATGCGATGGAGTCGCTGAACACCTGCCCCGATCGTCTGGCTTTCGGACCGGGGGCGGACCTCGATATTGCTTTCCTTGGCACGGTTGCGCTGCAGCAAGCAGGCCTGCCGCTCGATCCGATCTTTGCCACCCGCGCCAGCCTGCTGGAGCATTGCCGGGACACCTACTTTGCATCGCCTTCCGAACGGAAGCGCCGATTCCATCGCACGCTGGTGAATCTGGGCATGATCGATATCCGGCCCAGCATTCCGCGCGGCCGCTACTTGCCCACACCGACGAAGTGATTGAATGAGCTCGCTATGTGCGCCGTCGGCAGTTTTTTGAAGTGACGCGCGAGGCTGACGAATTCGGCTCATTGGCGTGGAGCGGACATCGCGATTGCGCGCGCCGAGGTCTGAAAATGCCCCTGAGCGGACATTCACACATCCCCTGACAGGGCTATGTCTCCGCTACGGTAGGCCGTCAGCATGCCAGCGGGACGAGACCTCCGCAAGCCAACTTAATTTGCTTTGCAAGCCTCGCCGTTCCGAGCGATCTGGCGTCGTCTCATCGAACGGAGGGGGGTATTCATGGCCCGCACTACGCAAGTTCAGGAGATCCGCAGTTTGCGCTATCTCTTCGAGGAGTACGCGTTCGACACTGCCCGTCGCGAACTATGTCGCGGACCGGATGTGATTGCTGTCACCCCACAGGTGTTTGATCTCCTTGCTTATCTGATCCGTCACCGGGAGCGTGTCGTCACCAAGGACGATCTGATCGGCGCCATCTGGAATGGCCGCATCGTGTCCGATGCGGCAGTGACGACCCGCCTGAACGCCGCCCGCTGCGCCATCGGGGATTCCGGCGCGGAGCAACGCCTGATCAAGACGTTACCGCGTAAGGGATTCCGTTTCGTCGGACAGGTGCGGGAGGTGCGAGAAGTTGCGGGCCCAAATCCGGGCGATGCACCCGAGAGCGCTCCTGCAGTTCCCGACAAGCCCTCCATCGCCGTGCTGCCGTTCGCGAACATGTCTGGCGATCCTGAGCATGAGTACTTCGCGGACGGGATGGTTGAGGAGATCACTACCGCGCTTTCGCGGTTCCAATGGTTGTTCGTGATCGCTCGAAATTCGAGTTCCACCTTCAAGGGCAAAGCGGTCGACATCAAGGAAGTCGGGCGCCGGCTTGGCGTGCGCTATGTCCTTGAGGGGGCGGTACGCAAGGCGTCGGGGAAAGTTCGCATCACGTGCCAGTTGATTGAAGCGGCTACGGGCGCACACATTTGGGCGGACAGGTTTGAGCGTGACATGACAGACATTTTCGCGTTGCAGGACGACGTCACGCTCGCCGTTGTCTCAGCTATTCAGCCAAAGTTGTTTCAAGCAGAAATTGCAATGGCAACGCGGCGGCGACCGGAAGACCTCACCGCATATGATTTTTTTCTCCGGGCTATACAGCAGTCCCACCCATTGACCCGCGAAGGGTTGGCCGAGGCACTCCGACTGGTCCAGCGCGCCTTGGAGCTTGACCCTGGGTTTGCTGAGGCCGCTGCTCTGGCAGGTGCCTGTCACACGGAAAACGTGGTTAGGAACTACGCCATCGATCCTCAATTCGAACGCAAGGAAGCCGTTCGACTTATGCGCCTGGCATTGAGCCTCGACGATGGTGATCCAGACACGTTGGCAAGTGCTGCCTTGATCTCGGCACTTCTGGTCGGCGATTGTGAGACTGAGATCGAGATGTCCGACCGGGCGGTTAAGCTCAACCCAAATTCATATCGCGCGTGGCACTGCAGAGGCTGGGTCTATAAGATTGCGGGGCAGCCAGAGGAAGCGATCCGGAGCTTTGAACGTGCCATGCGCATGAGCCCGGTAGACCCGCAACTGTACACAGCGTTTACCGGGATGGGATTTGCCTTTATTGAGCTTCGTCGCTTTGACGAGGCCATCGTTGCAGGGGAGAAAGCCCTGCGGCAGAACCCTGGCTATCCAGGACCGTACCGCTGCCTCGCGTCCGCTCTCGCCCATCTCGGACGTGACGCTGAGGCCCGTGAGGCGGCGGCTCGCGCGGTTGAGATCGACCCCGCTTTCACAATATCGGCGTGGATCGCTCGGAGCCAGCTATCAAAAAATGCGAATCTGATGATCGAGGGTTTTCGCAAAGCGGGGTTGCCCGAGTAGCTCTCCAATGTCCACGAGGTGATCGAATAGCGGCACTCTTCTGCGGCGCATGAGTCCGGAGTTGGCACTTTTCGGACCTGCGGGTGCCGGGGCAACGATGTCCGTTCACGGCGTCAGGTCTTTGCCTTGTGCTGACTTCCGAAAAATGACCCAGAGCAGACACCGGCTAAGATCACATGCATGGATTATGATACGAGCAGACGTAAACCAGCCCGCCATAGGCTCCGATCAAGATCACCGGAAGGCACGGAATGAAAAATCGAAGCACTCCTACGCCCTCGTCATATAAGCCGCAGGCGAGAAATGCGAGCCAGCCGCAGAAAACTGTCGCACTGAACAGAAACGTCGCGAAGCCTGCGACGTCAGGCCATTGCGTCCGTGCGACCGAAAATACAATCGAAGGACCGAGCAGCCCGGCCGCACCAATTATGAGTGAAATTTTCAGGTAGTCGCTATCCGCACCCGTACTCACAGTGTCACCTCCTAAGGCTCAAGCTCTTACGTTGCCTCGCTGACAGCAATGGTTTCGCTCAACCATAAGTAACAACGAGATTTAATGATTAGTTTAAGCGCGAGCCCGCGAAATCGCTAGAATGTCCGCTGTTGGCAGATTGTGTTGAAAAAGTCCTTTTTCGCTGATGACTGAAAATTCTCAGGACCGCTGGTGCGTCTCTCTCGCGGCGAGTTGAGGGACCACATCAATTATCGCAAAAATGATCGCTGGCCCTCGTATCGATTCTACAGAGCCTTGCAGCGGCAGAAATCGCCGATGCGCTACATTTGCGAGATTTTCGGAGCCCGGCGATTTTCGAGTTTTTCAACACAATCGGCACCTTAGAGACATACCCGCCTATCCTGAGAATGTCCGTTCACCGAGGCAGACCAGAATTCGCCGTGGTCCAGTCAAACCGACGCGAATCGACCCGAAGCGCACCTTCTCGCGAAAAAGCGCGGGCCGAGAAAATTTAGACCGCCGATCCCTTGAGTTCGGCTGCATCCGAATTCTCGGTCGCATCTGATCTGATCATCGGTCCGATAAAGGTGTCTTGTCGGCTCAGGAAGACACTGGCGCCGTTTTGCGAAAGCGCCTGAGTTGCAATGGACTGGAATCGCAGCATTGTTGGACAGTCATCGCTCGACTGCAAATATGCGCCACTCGCCGGGAACACCCTTTAGCGATCGGGCACCATGGTCGCCGAACCGTAACGCTGACCCAGCCACCAGTTCTTTGACGGTACTCGATACCAGGACCTCACTCGCGCCTGCGAGCGCTGCAACGCGTGCACCGATGTGGACGGCGATGCCGCCAACATCGTCATCGCTCATTTCGCACTCGCCCGTATGCAGTCCCGCGCGGATTTCGATGCCCAGCGATCGAACCTCTTCGGCAATCGCGCACGCGCAGCGTACTCCGCGTGCCGGTCCATCGAAAGTGGCCAGAACGCCGTCGCCAGTCGTCTTGACTTCGTGCCCGCGGAAGCGATCGAGGTTGCGTCGGATTGTGGCGTGATGGGCATCAAACAGATCGTGCCAACGTTGGTCGCCGAGTGCAGCCGCCTTCTCTGTCGATCCAACGATATCAGTAAAGAGAACCGTAGCGAGCACCCGATCGACGATGACCGGCGCACGCACGCCGGTCAAGAACTCCTCTATCGTATCCGCAATTAGATCGGCGTTGTCGCCGAAAAAGGGAGGGTGGTCAATTCCAGGAAGCTCGACGTAACGAGCCCCGGGGATGTGCTCAGCCAGATAACGGCCCCCCTCCACATTGATTGCTCTGTCGCCGGTGCGGTGAACGACAAGTGTGGGAATCCGGATCGTTGGCAGGATACTACTAATATCGATTTGACTATTCATGCGCATGAGTTCGGTCGCAGCAGCGGGGCTCGCCCCAAGGCGCTCAAATCTGCCCATCCACTGTTGGGCGGCCGGATCGTTGGCAAGGGAAGGAAAAAAGACGGCTATACTGCCGCCAGATCCCCAAGCCTGATCAATATAGGCAAGGAACTCTGCCAGATCCTTCTCTGTCGGTAGCCAAGATGAAAATTGCGCAAATCCGCCGTAGAGGATCAGTGCACGGGACCGTGCCGGATAGGTGGCAGCGAACAGCGCGGCCAAGGACGCGCCTTCCGATGCTCCAAGGAGCGCCGCCTGTTCCATATCTGCAGCGTCCATAACTGCCCGGAGGTCGTCCATACGTTGGTCGAGGCCTGGAAGCTCCGGGACACGATCGGACATGCCTGTCCCACGCTTGTCAAACATTGCCACCCGAGCGAAGGATCCCAGCCGCAACAGCCACCGAGCGACTGCGGGATGCTCCCAGTAGACCTCTATGTTCGACACGAAATAGGGAGCGAGAACCAGATTAATCGGCCCGTCGCCAAATACCTGGTAAGCGATATGGACGTCGCCGCTCTTCGCATAGCGAGTGACCGGCTGCATGGATGATCTCCCCGGCCTCGGTCGTCGCAGTCCGCCTAGAGTGTAGCAGCAAGACGGGTACCGGCAAAGGTTGAATGTCTCCGGTTGGCCGATTGTGTTGAAGAAGTCGGCGGCCCAACTGTTTGGATGTTGCAGGGAATCCGGCGCGCGTGAGCTTGGTTGCTTTCAGGCTGGCATTGGGACGGGCAACGGGATGAGCTTTGCCAACTTTCGGAGGTTCTGAACCATGGCTGCGAGTAGGAACTCGTCTTGAGCGCCAAACGGACCTCTCAGCCTGAGCCGGTCGAGACGCAGGATGCGCTTGAGATGTGCGAACAGCATCTCGATCTTCTTCCGTTCACGCCGCGACGTCGCGTAGGCTTCAGTCTTG
>Ga0307500_10000726_pt1 | contig 10498 bp, 7 predicted proteins | sample 14_S_MG_FD_201362 | JGI IMG/M metagenome (GOLD analysis project Ga0307500, IMG submission 201362) | Soil microbial communities from Populus trichocarpa stands in riparian zone in the Pacific Northwest, United States - 14_S | ecosystem: Environmental > Terrestrial > Soil > Riparian zone > Trees...
GGCGAGCCGTAATGGATTTCTCCTTCCCGCCGGCCTCCTACGCCATCCTGCTCCTCATCGTCGGGGTGAGCGCACTCGGCCTGATGGCCGCGCCCAGCATCATCGAGCGCAACCTGCTGCGGCCGTACAACGTGGTGAAGCGGCGCGAATACAGCACGCTCATCACCTGCGGCTTCGTGCACGCGGATTTCGGCCACCTGTTCTTCAATTCGCTGACCCTTTATTTCTTCGGGCCCAACCTCGAGCGCACCATCGGGACGCCGCGCTTCGTCGCACTGTATTTCCTCGGGCTGCTGATCAGCAGCCTGGGCACGGTAATAAAGCACAAGAACAATCCCGACTACGCCTCGCTCGGCGCATCGGGAGCCATCCTCGCGGTGCTGTTCGCGTACGTCGTCTACTACCCGACGAGCAGCATGTACTTCATGTTCATCCCGGTGCCGATACCCGCCGTGATCTTCGCCTTCGGCTATCTCGCGTACACCATCTGGGCTTCGAAGAACTCGCGCGGACGCGTCAATCACGACGCGCATCTCGACGGCGCGATCACGGGAATGGTTTTCGTCGGGGTCACCGACATCGGCGCCTGGCGCGACGCCTTTCACCAGGTGCTCGGCGGTTGATCAGGATCAGAACCAGGAATAGTTGAACGAGACCGAGATCCTCTCCGTCTCGGTGGGGTTCGACGCCACTTCGTGCCGCAACCAGCTCTCGAACAGCACGAGGTTGCCCTGCTCCGCGGGAATCGTGACCCACACCTGGTTGTCGCGCCGGGTGCGCGCCTTGCGCGGTGGCGCGGCCATGTAGCGGTCGAGCCGCGGATCTTCGAACTTGAGTCCGGAGCAGCCGTGCGGAGTACGCACGTAGTACGTGCCGCTGACGCTGGCCAGCGGATGCAGGTGCAGCCCATGCACCACCTGGCGTGTCATCACGTTGATCCAGCAATCCGTCATTGTCAGCTTGCGTCCGGCGAGATCGAAATCGAGCGCCGCGGCGAGCCTGCGCACGTGCGGATCGATGCGCTTCTCGAGCTGCCCGAACGTAGGAGACATCTGATGCAGCCGCGATGCCGAGCTGTAGGAGGTGTATCCGCCGGGATAGTTAGTCCTCGACCAGGCGCGTCCCGCGCCGTCCTCGAGCGCGAGCTGCCGGCACTCGCGCAGCAGCCGGGAATTCAGGCCTCTTTCACGCGCCGCAGCGGAACCCAGCTTCGCCACGTAGATGCGGGTTGGGAAAAGCGACCTGACTGACATGCGGCGAACATACCTTGCCGCTGGCGAGCGGCAAAGTAGCACGCCTATACTTCGCGTCCCCTCCATCAAGGACCCGCCAATGAACAAGACTTTGACCAGGATGTTGACGACAGCCGCGTTGGCGCTCTTCGCCACCGCCCAGGCCCAGGACGCCGGCAATACTCACAAGGTCACCAGGGTGTGGGAATCCGATGCCACGCTCAAGACTCCCGAATCCGTCCGCTACGATGCGAAGCGCAAGGTGCTTTACGTATCCAACATCGACGGCGAGCCGTGGACGGCGGATGGCAAGGGCTCCATCGGCAAGGTCGGTCTCGATGGCAAGGTGATCGCGGCCGAGTGGGTCACGGGCCTCGACTGTCCCAAGGGCCTGGCGCTGTCGGATGACGGCAAGTGGCTGTACGTGGGCGACTGCGGCAGTCTCGTGGTCATCGACGTGGACGCCGGCAAGATCAAGAACAAGATCGCGGTTCCCGACGGACTGCTGAACGACGTGGTGAACGACAAGGGCACGATCTACGCCTCCGACTCCAAGGGGAAGAAGGTTTACGCCTTCAAGGACGGCAAGGCTTCTGTCTATCTCGACGAGAAGGTGCTCAAGGGTCCCAATGGTCTGCTGGTGCACAAGGGCGCGCTCTACGTGCTCGACAACGACAGTCTCAACCGCGTCGAAGCCGACAAGTCGCTCAAGGTGCTTGCATCCGGCATGCCCGGCGGCGCCGATGGACTCGAGAACGTGAAGGGCGATGACTTCCTCGTGACGGTGTGGAGCGGCGCGGTGTGGTACGTGAAGGCCGACGGCTCCAAGGAGCTGCTGTTCGACGGCAAGGCGACCGACACGAAGACCGCCGACATGGGCTGGGACCCGAAAACCCACACGGCCTACGTGCCGACGTTCTTCAAGAACGCCGTCATCGCGTTCAGGGTTGAATAGTTAGGAGCCGGCCCCCAGGCCGATCCAGAGACTGAAGACCACGGCGAGCGCGGCCAGGATGGCGTAGATCCAGCCGCGCAGCCGGCGGCTGCCGCCCGCATCGTCGGCACGCGTTCCCGAGCCGGGCGCCGCGCCCGTCATGTCGTGCTCGCTGTCGCGCAGGTGGCGTGGAACGGTACGGCGTTCACCAGGTTCTGGCGGCGGGTTCATGCCGCGCACTTTACCGCACTGCCCTCGCCAGTGTGACCTGGCGCACAGTCCCCCCAAGCCGGGCGCCGATGCGGTGCCGCAACAACATCAGTAATTCGCGTCTCTGCCGACATCTGATTCAGGAGTCGAATGTCCCAAGGTCGCGTCCTGCGCGCAGTGAGTTCAAGTGAATCGTGAAAAAGTGATGCTGGCGCAGGCCTTCGGGCTCGAGTCGGAAGCCGAAGTCGATGGACTGGTGGAGAGACTGCGTTCGGGCAAGGAAGTGGATGTCCAGGTGCTGCGCAAGGGATGCCTCGCGCTGATCGACGGCCGGGCAACTCCAGACACTGCTTCCACGCTGAGCGACCGGCACCTGCAGGCCGCGCTCTCGGCGTCGAACCTCGGTCTCTGGGACTGGGACATCACCACCGGCAAGATTTTCATGCACCGGAATATCCTGCATTTCCTCGGCCGCGACCCGCTGGACGGATCCCTCTCCATCCAGGACATCATCGACCTGGTGCACGAGGACGACCGTGAGAATTTCGCCGTCGCCACCCGCGCGGCCCTGCGCGGCGAAGCGCCGGTGTTCCATGTCAGTCATCGGGCGCGCCATGCCGACGGGCGCTGGGTCTGGATCGACACCTACGGCAACGTGACCGAACGCGATGCATCCGGCCGCGCACTGCGCGTGACCGGCACGCACGCCGACATCACGGGCCGCAAGCAGATCGAGCGGGCGCTGTCGAACACGCTGCGGGTGATGCAGGCGCTGCTCGAGACATTGCCGCTGCCGGTCATTCTCCGCGACGCCGATCGGCGCGTGACCTCGGTCAATGCCGCCTGGGAACAGATGATCGGTGTCTCGCGCGAGGAGGTGATCGGCAATCTGCTCACCGCGGGGCCGCGCCGGCCGGTGGCCAAGGCCCATCGCGAGACGGACGACAAGGTGTTCGAGACGCGCAAGTCGATGCGCTATGAAACCACCGTGCGGGCACACGATGGCACGGTCTACAACGTGCTGGTGGCAAAGACGCCGCTGCTGGCCGAAGACGGCACGCTGACCGGCATCGCCTCGGTGGTCACGGATATCTCCGACCAGAAGCGGACCGCGGCGCTGCTGGAACGTGCCCGCCAGTCGGCCGAAGCGGCGGTGCAGGCGAAATCCCGTTTTCTCGCCAACATGAGCCACGAGCTGCGCACGCCGCTCAACGGCGTCGTGGGCATGGCTTCGCTGCTGGAGAACACGGCGCTGGATGCCAGGCAACGCCGCTTCGTGCGCATGTTGCGCACCTCGGCCGAGGCGCTCATCACCCTCATCAACGACGTGCTGGATCTGTCCAAGGCCGAGGCCGGCAAGCTGGAGCTGGCGATCGCGCCGATCGATCTGCGGCGCGAGCTCGAGCAGGTGGCCGGATTGTTCAGCGCGCGCGCCTATGACAAGGGCATCGAAATCGCCGCGCACATCGGCAGCGACGTGCCCGCCGTGATCCATGCCGATCCGCTTCGCCTGCGCCAGGTTCTCGGCAATCTCGTCAACAACGCGGTCAAGTTCACGGAGACCGGCGCGGTGCTGATTGCAGTGAAGCCGGCGACCGAGCAGGGCGAACTCATGCTCGAGTTCTCCGTCACCGACACCGGCGTCGGGGTCGCGCCGGATGAACAGAAGCGCATTTTCGACGCCTTCGAACAGGCGGACGGCAGTGTTACGCGCAGGTTCGGCGGCACCGGCCTCGGGCTCGCCATCAGCCGTCAGCTGGTCGAGCTCATGCGGGGCAACATGGCCCTGACCAGTGAGCCTGGACTCGGCAGCCGCTTTTCGTTCGTGATTCCGGCGGGCGTGACGCGCATGGAAGTGAAACCGTCCGCGCCCGCGGCAGACCTCGGCATGCTGGTGATCGGCATGCACCCGGTGATCCGCAGCGCCGTCTGCGCCACGATTTCCGCGCTGAGCACGCACGTGATCAGCGTGGATTCGCCGATCAGCGCCGTCGAAGCCCTGCAGGACTTCAGTGCCAGGATCACTCGCGTGCGGGTGTTCCTCGATTCCAATGCCACGGCGAACCTCGAACAGGCCGTGAAGGGCCTGCGCGCCGCCGCTTATCCGCGTCCGCTCGAAGTGATCGCACTCATGCCACCGGATGCCGATTCCACGCCGCCCGCGGGTGTGAATCGCGCGCTGGTCAAGCCACTGTGTACGCCCGATCTCATCGCCGCGCCGGCGACGCAGGAAAACGTGCACAGCGCACGGCTGCGCGCCCTGCCCGTCAGCGGCTCGCGCGGCCGTGCCCTGGTGGTCGAAGACAATCCCGTCAACCAGGAAATGGCGCGCGCCATGCTCGACATGATGGGCTTCGAGGTGGTCACCGCCTCGAACGGACGCGAAGGCGTCCTGGCCGCGACGGCGGACCCCGACCTCACCCTGATCCTCATGGACTGCCAGATGCCGGTGATGGATGGCCTGGCGGCATCGCGCGCCATCCGCGCTGCCGAGGACGCGGACAAACACATACCCATCATCGCGCTCACCGGCAACGCCATGCCCGGCGATCGCGAAGCCTGCGTGGCCGCCGGCATGGACGACTACCTCGCCAAACCGTTCTCGCTGACGGCGCTGCGCACCGTCATCGATCGCTGGTCCACGGCCGTGGAGGCCGGCGCCGCCGTCGCGAGCGGCGCGGGACGCACGGCCTGACTAACTACCCGCCATCGACTACGGGCGGCGCAGCGCGCTCATCGCGCGGGCGTGGCCCGTGATGATGGCGATGGTCGAGGCGTCCGAATCGAACACGCAGTAGAGGCCCTGCGCCTCCTGCGGCGGGTCGCCGACGAAACCGTCGCCCGCCTTCCACATGAAATCCGCGTTGCGGGTGCGCCCGGCTCCGCCCCACGCCCAGAAGTTCGAGCCGGCGATCGCGTCACCGGCCGCGGCGCGGCCCGCCAGCAGGTCGTAGATCCCGATATAGAACCGGTCGCGATACACCGTGGTGGCAGTCGGGCTGAAGGATCCGTCATCGCGGTTGATGCCGAATTCCTCGAGCACGATGGGTTTGCCCAACTTGTTGGCCGTGTCGATGTGCCAGTTCAGATAGTCCTGCATCTTCTGCCAGGCGCCGTCGTAGGTAGCGGCGGCCTTCTTCGGATCGAACCACGACCAGTTCGGGGCCCACATGTGGAAGGTCAGGTAGTCGACGTTCTTCGTCTGGTGTGATTTCACGAACAGCTCTTTCGAGCCGGCCGTGCCCATCCAGCCTTCGTTACCGGTGCTGATGAGCTGCTTCGGCGCCAGTTTCCGGATGAAGGCCGCGGTCTCGTCGATCCACTTCACGAACACATCGTAGTGCGCAGCCGCGTTTGCATCGCTGCCCGGACGAGGTTCGTTGGCGAGCTGCCAGGACATGATGGTGGGATCGTCGACATAGCGGCGGCCGGTCAACGAATTCCTGCGCGTGAGGAGTTGCCGGATGACGGCATGGAATGCTTCCTGCGCCTTCGGCTCGCGATAGAACGCCGCGGAATTGTCCATGAACGCGTTCCAGTCGCCGCTGACGTCCGGATCGACCACCGGCTTGCCGTTGAACCACGCCAGGTATTGCGACATGCCGCCCGACCACTGCCAGAAATTGTTGAGGTACAGCACGGCTTTCATGTCGCGCTTCGCCATCTCGGCGAGCAGGAAATCGAGCCCTTGCCACAGTGTTTCGTCGATGTGATTCGGCCGCAGGATCACGGCCGGGGTCACCGAGCGCTTCAGCGTGCTCGACTCGGAAATCGCCAGCACGCGCAGATTCGTGACGCCGCGCGCGGCGAGATCGTCCAGCTCGCGCACCAGCCGCGCACGGTCGCCCGTGACGCCGGGCGAACCCAGGTACATGCCGTACCAGAGATTGGCGCCCGCGAAGTAATAGGGTTTGCCGTCGAGCTGAAACTGGCGGCCTTTGACGGTGACGAATCCGGATTGTTCCGCCGCCGTGGCAGGTTTGTTAGGCGGCTTGGCGGACTCGGCGCCGGTCGACGACCCGGAAATCGCGAAGAACAAACAAGTTAGCGCCGATAGTGCGAGCGATGGGTGTTTTTTCATGGCGCGCGCAGTCTAGGGCAAGTCGCGGCATTCGAAAAACGAGGGTGAACCTTTCACGCCACGGGAGTAGTCTCCCCCCAACAATGAAAACAGGAGGATTCCCGATGAAAGGCAAGAATCGTCTCCTTCAGGCAACGTTCGCATTTTGCAGCGCAGCGTTGCTGGTTCCACTCACTGTCAACTCTTCCATCACTTCCGACCGCGATGACGAGCTCAACGAAGTCATCGTGACCGGCATGCGCGTCGGCCAGGGCGGCGCGCAGGACATCAATTTCTTCCGCGGCGAGGTGGCGTTCGAGCGCATCCCGCATCCCAATGATTTCACCGCCGAAGGACTCCTGAGCGAGCACGACATCGTGCTGCCCGCGATGGAGCAATGCCGGCAGATGTTCTGTCTCACCGGTGACGCCGTCGAGGCCGACCTGCTCGCGGTACCGCAGGCGCGTTATCTGGCCGGCGTCGGCTTTGCCACCAACATCGACGAAAAGAAATGGCATCGCGACCCGGTGAATCTCGTGGCGGTGGTCGACAAGTCCGGCTCCATGAGTGGCGAACCGCTACAGCGGGTGCGCGAGAGCCTGGTCGAAGTCGCCAGGCAATTGCGGGACGGTGACCAGATGACCATCGTGCTCTACGGCGATCGTGCACACGTGCATCTCGATACGACCAGGGCGGACCCCGCCGGCGTCACGCGCATCATCAATTCCATCGGGGCCATCCAGAGCAATGGCTCGACCTCCATGGAAGCGGGACTGCGGCTGGGCTACAGCATCGCGGATGCCACTGCACCGGCCTTCAAGGGGCGCACGCGATTGATGTTGTTCACCGACGAGCGCCCCAACACCGACGCCACCGATGCGGCGAGTTTCATGGGCATGGCCACGGCGGCTTCGCGCGCCGGGATCGGTCTCACCACCATCGGTGTCGGCGTGCAATTCGGCGCCGAACTCGCCACTAAGATCAGCAGCGTGCGCGGCGGAAATCTCTATTTCATCCGCGACACCGCCGACGTCGAGACGCTGTTTGCCAACCAGCTCGACTACATGGTCAGCGAGCTCGCCCACGACTTGTCGATCAGCATCACGCCGCGTGCCGGACTCAAGATCGGCGGCGTGTACGGAGTCCCCGGCCAGTTGCTCGGCTGGCAGAACGAGACCACCGTGCGCGTGACCATCCCCACGGTTTTTCTCGACAACCACGGCGGCGGCATCTTCTTCACATTGATGCCCGAGTCGGCGGCGACCTTCCTGCCGGAGAAACGCGACAACGCGGCGCTGGCCGATGTGTCGGTGAGTTATGTGCCCCTGGGCAAGGAAGCGGGCACAGCCGCGCTACCGCAGGGCCACGCGATTTCCATCGCGTTGACCGGTGCTCCCAGCAAGGGCATGCAGCTCGGCCACGCGCTCATCGACGAGTTCACCGTGCTGCACGAGGCCACCAGCGCGCACTACCTGCGCAACGACCAGGAGACGGCCTATCAACTGGTCTCGGGCTTCCGCGATCGGCTCGAGCAGAGCACGCTCGAGGGCATGGACCAGGAAAAGAAGCTCTTCGATTCGCTGCACACGCGCATCGCCTTCCTCTCGGGGCATGGCGGTGAAGTGAACGACGCCGAAGTTCCGCCGTTCGTGAAGCTCTGGGGACGCTGGACCGTGACGCGTGCCACCGGTGGCGTCGATATCAAGCGCGGCGACACGCTGGAGTTCACGCCCGAGAACGACATGCTCACCTGGGATGCGGCCGGCGGCGACGATCCGCGCGAAGAGGAAAGCTACGAGTCCAACGAGAAGCAGATCTACCTGGCCGATTCCGACATGGTGTTCTACTACCGGATCAAGGGCGACGTGATGAACCTGCATCATCGCCGCGCCAATGTCTGGGTGCGACTGAAGCGGGAAGACCGGCCCTAGCCGCGCCCGGAGGCCTTCTTCTGATTGCGGACCTGCTCGATACGCGCGCGCAGCGGTGCTGTGCGCGCGTCATCGGGCTGGGTCGCAAGCCAGCGCTCGGCTTCGCCCAGATCCTGTTCCGCCCAGATCTGCACCAGGTGCTCGAGGTAGCCGTTGTCGCGGCCCACGCCGAACTGATCGGCCACGTAGATCGCCTGTTCGGGCGCAAGGGCGGCCAGCGTCGTCACCGCGACCTGCGCGCTTTCGCGCTGCTCGGCCTCGCTCTCGAGTGACTTCAGCCACTTGATGGCCGCGTCCCGGTCCCGGGTGATCCATTGGCGCGCGACCTCGTTGCGCAGGGCGTCGCGCGCTTCGCCGGGTTCCTGGTGCGCCACCATCGTGACCACGCGCTCGGGCTCGACCTGCAGCAGCTCCGGCAACAGGAACGTAAAGGCGGTTTCACGCTGCTGCGGATTACGCGCGACCAGCGCACGTTCGATCGCCAGCGCCAATTGCGCATTGTGGTCGCGCGCCTCCTCCGCGATTTCCTTCGCGGTCGGAGCTCGCTCCGTCGACGGCGTATAGACCGGCGAAGGCGGCGGCGGTGGCGTGGCCTTCGGATACGGCTTGCGCGTGGTTTCGCGGGCATCCAGCCAATACGCGCTGCCGATGGTCGCGAAGAGCGCGACCACCGTGACGGCAACGATCGCGACGGTGGTGGGTTTCATGGGGCGCCGTCGATTCTAGTTCGCGGCCGTACCTCCCGTGCCTGAGGGAGTGTCGCTACCCGTTGTCAGATAAACCTTATCCAGCTGCGCGCCGTTCTCCCGCAGGCCCACCACGAAGCTGTGGTTGCCGGCGCTGATGTTGTACGTCGTGGGCGCCTTCACCCAGGTCCAGGACGAGGAACTGCCCATGCTGTTCCAGTTGGTCCAGCCACCGCTGTCCATGCGGATCCAGAACGAATCGTCATCCGCCGTGGGGGTCTTCTTGCGGAACCAGACGTTGTACGTGCCCGCCGCGGGCGCGTTGAACGGCAGCTGCACCCAGCCAGCGGCAGTCGTCGGCGCGCTGGTCAGGCTCTGCACGCTGGGCGACACGACGTACTGTCCGGCCGATGCAGTCGAATCCGGCACGTTGTCGCTCCAGTTCGATCCCACGGTGCCGCGCTCGGCCTCGAGCCAAACGGCCGAGCCGCCGGGATTTCCCGATCCGCTGACAAAACCCTTCATCCAGGTCAGCGCCGGACGTTCCACGCCGCCCTGCGAGATGAGGCCGGTGCCGTCGCGCCAGGTCTGCCCGACGATGTAACCCCACAGCGTGATGCCCTTGACGGAGTTGTGATTCCAGAACGCCGGGAAGATGTCCTGGTATTTGGCGAGCTGGCCACTGTCGGTGCCGTTCGCCACCACGTCGAGCTCGGACACGTACACGTCCAGGCCCAGCGTGGCGTAGTCGTTCAGCATCGAGGTCACCGAGGCGGCGTTCATGCTGTCGACGTTGAAGTAGTGCGACTGGATGCCGATGCCATCGATGAGGCCGCGCGCCTTCAGCAGGTTGATGATGGTCTTGTAGGTATTTCGGGCGTTGGCGTCGTTCTCCGTGCCGTACTCGTTGATGAGTAGTTTGGCGTTGGGGAACGCCGTGCGCGCCAGCTGGAACGAGGTGATGACCCAGTCCCAACCCGTACTGCCGTTGCCGCCCAGCGCGTTCTTCCACGAGATCGCCGTCTTGATGGGCTCGTTGACCACGTCCACGGCCCAGGCATTCGGAAAGTGCTGACCGGCGAGCGAAATCCACTGCTCGATTTCCGCGCGCTGCTGCGCCTGCGTAAGGCCCGTGTTGGTCAGCCAGCTTGGAAACTGTGCGCCCCACACCAGCGTATGGAACTTGAACTTGAAGCCACGCTGCTGCGCGAGATTGTAGGCCGCGTCCGCCTGGCTCCAGTTCATCACGTTGCGCGTGCCCTCGACCGAACCCCACTTGGTGGCGTTCTCGGGCGTCACCTGGTTCCAATACGTGGCGAAGTTCGACGGCACGCTGGAGCCGATGACGTTGCCGACGTATTTGGCCTTGCCGGTGGCCATCTGTGCGTGCGCAGTCATCGACAGCAGCGACACCGCGCCGAGCGATGCCGCAATAGTTAGCAGTC